>Ga0180432_10005872_pt1 | contig 16176 bp, 18 predicted proteins | sample SS_ome_10_FD_132414 | JGI IMG/M metagenome (GOLD analysis project Ga0180432, IMG submission 132414) | Hypersaline lake sediment archaeal communities from the Salton Sea, California, USA - SS_1_MS_2 metaG | ecosystem: Environmental > Aquatic > Non-marine Saline and Alkaline > Hypersaline >... | reverse complement strand
TGCCAGGGCATCTGGCACAGAACCTATAATAAGGTGCTATATTGAAGCTCTTGATGAAGGTTTTTTTAATAAGTTAAAGGATTTTGTAAATAAGGCTATAAAGGATATTTGCAGTTAAATGGAAGAGAATCAGAAAAGAAGTAAAACTGAATCGATAAAAGATTACAGGATCGACACCACTGATGAGCTGTCTGAAAAGATTGCATCAGAACTAAAGAGCGTGCCTCCAGGCAAGCGCGGACTGCTGGTGATCAAAGGGCCTAATATTGGCGAAAAATTCTTCATAGACAAAAAAGAGTCATTTATAGGCAGGAGCCCTGAATCCGATGTCCTTCTTGATGATATAACGGTATCCAGAAAGCATGTGATATTAAAGATGGAAGAAAAAAACTGCAGGCTTGTAGACGCAGGAAGCCTTAATGGAAGCTACCTTAATGGAAATATTGTTGAAGAAGCTGTTTTGCAGGATGGCGACAGGATCCAGGTAGGAAAATACATCTTCCTTTTTTTTCAAACATAATTGTTATCTGATATGAACACTGCTGATCAAGCAAAAAAAGCATTGACCATAGGCAGGCTTATAAAGGAGCTAAAGAAAGCCTACCCAGATATAAGCAGCAGCAAACTCCGCTTCCTGGAGTCACAGGATCTTGTAAAGCCCAAAAGGGGGCTAAACAAATACAGGATATACACCGGAGAGGACGTAAAAAAAATAAATTTTATCCTTAAGATGCAAAAAGAGTTCTACCTTCCGCTTGATGTTATCAAGCAGAAGCTGCAGTCGAAAGAATTTGAGGATTATTTAAAGGAAGGCAAAGAATTAAAAAACCTCCAGCTTGACCTGGGAGAAGATACTGAAAATAAGAAAGAAACCAGTTTTATTGCTTTTGATAGTGTAAAAAAGAAGCTTAAACTAACCCAGGATTTTCTTGAAGATCTTATGGATCACGACCTTATCGATTATAAGAATGATAATGGGAAAATTCTTATTAACAGTGCTGATATTGATATTATAAAGATGTCCCGGGAGCTATCCAGGTTCGGGATACAGGGCAAGCACCTTAAGATGTTTGAAAATTTTGCAATCAGGCATTCTTCATTCATACAGCAGATAATAATGCCTCTTATGATCTCTTCAAAAAAAGAACTGCATAAAAAAGGAAAAAGAGTTGCCCTGAAGCTCGAGAAGGAATTGTGCGATCTTCATGAGATGCTTTTAAAGAAGGAAAACAGGAATTTCTTGGAAAAAAATAAATGAAAAAGCATTTCTCTTTAAGCCTCCAATCTATAATAATTATTCTCATATCCATTCTTTCATTATCAATTTTCCCGGGATTCCTGTATCCGGATACTGCACCGGCTGACAGGGAAAGCCGGGAAGATAATATTAAACTTTTCACTGAAGGCAGCAATAAACCCCTATATGATGATTTTATTGATATTGAAGCCACTAATGCCCTGCTCATGGATGCTGAAAGCGGCAATATATTATGGGGCAAGAATGAGAATCAAGAGGTTTACCCTGCAAGCATAACTAAAATTATGACTGCCATACTGGTAATAGAAAATATTGAGGATCTTGATGAAATAGTCGAGATATCAGAGAATGCCTCAGGCGTGAACCATTCCGCATTTTTCTTTGACCGGGGAGACAGGATAACCCTGTTGGACCTTTTAAAATCAGCACTTATAGTATCGCATAATAATGCCACAATAGCTCTGGCAGAATATATAGCCGGGAGTACAGGGGACTTTGTAGCTATGATGAACCGGAAGGCAAATGAATTGGGGGCCCATAATACAAATTTTGAGAATACAAATGGCCTTGATTCTAAGTTTCCTGGCCATAAGACTACCGCCTATGATATAGCACTAATAGCAAAATATGCTATGGAAAACGAGCTTTTTAGAGAAATTGTAAGTACTTCTACAGATGAGATACTGCTAAATGATGCTAAGGTCCCGCTGGAAAATACTAATAAGCTATTAATATATGATTATATAAAAGGCATAAAGACCGGTTATACGGAAAATGCTGGCTTTTGCCTGGCAGCCTTTTCCGATCTAAATGGAAGGGAGCTTATAACAGTAATACTTAATAGCGGTGTGAACACCAGGGAAAGGGATGCATTAAACCTTATATACTGGGCTGACAATAATATTAAGACGGTTAAGCTGGTAGACTCACAAATACCCCTGGAATCTGTTAAAGTGGGGACAAATACCAGGGTAAGCGTAGATCTTTATGCATCAGAAGACATCAGCAGGATGATCCATCTGACCAATAATCATGTGGAGCTGGAACACTCATTGGAACCTGTAAGAACCCTGCCTCTTAAGAAAAACACAGTAATGGGAGATTTAACGGTTACCGTAAATGATATTGATATAGGGACTATCTCCCTGATTAATATAACAAGCATTGATATGCCCCATATATACCAGGATGTTTCAGGAAAGATCACCAGGCAAAAGATCGTGACAATAGCATGTTTATTAGCGTTTTACTTTTTGGTAATTATATTTATAATATTTAAAAATTTATTAAAAAAAAGATGAGATATTAACGGAGGTATTTAATTGAAGACAAAAACAATCAGGTTATTAAGCTTATCAGCAATAATGATCACATGTCTGGTAATGGCATTCAGCTTTCAGGGCTGCAAAACTGAGGCGCCGGCAGTCGAAGAAGATACAGCCGAAACTGAAGAAGCAGAGGAGGCTGTGACCGAAGACGCTAAAGAGGAAACTGCAGAGGAAGAGGTAGTGGAAGAAGATGCCTCAGAAGAGGAAGAAGATGAAAGCCTTAAAGACCTCCAGATAACTGGAAATATTAATATTCTAAACGGTTTGGAACTATCAGATGCGGTCAATGACGGAAGACCAGTGGCTGTTATGATTGAAAATAGTCCCGATTCCAGACCGCAGTCAGGCCTTATAAATGCTGACATTGTATTTGAAGTTGTTGATGAATATGGCATAACCAGGTATGTTGCCGTGTTTTCTTCAATTGATGCGGAGATAATGGGACCAGTCAGGAGTGCCAGGATATATTATGCAGAGATAGCCAGGAGCTTCGACCCCATTTATGTATTCTGGGGCACATATGATGATGCTTATCCGGTATTAAAAGCAATGGATATGGATCTTATGGATGCTAATAGCGATAGATATGTTCCATACACCAATGCTGGCTGGAGGGATAAAACCAGAAGCAATATAACAGAGCATACAGCTTTTATTGATATTGCAGGAATCAGGGAGGATGCTGAAGGACATGGCTATTCATTAGAAGGCGGGCAATCGCCTATGAATTTCAAGCTGGATGCGGTAGAGTCTGACCGGGGCTCTATAAACGATATAGTAGTAGATTTTTCACATTCAGAATATAAGGTAGGCTTTGCTTATGATGCTGAAAATAATACCTACCTGAAATCACTTGCCGGACAGCCTCATACAGATTATGAATCAGGTAAGCAGCTGGAACTCAATAATGTCATAGTAATGATAACAGATATTGATGGGCCAATTGACCAATGGGGCCATATGGTAGTAAGGACTACGGGAACCCATGAAGCTGGAGAGGCTTACTACTTCATGGATGGTAATATGCATGAAGGAACTTGGGGCAGGAGCAGCATTTTCGATCCTTTTGAGTTTCTGGATAAGGATGGAAACCCGGTACTGTTTAATAGAGGCTCTACCTGGGTTTGCATGATACAGGGCGTGGATAGATTAAATTATTAATCAATTAATAGTAATTTGCAGGAAGATAAAGATAAAAACAAATTAACCCAGAACGAAATTCTGGGAAATGTACTTTTTCCCAGCTGGGAGATCAATAAAAAAGTCGCCGAGCTGGGAAAAAAAATTACTGATGACTATAAGGGTAAAGACCTCTTGCTTGTAAGTGTACTAAGGGGCGGCGTGATTTTCCTGTCTGATCTGGCTAGAAAGATCGATCTTCCCTTATCTCTGGATTTCATGAGCATATCAACATATGATGTGGCTGGTGAAGATACTGGCGTTGTAAGGATCACTAAAGACCTTGAACAATCCATTGAAGGTAGGGAGATTATAATTGTTGAAGATATTATCGATACTGGCCTGACTATCAGCTATCTCATGAGAAACCTTAAATCGAGATTTCCCGGCAGCATTGCCATATGTACTCTCCTGGACAGGGATATACGCCGTATAGCCGAAATAGAGGTAAAGTATAGCGGATTCAAGATAGGGGAAAAGTATATAGTAGGTTATGGTCTGGACTACAAACAAAGATTCAGGAATCTTGATTCCATTTATGAGCTTAATATCGATACTGTTAAAAAAGATATCGAATCACTGAAGGCTAACTCATAGCCTTGATGTCTACTTTTTTATACCTGCCATTTTACAGTTTTAAAAAGAATAGTGATATAATGTTTATAAATACAATAAAAGCTGAAAAATGGAAAATAATAACGATAAAAAACTAATTAAGATGAGCCTTGAAGGGGTCCGCATCGAACTTCCTTCGCAGAAACCCATCATCCTTTTAAAAGAAAAGGAAGGTAACCGCTATCTTCCCATATGGATAGGGCCTTTTGAAGCTTCAGCTATTGCCCTTGAGATGTCCCATATAAGGACTCCGCGTCCAATGACTCATGACCTTATCATAAATATAATAAGGAATCTTAAGATAAAAATTGATAATATCGAGATTTCTGACCTCCGGGACAATACTTTCTATGCTATCATCAATATAATCAACCAGGAAAACAGGCTGGTAAAAATAGATTCGAGGCCTTCTGATGCCATAGCTACTGCAGTCAGGAGCAAGTGTGATATTTATGTTGAGGAAAAAGTCCTTGATTCAGGCGGTCTTGTTATCCAATCCATAGATGAAGAAGTAAATAAATTCAGGGATTTCTTAGATCATATTGAACCCGAAGACTTTAAAGATACTAAATAAAGCTTTCTTTCTACCCCGCATTTCATCATATAAGCATTGACTAATAACATTTCTAGGATTAGAATTACATTAATGTAATTACAAATATGTAATTAAGAAATTTTATGACAGGCGATCTTAAAGAATTTTATAGCTCCGGACAGGTTTGCAATATTGTAGACCTGAGTTACAGGCAGCTGGATTATTATGACAGGACAGACATAGTAAAGCCTTCAGTAAATAATGCTCTTGGCTGCGGCTCCAGAAGGATGTACAGCTTTGATGATCTTCTTAAACTTAAAGTGATAAAAAAATTACTGGAAGCCGGAGTAAGTCTCCAGAAGATAAGGAAAGCAAAAAGATACCTGGAGGAAAACACCGGTGAAGATAATGCCCTTTTAGGCGTAACCCTTATTTCTGATGGTGATTCCGTATATGCCTGCAATTCAGATAAAGACATCATAGATACCCTCAAAAGCGGACAGGGTGTGTTTGGGATAGCTCTGGGTAAGGTGTATGAGGACCTTAGAGGGGATATAAGCAAACATCTTGAACAGGAGTCAGGCGAGGTTAAAACCATATCATCAAATACAAATACTTTGAGTGTTTGACAGGAGGAATGGAATTAATTATATGGCCAGAAATGTTTTGAAAGTAAGAAGGAATTCAACAAAAAATAATAAGCTTGACCTGGAGCACAAAACAGCAGAGGACATAATTTTTGCTCATGAGAGTGAAAAAGAATTTGCGCGCATACTGGATTTTTACAGGATAAAGTGGGAATATGAGCCAAAGACTTTCACTCTTGAATGGGACGAAAATGATTTACCTAAAAAGAGCTTTACACCTGATTTCTATCTTCCAGGACTTGACCTCTATATAGAGCTCACCACCCTTAACCAGAGGCTAGTAACCAAGAAGAACGGAAAGATCAAAAAACTTAGGGAAATATACCCCGAGATAAATGTGAAGCTTTTTTACAAGAAAGATTATAATAGCTTATTATTTAAATACCTCAACAAATAAGCATGCTTTGGGGGTAATCAATAGGACCAGTCTTTTCGTATTCTCTAGATAATAATTAAATTAACCACTTATCTTGAAAGCCATAATCCCAAAAACATAATCCCAAAAATATGATTGATACTTAAACAGAAATATAATATTATATGATGTAATCGTTAACATCCAATCAGGACAAATTAGTGAAAAGACCTAATATAAAAACTGTAGCAAACAGGGCAGGGGTGTCTACCGCAACTGTATCCAGGGTTTTAGCGAACTTTGAAGGGGTGCGTAATGATACCAGGGATAAGGTTCTTTCAGTTATAGAAGAACTTGATTATTCAGTGGATACCGTAGCCAGAAGTCTGAGACAAAAAAAGACTGATACTATAGGGCTTATAGTAGGAAATGTGCTTTCTCCATTTTACTCAATAATTGCTAAATCCATAGAAGACACAGCCAGGGAATCAGGATATAAGATGATACTCTGCAATGGTGATGATGATCCTGAAAAAGAACTGGAATACCTTAAGGTGCTTAGATCCAATAAGGTCGATGGGATCATATTGACTCCTACAGGACTTAACCAGGATTTCATTTCCAGCACTCTGAAAGCCGGTATAGACATGGTTTTCCTGGACAGGCTTATTGACGGTATAGATGGAGATGCTGTATTGGTAGATAATTATAAAGGATCCTATAATGCTACTGGATACCTTATTAAAAGAGGTTATAAGAAAATAGCTATAATTTCAGGTTTTACAGACAGGACCACCGGTAGGGAAAGGCTAAAAGGGTATAGCATGGCACTAAAGGATTCTGGAATCAAAGAAGATAGTTCACTTGTTAAAATCGGTAACTTTAAAAAAGAAAGCGGAATCAGTCTTACTAAAGAGCTATTATCCGCAGACAATCGTCCTGAAGCTATATTTGTGACCAATATTGATATGGCCCTGGGGTCGCTCATAGTGCTCAAGGAAAATGGAATAAAAGTACCTGATGATATGGCAATAATAAGCTTTGATGATCCTGAATGGGCTACCATAAATGACCCACCGCTGACAGCTGTAGCACAACCGGTATACCAGCTGGGGAAGAATGCTGCTGAGAAGCTTATATCTAAGATAAGACATAAAGATAGCAGCGGCAGTGAAAACAAACCTTCAATAGATACTTTAAGCACAAGTCTTATTATAAGGAAATCAGTCAAATAAAAGTATTAAGATCACGATGAAAGGCATATTTTATGAATAAAAAAGAATTTCCTAAAATCGGGATAAGACCCGTAATAGATGGCCGGATGGGGGGAGTCAGGGAGTCTCTTGAAGGCCAGACTGTGTCTATGGCTAAGTCTGCTGCCAGATTGATATCGGATAACCTTAAATACCCTGATGGAAACAGTGTTGAATGCATTATTGCCGATACAACAATTGGCGGATTTGCTGAAGCTGCTTTAGCTGATAAGAAATTTTCAAGTGAAAATGTAGGTGCAACCCTTTCAGTGACGCCTTGCTGGTGTTATGGTTCTGAGACTATGGATATGGATCCGCTGAGACCAAAAGCTGTCTGGGGTTTTAATGGTACCGAAAGACCCGGTGCTGTTTATTTGGCTGCAGTATTGGCAGCACACAATCAGAAAGGGCTTCCTGCTTTTGGTATTTATGGAAAAGATGTCCAGGATGCCGGAGACAATACGATTCCATCAGATGTAGCTGCTAAGATCCTTTCTTTTGTCCGGGCAGCTCTTGCTGTTTCGATAATAAAAAACAGGTCATATTTGTCTATAGGAAGTGTCTCCATGGGCATTGCCGGCTCTATAATAGAAGCTGATTTTTTTGAAGATTATCTGGGAATGAGGGTTGAATATGCTGATATGACTGAAGTAAAGAGGCGAATAGACCTTAAGATCTATGATAAAGATGAGTATAAAAAAGCTCTAAAATGGGTTAAAAGCGATCTGCATGAAGGTCCTGATGATAATCCTCCCGAAAAGCAGAAAGACAGGAAAAGCCTGGATAAGGATTGGGAATTTTCAGTAAAAACAGCCCTTATTTGCAGGGATCTTATGGCTGGTAATGAGAGTCTTGAAAAGTCGGGCTATTATGAAGAGTCTCTTGGCCATAATGCCATTGCCGGGGGATTTCAGGGCCAGAGGCAATGGACTGATCATTATCCCAATGCTGATTTTGCCGAGACAATATTGAACAGCTCTTTTGACTGGAATGGAATAAGGGCCCCATATATTTTTGCTACTGAAAATGACTGCATGAATGCTGTTTCCATGTTATTTGGCTATTTGCTTACAAATACTGCCCAGATATTCTCTGATGTCCGGACTTATTGGAGCCCGGATGCTGTTAAAAGCGTTACGGGACATACTTTGTCAGGAGCAGCAGGGGAGGGGATCATACATCTTATAAATTCAGGCTCCACCGCCCTTGACGGTACTGGCCGGCAGGAGATTAATGGAAAGCCTGCTATTAAGCCTTTCTGGGAAATAAATGATGATGAAGTAAAAAAATGTATTGATAATACACTTTTCAGGCCTGCCGACCTTGCTTATTTCAGGGGTGGGGGTTTTTCTACTGATTTTACCACCAAGAGCGGCATGCCGGTTACTATGTCCAGGCTAAATATGATTAAGGGCATGGGCCCGGTCCTGCAGATAGCTGAAGGGGAAACTGTAGGACTTCCTGACAAAGTACATGACAGCCTTGATGTAAGGACTAATCCTACATGGCCGACCACCTGGTTTGCTCCCAGGCTTACCGGCAGGGCAGCCTTTACCGATGTTTATTCGGTTATGAATAACTGGGGTGCCAATCACGGCGCTGTAAGCTATGGACATATCGGTGCAGACCTTATAACGCTGGCATCGATCCTGAGGATACCGGTCTTTATGCACAATATAGACCAGGAGAAGATATTCAGGCCGTCATCCTGGAATAGTTTCGGTACTGAAAACAGGGAAAGCGCCGACTACAGAGCCTGCAATAACTACGGACCTCTGTATGGGAAGATTAAGTAGAGTAGAGGGATAAATAACCTGGGCATTATGGATAAAATTATTAAGTAGACATAATATATATTATCGGAAGTTAAATAGAGTATCTTTTTTTAGGGTGTCTATAAAAAACTATCCCGTACTCCCGAATCCGCCTTCACCCCTGGCAGTGTCATCCAGTTCTTCAATTATCTCAATATCAGCATGCTCAACCTTCTGGATCACCAGCTGGCATATCTTGTCTCCCCGCAATATTCTTATATCTTCTTTACCATCCAGGTTTACAAGTACGGCACAAATTTCGCCCCGGTACCCGGAATCGATAAGTCCTGGAGTATTTACCAGGCTTAAGCCCTTTTTTATGGCTAATCCAGACTTAGGCTGCACGAATCCGGCATATCCTTCCGGTATGGCTACTTTGATACCCGTAGGCACTTTTCTCCGCTCCAGAGGCCGTATAATGCAATCTACGGCACTATACAGGTCCAGTCCTGCATCTCCAATATGGGCATATTTTGGGGTTTGAAGGCCTTTATCCAGTTTGCGGACCTTTAGGGTTACCAAGGGTCTTCCTTTCTTTAATAGCTAAAAAATATTTCAATTAATGATATTTGATGTGATATAAAAGTCAATATAAGCCTCTACAGTCGTCCCTCTCTATATAAGTCTTTAAGCACCGGAAAATGGGATATGGCGGTAGTGACTATAATAAATATAAATCCCAGCAGGAGTGTCCACCCTCCTGATTCCAGGTTAAATTTAATCCCTACCAATAATGTATGCACTACAGGAAAGAATATCAGGCTTATTATAATAATAGTCCCAATAAGCCTTTTTATAATATCACCAGCTGATCCTCCTATAGTATTTATGACTATAAGCACCATAAGGCCTCCAAAATATAGTAGATTAATGCCCAGGAAAAATGGAAGGCTGTTTAGTATCAGAAAATCAAGGAGATCTAGTTCTGACCATAAATAATAAATTGTCAGACTAAAAACATGTGGAAGGAATAGTAATAGCGTTTTGCCTATCTTTTTGGGAAAATGCCTTTTAATAATTAAAAAAGTATATATGAGGTAAATGGGCAGCGTCACAAAGAACATGACAATCTTTACTGCCCCATTCCAGTTATGACTCCATACATAGGCATCCCTTATTATAAGGTTTGCTGCAATAGCTCCGGCAGGAATTATAAGGGCCAGGATAATATAGAAAGAAAATATAACCAGATATGGTTTACCCATAGCCTGTTTGTCGGCAACTGCCATATAAATCCATATAAATATTTGATAAGAAAGATAAAATAATTAGCGCTATAAACTTATAATAAAGATGTGGAATTATAAAGAGGAAAAAATGCCTAGAGAGGTCGTTTAAGCTTTTTTTAAACTACATTTAATGCCAGGAGCAGGATTATCCGCAGCTGCTCCAGCCGCAGTAACAGAAAAAACAATTACCGCCATTCATGAGGCTGCATCCACAGTCCGGGCACATCATATCATTTTTGATCTCTGATATGCTTTTAGGTTCTTTATTTAAAATCTGTACTTCTTCCAGGTAAACACTCATAATCTATCATTCCTTTAATTTAATTCAAATACCGGTATCAATACTGTACTTTTATCAATATTTTCCACTGATCCCAGGCCATTTATTTTTTTAAGTTCCGAAACAAACCTGTCCTTTGACTTATTATCAGAATACTTATCTGCCAGCTCATAAGCGCTAACAGGGCTGCTTATATTGATCTTTACATATTTTACAGTCTCCAGGCCGCTAAACTTATCCCTATTGCTGTAAAAAGCCATCATTACCAGGATACTGACGACTATAATAAGAATTATCATAAATGTCTTCCTTATGTTCATTACTGCTTCCCTTGTCATCTTAATCCCCCTTTATTGCCTTTCTGTTACAATTTTGCTATATTGATACTACGAACATGTGTTTGTATATATAATACTACCGAACATATGTTTGTGTCAACTTTTTTTCTCTTATTTTTTTAATAAGTCTGCATAATTGGCTAAGAGCCTGCTTTTGGTCAGGATCCTAGTCTAAAAAAGCTATTACTTTTTTTCCTTATTTTGTTAAAATAGTCTTTATTCTTTATAGGAGCCGTTCTAATATTTACATATATTGGTTCCATGAATCTTTAGACAAGGAGGAAGAAATGGCAGAAATATTCTATGACAAAGATATTGACCTGGATATCCTGAAAGGTAAAAAAATAGCTATAGTAGGTTACGGCAGCCAGGGACATGCGCACGCCCAGAACCTGAAGGAAAGCGGCATGGATGTAGTTGTGGCAGAAGCTGAAGGTACAGATGCCTGGAAAACTGCAGAAGATAAGGGATTTACAGTACTCCCCACCGATAAGGCTGCAGCCCAGTCTGATGTGATCATGATACTGGTGCCCGATCATATACAGCCTGTTGTATATGAAAAATATATAGCGCCCAACCTGGAAAAGGGAAATATACTTTGTTTTGCCCACGGGTTTAATATCCATTACAGCCAGATAATACCCAGTGAGGATATTGATGTAATAATGATAGCTCCCAAGGGCCCTGGGCATATAGTCAGAAGGATGTACACTGAAAAAAGCGGTGTTCCGGCTATAATTGCCGTATACCAGGATGCATCTGGAAAAGCCAAGGATTATGCCCTGGCATATGCCAAGGGACTTGGTGCCGGAAGAGTCGGTATCATAACCACTACATTTGAGGAAGAGACAGAAACTGATCTCTTTGGCGAGCAGGCAGTACTTTGCGGCGGTACTACTGAGCTTATAAGAGCCGGATTCGATACGCTGGTGGAAGCTGGCTACCAACCGGAGATTGCCTATTTTGAGGTACTTAATGAGCTAAAGCTTATTGTAGACCTTATATATGAAGGCGGGATATCATGGATGAGGTACTCCATCAGTGATACAGCTGAGTATGGCGATATCGTTAAGGGTAAAGAAATAATCACCGAGGATACCAGGAAAGCCATGAAAAAGATGCTTAAGGAAATACAGACTGGTGAGTTTGCCAGGGACTGGATCCTTGAAAATAAGGCAGGTAGGCCTCATTTCCTGGCTACCCGTAAAAAAGAGGAAAAACACCTTATCGAAGAGGTCGGTAAGAAACTTAGAGAAATGATGCCTTATATAAAAAAGGCTGAAGACTAAAAGCTTATTAGTTTTACAAAGCGAACCTATGTTTGCCATGGGTTCGCTTTTTTGTTATAATCATCAAAAAATATACAAATGGACAAAACAAATAAAAAATTAAGCTCCAGGCAGGAAAAGATACTGGAGTTTATAAACAAGAAGATAAAAGACGAAGGCTACCCCCCATCTGTTAGAGAAATAGCAAAAGCTGTCAGCTTAAGCTCTTCAGCTACTGTCCATTCCCATCTAAAAAAGCTTGAAGAGCTGGGATACCTGAAAAGGGATGCTTCCAAACCCAGGGCTCTATCTGTAACCCACTCCGAAGAGATCGATAGCACTGATACGGGAAAATCCGCCAATGAAATGGTTTTTGTCCCTGTTGTAGGCAGCATTGCTGCCGGTACCCCCATACTGGCGGAGGAAAATATTGATGATTATTTCCCGCTATCACCAGATTTCGTAAGGGGCCAGAAAGAAGTTTTTATGCTCAATGTACATGGAGACAGCATGGTAAATGCCGGTATTCTAGACCGTGATATGGTAATCGTAAGAAAACAGGATACTGCTATAAATGGCGAGATAATAGCTGCTATGATCGAAGATGAGGCCACTGTAAAGAGATTCTTTAAAACTGACTCTGAGATAAGGCTAATACCGGAAAATGACCATATGGAGCCTATTTTCTCAAAAAATGTAAAAGTTCTGGGCAAAGTAATAGGGATAATCAGGAAGTATTTCTAGGATATCTTAGTCTTTTTATTTGATAGCATGTAGGGCTTTAATATATCTTTATATTTAGGCTCTATTTTTAATTCGAAAAGAATGCCCTCTTCCCTTTCAGACCTTTTGCTTACCTGACATTTCTCATAAATAAAAGATATCATATTCTGCTCTTCATAAGGCAGAAGTATAGGCATATATATATTATGCCTTTCAATAGTATTCTTTATCCTATCCTTTAGCTCATCCAGGCCCTTTTTCTTTAGTGCTGATATGAATATCGAGTTCCTGTATTTAAGCTTAAGAGCTTTTAGCAGATCTTTGTCTATCATATCTATTTTATTAAATACCATAATAAATGGCTTACCCCAGACATCTATCTCCCCCAGTACCTTTTTAACGCTTAAGATATTTGATTCAAAATTTTCATTGCTTAAATCAACCACTAGTAGGAGAAGATCGGAGATCTTTACTTCTTCCAGCGTCGATTTAAAGGCTGCTATAAGCTGGTGGGGCAGCTTTTCAATAAAGCCTACTGTATCTGTTAAAAGCACATCCGGCTTGACATCCAGCTCCAGCTTCCTGGTAGTGGAATCCAGAGTAGAAAAAAGCATATTCCTGGCATATACATCAGAATCAGTAAGGGTATTAAGAAGGGTAGATTTTCCGCTATTGGTGTATCCTGCAAGGGCGATCTGGTATATATTTCCTTTCCTGCTTTTTCTCTGGGTGCCTCTCTGCACCGATATCTGCTTGATTTTTTTCTTAAGGCTGGTTATCCGGTCCCTTATCTTTCTTCTATCCACTTCCAGTTTTGTCTCTCCCGGGCCCCTGGTCCCGATTCCTCCGCCGAGCCTGGAAAGTTCAACTCCCCTGCCGATTAGCCTGGGCAGCAGATAATCCAGCTGAGCCAGCTCTACCTGAAGCTTTCCTTCCCTACTATTTGCCCTCTGGGCAAAGATATCAAGTATGAGCGCAGTCCTGTCCAGAACTTTTACATTAAGCTTCCTCTGGAGATTTCTCTGCTGGGTGGGGGTTATCTCATCGTCAAATATTACCAGTTCTATATTGTTCTCTCCAATATTTATACTGATCTCTTCCAACCTGCCGATACTTATAAAATATTTGGGATTAGGAGACTTTTGCTTATAGGAAAGGCAGCTGGTAACATCGGCTCCGGCACTCAGGGCAAGGTTAGATAATTCCTGGATATTATTATCAAGTGAGTAACTTTTAGCTGATTTATGCAGTTTCCCGCTAAAATTCCTTGAAAAATCTATAAAGACTAAAAGTGCCTTTTCTTTGATCATTTAATAATAGCTAAATATTCTTCATTGTGTTTAATAATATCTTAATAAAGTCTTAAAGAGCTTTGTCTATCCTGTCCAGCGCCTCTTCAAGGCGGTTATCCTCAATAGTCAGGGATATCCTGAAATAACCTTCACCCTGCTTACCGTAAGCACTCCCCGGAGTTACCGCTACATCAGCCTTATCAAGAACAAGCTTGGCAAAAGATTCTGATGTTTGTCCCTCAGGGACCTTGGCCCATATATATATGGTAGCATTTGACTTATAATAATCAATTCCGATCCTGTCAAGGATAGAGGTAGTCATCTCTCTTCTTTTTTTGTAGATGATATTATTAGCCTTGCTATATTCTTCCTGGTTTTTCAGTGCCTCTATGGCAGCATACTGTACTGCATTAAACACGCCCGAGTCTACATTTGTCTTATATTTTCCCAGGCTGGCAATTGCTTCTTTATTTCCTACTGCGCATCCTATCCTCCAGCCGGTCATATTAAATGTCTTGGAAAGTGAATAAAACTCTATCCCGATATCTTTGGCACCGTCAGCGCTGAGGAAGCTATTGGGCTTGTCATCACCAAAAAATGAATCAGCATATGCATTATCATGGCATACGAGTATATTATTTCTGGTTGCAAAATCTACGACCCTTTCGAAGAAATCCAGCCCACAAACTGCAGATGTAGGATTATTGGGATAATTTATATGCATCAGTTTTGATTTTTTAGCAATATCCTTATCGATGCTGTCCAGGTCTATTATATAGCCGTTCTTTTCTTCCATAGGCATAGTACGGGTGATACCCCCGGCAAACATGGTACCAATATTATAAACCGGATATGAAGGATCAGGGACCAGGACATAGTCGCCGCTATCGATATATGTATAGGCGATATTAGCAATACCTTCCTTAGCACCGGAAAGGGTTATGATTTCGGTTGAAGGATCCAGGGCTACTCCAAACCTTTCTTTATAGTAGCCGGCAACTGCAACCTTAAAGCCATCCATGCCATAGCTTGAGGGATATTGATGATTGGCTGGATTTTCTGCTTCCTTCTGGAGCTCTTTTATAATTCCCTCTGGAGTAGGAATATCAGGATCGCCGATACCCAGGCTTATCACATCAATTCCTTCCTTCTTTTTTTCCTGTATCTTCTTATCGATCTCTGCAAAAAGATATGGCGGCAGCTGTCTTAATCTGCTTGATTCCTCAAACTTCATTCTTATTGTCCCTTTCTAAGATCCTATCTCTTTCTAAATTAATCCAGGAAGTAAAGCCCGTCATAAACATGCTTTACTATGCCTTTTAAAAATACGCTTCCAGAGGGTGGGTCCCACCTAACTTCCAGCCTGCCTCCCGGAACTTTTACATTTACTTCTGATCCTTTGATTTTTCCCAGCTTGATGGTGCAGACCCCGGCTGCGCAGGCTCCTGTCCCGCAGGCAAGCGTCTCACCTACACCTCTTTCCCAGACCCGCATATCGATCTGGTTTTCTTCTCCCATCTTTATAAATTCCACATTTGTCTTATTAGGAAAAATACTATGCTTTTCCAATGCCGGACCCCAAACATCAAGAGGGATATTGCCCAGTTCTTCGTCCTGGTCCAGGAAAATGATGCAGTGGGGATTGCCCATGGAGATGCAGTTAATATTAAAGACCCTGTTTCCCACTGGTACTTTATAACCAAATACTTCATCTCGTTTCAGGTCTACGGGTATCAGTTTTGGATCGAATATGGGCTTATCCATATCCACGCTTATACTTCCCAGCAGATTACCATTTATTTCCATTTCTATAGCTTTCACTCCAGCCAGGGTATCTATTTCTATAGAGCTCTCACTACTTAATTTCTTATCAAATATGAAGCCTGCCATACACCTTATTCCATTACCGCACATCTCAGCTTTACTTCCATCCATATTATAATAATCCATGTAGAAGTCGTAGTCTTCTGATTTTTTTACCAATATCAGTCCATCTGCTCCAACACCCAGGTGCCTATCGCATATTATCTGTATTTCCTCTTCTCCAAAGGATATGGATTTC
>Ga0180432_10005871_pt1 | contig 16177 bp, 16 predicted proteins | sample SS_ome_10_FD_132414 | JGI IMG/M metagenome (GOLD analysis project Ga0180432, IMG submission 132414) | Hypersaline lake sediment archaeal communities from the Salton Sea, California, USA - SS_1_MS_2 metaG | ecosystem: Environmental > Aquatic > Non-marine Saline and Alkaline > Hypersaline >... | reverse complement strand
TCTCCTTAGAGGTACGCCTACAACGTGATTATAGTTTAAAAATGGTATGATTAAGTATCATTACACATACAACTGATGTGCCGATCCCCCTCAACGCTTGGGGCTTATTCTGCTTCTTCCTCGGTCCGTTCCAGACCCAGTTTAGCGCTGCGCATCTTGTCCAGAATGTTTTGAATGCCTTCCTTTGTCTTTTCAAGCGTTTTTCTAGTCTTTTCCTCGAACCTTTGGATTACGGTTTGTGTCCCACTCATTTTAACCAACGGAAATTTACCTAATTTTGATTTAAGTATCGTCGAACCCTACTCGTTACCCAAGGTATGTAGCGAATAATGCAGCTATAGGCTATCTAGAAAACATTCATAGTGTAAATATAAACGAATAATCCATCCGAGCACTCTAGGCTCGCATTGAGTAAGCTGTTTTCATAATCCCAACAAGAAAAACCCCAACTAATAGCCTCTGGGCTAACCCAATTGGAGTATCCGTCAAACCTGGTGTATGACCAACTATACAGTAGCCGAGGAAAGCGACCAATGGTATACTAACCCAGAAGACCCATCTACTGAACATTCTATGAGTTATCCAGTCATCAATCCCCTCTGTGTCTCTCAGAAACCAGATGGGTATACCAAACGCCGCTAATTCCCCAATAAGCGTTGCATAGACATGGATAGTTGCTATCTGTGTCGTTGAGGCTCCACCCGAGTCAACCGGGAATAAACCAGAAACCATGAAGTCGAGAAGCCCAAATAGCATAATCATCACACCTGCCCAGACTCGTTTATCATCTCTTCTGAGTTCAGACTGGACAGCGTACCCGAACACGGTGATCATCAAACCAGATAATATGAATACTAACGCTGCTGCCTGAGCCGTCACTCCACCTGTCTCGCCTAGCTCGCTCATTGTGTGGTAGATATGGTTATAATCTGGTTTGATGGCTCCAAGAACCATCACTGATAAGGCGAAGAAGATAGGCGCAATTATGCCCAGTGTGTATATTCCTCGCCTCATACAGAGTATCCTGTTTATGGACTGAAAAACATACGTCACCAAAACGGGTATGGGTTATTATTTTCAGAGAGCAGGTGATGATAAACTGGTTATATTTCTATTTGATTACCATTTCAATTGTTTTTCTCAGTCTCTCTATTTCAGAGCCCTTAACCCCATACATTGGCACATCTATCTGTCTCTTCTCCAGTTCCTCTCTTAGCCTATCCATGAAAACTCCTCGCCCAGCGATCTCCTGATCATTATCTGACGTAGTTTCAACCCCACAGCTAGGGGAACGATTCATCCCAATAACCGCAACGACCTTGAACCCATTTCTCAGATACTCCTCCACCTGATACACTACCTGATCAACCAGACCCGCAAGAACCCTGTACCTGTCTGGCTGCATTAATGCTCGGCGAATCCGGGTATTCTCAACGACAACTGGACGCTCTCCCCCATGAACATCACCCCTATCCAAGCCGAGGCAGTTTAGCTCAGGGCAAGGCATCTGAAGTATGCTTACTCCTGCATCGATCAAAGGGTAGATAATTTCTTTTATCGCGGCGGGGTAGTCGGCGGTTCCATCTGATATGGCGTTCTGGTTCAATATACAATGTGAGACTAGAACAATCTTCTTTGACCTAACATCAGTGAACATCTGTAATCACAATGCAGTAACTCAATGACATAAAGTAGTTTTCAGTGAAACACTTTCTGGAGATACACGTATATTCTAATGGCGATCATCATCTCTAGGCACTTAATTTGAAAGATGAAAACGATTTCAAGAATGTCTACAGGCTAGGCTTTGTCAGCTTCTTCACCGATTTCTCAAGCGAGATGGTACTAAGCATCCTACCGGTATACATTCTCGGCTTACCCGGGGCGTCAATAGCAACCCTAGGCCTCATAGAGGGAATAGCCGAGTCCCTCAGCTACATGCTCAGAGCAGTATCAGGCATAATGAGCGATAAATTCAGAAAACGCAGGATATTCATACTCATCGGCTACGGGGTTTCAAACCTCGCCAAGCCCCTCTTCGCAGTAACCTCAACAGTAACCCAAGCCCTAAGCATCAGGGTTCTAGACCGGGTAGGTAAAGGAATTAGAACCGCTCCCAGAGACGCATTAATCAGTGATTCTGTCTCCACAAGCAAACAGGGAGAAGCCTTTGGGCTTCACCGTTCCCTTGACCAATTTGGAGCCATCGTTGGACCCTTAACCGCTACAATAGTAATGGTCTGGCTCGGCTGGACCGCCAAGGGTGTTTTCTGGTTATCCCTTGTCCCCGGTACCTTAGCTTTACTGGTGATCCTCTTTGGTGTTAAAGAGATAGTTGGCTCCGAGACACGCGATTTCAATTTTCTGGCTGGACTTAGGACGGTACTCAGGGGAAAATTCCTACTATTGCTCATCGTAGTGAGTGTCTTCAGTCTTGGGGCATTCAACTTTAGCTTCATACTCCTGAACGCAAAAGAGATGGGGGTAAGTGAAGCTTTAATTCCCATAGTCTACGCCGTTGTCAACGTCACTCACACTGCTATAGCCATCCCAGCCGGCAGGCTATCTGATAGAATCGGAAAAGAGAGAGTTCTACTCATGGGGTACATCGCATTTATAGCGACAACTGGCTTGCTTGCCTTGGCTCCATCAACCGTGCCCTCCGCTTATTTTATCGCCGCTGTATTCGGTGTTTACATGGGAGTAGTGGAGACAGTTCAACGAGCCATGATTCCCGGGTACGTTGAGAGTAATCTACGTGGAACCGCATATGGGGTATATTACTTGGTTGTTGGTGTTTGTTTCTTCTTCGCCAACTCCATCGTTGGCACTCTTTGGGAGAATCATGGCCTATTCTACTCCAGCATCTACAGTGGGGTCTTATCTATTGCCGCAATAATCGGTTTAAATCTGCTAAATAATCGAAAATATACTTAAATTGTTAAAAACAGGGGAAAAAGTGGATTATTTCTCTAATCCACTCATCTTACGGATTTCTTTACCGACCTTCTCGATCTCCAGAGCATCGCATTCAGCCATTAGTTCATCGAACTTCTTGGCTCCGCTCTTGCTCTCAGCGATCCATTTCTCGGCAAAGCTTGCATCCTGCACAGCCTTCAAGGCTTTTCTCATGTTTTCCTCAACATGATCATCTATAACCATGGGTCCAATGGTCATACCACCCCACTTCGCAGTATCACTCACAGCACGATACATGCCTCCGATGCCGCTCGTATAGATCAAGTCAACAATTAGCTTAAGCTCGTTACATACCTCAAAGTATGCGCTCTCAGGTGGATAACCCGCCTCAGTAAGGACCTTGAAACCCCTCCTGATGAGCTGATCAACGCCTCCACAGAGGACAGCCTGCTCACCAAAGAGATCCGTCTCGGTCTCTATCTGATAAGTAGTCTCAAGGACCCCTGCCCTGCCGCTACCAATCGCCTTGGCGATGGCCAGTGCTTTCTGTAGCGCCTTGCCTGATGCATCCTGATGGACTGCAACTAGGGCTGGTACTCCGAATCCTGCCTCGTATTGCCTGCGTAGCTCGGGGCCTGGGCTCTTGGGTGCTACCATGATTATGTCGATGTTTTCCGGTGGCTTGATCTCACCAAAGTGGATATTGAATCCATGGGCGAACTGCAGTGCCTTGTTCTCGGTCATGGCGAGGCTTACCTCTTCTCCCCAGACCACTGGCTGCGCCATATCGGGCATCAGCATCAAAACGATGTCAGCCTTCTGGGCTGCCTCAAGGTGGGTCATGGGCTCCCATCCCTCCTTCTTGGCTCGTTTCCAGCTATTACCGCCTTCACGCAGACCTAGGACAACGTTTACGCCGCTGTCCCTCATGTTTAATGACTGTGCTCTGCCCTGACTACCGTAGCCTAGTACGGCTACTGTTAAGTCGTCTAAAATTGATCCGTCGATATCTTTATCGTGATACACTTTCATTTTTATTCACCATTATAATTGAAGCCGTCCTTTCTCTAGGGCGGTGATTCCTGTTCGTGACAATTCCACGATGCCTATACTTTTAACATATTCGAGAAACTCTTCAAGCTCCCAAGGGTCACCAGTGACCTCAGCCATGATACTATCATCATCAATATCCAATACCAGACCATGCTGACCGTTAATGTATTTTAACGCGTCTTCACGTGCCAATGGGTCTTGGGTACTGAGTTTTACCAAAAGCATCTCCCGCTTAACGGTCCTCAATGGATCGAGACGCTTCACCTTGATGACCTCAACCATTTTCTCAAGCTGCTCAACCAGATTAGCCAGTGTCTTGGCGTCTGCCTCGACGGTGATGGTCATCCTGCTGTAATTGGGGTCTTGAACTGTTCCTACTGCAATTGATTCTATGTTGAATCCTCTTCTCCTAAATAGATTTGTAACATTGAAGAGGACTCCAGCCTTGTTCTCAACTAGAAAGCTAACAGTATGAATAGCCACTAGTCAGCCTCCCATAACGTATCCTTCAGACCCATCCCGGGGGGGATCATAGGTAATACGTTCTCATCGGGGTCGATGGGTACATCGATCACTGTTGGAACATCAGCTTTAATTGCTCGCCTAACCGCTGTCCTGAAGGCATCCAAGTTCTCGACTCTTACACCCTCAGCGCCATAAGCCTCTGCGAGTTTCACCATATCGGGGTTTCCCTTGAGCTTGACCGCGCTGTATCTACGGTCATAGAACATTCGCTGCCACTGGGCTACCATTCCCAGAACATTGTTGTTTAATACAACTACTATGACTGGGAGTTCCTCTTCAACCGCTGTGGCTAGGTTGTTCTCTGTCATGCCGAAGCTTCCATCCCCAGCGATATCGACTACAGGTACCTCTGGTTTGGCTGCCTTGGCTCCGATGGATGCCGGGAATCCCCACCCCATGGTACCCAGTCCCCCACTTGTGTGGAAGGTTCTAGGCAGGTAGGCATCATAGTGTAGTGCTGCCCACATCTGGTTCTGACCTACCTCTGTTGTTACTATCGCGTCTCTGGGAAGCTCATCTCTGAGGGCTCTGATGATCTTGGGTGCCCTGAGGAATCCATTGGCGGTGTCTGCCTCTGCGCTCCAATCACACCGGAAATCCTCAAGTCTCTTGCTCCAAGCCGCATCCGGGTTCTGTTTGAGAACTTTTACCCTCTCCAGAAGCCCTGCTAAGGCTAATTTAGCGTCTCCAACGACCTTGGTCATTGACTCGACGTTCTTATCGATCTCGCTCCTGTCGATATCTATGTGTACAATCTTGCCATTGGGGTTAAAGTCAGCTACCTTGGCTGTGGTCCTATCGCTGAATCTTGACCCTACCACAAGTAGCACGTCTGCTTGCGGGACCAATGTGTTTGATGCCTGTGTTCCATGCATCCCACAGAGCCCCAAGCTCAGCGGGTGATCATTGGGGAAGCCCCCTTTACCCATTAAGGTGGTCGCTGTCGGAGCCAGTAATGCCTCGCTCAATGCGACAAGCTCATTTGAGGCTCCTGCTGCAATTACTCCTCCACCCGCCATGATTAATGGGCGCTCAGCCTTTGCCAATATCTGGGCAGCCCAGTCTAGCTCCTGTGGTAATGGTGTGTGATCAGTAGAATATCCTCTAAAAATAAGCTTAGGATCAAAGTCCATCTCTCCGCTCATAGTCGTACAATCCTTAGGTATGTCCACTAGGACCGAGCCCTTCCTACCCGTATTAGCAATGAAGAAAGCCTTCTTCACCGTCTCAGGGATTTCGCTGGGCTTCCTAACCTGCATATTATACTTGGTAACGCTAGCTGAGACTCCAATAATGTCACATTCCTGAAAACCGTCACTACCAATCACGTCCCTGTTTACCTGTCCCGTGAATGCTACCACTGGGCTACTGTCTATTTGTGCCGTCGCTACTCCCGTAACAAGGTTGGTTGCCCCTGGTCCGCTTGTTGCTACACATACACCCACTTTGTTAAGTACGCGTGCGTATCCGTCAGCCATGTGGGCTCCGCCCTGCTCGTGGCGTGCGAGTATAAACCGCATATCACTGTCCAGAAGTTCATCACAGATTGGGATCAATGATCCTCCAGATATCCCGAATATATGCTTAGTTCCCTCGTTCTCAAGTGATTTTACGAATGCTTTGCTTCCTATCATCTCAGTCATGTTTACCTAACTCCCATATCCTGTTCAGACGATACCCTGAGAGGGTGGTCTGTTTTCTTGATTCTTTTCTGCGGATATCAACATCCGCGGGTCTATGTCGTCGAGTCTTACGACTTAATAAAACGATACCCCATTTACGCCCCCTCCGCGGGGGTTCTGACAAAACGATACCCCATTTTTTGTCTACTCCAATATGGTTGGTACCTTATTGGGGCATTAGATTAGATAAAAAGGTTCCTCCGACCCCCCTGTTGGATAACGTTATTTTCCCTTAACAATATACTATAAGCATGAGCCGATTTAATGAAATGGGTCTAAAGTTGGAGCAGCAGCTCCGGTTAAATACACATCCACTCGCAATCAAGATGCTTGAATCTCCTGATGATATACCCGAAGAAGCTGTCAGACCACTCAAAAACTTTGGGAAATGCCTATCTACGTGCCAAGCCTTCGCCTTATCTCGACGTTTCGGCGAGACTGTAGCACAGTTATTCGAGGATATGTGGTGCCCAGAGCCCGTGATAGGGTTCGGGTTAGCTGAGCCTCCTGAGTATTTCTTTGAGGGAAAGACCCGGTATCCCGTTGGAGTAAAGAGCCTTGAGGCTGGAGCCAACTGGGCGCGGGAGTTCCCAAGGTTTGAGGTAGGGAAATACGTTGGTGTGGTATCTGCGCCCCTAACTACAGCTAGCTTTGAGCCTGATGTGGCGATTGTTTACTGCGACTCTGCCCAGTTATTGAGGTTGTTACTCGGGTTAGCCTACGAGGATGGAAGGGATATCAATACAGTCCTTGGTGGGCACTCTGCCTGCGTCTACGCTGTAGTACCCTCCATGCAGAAAGGAAAATGCCAAGCATCAGTCCCATGCAGAGGCGACAGAGGATACGCAGGAACTCAAGACAATGAGATGATTTTTTCTATCCCACGAGACCAGATCGACCGACTAATCGAGGGAATGGATCAACCCGGCACAAGCTCTGCCCCTACACGCTTCAGCATGAACCCAGAGTACATGCTATCTGAGGGTTACGCTGAGATAGCCAAACTAATGGGACAGGTGGACTCCGAGGGACGGGCTATCAAGGGTTATGGTGGCAAGGATAGACGCTTGAATCTTCAGTATAGGTGATATTACCTAAAACGTTATTTCCCACATCCCATTCCTTTACTCGATAAATATGAGCCAGTTTACACATCTTGAATGCTCAGCATGTGGCGAGAAACACGAGGCAGATACAATACAGACCGTCTGCAAGAAATGTGGAAAGCCCCTATTCGCGAGATATGATCTTGAGGCGGTTAAAGAATCCCTAACTAAGCGGAAACTGGTAGGGCGAGAAGCCTCAATGTGGAGATACTTCGAATTATTACCGGTAAAAAACAGGAAAAACATCGTTTCACTGGGTGAAGGATGGACACCCCTAACCCCAACCCCAGTACTAGGAAAAGAGATCGGACTACCAGACCTCTGGATAAAAGAAGAGGGAATAATACCCACTGGCAGCTTCAAGGCTAGAGGCTTGGGAATGGCTATCAGCAAAGCCAAAGAACTAGGAATCACAAGCGTCGCATTACCCAGCGCTGGAAACGCAGCAGGCTCAATGGCAGCATACGGTGCACGAGCAGGAATGAAAGTCTACGTATTCATGCCCAAGGACGCACCAAATGTAAACATGGTAGAATGCCAGATTACAGGAGCAAAGGTGGTTCTCGTTGACGGTCTCATCACCGATGCAGGGAAAATTGTCAAAGAAGGCATGGATGAGATGCAATGGTTCAATATGGGGACCCTAGGTGAGCCATACAGGGTTGAGGGCAAGAAGACCATGGGTTTGGAGGTAGCCGAGCAGATGGACTGGAAGCTACCTGATGTGATAGTGTACCCGACAGGCGGCGGTACAGGCATCATTGGTATGTGGAAGGTCTTTGATGAGCTTGAGGAGATGGGCTGGATAGGAAGCGAGCGCCCAAGAATGGTCTCAGTCCAAGCTGAGGGCTGCGCCCCAATAGTAAAAGCATATGATGAAGGCAAGAAAGAGTCCGTATTCTTCCAGAATGCCGAGACAAAAGCCTCAGGACTTCGAGTACCCAAAGCCTTGGGCGACTTTTTAGTGCTAAACGCTGCCCGTGATAGCGGTGGAAAATGTATCGCAGTGAGCGACAAGGAGCTTATGGCTGGTGTCTCTGATATCGGTAAGCATGAGGGTATTTTTGCCTGTCCTGAAGGCGCTGCAACTTATGCTGCACTCAAGAAGATGCTGGCAGAAGGCTCAGTCGATAAGGATGAGCGTGTCGTGCTCTTCAACACAGGAAGCGGTCTCAAATACACTGCATTATTCGACGTAGATGCACCAATCGTAGACCCTAAGAAGCCATTCGACTATAATAGCCTCAAATAAACACTCATTTTTTCACAACATTTTTCCCCTTATCCAACTATCCCTATCAGATTTCCATGAGGGACGCCAAGGCATTCGCACCAGGACACCTGACAGGACTATTCCAGATATGCACAGAGGGAAATGATCCCCTTAGATGGGGAGCAAGGGGTTCAGGTGTAAGCATAACCCGCGGCGTCTTTACCCATGTCATAGTCGAGTCCTCGGATAGACCCATGCACGACATCTACATCAACGATGAGCAAATGATAGACGCCCATGTTAGCGAGAATGTACTATCAAAATATCAGGTGCTCCTGCCTGAGCCGATGAATATCATAATTCATCACACCATCAATACGCCCCTTACCGCTGGGTTCGGGAGCAGTGGAGGAGGTGCCCTGAGCCTGAGCCTAGCGTTAAACAAGGTATTTGAGACCGGGTTGACCCGGATAGAAGCGGCTCAATTAGCCCATGTTGCTGAGATCGAGTGCAAGACAGGTCTCGGTAGTGTTTTCGCAGCAGACAATGGGGGCTTTGGAGTGCTTTTTGAGCCGGGTGCCCCGGGGATAGGTAAGGGGGTGCTCATGGAGGATACCAGCGACCTCGCTGTGGTCTATGTCTATTATGGACCTATCCACACCAAAGAGGCGCTTTCAAACCCCAATTTAATAAAAAAAATCAACCAGCTGGGCAGAACCTACGTGGATGAACTCCAAAGAGAGCTTACCCCTGAGCGGTTCATGCATTATAGCAGAAAATTCACTGAACACATCGGATTAGCCACCAAGCGAATCAGACGCCTCCTCAAAAAAATGGACAAACACGAGATAACATTCACCATGGCAAACTTCGGAGAAGTCGCATTCACAGTCCAACACAAGGAAAAGGCCAACGAGGCAGCCATGATACTCCGAGAACTGGGTGAAGAACCCGTCTTATGCTCAGTAGATGAGCATGGAGCCGTCCTTCTATAACCTAATATAACTTCAATAACAAATCAATAAAACTAGTATATTGTTTAGAGTCTTGCTGGGATCAGTAGCTCAGTGATATAGTGGGTCATGTTGACTGGCCTAGGGACCTTTCTACTCATCTCTAGGAAGTGATCAAAACTATTTGGGCCAAAGACCCAAACATAGTTCCATTTAGCGTTCATACTCCCATAGAGACCCATATGTTCAACGCCTGTCTCGATGCAACTCTTCTGCATCTTCTTATCGTGCTCTTTAAGCTCCTTGCGTGTACCAATCCAGTCAAAGTATAGTAGGATTTTCATCTATGGTCCCCCCTACGTACCCAAGGCACCATATATCCTTATCGCTCTACTATTGGGTAGTTTCTGGTTGGTTTGAGTTTTTATTCAAGATCACAAGTGATATTAACAAAATAAACCTCCCATACTAGCTGTAAGTGATAATATGACTAGCCCTTTTGATAAACCGACAATCGAGAGCAGGCTCAGTGTAAGAGGTACCAAATGGCATCGAGACGCAGAGGATATTATCCCCCTCTGGCTCGCAGACCAAGATTACCCCATATGTCCTGAGCTCAAACAGGTTCTCCGAGACGCTGTAGAGGAAGAATTCACAGTATATTCCCAAGATTTACCTGCACGTGAGGCCATGAAGGCGAAGATCAAGCGGTACAACAACATCGATGTACCCGTAGATCAGATAATGCTCACCCAGGGAGTTATCCCGGGTATGTGGCTCGCCTCCAAACATGCATGTAGACCGGGAGACGAGATGATCGTAACCGATCCAATGTATTTCCCTTTCTTTACCGCTGCAGAAGTAACTCAGGTAAGAAAGGTCTACTGGAAGCTCAAACTGGATGAAGGATACAAGTTCGACACCGATAGACTTAACGAGCTTATAACACCCAAGACCAAGCTGATCAATGTCTGTAACCCCCACAACCCCGCTGGGCGAGTCATGACCAAGGAGGAGCTCAAGGGAATCGCGGACATCGCGGTAGACAACAAGCTCTATGTTATGGTTGATGAGCTCTGGGAAGACGTACTTAATGATGGTAGAAAGCATGTCAGTCTAGCTTCCTTGAATCCCGAGATAGCTGATCTCACATTGACCAGCTGGGGGTTCAGCAAGACATGGAGCTTACCGGGACTCCAAGCAGGATATCTGGCGTGTACCAATAAGACCATGTTTGAGAGCATAAAGGGGATCGGAACAGGAATACTAAGAGGAACCAACAACTTCAGTAAGGCTATCTCTCCGTTGATCTGTAGCGGCAAGATCGATTACTGGGTACGTGATTTAAACAAGTATCTTGGTGAGGTCAGGGACCTTGTGGTCAAGCGACTCAACGAGATGGGAAACTTCACAATACCCCACCTTGAAGGAACATATCTGATGTTCCCCAAGTTCAACTATGGCCTCACAAGCGACGAGTTGGATAAGATTCTCATGAAGACCGCCAAGCTGAGCTTTAATAAGGGAAGTGTCTTCGGTCCTGGTGGACAGGGTCATATGAGGATATTGACCGCTACGAGCAAGACCATAATGAATGAGGCTCTCGATAGGCTAGAGAAAGCCATCCCAACCATTGAGAGGATGGGCTCCGCTATCTCCTCCTAATTCCTTTTTTCAATAAATAAATCAGAAAAATTAGTTATCTGGCTCTTCCTCGGTCTCGTATTTGAACTGCATCTCATAGAGCTGTTTGTAGAGGCCGTCCTGTTGGATGAGTTCAGAGTGACTGCCCTTCTCTGCTATTTTCCCCTCGTGGAGGACCACTATTATGTCTGCGTTACGAACCGTGCTCAGTCTGTGTGCGATGATGATACTTGTCCTGTTCTTGAATATCCTTTCAAGAGCCTGTTGTATTATCAACTCTGTGTAGGCGTCAATGCTGCTAGTTGCCTCATCCATGATCAATATCCTTGGATCAGCCAGCAAGGCTCTTGATAGACTGATTAATTGTCTCTGTCCTACACTGAGTCTGCTTCCTCGTTCCCTGACATCTGTCTGATAACCCTCTGGGAGTTTCATGATGAACTCATGGGCTCCTACGGTCTGGGCTACCTCGATTATCTCGTCGTCTGTTGCTTCTAGGTTGCCGTACCTTATGTTCTCCATGACGGTTCCACTGAATAGGAAGTTATCTTGGAGTACTACCGCCATCTGTTTTCTCAGTGAGGATAGCTTGACGTCTCGTAGATCGTAGCCATCCACCTTGACTGAGCCCTTCTTGGGGTCATAGAACCTGTAGAGGAGATTTATCATGGTGGTCTTGCCGACGCCTGTAGGTCCTACCAGAGCTATCGTTGTATTGGGCATGATCTCAAGGTTGATGTCTGTGAGTACCGGAGTATTATCCTCGTATCTGAAACTCATATCCGTGTAGCTGATATGCCCCTCTATATTGGGGAGTTCAACCGCGTCATCTTTGTCTGATATGGTCTCGGGTGTATCCATGATATCGAATACCCGCTCCGCAGCCGCTAGGGCGCTCTGGACGCTGTTCCAGAAACTACTGAGGTCCTGTATTGGCCAGAAGAACCTGCTGAGGTAGCTCATGAACCCGAAGAGTAATCCGACGCTGATGGTTCCATTCATCACAGCGTTTCCCCCATACCATAATACTAGGAAGTTTCCTATGGCTGTGAATACGCTGACTGCTGGCCAGAACGCTGACATTACTTGTCCTGCTTGCACGTTTGCCTGCATGTTGCTCCTGTTGATTTGCCTGAATTCTTGTCGGGTCTCGCCTTCCCTGCTGTAGCTCTGTATTTCCTTCATGCCGCTGACGCTTTCCTCCATCTTGGCTGAGACGCTGGCTATTGTTTTGCGGGTCTCTCTGTATACTTTTCTTACTCTTCTTCCCCAGATGTAGAGGAATATTACCATTATGGGTATGACGCTGAATGTGATGAGGCTAAGCCACCAGTTCATCCACAACATGATACCGATGATGCCCACCAATGTCAATATATCAGCGACCACGTTGGCTACACCACTTGTTATCAACTCTGTTATCTTATCTACGTCGTTGGTTCCCCGGCTTACTATGCTGCCTACTTCTCGTTTGGCGTAGAAATCTAGACTGAGTCGTTGTAGGTGTTTGAACATGTCCATTCTCATGTTGAGTCCGAGACTTGAGCCCAACCAGTTGATAAGATAATTCTGGGCATACTGGGTCACAAAACTCAAGAGGTAGACGGCTACGAAGCCTACACCTAGCAGATAGAGCCCTCTAGTGTCCATTTGTTTAATGTATCTGTCTATTGCCAGTGAGTACATGTATGGAGGTAGCAGATTGATGATTGTGGAGCCGAATATTGCCGACACTAATAGTATTGTTTCTCTTTTTTGGCTGGTGATGTAATCTATCATCCGCCTGAAAAGTACCCTATCTGGGACAGTGCGTTCATAATCGTCTTCCTGCCCGTATCGCTGCATCCTGTGTCCCATTAGAATGCACCTCCTCTTGCCCCACTTATCTGGGTATCATAGAGCTTCCTGTAGATACCATCAAGTTCCATGAGCTGGGTGTGGCTTCCTTCTTCCCTTATCTCGCCGTCTTCCAAGACGATGATATAATCGGCTTTCTTTATGCTGCTAAGCCGCTGGGTGATGATGAATGTGGTCCGGTTTTCCAGTAACTCGTCTAAGGCTTGCTGTATCTCATACTCTGTCTGGGTATCGACGCTGCTGGTGCTATCATCCAGTATCAGTATCTTGGGGTTCTTGAGAAGCGCCCTCGCTATGGCTACCCGCTGCTTCTGCCCTCCGCTGAGGGTTACTCCACGTTCCCCTACTTTGGTCTCGTATTTCTCGGGTAATCCTTCTATGAATTCATGTATCTTGGCTTGTTGGGCTGCCTCTCGCACCTGTTCATTGCTGGCTTTTTCTACCCCATATGCGATGTTTTCCCTGAGGGTTGTGCTGAATATGAATGGGTCTTGCCTGACTATACCAATGTGACCTCGTAGGCTCTTGATAGTGAGGTCCCTGATATCCACGTCATCCAGTTTGATGCCTCCACGGGTGACATCATAGAACCGGGGAATCAGATTGATTATACTGCTTTTTCCACTGCCTGTAGCACCCAGTATGGCTACTGTCTGCCCAGGTCTCACGTCCAGATCAATGTCCTTGAGTACCATGTTCTCGCCATCGTAGCTGAACCAGACATCCTCAAAGACCAGATGCCCCAAGACAGACTCCTGAGCCACTGCATCCTCTTTATCATGCACGTCTATCTCGGCATCAATTATCTCGAATACTCTCTCGGATGCTGCCTGTGCACGAACAAACATACCCGTCATGAACCCCAGCATCCTAACTGGACCCATCAATCGAACCAAGTAGAAGTAGAATGCTATCATGCTCCCGAGACTCAGGGCTTCCTCGATGACTAGAGTGCCCCCATACATGATTATTATGACTACCCCGATGCCGCTGATCAATGATGTCAGGGGTCTGAAGAATGCCCTTAGCTTGGCCATCTCTATGTTGATATTAAAAAACTTCATCAGTTCTGCCCAGAACTTTTCTTGCTCAAATTCTTCCCGACTGAATCCTCTTACTACTCTGAGTCCGCTGAGGTTTTCCTGCATAACCGATGTGATAACTCCGTTTTGTTCTCTGACTGCTTGCCACATGGGGCGTACTCTTCTGCTAAAGTTTAGAGTAGTTACAAGTAGGAAGGGCAGTATGATGATTGATACCAGTGTTAACTGTGTATTGATGGTTGTCATGCTGTAGATTACCAATACGAGTAGCAGGAAGTTGCTGAATGCGAGCCTAAACCCGAAGTTGAAGAACCTGCCCAGCATATTGATGTCTCCTGTGGCTCTTGCCATCAGTTGCCCGGTTCGCTGCTGGTCGTAGAAGCTGAAGCTCTGTTCCAGTAGGCTGTTGTACATGTCGTCTCGCATGTCGAAGCCTGCGCGTTGGCTGATGATCGCTAATGTGTATCTTTGGATGTAGCTGAGCGCCCCTTCAAGAACCGCTATCACCACTAGGCTGCTGCTGAAAACCATCAATAAAGTCCGATCATAGCCCATCGTATCCCGGTTCAACGCTTCAGCCACTGGGATCAGAATCCGGTTGGCGACACTCTCGATACCAGTAGCCTCTGGAACTGCTTCCCCAGCCGCAACATAACCCACTGTATCAATGATATTACCAACAATAGCCGGGGAGAGCACCGAGAACAACGTAGTTACGATTATGACTATTACGACTGCCTTTAGCTCCCAGTAAGGCGTTATGTACCCAAATAGCCGCTTGAATGTACTCCATGCGCCCTTTTTCAGACTACTCGACATTCCATGTGCTCCGACTGTACTTGTTCATGATCGCCCTGAGCTCCTCGATGTTTTTCTCGTAATCTGAATTATCCATGAGTTGTACATGTGATATGATGTGGGCGATGATTCGTTGAGCGTAGCGCCCGATGTCTTTGTCATTTGTTTTTCTTAGTATGCGTTCCTCATACGCCTTCTTGTTTAATATGTGGCATCTTAGGAGCAGCTGTTTTACTCTGGGCTTCATCTCCTCCGGGATCTCTACCTCGTACATGTGGAGACCATCAACGAGCCTATCCAGATAGGACTCTGTATACGCCGAGTAGTCCGGATCTTCTTCTAATGCTTCGGTGACCCTGTAGCTTACATGGAACTCTGGGCTTACAGCCTTGTAATAGGGCTGGATCATGTTCCTGACCTGTTCTTCCCTTGTTACCTCGATTAATCCAGCCTCTAAAAGGGTGTTCAGGTGGTGGACGATACTGCTATGGTTCTTATCCAGTTTCTTGGCGAGATCGGTTGCACTCATCTCCTCGTGGCTCATAATTTTTAGCATCATTCTCCTTGTCTCGTCTGCTAGGAGTTTTCCCACCGCTGGGTCTGTGATGATCTGCACATTTCGCCTCAAGTGTATCGCTACACATATCTGTAGTGTAGTAGATAAGGCTTTCAATAAAAGAAATAGATAAAAATCCGCTACTTTTTGCGGCTCAGGTAGCGCATCCTCTGACCTGCGCTGGTCTTGCCCCTGAAGGCACGTCCACGGATGGGCTTGTTCACAAACTTGGGCTTCTCAACCTTGATATCAAGGTCCTTTGCCTCTTTGATGAACTCTTTGAGCGTCTCGATGTTCTCGTCGTGACTGGATTTACGCTTGGTATCTACTGGGATCCCCATCTTCTTTGCGTTACCGGCACTTAGCTCGACTGCCTCAAGCTCCCCGAGACTGAATCCTTTTCCTTCGCGAACACGATCCCCGGTTTCAACAATAGGTGTGATATAACGAACCATATAATCACCTGTAGCTCTTCTGCTTTCTGCGGCGTGCGCCTGGTCCACCGAATTTCTTTGCCTCTTTACGGCGTGCGTCGCCGGCTAGCATGGTCCTATCGTACTCAATGTATTTGGTGCGTAGGCGCTTGCTCTTTGTGAACTTTACAAGGCCTTGTGCGATGCCCATTCTGGCTGCCTCTGCCTGGCTCATGACGCCTCCGCCCTGCGTTTTAATACTGATATCTACCCTGTCCTTGTAGTCTGTCGCTATCATGAATGGTTCAAGGATTTTTTCCCGGGCCATGAATGGCTCAATTAGGTGGATTGGTATGCTGTTGATTCTGATCCTGCCCTTGCCTTCGGAGACGACGACCCTCGCCTTACTGGTCTT
>Ga0180432_10005870_pt1 | contig 16177 bp, 11 predicted proteins | sample SS_ome_10_FD_132414 | JGI IMG/M metagenome (GOLD analysis project Ga0180432, IMG submission 132414) | Hypersaline lake sediment archaeal communities from the Salton Sea, California, USA - SS_1_MS_2 metaG | ecosystem: Environmental > Aquatic > Non-marine Saline and Alkaline > Hypersaline >... | reverse complement strand
TCGAGAACCTCGGTTCGGGCGAGCCGACGGACATCGAGAGCATCCGCGTGACGATCACGATGGCCGGGGCGGAGTACACGACCGGCTGGGTGAACTGGAATCCGGCGAGCCCGATGGACTTCGAGTACCAGGACTTCGGTCTCGACGCGAACGAGGACGGGGACGCCGTCGACGGTGGTGACGGCGCGGATCTCCCGCTCCGGACGGAGGACAACGCGACGACGACGATCCAGACCGAGTTCGAGATCGAGGACGCGGCGAACGTGACCGACAACCGGACGATCCGAACCGAGACGACCGTCTTCGTCCGCGAGGAGGGCGAAGGGGACGACGGGGACTTCGTCGACTACGAACAGGCCGTCCGCTCGGAGACGACGCAGACGATCCGCGAGCAGGGGTTCGAGCGGGTCGACGAGGAGAGCGAATCCCTCGCCTCGGGGACGGCGGCGACCGGCGACGTGGTCATCCAGACCGTCCGCCTGACCGACGAGGACTCGAACGCGAACGACGTTCGCATGACGCGGTTCTACGTGCGGAACGCGGGGACGGCCGACGGGGACGAGATCGAGAAGATCGAGGTGAAGGCGGGGGCGACCGAGCTTCTCGAGATCGACGGCGGCCCCGGCGGAGAGCTCGACGACTTCCGGACCGGCGATTGGTTCGACTTGACGACCACGTTCGACGTCGACGACGACGAGGAGCAGCTGGTCAAGGTCTACTACACGATCGGGACGCCCGACGACGGCCACACCTTCCGGCCGGTCGTCCGATTCACGGGCGAGGAGGCGCCGGGCGGGACCGCCTACAACTGCGACGAGGCGACCTATCCCGACACCCTCGGCCTGTACGAGCCCGGCTTCGAGTTCCTCGAGAACGAGACCCCGCCGACCGGCGGGACCGCGTATTCGGGGCAGATGCTCCTCGCGCAGCGGATCCGCGTGGAGGATCGCGACGAGGACGACGACGACGTCGCGATCGACCCGATCCTGATCCGGAACGCGGGGACGGCGACCGGGAATCCGGACATCACCAAGATCGAGATCTGGCGCCAGGACGAGGTGGACGGCGAGGAGACGAAGATCGGCGAGGAGGACGACCTCGCGGACATCCGCACGAGCGGGGTCCGCGTCGACATCACCAACGACAACATCGTCCAGGACGATCCGGACGGCGCGGTCAGCTACATCCTCGTCTACCTTCAGATCGCCGAGCCGGAGGACGTCCAGGAGGGGCACACGATCCAGCTCGAGACGCGCGTGATCCACACCGAGCGGAACGGGACCTACGACAAGGACGCGGACAGCAACCAGTGGGTCCTCGAGATCAACCATCGCCCGGTGCCGGACTTCACCTTCGAGGCGGCGGACAACGCCGCGGCGTCGGTGACGCCGAAGGCCGACTTCCAGCACGACGACGTGATCCAGTTCAACGGAACGGCGACCGACGAGGACGGCGACGACATCGTGACGTGGCACTGGAACTTCGGCGACGGCACGACCTCCGACGAACAGAACCCGACCCATCAGTACCCGAACGGCGGCACGTTCGACGTGACACTGACGGTGACCGACGAGCGCGGCGTAACCGGGTCGGTGACCAAGACGATCGAGGTCGAGGGGCCGCCGAACGAGCCGCCGACGATCGATGCGATCAACGCGGACCCGGAGAACCCGGCCGTCAATCAGGACGTCGACTTCACAGCGGACATTGCGGATCCGGATCAGCCAGCGGGCACGGCGTTCACCTACGCGTGGGACTTCGGCGACACCGCAACGAGCACCGTCGCGGCACCGCAGCACAGCTACGACACCGAGGGAACGTACACGGTGACGTTGACCGTGACCGACGCGCAAGGGGACACCGACACGGCGACGATCGACGTCTCGGTCGGGAACGATCCGCCGACGCTCACCGGCGTCACCGCGAACCCGACGACGGGGAACACGGGCGATCCGATCACGTTCACCGCGCAGGGCTACGACGACCCGGACGACGATCCCGCGGACGAGTACGAGTGGGACTTCGGGGACGGGACGACGACGACGACGGACGGGGCGACGACGACACACACGTTCGCTGCGCCCGACACGTACACCGTAACGGTCAGCGTCACCGACGATCGAGGCGCGGAGAGCGACGAGGAGACGGTGACCGTCACCGTGGCCGGGCCGGTTCGAGTGGTCGCCTACGCGTACCCGAACCCCGCAGCGACGACGGCGACCATCACGTTCTTCCTGCCCGACGGGGCGACTGACCCGTCGGTTCGCGTCTTCAACCTGACCGGGCGCGTGATCTTCGAGGAGGCGCTCGACGAAGGAGCCGCGACGTACGTCTGGGATCTCCTGGACAACGTGGGAGACGAGCTGACTAACGGGCTTTACTTCGTGGTAGTAACGGCGACCGACGAGGACGGTCGGACGATCCGATCTGAGGTCTTCCGGCTGTTGATCTCGCGATGAGGGAGGGAAAGACCGTGAAACGGACGATGGTGTGGTTGCTTGTAGCCCTCCTCGCCGGAGTAGGGCTCGGCGCGTCAGCGGAAACGGCGACGACGGTCCTGCAGATCGAGCCGGGCGTGGCCCAGCTTGGCGCGGGAGGCGCCGGCCTCTCGCTCGTGAACGGGGCGGAGACGCTGTACTACAATCCCGCAGGGCTCACCGAGCTTCCGGGAATCAGCTTCAGCTCCTTCTACGCTTCGCAGTTCGGCCTCGCGAACTACTCGGCGTTCGCGCTGACGTTCCGGAATTTCGGGATTGCCGCTCTGCTGTACAGCTCGGGCAGCATTCAGGGCTACGACGAGGACGGGGTTCAGACGGACGATCTCTCCTTCCGGAACACGGGATTCATCTTTGGCGCCGGGATCTCCCCGAGCGACCTTCCGTTCATTCCGGATCTCGGCTTCGACTTCTCACTCGGGGCTCGGATCAAGACGGTCAGCGTCTCGATCGCCGACGATCAAGGGGGAGGATTCGCCGTCGACCTCGGGTTCCGGACGACGGTTCCCGACATGCAGCTCGGTTCGTTCGGGCTTTCGGAGATCGCCTTCGGCGTCGCCGCGGTCAACCTGTTTGGCTCCCTCACCTACGACACTGTGCAGGAGCAGTTCAAGATGGATATCGAGCTCGGGGCGTCGTCGCTGTTCATGAACACGGTCCGCGCCTCGCTTGATCTTCATCTTGGCGGAGAGCTGCGGTTTGGGCTCGTCTACTCGCCGATGCCCACGTTCGCGCTCCGTCTCGGGGTCATCTCCAAGGATTCGTTCTCGATCACGGCGGGGCTCGGGGTGAACGTCGAGGGGTTCATGATCGACTACGCGCTCGTGACGCACACACTTGGCGCGTCACACCGCATCTCCCTGACGCTAGACTTCTCGGCGTTGGACATCGGCGCTCTCAGCCGATCGCTGCGGAGGCTTCTCCCGTGAAGGGGCGCGCCTAGGAAGGATTCATCATCGGGTTCTCACGCTTGTTGGGGGAGCGGCTTGGCCGCTCCCCGCCTCCTTTTGGGGAGGCTAACGAGCCGGGAACCCCCACGACGAGGCGAGGGCGACGAAACGGTCCTCGGCGATCGCACTCCGGATCTCCTCGAGCATCCGCACGAGGAATCGAAGGTTGTGCATCGTCGCCAGCCGGTAGAAAGAGACCTCCCCCGCCCGGCAGAGGTGGCGAAGGTAGGCGCGGGAGTGCTCGCGACAGGTCGGGCAGTCGCACGTCGGATCGATCGGGCGGTCGTCGGTCGCGAATCGGGCGTTCCGCAGGTTAATCCGGTGGCGCTCAGCGCCTCGGACGAAGACGGTCCCGTTCCTGGCGAGTCGCGTCGGGGCGGCACAGTCGAACGTGTCGACGCCCCTTGCGACGGCGGCGAAGATGTCGTCGATCTCCCCAATCCCGAGGAGGTGCCGCGGGCGGTCATTCGGGAGGAGGGGAACCGTCCAGTCGAGGACGCGGAGCATCTCGTCCTTCGACCGACCGAGCGAGCCTCCGATTGCGAACCCGGGGAATCCCATTGCAGCGACCACGCGTGCGCTCTCCTCGCGGAGCGAGCGGAACGCACCGCCCTGGACGATCCCGAAGAGGGACTGAGCCGGGTTCGGTGCGGTCGGATCGTCGCGGAGGAGATGGTGGGCAGCGAGCGCGCGCTGAGCCCAACGGTGCGTCCGCTCCATCGCCCGCTTCGTGTAGGCCTCGTCGTGCAGCGGCGACGTGCACTCGTCGAGCGGCAGGATGATGTCGGCGCCGATTCTCCGTTGGATCTGAATCACCGACTCCGGCGTGAACGTGCGGGGGGACCCGTCGACGATCGAGCGGAACCGCGCGCCGACCTCGTTCAGACGGACGAGAGAGGAGCCCGTCCGCCGTTTGGTGGGCGGTCGACCCTCGTCGGGGAAGATTGACGCGATCTTCCCGACGCCGTGTTCCTTCCCTGCACCGAGGCTGAACACTTGGAAGCCGCCCGAATCAGTCATCGTCGGCCCAGTCCAGCCGGAGAACTGATGGAGGCCGCCGAGGGTTGCGATCGTCTCCTCCCCCGGTCGAAGGTGGAGGTGGTAGGTGTTGGAGATCAGGACTTGCAGACCGATCTCGCGGAGGGCGCTCGGCTCGACTGCCTTGATCGTCGCCCGCGTGGCGACGCCGACGAACGCGGGCGTCTCGACGTTTCCGTGCGACGTCGAGAGGACGCCGCTGCGGGCGAGGCTGTCGGTGGCTTCGTGTTTGATGGTGAGCATTCGGCGCATTTCGACCTCGAGCGAAGATCCTATCCGAAGATCGAGAGCGGGGACCAGGCTGACGCGGTGACCGGAAGCGTCAAGGTCGCCGTCGTGCAGGTCTGATTCGGCGTTGGCGACTAGAGGACGTTGTAGAGTGCGGCGTAGTCGCAGGCGGGATGCCAGAAGAGGTAGCCGTCCGCCCCCGCCTCCTGCGCGGCGCGGATCTGCTCGGCGATGTACGTCTCCAGGCTCATCCCGGCGGGTCGTTTCATGTCGAACGCCTGCAGGAACGGCCGGAACCGTGCAGCGACTCGCTCCCGGGCTCCGGTGAGCGCCTTCCTGACGACCCCGTAGGGATCGCTCTGGTAGGACTCCTCGACGTAGTGCGATGGATAGAGCATCGGCGAGACGAAGTCGAGGTAGGGCGAGACTCCCTCGAGCGACTGGCCGATCGGGTCAATCCGCTTGACGTTCCACGGCCAGAGAACCCGGCCGAACAGGTCGCCGGAGAGGGCGATCCGGTCGGAGAGACGGTGAGAGGCCTCGGCGAGGAACGCCTCCACGGCCGCGTAGCGCGTCTCGTAGACCGGGGCGAGCTCCCCGGTGTCCTCAAACCGGACGTAGTCGAACTGGATTTCGTCGAAGCCGAGGCGCGCGACCTCCTCGGCGATGGCAAGGTTGTACGCGACCGCGGCCTCGTCGTCGGCGGGGATCCAATCGGTCGCGAAGCCGAGGTGTCGCGACAGCACCGGGTCGAAGAAGACGACCTGGCGGGCGATCAGGTGGAAGCCGCGGCGGCGGAGCTCCGGGAGGAGAAGGGTGAAGTCGATCCTACCGGTGGCCGCTCCGAGTTCCCTCGCGAGCGGAACCTCGCTCGCGTAGGTGATCTCGCCGTGCATGTTCTTCACGTTGATGACGAGGGTGTCAAGCTTCCCCGCCTTTCGCGCCTCGAGGAACCCGTTGACGACCTCCGGAATCGAGAGAGCGTAGGAGGTCAGGTAGATCCCGACGCGACCGGTCCCCGGCACGGAGGCCGAGACCGAAGGGACCATGCGCTCGGTGGACAGAACGGCGATTCCTACGATGATGGAGACGGTGGCGGTGAGGGCGGCAAGACGTTTCGACCGGCGCATGGTCCGATCCTACAGGTCGCGCTCCGGCAGGGAGGGTGGATCTTCCGGTTCTCGCGGGACGTCCGGCACTTGCGGGGAAGACGAGGCCGACGGACGCCTTCACAAGACTGCCACAGATCGCCCACGGCCGCGACAAGTCGAGTCGGTACGGTCCTTGGCGCCGTTGGCGATCGGGCTTCGGGTCCGATTGCCGGCAATTGGGGGGGAGACTATAATGGCCGGAATATCCGTTCTTAAGGGTGGTGTAGCTTCCGTGAGCGAATCGGCACGAACCAAGACGCTGTTGCTCCTGCTCGCTGTTGGTCTGACTGTCGTTTCCTTCGGTGCCTCTGCCGAGACGCGGGGCGCGATCTCGATCCTCGGGAACTCGGACTTCACGGCGGAGAATGGCGTCGTGTCCGGAAGTGGCGTCGCGAACGATCCGTACGTGATCGCCGGCTGGGAGATCTCGGTCGGCCCGGAGGACCTCTACGCGGTTCAGATCGAGAACGTGACCGCCGCGTTCGTCCTGCGAGGCCTCGTCGTCGCGAACGCCTCGAGCAAGGACGGCGCGGCGATTCGGATCGGGTTCTCTCAGAGCGGACGCGTGGAGGGATGCAGGATCGGAAGCTCGGTGAACGGGGTCGAGATCATCTCCTCGACCGACGTGGCGATGTCCGAGTGTCTGATCTACGTCTCCGGGATCGGGCTTCGCGTCGAAGGGGAGACGTCCGAGGAGTACCGTCACGAGATCGACCGAACGAACTTGCTGAACGACAAGCAGATCGTCTACCTCCACGGGTTGGACGGAGAGACGATCGAGGGACACACGACGACGCACCTAACGGTTGCCGACAGCCGGAACGTGACGATCGAAGGGAACGAGGTCGTCGACGGCGATGGGATGTGCCTCGCGTTCGTCACCGATTCGACCGTGCGGGAGAACGCCGTCTACCGAACGGTACCCGTTCTGACGCAGCACGGAATCCATCTCTATCGATCGGACCGGAATCTGGTCGTCGCGAACTCGCTTCGAAACCTTCGCCTCGCCGGGATCCAGCTTTCACTCTCGAGCGACAACGAGCTGGTCGAGAACCAGTTCTTGGCGAACGACACGGGCCTGCGCTTGCTCGCCTCGGACGGGAACCATGTGGTCGAGAACGTCATGTTCGCCAACGTCGCCGGGATCGTGCTCACCGGGGGGTCCGCGAACAACGAGGTGATCGGGAACGTCGTCTATCACGAGAACACGAAGCAGGGGATCGCGCTCGAGCTCGCGACCGGGAATCTCGTCGAGCGAAACGGCCTCACGGATTGCGAGATCGGGATCTTCCTCGACGCCGGGGCCGTCGCGAATCGAATCGTCGCCAACACGATTCTCTCCGGTGCGTATGGGATCTCGCTCGCCGGCTCCTCGAACGAGATCGAGCGGAATCTGCTCAGCCAACACTCGCGCGGTGTTCTCTTCCCCGAGACGTTCGCGCGGTCGACGACTCGAGGGAACGTGCTGCGCGGCAACGTCTTCGCGGACAACTCGAACCACCTCTACGCGAACCTCGATTCGACCGGGAACACATTCACCGGCAACCTCTTCCTCGGGAATGGCCCGGCCATGGTGGGCGACCACGGATCGGGAAATCGGTGGAGCGAGGGGGGAGTCGGAAACTACTGGGGAGAGGCGTCCGTCGTCGACGAGGACGGCGACGGTGTCGGGGACGAGGCGATCACCATCTACCCCTCCGCCGCGAGAGACGAGGCGCCGATCGCGTCCGTGGCGCCGGGCGAGGCGGGCGTCGGAATCCTTGGAACCCTTGAAGCGGAGAGCGTCGCGATCGAGCGGGAGGACGGCTCGTCGGTCGAGGTCCTCGCCCTCCGCGCGGTCGAAGGCTTCGAGCGGTGGGCCGGCTTCCGCGGATTCCCGGAAGTGCTTCTCGACGGGTTTCCTGGGATCCTGTTCGAGTTTGAGGACTCCGCGACGCGGCGGTTCACGATGGAGACTGTTCTCTTCGACCTCGACATCGCCTTCTTCGCTACGGACGGACACCTCGTCGGCCGGACGACGATGACCGCGAACAGCGAGGACCTCTACTCGGCTGAGGAGGCGTTCGAGTACGCCTTGGAGCTGCCTGCGGGGATGCTCGACACCCTGTCGATCGGCGTGGGCGCGCGCTTGGTCATCCCGTAGACGGATGGCGAGGCTTTCCGCCGTCGTCTTCGATTTGGACGGGACGCTCGTGCGATACCACGGCGTCGACTTCGAATCGAGCTGGGGCGCGGTCGCGGTGGGCGCCGGGGTAGGCGAAGCCTCGCGTGCCCTGCTCGCCGAGTACTTCCCGCGACGTGAGGCGTACGCGGAGTGGGTGAGGAAGGACGCTTCGCTTCTCGCCGGGGTGCCGGTTGCGCAGGTCGCGAAACGGCTGTTCCCGGCGCCGTACGCCGAGGGCGTGACAGAAGCGATCGAGGAGCTTCGAGGACGATACCGGTTGGGGATTCTCTCGTCGGGGATCGATCTCGTGGCTGAGTGGGTTCGCGACGACCTCCGCCTCGACTTCGCGTTGGCGAACCATCTTGAGATCGCCGACGGGCGCTTCACCGGGGGGAGTGTGACGCGCGTCGAGCTTTGGGACAAGGAGAGCGCGTTTCGGTCCGTGCTTGCCGAGCACGGCCTGAGACCGTCCGAGGTCTGCTACGTCGGAGATCACGTGAACGACATCCCGGTGATGAAGGTCGCGGGGCTCGCGATTGCGGCGAACCCGAAGGATCCGCAGCTCCTCGAGGTCTGCGATCACGTGATCCGCGACTTCTTGGGGCTTCCCGCGCTCATCGACGCGTTCTCCGGCCCCGAGACTGCGTCGCCGTAGCAGACGGACTGACAGGCGAGTCGGGCGGATACCTCCTACGTTCCGAAGATCCGGTCGCCGGCGTCCCCGAGTCCGGGGAGGATGTAGCCTTTCTCATTCAGCTGGCGGTCGAGCGCGGCCGTGTAGATCGGAACGTCCGGGTGAGCGGACGAATAGGACTCGACCCCCTCTGGCGCGGCGACGAGGCAGAGGAACTGGATCTTCCGTCCTCCCTCCCGCTTGACGATGTCCGTTGCCGCCACGGCGCTTCCTCCGGTGGCGAGCATCGGATCGACGAGGATGGTCTGCGCTTCGCCGAGGTCAGGAGGCAGCTTGCAGTAGTACTCGACGGGGGCCAGCGACTTCGGATCGCGGTAAAGGCCGATGTGGCCGACCTTGGCCATCGGAATCAGGTGGAGAACGCCGCCGAGCATCCCGGTTCCGGCGCGCAGGATCGGCACGAGAACCACGGGGACGTCGAGGCCCTTCCCTGTCGTTGGCTCCAGCGGCGTTTCGACGTCTCGATCCCGAAGCGGATATTCGCGCGTGATCTCGTAGACCATGAGTGCGGTGAGCTCATCGAGGAGCTGGCGGAATGCATCGTTGTCGGTTCGGACGTCCCGCATGACCGTCAACTTGCTCTGGATGAGCGGGTGATCGAGGACGTGGAGCTGTGACATGATCCTCCTCACGAAGATCCGGAACTGCTCGGAAGATACCGGATCGCGATTCGGGCGGCAACCGGCCTCGGCGCACGTCTTGTCCGGTGCATCTCACCACGAGATCGTGCAGGCGAGGGCGAGGAAACGGACCGGGCGGAGGAGGAGATCGACTTCGATCTCGAGAGAGACGTTCGAGACGAACTCGAACGAGAGGCGGGGCATCGCTCGCGCGGGGAGGCCGTTTCCTTGGGGGATTTCACTCCAGAGAAGCTCGAGGCCGAACGCGCCGTCCCGCCCGAACCCGATCTCTGCGTCGATCGACGCGGTGTAGACATCGTCGATCCATTCGTCAGGGTCGAACAGGATCTGGCCCTCGAGTTCGGCTCCCGCGAGGTCCCCTTCGGCCGCGAGCTCGGTCAGGCGAAGACTGTCGAGACGTCCGTCGTCCGGGTCGACGGCGAAGTCGAGTTCGACGGAAGCGATCTCCCCGGCACCGATCGTCGATGTGATCTCGATGGTTGTGTCGGAGAGCGTTCGCTCGAGATTCAGATCGAGCGTGAGCCAGGGCGTCGGCCCGGGGGTAACGTCTTGGATCTCGAGGACCGTTTCGCTGAATCCGTCGTCGTCGATCTCGGCGGCGACCGTGAGCTCCGCGCCGAGGAGCTCGACCGTGGCCTCAGCATTCGCGTCGTAGAAACGAAGGGGGGTGCCGATCCCGACCGATCGGCGACGGAGCCTCGCGTCGAACTCGCTCCGCTCCCCGACCCACTCGACGTCGAGGATCAGCCATCCGCGGGTCCGCGTGATCCGGTACTCGAGCTCGACCTCGGTCGCTCCGAGACTGCACGTGGCCTCGGAGCGCCAATCCCTGAACCGGTCCATCGACGGCTCGAACCGAAGCCGAGAGGCGAACTCGGCCGTCTCCGACGCCCAGGTGATCTCGATGCCCTGCCTGGTCCACGCTCCCGACTCGAACTCCGCCTCGACCGTCGACGTCCAGGGCTCGACGGTCACGTCGACGGTGATTCCCGTCTCGGTCGAAGGGGATGACCGATCGCGCTCGATCACCACTTCCAGTTCGCCCGAAACCTCCGGAGACGCGATGGCGTGAGAGTCGACGGCCGACAGGAAGACGGCGAGGGCGAGGTACGTCGCCGCGCGCGTTCGATGAAGGCGACCGTCGTAGGAGGGCACATAGGAAAAGATATGAAAACGACAGACAAGAGGCAAGTCTCCGCCCTTGCCGCCATGAGGGGTGGACCCTCCCACGAAAACGCCCGCGCTACGCGCCGGCGACCTGAATCGAGTCGACGAGGACGTAGGGAGCAGTGACGTCGAGGAAGGCGAGCGCCGGCCCCCGCTCGGCGCTGACGGCGCGAACATGTCGGAAGTCCTCGTAGACGTCGGCGGAGATCATCGTGTTCTCGAGGCGGCCGACGACCTCGCCGTCGACGATGTGGAAGCCGGTCGCCTGAACGGAGAACTTCCCTTGCGGGTAATTCCCCGAGTGGAATCCGAGCCCGTAGTAGACGAGGAGTCCCTCGTCGAGTCCCTCGATCATCTTTTGGTACGGCGTCTCCCCTGCGTCCACGGTGATGCGGATCGGCCACGGGCTCGGCTTGGTCTCGGTTCCGTCGACGAAGAGCTCTCGCTTGACCGCGTTTCCGGTCGAGGCTCGGCCGAGGGCGCTTGCCGTTCGCTGGTCGAGCAGGTATCCGTTGAGCACGCCGTTCTCGACGAACGCTCGACGTTGACAGGGGACGCCTTCGTCGTCGAACGGGCGGGAACTGAGCTTCGCCGGAGCGGTCGGATCGTCGACGATTGTCAGCCGCTCGGAGAGAATCCGATCGCCGACGCGATCGACGAGGGGCGAGGTCTTCTTCTCGACCGCGTTCCCCTCGACGCCGGCCCAGAGCGGGAGGAGGTAAAGGAACGACGCTTCCGGGGCGAAGATGACGGGCAGGCGGCCGGTCGACGGCGTCGACGTCGTCTCCGTCCAACCGTACCACTCGACGAACTCGTCGATCAGCGCGTCCGGGCGCGACAGCGGGGCGACCGAGCCGAGCCACTTGTAGATGCCCATTCCGGCCCCTTTGATCGGCGCGCCGAACGAGAGGACGACGTCGGACGCCTCGAAGCGCCCTTCGGCCCCCTCGGTGGTCTCGATGACGAGTTCCCTGTGCTCCATCTCGGCGTCGACCAGCAGCGAGAGGTCGCCGCGCTTCTCGCGGATCGCGGCGACCGTGGACTCCGCCAGGGCGACGAGCTCGTCGCTCGTCAGGTGACCGGTCGAGGCGTCGTACCCGTCGACGGACGGGTAGTCGGCGGCCGGGGCGAACGAGAACGTCGCCGGATCGCCGTGCGCGGCCGCGGCCTTCGCTTGCTCGATCAGCCCCGGCTGATCGGGGGAGACGGCGAACGTCGATCCCATCCTCCCGCCGTCGATTACGCGAACGGCGACCGACGAGAGGTCGTTCTCGGCGATCTGCTGGAGGCGGCCGTTCTCGTAGCGGACGGAGATCTTGTGGTTCCGGTTCCAGTAGAGCTCGGCCTGGTCGACCGTCTTCTTGGCTTGCCCGATGATCTCGTGCATTACACCCCTCCGATCGTGACGCGGTCGATCTTGACGTGCGGCGCGCCCTTGCCGGACTGTCGATTCATCTGGCCGGCCTTCCCGCAGCCGCCCCGCTCGCTGAACTCGAGTTCGTCGGCGATCATCGAGATCGCCTGGAGCGTCGAGAAGAGCTCGCCGGACATGTTGATGTCGCGAACCATCGGCCCGAGGCGTCCCCCCTCGATGCGGAAGCCCCACTGGGCGCCGAACGTGAATTGGTCTCCCGTGGTCTGCCCGCCCTTTGCGCCGACGAGGTAGTAGCCGTCTTCGATCGAGGCGACCATGTCGTCGAACGCGTCCGGGCCGGCCTGGATGAGGATGTTTGACATCCGGACGACGGGGGTGTGGTGCGCGTCGACGGCGCGCATGTTCCCCGAGAGCGGCTCGCCGAACTCGGCCGCCGTCTCGCGGGAGTGCATCCGACCGACGAGGGCCCCCTCACGGATCAGGTCGGTCCGGGTCCCACGGACCCCCTCGTCGTCGATCGCGTAGCTTCCGGGGAGCGCGGGGAGCGTCGGATCGTCGACCACGTTCAGGATCGGCCTTCCGAGAACGTTCCCCAGCTGCAGCTTGGCGCGAAACGCGGGGTTGTTCTGGAGGCCGTCGGCCTCGGAGAGGTGGCCGAACGCCTCGTGGATGAACAGGCTCGCCTCGCTCGGGTCGAGGATCACCGGGAAGAGGCCGGCCTTCGCTGGTTCCGCGTCGAGGAGGCGCTTGGCCGTATCGATTCCCTTCTCGAGCTCGGCCTCGCGGCCTTGGAGACGGCCGAAATCCTCGTTTCCCCCGTACGCGAAGCGGACGCGCTGAAGGATCTCCCCCTTCTTGGTGACGATGAAGCCGAGGATGTTCGCGACGACGATATCGTACTCGATGACCGAACCCTCGCTGTTCACGAACACGCGGTGGGAGACGAATTCGTCGTAGTTGGCCTCCGCGGTGGCGACGGTCGGCTCGCGGAGGATCATCTCGTTGTAGTGCGCGACGAGATCGAGTTTTTCCCGCAGCGGGACGTTCCGGACGTCGCGAGGCGAAGAAATCTGGAATGTGTCCGAGATCACCGGAGCCTCGGCGAGCCGGAGCGGCTTGTCGCGACGCCCGCCGGCCAGTGACGCAGACGCTGCGGCCGACTCGGCCATCGCGCCGGCGCGAGCCGGATCGGAAAACGACGCGATCGCCTTCCCTCCGTTCGCGTAGGCACGGACGTGGCCGCCGGACGCCGCGTACGAGGCGATCTCGACGAGCCGTTCCCCCTGGTAGGAGATCCGCGTCTTCCGGTTCTCCTCGTAGCGAAGGTCCGCGTAGTCGGCGGTCAGTCCGCCGACGATTCCCGCCAGCTTCTCTTTCATCGAATCACCGTCGTTTCCTGATGAGGATCCGGGGCGATTCTAGAACTCAGCCGACCGAAGCTCAACGGGCGCGGGCCGGCCAGTGGAGAAGCGGCATGGGGGTCGGTACCCTGAACGGGTGACGGAGAACGCGAGCGAGCGGAAGACGAAGTACGTTGGGGCGTTCGTCAGCCTGTTCGTAGCGACCGCCGTCGCACTGATCGGAATCGGGATCATCGCGCCGATCCTTCCGCTCTACGCGAAGACGTTCTCAGCGAGCGGGTTCGAACTCGGCCTCGCGTTTGCTGCGTTCCCGCTCTCGCGGGCGTTCGTCGGGCCGTGGATCGGACGGGTCTCCGACCGGATCGGGCGGCGAAGGCTGATTCTGTTCGGTCTCGGGGCATTCACGATCCTCTCTCTTCTCTACACGGTCGTCACCAGTCTGTGGCAGCTTGGCGCCCTCCGGCTGGTGCAGGGAGCGGCGTCGATGATGGTCACGCCGATCGCCCAAGCGTACGTCGGCGACATCACCGAGCGTCGCCGCGCCGGGCTGATGATGAATACCTTCTACTCGTCGATGTTCCTCGGCGTGTCGCTCGGTCCGCTCATCGGCGGACGCGTCGGCGAGACGTGGTCGCACGAGGCGGCTTTCGTCGCAATGGGGATCCTGAGCGCGGTCGCGCTTGTAATGGTCGCTGTCTGGGTCCCGGCTGATCACGGTGCCAGGCGGACGGTGAGAGCGGTGGAGGGGCCCGGGTTCTCTCTGCGGGAGCTCCTACGGCTGGATCCGGTCAAGGGGATGATGATTCACTTCGCGTCCCGCGGGTTCTGGCGGCAGGGAATGAACTCGTTCTATCCGCTGTACGCCGCGAGTGTCCTCGGATTCGGTGAGTCGAACATCGGGAGTGTGTTGTCGGCCTACTTTTTCGGGGGGGCCGTCCTTCAGATCCCATTTGGCTACCTCGCCGATCGCTTCCGACGGTTCCCGCAGATTCTGATCGGGGGCCTCGGCGCGCCGCTCCTCTTGATCACGGTCCCGTTCGTGCGGAGCCTGTCCGCACTCCTCTGCGTGATGTTCGCGATCGGGGCACTGTCGGCCCTCGCGCGGGCCTCGATCCTCGCTATCCGGACCGAATTGGGGAAGACACACGGGATGGGCGCGCTTGCCGGGATGCAAGGGGGCGCGTTCTCCGCGGGGCAAGTCATCGGCCCGCCGCTCTCCGGGCTCGTCGCCGACGCGCTCGGCTTGTTCTGGGTGTTTCCTCTCTGGCTGGTTGTTGGGCTCGGAGCGGACGCGGTCGCGATCCGGTGGCTCCGCGGATGGCGATCGTCTGGCGCGGCAAGCGCCGCGGAGGCGGACGCGAATCTTGCCGGCTGAGGAAACGCGCGTCGCGCCGCCGGTCGAATCCGCCTAGAGGAGTGCCTCGATCATTGCCTCGGTCAGATCGAGGAGCGGGTGGCCGGCGAATCGGATGACGCCCTGTCGATCGATCAGGAAGGTGTGGGGGATCCCGACGTCTCCGCCGCCGAGGACGCCGTAGACGAGTGCGACCGACGTGTACTTGCCGCCCGGCTCCCAGACGCTGATGAAGTCGGAGTACCCCTTCCCGTCGAGGTAGTCGGTCGCCGATAGCTCGACGGTGTCCGTGCTGACGATGATCACAACCAAACCGTCCTGGCCGTAGGTCCGAGCGAGCTCATCCAGGTGCGGCATGCTCCGCTTGCACGGGCTGCACCAGGCACCCCAGAAGTCGAGAAGGACGACGCTTCCACGATGGTCGGAGAGCGTGACCTCACCGCCGTCTGTCGTCGAGGCAGTGAAGTCCGGCGCGGTCTTGCCGACGTCTGTTCCGACGGGGGGGCCGTCTTGGCTGACTGTGATCGCCACACGATCCGCGTCGCGGACCCCTTCGTCGTCGGTCAGGGTCAGCTCGGCGACGTACGTCCCTCCGAGTTCGTAGGTGTGGTGGACGGCGATGCCGAGGTCGGTTCCCGTTGCGGCTGAGGTTCCGTCTCCGAAATCGAGGCTGTACTCCATCGGACGACCGCGCGTGTGCTCCGAGTAGGAGAGGTTGAAACTGACGTCGAGCGGTGCCGGACCGCTGACGACCGCGCTAACGAGAATCGCGACGGGGCTCGACTCCTCGAAGCATCCGGCGAGTACGGTCAGGAGTCCTGCGAGGAGTGCGGCGGCAGTTGTGGCGCGTGCTCGTCTCATGCCTACAGCTTGCAGGCTCGATCGTCGAGCGGCAACGACCGGTGCACGTCGCGAGGGCGACGGATCTCCCGTTGGCGGAGCTGGCACAGTTCTTGTCGATTCCGCAGACGATCGGGCGGCTCGCGCGGGACCCGTGTCCCGCCTGTTCGGCCGCCTCCGAGTAGGCAAAGGTAGTTGACGTCGACGGTTCGGGCCGCTATGATGCGTCCGTGATCGAGCGATGAACGCGAATCGAGCGCGCTATCGGCCGCTTCTCATCTATATTCCCGAGCCCCGCTAGGGGCGTCTCAGGCAGTCGTTTCACGGTCTTCGTAGGAGGTTGCGGGAGTGCGGGTCGTCGTTCTTGCGTGTCGCTGCGCGGCGAGGAACAGGCCATGACGAGATACGAGAAGCTGTCGAAGGATCCGGTAGCGAGGGAGGAAGCCCTTCTCGCCGAGTGGCGTGAATCGAAGGTGTTCGGCCAGACCCTCGAACAGACGAAGGACGCTCCGCGGTACGTCTTCTACGAGGGGCCGCCGACGGCGAACGGGATGCCTCATTTCGGGCACCTGATGCCGCGTGTGTACAAGGATCTCTTCCCCCGTTACAAGACGATGCGGGGGTTCTACGTCCTGCGAAGAGGCGGCTGGGACACGCACGGCCTTCCGGTCGAGCTCGAGGTCGAGAAAGAGATCGGCGTCAACAGCAAGCCCGAAATC
>Ga0180432_10005869_pt1 | contig 16178 bp, 17 predicted proteins | sample SS_ome_10_FD_132414 | JGI IMG/M metagenome (GOLD analysis project Ga0180432, IMG submission 132414) | Hypersaline lake sediment archaeal communities from the Salton Sea, California, USA - SS_1_MS_2 metaG | ecosystem: Environmental > Aquatic > Non-marine Saline and Alkaline > Hypersaline >... | reverse complement strand
CTTTATACTCTAAACGGTTTCGATTCTATAGGAGACCCTGCTTCAGTTGAATTATGAGGTAGTTGCCGCCGAAGCCGAGTATAATCAATGCGATTCCTGCCATTAGCCATCTATTAGCCGATGTACGGTTGTAGGCTACTTGTGTGCTACGGTAGGTCATGTAGAATCCTGCGATGGTGAAGGCGTTGATGAGCATTATTACGTATCCTTCTGTTGATGTCTGTTTATTCATGTATGGGTGTAGGCTGGTGTACCCGTTTTGTAGAGGGATGATGGATGGAGGAGATTCTAATAAATTGTAGATGCCTCCGCCGAGGATGAAAAGACAGAATAGTATTACTGCGAATGAGAGATAGTTTTTTGGGATCATTATCTTGCTGGTTTTTCTTAGTGGTTTGCCTTTTCTTTTTCTCTTTGATGACATTCGCTGTGTTCCTCTGCGCATTAGATACCAGAACCCAATATAATCCTTTTCTCCGTCTAGAATGGGACTGTTTATAAATGGAAATCAATGTAGGTTGATGCTGAGGGGGATACGTGCCACAAAGAATATTATGCAGTGAATGCGGGGAGGTCCTCTATGAGGGTGACTTGCTCAAATCGCCTCAAGATGTTATTAAGAAGTTTGAGGGAAAGTGCCCTAATTGTGGCAAAGAGTTGAACTTTGAGACTGACGGGGTAAAGGTCAAGCCCTGTGAGTCAGATTAGAATAACTATTTTAACTTGGTCTAGTGAATACCCTTACGGTAATTCCCTTGGATATAGAGGATTTAAAGAAGACTCATATTTACGAGTATCACGCCGAGCATGGTAATGTTATTGATTTCGGTGGTTATGCGATGCCCGTATGGTATGAGGGTATTAAGGTTGAGCATGCTGCTGTCAGGGATGCTTGTGGTATTTTTGATACTTGTCATATGGGTAGGACATGGGCTACTGGACCCGATGTGGAGCGGTTCCTGAACTATGTGATTACCAATGACTTGTCAAAGCTGGAGCCATATGGCGGACTGTACAGTGTTATGTGCCGACCCACTGGTGGGATCATCGATGACTTGATCCTATACAAGATTAACGACGAGAAGTACTGGGTGGTTTACAACTCAAGCACCCGTGAAAAGGACTTTAAATGGCTAAAGAAGAACAGCAAGGATTTCGATGTCGAGCTCAAGGATGTGAGCGACGAGGTAGGTATGATCGCTGTTCAGGGTCCGAAGGCTTTGGAGGTTATGCAGAAGATCACCGAGGAGGACCTGAGTAAGGTGGAGCGTTTCCATATCGCTGACTTGACTATTAGTGGTATGGAGATGATGGCTGCACGGACTGGGTATACTGGTGAGGATGGTTTCGAGATTTATGTCCCTGATACTACTCCCGAGAATCCTGAGAGGGCTTTAAAGGTCTGGAATGATTTGATTGGCGCTGGCGCGGTTCCTTGTGGTCTGGGTTCACGAGATAGCCTCCGGCTTGAGGCTGGGTTGTGGCTCTATGGAAATGATATGGATGAGAGTGTCAGCCCATTGGAGGCGGGTCTCAGATGGACAGTGAAACTCAAGAAAGAAGGCTATTTCGTTGGACAGCGTGCTATCCAGAAGCTGAAGGATGAGGGTATCAAGAAGACTCTCATTGGTTTGAAGATGGAGGAGCGTGGGATACCTCGTCATGGTTACCCGATTCTGAATATGGAGGAGGAAGAGATCGGTGTGGTTACTAGTGGCGGTTTGAGTCCGACTCTTGGGTATGGTATCGCTTTGGCTTTTGTGCCCCCAGAGTACCGTAAAAAGGAGACCGAGTTATATGTTCAGATCCGTGGGAAGCCTGTGAAGGGAAAAGTAGTTAAGCATCGACCCTTCTATGATGATTCCGTATACGGTTGGAAGAGGGATAAATAATGACCGACGAATACAAGGTTGAAGAAGGATACTACTATTCGAAAGAGCATGAATGGGTAAAGAAAGAGAGCGACAGTCTGGTGATTGTCGGTATCGCTGATTATGCCCAGGGTGCTCTGCATGAGATCGTCTACGTTGAGCTCCCAGAGATGGGTGCCGAGGTAGGTCAGATGGAGGCAGTTGGAGCGGTAGAGTCTGTTAAAGCTGTTAGCGATTTCTATTGTCCAGTGAGTGGCAAGGTGGTTGAGGTTAATGAGAGCCTCCTTGATGCTCCTGAGCAGATTAATAATGAGCCATATGGTGCGGGTTGGATAGCTAAGCTAGAGCCAAGCAATCTGGATGCTGATCTGGGTAACCTTATGGATGCCGCTGCTTACACAGAGTTTATGAAAACCGTTTCTCATTAACTTTTTTTCTCCTGCGGGGGTTCCCAAGTGGTCAAAGGGGTCAGGTTCAGGTCCTGATGGACTAGTCCTTCGTGGGTTCGAGTCCCACCCCCCGCACCAAAACTTAGCTTATTACACTGAATGTTATTTACGAAGTACATTATTCGATAAAACACCGAAGAATGCTTTCAAGTTATACCTAATTTATGGATTGATGAACAACGCCATTACCTGTATGTCAAAGTACTCCCCATCAAGCTTCCTTGCCTTCTTCTTCACACCCTCCACAACGAAACCCCGCTTCAAGTACATCCTGATGGCACGGGTATTCGATGTATAGACCTCCAACTCAACCCGTTCTAAGCCAAACTCCTTAGCAGCATCAAGGGTATCATTCAGCAACCGTGTGCCAATCCCCTGCCCCCGATAATCCCTATGCACCCCCATACCCAAACCGCCGCTGTGAGCAAAATCCAAGCCCCGCCTAGGGATAATATCACACCAACCCACTACACGCCCCTCATCCACAGCGATATACTGGGGAATATTATTTTGAATATTGTTTAGGACGAACTCGCGGGTTGAATCGATGGGGTGTGCCTTAACCCCGGCGAGATAGATTCTTTCACGGGCAACCGAGTCAAGACACCCATGAAAACCCTCAATATACTCCTCAGAGATGGGGATAATATCAATACCAGCCAACCTACTCAACCCCTAACACATCCTATGGTGAAGTGAGGATAAAATATTCTCTCCCCAAACACCTCCAATTCTAAAAAAACTTATTCACTTTCCCTAAGCAAAACCCTTAATCAAATCAACAAATCGAATAGGTTCAGCCGAATGAGTAACATGACTAGCCTTAACCCTAACATACTCTGCATCTGGAACAAGCTCCAACGCATGCTTGGCGTCATCATCATCCATGGCACCCACCAATCCCTTCTCCGATCTAAACCAATCCGCGTGAATAATCAAAACAGGACACTTCACCCTTGACAACGCCTCCTCATGATTCAAACCCTCATAGATCCTACCATCAACCCAAGACCGGGAAAAATCAGGGTCAAAAGTCGATATAGTGCTAATTAGCTGCCTCATCCTCTTGGGCAGCCACGGGATATCCAACGGCTCTCCCGGCTTCTCATACCGTTTAATCAACCAGATCATGGCTCCCACAAGCCAACCCGGCAACTCCTTTACTTTTCCATTCTCAGTGGGTCTCTGAATAGACCGGAAAAACCCCTCATAATCAGGACCACCCTCGTGCCCCAGATAGGTTGCCGTCTTGTCAAGCACCTCATAGACGAACTCGGACTTGATACGCGGCCAATCAGCGCTGAACAACGGTGCATCCTCCAAAACGATTCCACTAACTAGTTCTGATCTATTAGCTGCTAACCAGAGGGCTATCAATCCACCAGACGAATTACCCGACACAATAGCAGGTCTCTGCACAACCTCTTCAATGAAGGAGCTGAAATCCTCTCCAATGTTATTGAAAGTATATTCCCCTGTGGTCCATGTGCTTCCACCATGCCCCCTAACATCCACCGCATAAACCTTGAAACCCTCAGATAACGGACCCATGACCTTCTCATAAGAACGCCAAGTACCAGCCTGCCCTGGAATCAGTATCAATGGCTTCCCGTTATCTGGACCCTCCGCGTAGTTGAGGGTTACTTTTCCGGTATCGAATTGTTTCTCTTTAATCAAATTGCTAACCTTTTCTCCCTGTGTAAATCAGATAACCCATATTGTTGAAGACATCGCCACTGGTCTCTGAGACAACCTTCCTCAACTCCATAATCTCAAAAAACAATGACCTAAACCACGAATCAGCCACAAGATAATAGACCAGCTTCAAATACTTCAAGAAGGTCCTCAAAGTAAACTCTGGGCTCTCCAACACATCCTCATAAACCGTCTCAACCTCAACATCCACCAATCCTGACTCCTCCAGCAGCCCCCGCCAATCATTCAACCTCATAACCCTAGTCCCAGAACCCACAACCTTCCCCATCGTCAAATTAATAGCAATCTCCACACTAGGCGAAGCCTCATCACGCATAAACAAGTCAAGCCCCCCTACCATCCCACCCGGCTTAACAACCCGCAAAAACTCACGTAAAGCCCTCGTTTTATCAGGCAAGACCCCAGTGGTAGCTATTCCATAAACCGCGTCAAAGACCTCATCTGGAAAATCCAGATTCATAGCATCAGCCACCCGAAACTCAATATTCCCTAACCCAAGTCTCTCAGCCTTACGCCGACCTTTCTCAACCAACGACTCAGAAATATCTGTCGAGACAACACTGCACCCATACTTCTGGGCTACGTAGCGGCTGGTGTACCCCGTGGCTGCTCCAACCTCAAGCACTTTGAACTCAAGAGTCTTCAATAACCCCAGTTTCTGGATAAGCTTGTTCATGCCTTTTTTTCCGCCAATGTATTGGCCGTCATAGGCATCTATCTTGCCTAGAAACGCATAGAAACCCTCATCCTCTGACATATCCTTGGCTCCAATTGTTTGTATCAGGTGACTCTCAATGCTATATAACTGGTTACCTACACCAGACTTGGAAAAACATTACCCATGTTTCTTCCCATAGCAATTATTTTCTAGTAATATCCTATTTTAGATGCTTGTTATGTGCTGGTATGGCTCTCACTCGTATCTTGACGAATACATCAAGGAAAACAAGTCTAAACGTATCATGGAGATCGGAGTCTACAACGGTGAAAACGCAGTCAGCATGGTAAAAGCCGCCTTTGAGAACCATCCCCCAGAACAAGTGGAATACTATGGATTCGACTTCTTCTACAATTATACAACAGAACAGATAGCCGAAAAACTAGACAAACTCGGCTGCAAACACAAACTCATACAGGGAAACACACTGGAAACAGTTCCCAAAGCATCGGAAACCCTCCCAGAGATGGATCTCATATTCATCGATGGAGGGAAATCATACCAAGAAGCATGGAGCGACTGGCAAGGCTCGTCAAAACTAATGCACCGAGACACAGCAGTATACGTCCACAACGCAGGCTTCACAGGAGTAAACAAGATGATCGAAGCCATACCCACAACAGAATACAATATAGAATCATTTCACCCCCATTTCGAGGGCAAGGTAGCGCTAATAAAGAGAAAAGAATAGCCGCTAACTGGGGGAGGGGGGGGTAGAACAACAGAGGAGAAAATAAGCCTCCCACACAAAAATCAGCCCTAAAACAGCCTTGTTATGATCCAAATATGTGCAAAATCGTACACAATAACCGGGCAGTTAACCACGAAAAACGCTTTAATAAGATGATTATTGAGCTATGAAAACTGCATACCCTATATACACAAAATATAGACATAGACAATAAATCGAAAATAGCTACAATATTCAAAATAAGCTTTAAAAGCAGTGTACGGCTAATCACATTGGAAGGAATTCTCAATGCAAAGAAAAGGAGTTTCAACATACATATCAGTTCTACTACTGATAGTAGTGGTAATCGCAGGAGGTAAGCGCATGGAGATGAGCATTGCTCGATAAAACTATGATCGCTGAGCCATAATAGATGCGAATACTTTCTCAGCGGGCTCCACGGGTTTGTCTTCACCGAAAGTACTCAAGATAACCTCCTACTAGACGATTATAATATATTCGAACAGAGACTGCACCGTTTTCGTATCTGTTTTATTCAGTGAGAGAAAGGTATAGGTGATTGAATTGGCTGATTTTGATGTCAAGATAGTAAACGCCCGGATAGTTGATGGCGTTAATAAGGAACATGTTGGCAGTCTCGGTGTCAAGGATGGAAGGATTCTTGAGATAGGAGCGGTCTCTGGAGACGCTGAACATGTAATCAACGCAGATGGGTTATACGCTTTACCCGGGTTCATAGACCCCCATAGTCATGGTGATACTGGGTTCGCATGGTATCCCAACTGTGAGAGCGCTGTCATGCAGGGATGTACCACAGTCGTAGCTGGGCAATGTGGGGGCAGTCCAGCTCCCCTCAACGAGTACATCAGGGCACCCGGGGTAATCTGGGATGAAATCTATGAGAAGAACCCATACATCTACCATGGGAAGAGTCTCTACCATATTGATGAGGTCAACGAGATTCTCACCCGAAAGTATGGCTGGAGTATCGAGTACCGTACAATGGCAGGATACTTTGATAAGATAAACTCTCAGGGAATCAGCATCAACTATGTACCACTATTAGGACATGGCACCGTCCGTTTCCATGTGCTGGGAGAGGACTACAAACGAGAAGCCAATACCTCTGAGGTATCAGAGATGAAGGAATTAATTCATAAAGGGATGCAGGAGGGTTGCAGGGGCTTAACAGCTGGACTGGATTATGATCCTGATGTATTCGCCACCAGAGAAGAGATGAATGAATGTGTCTCAGTCCTCAAAGACTATGACGGCATATATTCTCCCCACTGGAGAAGAACAGGCAGAAGGCGCAACATCAAGATGGGAAGCTTCAGTGCCGAACCAATCAAAGGCATCCATGAGATAATCGATACTGCACGCAAAACAGGGGTAAGGCTAAACATCGCCCACCTCGCCCCCGGGTGGCACACTGTCCCCCCTATGACACCAGATATTGGTAAGGCTGTGGGGTTAGAGACATTGAAACCCATTGATGATGCATTGGCTGAGGGCTTGGACATCAACTTCGATGTAATACCATGGGAGTGCTGGGAGCCCTTCCCATACTTGTGTAGTCTCCACTTCACCCAGTGGCTACGGCTACTAGGAAGTCGAGAAAAGCTCGCAGAGTGGCTCAAGATAGACGAGTTCCGGGAAAAAGCATGGGAAGAGATAGCGTCTGGAAAGCTATTCCAGAGGCTGGTCATCAATCCCTGTGTAAACCCCCACTGGGCAGAGAACTTTAAGATAGTAACCCACAGCCATGATGAATACGCTGGGAAAACTCTGGAAGAGGCAGCCAAGATACATGAGAAGGACCAATGGAACACCCTATGTGATTTGATAGTGCTGGACCCTGATAGCATGGGTGCCCACACCGATTACCGTGGAATAGAGTCCCAGATGAAACAGTTCTTCAAGCATAGACTGGGCACAGCGGGACTCGACGTAGGCATAATGGACGACAAGAACGTCATGCATAGAAACCCACCATACGCCACACCACTACCCGACACCTATAGCGGATACCCCAAGTTCTATATGAGATATGTAAGGGACAGCAACTTCCTCACCATAGAAGAAGCTGTGCACAAGACCTCGACGATACCAGCCAAGACATTCAGGCTATCCGATAGAGGTACTTTGCTTCCGGGTGCTTATGCTGATATCGTGTTAATGGACATGGAGCGACTGGACCACACAGGATACCCTGAATTAACCACCACATATCCCAAGGGCATCCCATATGTTCTCGTCAACGGTGAAATAGTAGTGGACAATGGTGTTCACACTGGCTCCAGACCGGGGGCTATCCTCACCCGAGAAACACTATAGTAGCATGGACATTATGGTGAACATTATGTCACCATAAAACACTGATATCAAGTAGCCCACCAGTAAAACCACGATATACGGGAGGGTCGCAGAGACCCAGACCCTATCCGCTCTCTGTTCTCTGAGTATCCTGAACGCCTTGTTTGCCTCTTCATCATCAAAGATGTCAGGTCTCATGATTAACTTTCCTTTTACCTCTAATGGATACTCAAAAGGAGGTCCCCGAACCGAAGCCAGCTGTAAATATCTTCCAGTGAACATTATGGCGATCCGTTTGAACACTGAGATTTCTTCATGTCTCTCAAACAACTCTCTTCCCCCCAAAGAATCCGCAAGGTTTGCACCGAAAGTATAGAGGGCTGTCAGTAGCCCTGATATCGCCGAGTTGGCTATCAGAGTGAATGAGAAGAACAATGGTGTATATCCTATGAATCCAAACCTTGGGGTTCTTGGATGAATTACAGCTAATGTAATGAAGGCAATTAGGTCTGCCTCACCGAATAAGCTGAGATACCATAGGATGCCTGAGAGGATGACCATGAACCCAATGCTAGCCAATGCTCCTGTTACTGTGAGGTTTCCAATGTATAGCTCGTAGATATCGATAACCAACCCGAGCCCTGCTGGGATAATCCAGACCATGTCATGTATCTCACGGGTCTTTATGTCCTTGTAGGAAGCATATCCCAGCATAGCGACTGATATGATGACCCTTATGTAATCTATCAGTAACGCGTTGGGACCCATGCCCAGAATCTATCCCCTTGGTTTTTAACTTTTATAGACCCATCGTAGAAGAATAGGCATGCTGTACCATATCCGGAGAAGAGACAAAGTGATAACAGACCCAGAACAGATGAAAAAAATACTCAAAACCACCAACTATGTCACCCTAGCCATGGTGAAAGATGGTGAACCCTATCTGGTCTCCCTCAGCCACGCCTATAATGAAGCAAAGCATTGCATCTATATCCACAGCGCGTCAGAGGGAAAGAAACTGGAGTATCTACGGGCTAATCCTGTTGTCTGGGGTCAAGCCATGCTGGACTATGGGTATCACAAGGGTGAATGCAGCCACCTCTACGCTTCAGTGATGTTCAAGGGAAGAGTCCAGTTTATCGATGATGTAGAGGAAAAGCGAGGTGTGTTCAAGGCTATGATACTTCAACTGGAGCCTGATCCAGAATCAATCATGGATGAGACACTGAAAAGCACGGGAATACCCACAACAATTGTCGCAAAGATAAACATAGAGTACATGAGTGGGAAAAAATCAGAAGAGGTATCCCTCTAATCCCTAATTTTGGCTTGATTCTGAAAAACCCTTAAAACAGATTCGACTAGGCTAGTACTAAGTGAATCATATGCCCTATTGTGACCAATGTGGAGCCGAGTACGAAGAAGATGATGTTTTCTGTCCCAAATGTGGATTCCAAGTTGCCAAGCCAACCGGAGAAGGCTATATTGAGTTGGCAACATGGACCCAGCGCTTCATAGCTTTAGTCATCGACGGCATCATACTGGGAATCGTATTAGGAGTACTGAACCTCCCAGGGTATCGTATGATTCAGGGGATCAACATCAAGTTCGGCATAGACAACATACTAGAGTTCCTCTACTTCATGTTCATGGACCACTACTACGGCCAGAGCATAGGCAAGAAAGTGATGAACCTACGCATCACCAAGGAAGGCGGAGCACCCCTAAGCCTAGTAGACGCAGCCATAGAGGCGTTCGGGAAAGTTTTCCTACTGCCTTTTGATTTCCTCATCGGGTACTTCATGTACCGTGATAAGAACCAGAGGCTCTTCAACTACCTCTCAGATACGGTCATAATCCGAGAGGAATAACACCGTTCCAAAAATAACGTCCGTAATTACGGTCGAAATAATATCGTTTGTAATTACAGACGAAATAACCTCATCCATTGATTTCCCGGGGAAAATTATGTCTGAAACCTCTCAGGGTGCCTATGATGCCAGTTGGTCTTATCCTGATACATCTTAGCAATACTCAGTACAATATTCTCATCATAGGGTCTGCCCATGAACTGTATTCCAGTTGGTAAGTCTTCCTCACTGAACCCACTTATTACCCCTATTGATGGTAGTCCTGCGGCGTTTCCTACGGCTCCCATGATGTCTTTGTGTGCCCATGGTCTGCGTTTTGGGAAGGGTTGATCTATTGGGTGGGCTGTTGTACCGCTTGTGGGGGCGATGATAGCTTCATAGCCTTCCATCATGTCCTCGGCTATCTTGCACATCTTCTCCCTAAGCCTCAGAGCCCTAAGGTAGTCTTTTGCGAGTACTTGGCTCCGGGCATATGGTCCGTATCTGTCTTCTGGTGCGGTTAGTTCTGCTGATAAGCCTTTTTCTGTGAAGTCATCGAATGCTGCTGCAGCTTCTCCTCCTAGGATTCCTCTTGTTACTGCTTGGTATGGGAACTCTGGGAACTCTATCTCCTCTATTGTGCAATATTTCTCCAGTACCTGTGTGGCTGCTTTGAAGTTTTCAGCCACTGCTTCCTGTTTTCCTTCCAGAACGTCTTTGATTATGGCTAGCTTGAAGTCCCTCTCCTCTGGTTGATAACCCCATTTCTCATCAGTTGTGCTTGGATCAGCGGGGTCTGGTCCAGCTATTGCCTCAAGCACCAGTCCACAGTCATCTGCACATAAACAGAGTGGACCAAGCTTATCCAGTGTCCAGCTTAACGCCATCGCTCCATATCTGCTTACCCTACCATAAGTTGGTCTGAGCCCCGCTACTCCACAGTTGTTACTGGGACTCAGTATGCTGCCCCATGTCTCGGAGCCTATGGCGAAGGGAACTAATCCGGCTGCGACTGCTGAGCCTGAGCCGCTGCTGCTCCCACCGCTCCAGTGTTTAAGACTCCATGGGGTTGCGCAGGGTCCTGTGAAACTTGCATTGGGTTGGTTATACCCCATCCCCCCGGCTAACTCAATCATAGCAAGCTTGGCTACAAGCACCGATCCAGCTAATTCGAGTTTTTTTACCACTGTTGCATCGTAATCAAACCGTTGTTCTCGGAGGGGGTATGCACCCCATGTGGTTGGTATACCCCCTGATGTCGCCAATAGATCCTTGCCTCCCCAGGGGATTCCATGCAGTGGTCCCCTGTTTTTTCCCTTTTTGAGTTCTTCTTCAGCGGTTTTTGCTTGTTTGAGTGCTCTTTTCTCTGTGATAGTGACGACGCAGTTGAGCACTGGTCCATATTCTTGGAGTCTTTCTAGGCTGATCCTTGTTAGCTGTGTGGGGCTGGTCTCTCCTGTCTGGATTGCATCTGATAGTTGCCGGATTGTCTTGTAGATCATTTCCTGTCCTTCCTGTAGGGTCTGAATATGCTGTAGGGCTCATCGCTGTTCTCTAGGGGGACTCCTCGTATCTTCTCCAGTACATCAATCATGGGGTCAATGCTTGCCTCTATGGCGGCTATCTGTTCCTCATCAAGCCTGTCCCCATAAAGAACCTTGATGCGTTCAAGCATGTGCTCTTTTTCGGTCTTGGAATCGCTCATAAATTAGGGTTAATGGTTGTGGCTATAGCTTTTCTGACATGGGTTATTGCTCTATAATTTCTAAATATCCTGCCACTATGCAGCATGCATATTGACGGATCGAGTCCTTCCCCCTAGTGACAAGTACGTTGTCCTGCATATTGATGATGAGCCTGAGCAGCTCTTCTTCGCCAAGACCTTCTTAGAGGAATCAGATCCAACCCTGGATATTGTCTCTGTGAAGACATCCAAGGAGCTACTGGATCGGCTTGATGAGCATGTGGATTGTATCGTCGCGGATTATGTGATGCCGGATTTGAATGGCATGGAGCTATGCAAGATAGTGAAAGAGACCTTCAATACCCCTTTTATCATGTACACCGGCAGGGGCAGCGAGGTCGTAGCAGAGGCAGCTTTCCAGTCAGGCGTCGATGATTATGTAAGAAAAGAAGCAGACCCCAGTCACTATCAGTTATTGGCTCGTCGTATCAAGAGCCATGCAGAGGCCAACCGGAGCAAGAGGGAGGAGAGGCGTTATCAGGAACGCCTTGAGGGTGTGAGGCAGCATCTTAGTATTATAGCTTCTGCGAATTCAATGGATGATGTTGCCTCGATTACTTTCAAGATAATGGAGGATGTAATGGGGTTCAACCGTGGCTCTTTCATATATTTGGAGGATGGTGTTCAGACTCCTATCCAGAGTATCGGTGAGATTCCTGATATTCAGTGGAGTTTGGATGAACTTGATTTCGATATCTCTCAGAAGCAGATGGATGACTTGTGGGCATTGATAGTGCTCTTGAGGATGGACTCGGTTCACGGTGTATTAACAATCTATCAGGATAAGCCCTTCAACCCCCAAGACTATCCCATACTGGAGGCTGTATCTTTGCTAGTGGCTCAGGCAATAACCCGTGTGATGCAGGTCGAGACTATCAGTGCCTCCGAGAAACAGTTCAGGAGTATCGTAGAGAACGTCCAAGATGTTATTATCCTGACTAAACCAGAGGGCTCTATCAACTATATCTCGCCTTCAGCAGAAGCATTCCAGTATGATCCAAGCACGCTCCTTGATCGTATGTGGGGTGAATTGGTCCTTGAAGAGGATATGGGCAAGATAACCGAGTTCTACAAGGGGTCTCTGTCGGGTAAGAAGGGCAAGATCAATGAGTATAGGATAATTGGTGGGGATGGGGAGATTCACTGGGTGAGCCATAGCTGGGCGCCTGTGGTGGTGGATGGCGTCGTGAAGCAGGTGGTTAGCGCGGTCAATGATATTACTTGGAGGAAAAAGATCGAGAGCACCCTCTACAATAGCATGGATGAGTTGGAGAAAGTCAATAAGGACCTCAATGACTTCACACACATCGTCAGCCACGACCTCAAGGCACCGTTGATGACTATAGAAAGCTTTAGCGATTTCCTGCTGGAGGATTATTTTGATGTACTGGATGATATGGGTCAGGAGTATCTGGATTCCATCATCAAGGCGTCAAACAATATGCGTGAGCTAATAGACAACCTGTTAACCTTATCTCGTGTCGGAAGGATAGACACAGAGTATAGCCGCGTAGATATGGCTGAGTTGCTTGAAGAGATCAAAATCGAGCTAAAACCCCAGATGGAGATGAAACAAGCGATAGTCACTGGGCAGGACCTTCCATTGTTGGTTACCCAGAGGACATGGATTAAACAGGTGTTGATGAATCTGGTTGGGAATGGTATAAAGTTTAATGAGACAAATCCACCAAGGGTCGATGTCTCCTGCATTGAAACCGGTGACGGGTATCTTTTCAAGGTAAAAGACAATGGGATAGGAATCCCAGAAGAACAGTATGAGCATCTTTTCAAGCTTTTCCAGCGCTTGGAGCATACAAAGAAGTATCCTGGAACTGGGGCGGGTCTCAGTATATGCAAGAAGATAGTTGATTCTCTGGGTGGTGAGATCTGGGTTGATAGTCAGGAAGGGTATGGTAGTACCTTTAATTTCACTATTCGTGACGGTGAGACTGAGCCTGTTGATGGTTCTCAGGTTAGCTTAGAGGTCTCTGTTGAGGAATTAGTGGAATACGAATGAGGAATCTTAACACAGATTCTAAGCGGATAATGCTTTTTATCCAAAGATCGGTTGGGAGAGGCATAGATGAAGCGCTTAGCATTAGCTGTAGGAGGTAGTGTAGATGGAAGATAGGGTCTACCATATTTTGATGGTCGAGGATAACCCTAATCACTACAAGATTCTCCAGCGCTTCATCAAGAAATCCGGGAAACCCATCGAGGTAGACCTGGTTCCATCGGCGCAAGAGTTCTTCAACGTCTTTCTTGCGAAAAACTATGATCTGATTATGCTGGATTATAACTTGGCTCAGTATACCGGGTTGAGTATATTAAAGAAGTTGAATGAGCTGGATGTTTTCACGCCCATTATTATGGTTACTCAGCAGAAAGACCCTGAGATAGCGATTAACTCTATGAAGCTTGGGGCAGTGGATTTTATCATCAAGTCCAAGGAGAATTTTGAGCATCTTCCTGAGAAGATCATCGCATATGTTACTGATTATGAGCATGAGTTGGCTAATAATGAGATGTTCAAGCATAAACGGAAGAATATCCTCAGAAACAATGATGTCAGGGATATAATCCGGTATCTGATATCAAACAAGGAGCTTGAGCTTCACCCCAAGAGAAGTACCTATCACTATTTTACTCCGGGGCATATCGAGATGGAGATGGAGAAGGAGAACTTTGAGAAGATTCTCCAAGTGCTTACCATAAACAGGATGATGGTTAAGAAGCCTATTGGTGTCAAGGTTACTTGTCCTCGTTGTGATAGTGATGATGTTGCTACCGTACCTGTTTGTTCGGTTTGTGGTGGGAAGATTTTTGTCAAGAACACGACTGAGGGGGATGCGCCTCTCAGGTGTCTGAGTGGCTGTGGGGAGGCTTTCTCTGAGGTTAAGATCGCCTACAAGTGTAACTCATGTTTCAAGGAGTTCAAGCAGGAGGACTGCCGGTATAAGCACATCTATAATTATCAGTTGAACCCCCAGATGGTAGAGGAGTTCAAAAAGATCTTGGTTAGCAATGATGAGATTAATCTCTGGGAAGAGAAAAACAAGCTGTATGCCCAGAACCTTGAACAGACCAAGCAGATGCATGAAGAGATAAGGTCCCAGTTAAGGTCGCTGATTGAGCAACAGATTAAAAAGAGTTAGATTAGGCCTGGGCCTCGTAGAGACCCGTATCATTCACTGCTTTGACTAGCTGGTCTTTGGATACGCTGTCGTCTGCTTCGATGACTGCGACTCCAGTCTTGTGGTCGGCCTTGGCTGATTGTACACCCTTGACGCCTTCAAGTGCTTTCTTGACCCTCATCTCACAGTGACCACAAGTCATTCCCTTTACTTTAAGCTCGATTTGCTTCGACTTAGTTCACCTCTATAAAATTCGGGTAATCGTGGATAATAAAGCCTCAGTGATAGTTTATACCTCACCCCGTTTCGTAAATACTTGTGAGTAATAAAAAGGAGAAATCCAAGACCCTCGTTATTCCGGTTAAGGGGATGCATTGCGCCACATGTGCCCTTAGTATCACCAATAACCTGTACAAGAAGGAGGGTATCAAGAAAGCCGATGTCAATTATGGCACAGAGAAGGCTGTGGTCGAGTATGACCCAGATAAGATTAGCCTTGAAGAGATCGGTGAATCCATCAGGGAGCTGGAATATGAGCCAGTGATGCCGGGTGATGCTGAGACCCGTGAGGTTACCATGCGTATCCTGGGTATGACTTGTGCTGCTTGTGTGGCTGCTGTGGAGAAAGCCTTGGAGCGTGTCCCGGGTGTCGAGTCAGTTGTGGTGAATCTTGCCACAGAGAAGGCGTTTGTCAAGTATGATCCCAAGGTGGCGAGCATCGTTGATCTTCGTGAGGCTGTACGCAGTCAGGGATATGATGTGGCAGGTGAGGAAGAGGTTGATATCTATGAACGGGAGCTTGAGAAATCCAAGCAGCGGGTTATCCGTAGCTGGGCGTTCACGATTCCCATCATGATATGGATGATCCCCCACATGTTCTTTGGGATTACTTGGCCAAACCACTTTATTTTCAATCTAGGAATGACTGTCTTAAGTGCACCCGCGATATTTTGGGTTGGCTGGCCCACCATCAAATCCGCGTGGGCAGCTGTAACCCATGGAACAGCCAACATGGATGTATTGATCGCCATGGGTACCATCATCGCATGGCTGACAGGTCCAGCCAGCTTCTTCACACCCCTGTTTAACTACGCTGGGAGCAGCACCATGATTCTCAGCTTTAACCTTACAGGAAAATACTATGAGGCTCTGGCCAAGGGTCAGAGCAGTCAGGCAATCAGGCAGCTATTGAAGATGGAAGCTAAGTCGGCTCTGCTTCTGGTTGATGGTGAAGAGGTTGAGGTTCCTATGGAGCAGGTTAAGTCTGGGGATGTGATGATCGTTAAGCCCGGTGAGAAGATACCCACTGATGGTGTTGTGATCCGTGGTGAGAGTAGCGTGGATGAGTCCATGGCTACAGGTGAGTCTATGCCTGTTGGTAAGCATGTGGGTGATGAGGTCATCGGGGCTACTGTGAATCAAGAAGGTCTGCTGAATGTTGAGGCGACTAGGATTGGTAAGGATACTTTCTTGGCTCAGATTATCAAGATGGTGGAGGAGGCTCAGGGCACAAAGGTGCCTATACAGAAGTTCGCTGATGATGTCATAGCTGTCTTTGTACCTGTTATAATCGGTGTTGCATTCTTGACATTGATTGCGTGGGTGTTTGTTCCCGGTCCATTCAACAGGGTGTTGGCTTGGGGTGCTGGATTTATCCCTTGGGTGGATACTAGTCTGCCTCAGGTTATG
>Ga0180432_10005867_pt1 | contig 16179 bp, 18 predicted proteins | sample SS_ome_10_FD_132414 | JGI IMG/M metagenome (GOLD analysis project Ga0180432, IMG submission 132414) | Hypersaline lake sediment archaeal communities from the Salton Sea, California, USA - SS_1_MS_2 metaG | ecosystem: Environmental > Aquatic > Non-marine Saline and Alkaline > Hypersaline >... | reverse complement strand
GAGGTCCTGAAGCGCAAGGTCGAGGAGTTCTACGTCACGGGCTTCCGGGAATACGGCGATGCCGCCCGACAGAAGACAGCCACGGAGGTCCGCCACGAGGTCGCTGCCGGCGTCGGTTCCTTCCTGCAGATGCTCAAGGCAGCCCTGGACGATGCCGAGAACGGTGCGCTCTGGCGAGTGGCGCAGATCGAGTTCGACGATCGCAAGAAGTGGTTCGTAAGCCGTGTGGAGCGTAGTGAGGACTTCGCCATCGATGATCCCCAGGAAGTCGCCACCAGGCTGGCCACACGCTACGTGGGCAAGGACCAGCCGATCCCGGTGGGACGGACCGGCATCGAGAGCCTGATCAGGCAGCTGGCGGCCTATGATGGCCTCACACTCGAAGAGAACGAGCTCGCCGCGGCCATCAACCTGCACGAACTCACCCAACAGATCTCCGCCCTCGGGGCTCTTCCCATCCCGGCCGAGGCACGTGCGGAGATGGCGGTGCGACTCCTGGCCGGTATCGGATTCTTCGATCCGGAGGAAGAAGTGGAGCTCGAGGACGGTGAGAAGATCCTCAAGCTCGATGTCATGCGCCAGAGAGCGCTGGTGATCGCCGAGGCGCAGGATCAGCGGGACAGAGATTTCCTCGCTGGGGTCGGAGTGTTCGGAGGGTAAGCCGTGCCCGCTTTCCCACCGATACACCCCTACTTGCTGGCAAAGCTGGCAGCTCGGCGACGAGCAGGGGCTCTCTCGGCCGCGGCAATACGAAACCTGCACAGAGGGCTGAGCGAGTACGCAGCCTATATCACTGCCCGGCTGGCAGCTCTTCGTGTGATCGGTGGGGATCCATCCAACAGCACTCTGGCCGAGAGTCGCACCATCATCCAGCGGGCGGCGGATCAGCTGGAAACCTACCTGCTCAATGGAATCGGAGAGTACCGCTCAGATGCTTTCACGGAGGTACAGGGGATCTGGCTGGAGGCAGCCCAGACGGCCGTTACTGCCGCTCGGGAAAAGGGAGTGAGCGTCTCAATCAGTTCGTTAAAGACGCCTCAACTGACGATTGCTGGAGCTTTTGAGGCCCTTGGCGGGGCAGCGAGGACCTGGAAGACGGTTCTGCCCGAGTACGTCGCCCGGGGAGCGGCCGAACTGGACGCCATCGTTCAGGGTGCCCTGATGCAGGGTGTCAGCCCGGATGTCCTTGCCCGCAAGCTGCGCCCATACATTCAGGGCTCGAGGGAGTTCCTGGCCGCGGCTGAGGGACTGGATGTGAATATCACAGACCTGCGGTCTCTGGTCCGTCAGGCACTCCACGATCCCCGGGCCCGGACGGCTATCAATGCCTCTCGCGTCATGCGTCACAATGCCGAGCGGATCGCTTTCAGCGAGGTGTTCAATGCCCGGTTGGAGGCTGAGGTTCAGCACTTTGCTGCTGATCCGTTCGTGGAGGCCGAGAAATGGGTGATTTCGCCCGACCGCGGGACATTGGTGGGTGCATGTGAATGCGACGCTCTGGCCGGCACGGACTTTCACGGCATGGGAATAGGCATTTATCCCGTGGATCAGATCCCCACCAGACCACACCCCTGGTGCGGATGTGATACCGAGCCTGTCAGGCGGCCCTACCGCGATATCGGCAAGCCGAAGCCTATGCCTTCACGGCAGATCCCGGCTGCCCGAGCTCGGTTGCCCCGAGGTACGAGTCGCGCCGAAGCCGACCGGATTCGAGACCACCTGGGGAAACACCTGGCTATCAGCGACAACTTGGCAGCCAGGCAGGCTCTTCGACAACTTGCCATCCAGGGCGGAGCAGGGTGATAGCGTTGAGTGAAATCCCGAATAAGGGAGGCGATCTCATGGTGCTCCCAGGTGAACGTTTATTGCGGGTGAGCACGGTAGCTCAGTTGCTGGGCTACAGTCGCTGGACCATTTACCGAATGATCGATCGGGGTGAGCTGGAAGCCATAGTTGCCGACGGGCACCACACGCGAATTACCCGCTCGAGCCTGGCCGAATACCTCTCACAGACCTCCTGATTGCGCGCGGCGAATTCCCCGTCTGCTACACTGTGCTACACTGTGCTACACTATTTTCAGAATCCCTTCCGTTCAACCTATCTGATTCTCATCCCCCCTCCGTAACCTGATTTCGAACGCCCACCGCCGGGGCATGTGTCGGCGAGGTAGCACGCCTGCCATCGGGGCATGTACCGATGAGGTCCAATGGACTCAAAACAGGAGAGAGACGATGCCCAAGCCGTTCAAGACGAAGGTCAAAATCAACGGGGAAGATCACGAAGTCGAAGTCGCTCCGCCTGAGGGGTATTTCGATCAGGAGGAAGTAGCCGAGCAGTATGTGCCGAAGGATGGCATCGACAGCATGGTCAACGCCAAGGCGCGAAAGCTGGCTGCGAAAGAGCGTGATCGCCTCCTCGATGACGAGGACTTCGTGCAGGAAGTGTCGGCCAAGCATGGTCTCCAGAAGGCTGGTGAAGATCCTCCCGGCATGGAAGAGCGCCTGAAGGCCGCTCAGAAAGAATGGGAGCGCCAGCACCTGACTCCGCTCAAGACCGAGAACGAGGAGCTGAAGAAGGGACACTCGAAGCTGCTGCAGAGCAAGCTCTCCAGTGACCTCCTCTCAGCTGCCGCGGGGAAGGTTCAGAAGGGCCTCATGAAGGCCGAGGCGGGGAAGACGCCAGCGATTGTGAGCATGCTGAGTCCTTCCTTTGCCTTCGATGACGAGCACGGCCACTACGCCGTGATCGATGGCCACGATGAAGAAGGCAATCCGAAGTTCCGTTACTCCGGGAGCCCGAACGAGACCGGCAGCCCGCACATGGGCGTCGATGAGTTCATGGCCCAGTGGGTGAAGGATCCGGATAACGCCCCCTTCATCGAAACCACACGTCAGCCCGGATCAGGGATCGAGGATCCCGGGAGTGGTCCCGGGGGCGAGAAATCCATCCCGATCGATGATCTGGATGCTGCCGGAGCGAATCTGGAAGGTCTCGCGAGCGGAGAAGCAGTCAGAACCGAGTAATCGCCAGCGGGGGTATCGGGCCATCAGGGCACGGCCGGCGCTGGCAGAGCCTGTGAGGTGTAACTGATGGCCAACACGCTGACCGCAATCATGGACAAGATCCTTGCCCGTGCTCTTCTGGCGCTGCGCAAGTCTGTCCCGATCACCCTGGCGGTGGATACCCAGTACGATACCGAGGCGGCCAAGAAGGGCGATGTCATCACCATCGAGAAGCCGATTTCCCTCGGTGTCTCCAACGTCACTCCGTCCAACGCTTTCCCTTCCCTCGGTGATCAGACGCCCACGGCGGCGGAGATCACCCTGAACCGGTGGCGGAAGTCGGATCCGTTCTATCTCTCCGACAAGGACCTCGGCACGATCGATGCGAGCAAGCAGTTCCTGCCCGGCGCGGTCAGCGAGGCAGTGTCGCAGCTGGCGGACGACGTGAATGCCTACATCGCGTCGCTCTATACCGCCTTCTACGGATTCTGCGGAACCCCCGGAACCACACCCTTCCTGACCGACACCTCGTGTGCTCGGGATGCCCGGAAGGTGCTCAACGAGCAGAGGGCTCTCAAGTCCGACCGCTCGCTCATCCTCGACTACGATGCCTATGCCGCCGCGATGGGGCTGGCCGCCCTGGCCAACGCCTCGGCCCGTGGCAACGACAACGTGATGGAGAAGGGTGAGATCGTCAACGCCCTCGGATTCAACTGGTTCGAGGACGGTGACATTCCGACTCACACGCTGGGCGCCGCGGGAACTGCTCTCGTGGACGACTCCGGCGCGGTCGCCGTGGGGACCAAGACGATCCACATGGATGGCTTCACCACCAAGCCGAGTGTGGGCGACATCTTCACGATCGCGGGTGACACGCAGACCTACGTGGTCACCGCGGCCACGGACCTGGTCGGCACCGACTCCGACGTGTCCTTCGAGCCGGGCCTGCAGGTGGCGCTGCCGAGTGGTGATAACAACGAGGCGGTCACCTTCAAGGCCTCGCACGTGGCGAACCTGGCCCTCCAGCGCGGTGCCATCGGTTTCGCTTCCCGGCCTCTCGCTTCCGCCCCCGGCAGCAAGCGGATCGTCCGTCAGCTCGGCGACCCGATCAGCGGCCTGACCATGCGGATGGAGATGATCGACGTCTACAAGGCGACGATGTGGGAGCTGGACATCCTCTACGGTGCCTCGGTCATCCGGCGCGAGCTGGGTGCCCGCGTCGCCGGGTAGGAACAGGCTCTGCCCAGAAGGTTGCGATAGGGGCGGCTTTCGAGTCGCCCCTGCGCCCATAGCACGAGGAGCGTGAAAGATGGATCCGACCCAGTTTCCGGTCGCCGATCAGCCCATCGCGAGCTCGGACATCGAGTCCAGTCCGACCAGCGCCGATCTGATCGAGGTCTACGACGCGACCAACCAGAACGAGCGGAAGGCGATCTCCCTGGGGGACCTCCTGAAGGGGCTTCTGCCGATCATCTCCGCCAGCCTGAAGCTCTCCCCGACCGAGTACATCGCCAGTGGTGCGATCGATGTCACCACGCCGGTGAGTTACGTCGAGCTGAATAAGTCCGACGGTGCCCTGGCTATGACGATCGCTGCCCCGGTTGCCGGTCAGCTGCTCATCATCACGCAGACCGACTCCGGCACACAGGGGCACACCGTGACCCTCTCCGCCGGTGACTTCGACGGTACGAACGAGATCGCGACCTTCGACGCTCAGGAAGAGACGCTTGTCCTCTTCGGTCTGAGCGCGACCCGGTACGCGATTTTCGCGAACGTCGGCTCGGTGGCCTTGAGTACCGCAGGCTGATCCCGATTCCGGGACAGTGAAAGGAATCGGTTATGCGTAGTCCTGCAGTGGAACCGGCCGGCACAACACTGTCGGCGGGGCGTGAGAGCGAAACGGTATTCCGCGCATTCGATGTGAATCACCAGATCGTTCTCCTGGCCAGCCAGGCGGACACGGTCGCCACCCGCAACAGTGACGACCAGATCAGTGCCTCATCCCGCGCGATTCAGATCCTCGTGAAGACCGCCAACAAGGTCGGAACGACAGCCGAGTACACCCCCTCTCTGCAGCGAAAGAATGCGGATGGAACCTACACCACGATCTGGACTGCGGCCGCAGCGCTCACGGGGAACGGCTCTGTGCTGTACGAGCTGGGCGACTTCGGAAGCGTGACGGGAGCCAGTGGGGTGACTGAGCGCGTCGGGCTGGTTCTCCCGCAGAACTGGCGTGTTGTACTCACCGCGGCCAGTGCCGACGGCAGCAACAACATGGATACCTACGTAGAGGCGGATCTGGTCGTATAGGTCCGCCTCTCAACATGAGGAGTGCAAGATGGCGGAAGTCGAAACAGTCAGAGTATGCCATCCGGATGGCGAAGGCTTCATGATCATCAACAGGGATGACTTCGATCCGGGTGTCCACACGCTGTACGAGTCTGAGCCGGTCGAGGCTGAAGTCGAGAAACCAGAGCCTGAGTCGATCGAGCCCCCGGATGAGGGTGGGGAGGACGAAGAGGAAGGTGAGGGTGATTCCGATGGTGACGAAGAGCCGCAGGAGAAGCAGCTCTCCGATCTGAACCGCGGTGAGCTCGTCGCCCGCCTGGAGGCGGCCGGCGGGGATCTCGCCGCTGTCGAAGGGTCCGGCCAGAACGGTGCCGTGAAGAATGACGACATCGTGGCCGCGATCGAGAAGCTCGAGGCGGAGAAGACCGAGGCTCCCCCGGAGGAGGGTGGGGAGGAGTAATCCTTCGTGCCCTACTTCGACTCCACAGATTCGGAGCACAAGAAGCTCCTGCCGGAAGGCATCCGCTCGGACTCCGACCTGGCTAACGTGGCCGCGGAGTCCGAGGCGGATGTCATTTCCCACTACACCGCACCGGCGGATGATACGGATCTGCATACCTCCTACTACTCGATCAATACCCGTACCTGCACGGAACTCACCGATGACAACGGTGACAGCACGGGTCTGTTTGTCTGGCTGAGAGGGTATACGGAAGATCCGGCCGATTGTACGAATGCACGCTTCGCGGCCGCCATGCGTAGCGCGATTGCTGCCGTCATCGCATGGCGACACTACCAGCGAGAGAGGAATCCCCTACACGCCACAGAGGCGGGAGACGCGGGCACCTTCAGCGGCTTCTCATACCGCCAGGACGCCGGGAATCCGTTCCCTCCAGCATTCGAACGACATCTGCAGAACTACGACACCCGTCGCCCCCTGGAGGTTCTCTGATGGCCCTCTCGGGAGGTGACGCACGGATTGATGATCGAGAGTTTCAGCGTCTGTTCCGGGCGATGGACAGGAAGCTGAAGGACCTCCGGGAGTTCTTTCACGACGAGATTGATCCCACTGTCACCGACTTCTTCGAGCAGCAGTTCGAAACACGAGGGGATTTCGGCGGGAGTCCCTGGGAGCCGATCCGGCCCCTGACTCAGCAGCTGCGAGAGAGGGCCGGCCATGGCCGTGGCGGATCCAGTGCCATCCTGTGGGATACGGGGGGAATGCGCAGGGATTTCCTGAATGCGACCGGAACCGGGTTCCGGCGAGTGGAGCGCAAGGAATACAGCCGGGGTGCTGTGAGCGAGGTGGCTGCTCTACACCAGACGGGCTGGACGGCCACGACCATCTTCGGTCAACCGCGGCGTAAACCCGTCAAGGTCCCTGCCCGGCCTGTCGTCCCGGATGATATGCCGCGGACCCTCATAGATCAGTGGTGTAGCAAAATGACCGCCTGGCTGGAGCGATTGATATGACTCCCCAGACGGTACTCCGCATGTTCGACGACTGGCTGCAGAACAGTACTTACGGTGTGAACAAGAAACTGGACTACCTGGAGGCTCAGAGTCTCCTGGATGGGGATAGTGTTCCACCGGACATCGCCTTCGTAGGCAACAGCTACGACGATGCGTGTGTGGCGAAGGGAGATAAGCCACCGAGTCGGCCGGCGCTCTACGTGACCCATGAGCTGCCGGCGAGATTCTCCGGGCGCGATCAGGCGCCAGGGCGGGTAGAGGGAGTGGTGCCTGTAGCTATCAGATACATCACCGTCCACGGGGACCTCATTCAGGGACGCAAGGATGCGGGACACACTATGCGGGCGATCCGAATGTGTCTCGCGGATCTCTTTTCCAATGCCCAGAGTGCTGCGCGAACCCGAGCCGGACTCCATATCGAACACTACGAAGAACTCCTCGTGGGTGAGATTCAGGAAACAATCGGAGGTGCCCAGGTCACAGGCGGCATGCTCATCCGCTGCAATGTGATCGACTCGCATCCCTAAGGGGGCAAATGCAATGGGATTGATCGTGAAAACAGAGGGGGAGACGACAGTTCATGTCCCCCGTGATGTCGTGGTGAAGGGCGGCAAGGCCATCGACGAGTACGTGGCCAAAGCCCGGGGCCCGAAGCGCACGAAGGCCTCCGAGAAGAACGACTCCCCTGAGCCGAACACTGAGGAGGTTTCGGAATGAGCGCATCCAAGGTTCTGACCGAGTGGGGTGTCATGGTGGAGGCCGAGGCTTCCTACGGTGCCGGCGCCACGATGGTTGCGGGCGAGGACGGCCTGCTCGCCCTCGAGCGACCCGATGTCGACTTCGACTGGCTCCATGATGGCCAGCGGCGTGGTGAGAGCGGCCCCATGTCGCATGGGATCAAACGTGTCGGCAAGTCCGGCCTGTTCGGCAACGTTCCCCTCATCAGCGAGGCTCACGGCGCAGGAGAGGCGTACAGCGCGAGCAAAGTGCCGAACATCCACGATATCCTCGTGGCCTGCGGCTTCACGGCCACACTGACCGATACCGGGGGTTCGGAGAAATACGAGTACACCCCGGGGGCAGGCGTCTCAGCCGGGATCGAGGTCTACAACCTCGAGCACAAGTACCTGTTGAAGGGCTGCTACGGCGACCTGTCGATCTCGTCCGATGCCCCGGATGTGCCCGTGTGGGAGTTCGCCGTGCAGGGTCTTCTCACCCAGCCGAGCGAGGCCGCTGTTCCCTCGATCACCTACCCGACCGTGGTGCCTCCGAAGGCGGTGGGTATCGCCTTCACGCTCGGCAACTACACCGGGGGAATTGTCCGGGGCTTCGATTTCGCGCTCAACCGCGAGATCTCCCCCCGGGTGGATCAGAATGTCGCTGCCGGACACGCCGGATTCACTCTCGGGGGGTGCCGTCCGACGCTGAACATGACGGTCGAGGCCGACGCCTTCACCGGCGATCCCTTCCACGGTGCGGACGCGATCAATCCCTACCAGCTCGCTGAGGCCGCAACCGCTCTCGCGCTGTCCTTCCAGATCGGCTCGACGCAGTACAACAAGTGGAAGCTCGAGGCCAGTGCAGCTCAGATCGTGGATGTGGAGGAAGGCGACGACGGCCCGAGTGGGCTGTGGATCCTCACGATCGAACTGAACCCGACAACCAGTGGGGGCAAGGACAACCTCACGATCACGTTCGACTGAAGAGGCGCACATGCGATTCGACGCGGATGAACTTAAAGAATCGCTGGAAGTTCCTGAGATCCAGCTGGAGGGGAGAACCTATCGCGGCCGTGTTTTGAGCTTCATGGAGTACGTCGCATTCGAGGATGAGCTGCGAGCGGCTGCAGCCGGCAAGCTCGATTCCTACCAGCTCTCATGGCTCATTCGGCGGTACTGCGCGAAGGTCTTCGGACCGCCCTGGTGGATGTTCTGGAAGCCGAGTGTGGGCAAGGTCCTGCTTCGTCAGCCAACGATCGTCCAGGTGGAGGCGATGCGAAATTTTTTCGGCTGCCAGGCTCGGACAATGCCGGGCCGAGAAGAAGCGCTCGACTCCGCTGCACCCCCACCGGAGTCCTCCTCTCCCGATTTATCCGGTTCTACGGATGGGCCGCATTCCGCAATGGATACTGGCCCACCCGGGATGGAGTGATCCCCTGGAAGCTGTTCTATCAGTTCATGGATGTCCGCGGGAGTGCCCAGGCTGAGGAGCAGCTGCTGAATCTGCAGGCGACCCTGATGGGTTCCGCGGCCGGATTCAACGGGGACAAGAGCGGCAAGATTAAACAGGAACGACGCAGACTCGCACGCCGAGCATACCCGGAGGTTGACTATGGGCAATAGAGCCGAAGTCAGTATCTGGGTGAGGATGAAGGATCAGACCGCTCGGGTCCGACGGGGTCTACGGACCGGAATCGATAAGATCAAGTCGGCGGTCTTTTCCCTCCGAACAGGAATCATCGCGCTCGGCGGTGCAATGGTTCTCCGGGCTGTCGGAAAGCTCACCTCAGCCTTCGGCAAGCAGCAGGATGCCATAATTTCGCTCAACGCCACCCTCCGGAACACCGGGCGATATTCGGACGAGGTTTCTCAGAAGATTCAGCGGAACGCCTCCGATCTCCAGAAACTCACCAGGCACGGCGATGAGGTCATCATTCAGTCCACTGCGGCACTGGGTGCTCTGGCTCAGGAGCTTTCCGGTCCCGCCCTGATGCAAGCCCAGCAGGCAATCATCGGGATTGCCGACACTTTCATGGGCGGTGATCTCACAAACGCCGCCCTGATGATCGGGAAAACACTCTCCAGTACTACGAATGCCCTGACGCGATATGGCATTCAGGTGGATGTCAACGCCACCCAGGAGGAGAAGCTCAACCAGGTCCTCGATCAGTCCATTGTGTTCTTCGAGAACTCCAAAGCTGCCGCAGATGGGCTGACGGGAGCAAAGGTCCAACTGGGAAATGCCCTGGGCGACACGAAGGAGCTCTTTGGTCAGGTAATCGCCGAAGTGTTTGGGTTCGAGGAGGGCATGGAGAAGGCCACCGACAAGGTGACTTCCTTCAACGAGAAGCTCCAGGGGGGAATCGAGAAGGTCGTCGGATGGGGGAAGGTCGTACTCGAGGCCGGTAAGGCGATCCTGAAGACCCTCGGCGGGGTCGTGGCAGGCGCCTTCGAGCTGGGGAAGGGGATCGGGCACCTTCTCCGGGCCACGTTCCATTCCGCCGTCGGGCAGATCATGTGGCTGGCGAACCAGGCTATCGGGGCGCTGAATTGGGTGATCCGGGGCGTCAATAAAGTGACGGGACTAAACCTCGGGGAACTCGGAACGCTCGACGCCGATCGTCAGTTCGCGGCCATGAATAGTGCCCTGGATGATGCGGCTCAGTCCGGTGCGAATCTGGTTGGCACACTGCAAGACATCGGGGATGCCTGGTTGCGTCTTCTTGCTGCTGCTGATGAAGCTTCGGCGGCACAGAACCGTGCTCTCGATGCTGGCGCTGGTGCCGATTCGAATGTGGTGACTCCCTCGCGATTGAGGAATCGGGATGTTGAGGGGTATTGGGACGAGCCGGAAGGGATGCGTCCGAACATGCCTGTTCCGGCGGCTGAGGGCGGGGAGTATGTGCCTCCCGATATCGAGTTCAGTGGCACCTGGGAATTCGCTGAAGGCCTGGAAGAGTCCCTCGGCCTGGCTGGTGATCTCGATGATCTACTGCTGCATATGACCGGTCAGACCATTGAGGGATTCGCATCCGCTATTGAGGGTGCGTTTGCCGCCATGGCGAGTGGATCCAAGACGGCCGGGGAGGCGTTCAAAGACGGCATGCTGGGAGCGGTTTCGGCTGTGGCCGGCGGTCTCGGCAGGCTCTACATCGGAGAGGCTACAGCCGAGTTCGCGAAAGCTCTCTCTCCAGAAGGTTGGCCCACCGCCGGTGCCCATATCGCCTCAGCAATGAAATACATGGCAGCAGCGGGTCTCATGTTCGCTCTCGGTGGATCTGCGCAGGGCACTGCGCGAGGTGGAGCCGGTGGTGGTGGAGGCAGTCAGGCGGCAGCTCGGCATACTGAGTCCATGGCAGGAGAGAGTCGCGGCGAAGCCACGATCATCATCGAGGGCGGTCTGCTCGACATGAGCGATCCCCGCCAGCAGGACGCGCTGGCTCGTGCTCTTTCAAACCTGAGTGATCGTCGGATCACGATCATCGGAGGTTGAGCCGATGGCCCTTGCCGATATCCCGAAGATCACCTGGGGCGCGAGCTTCGCCAACACCCTCAACTTCGGATTCCCGCTCGATAACCCGGTGGCTTGGAACGATCCCCGGGAGGGATCGGAGATCCTCATCATGGAGAGTGGCGCGCGGGACGCATGGACTCTCGGCACCGATGAGTTTCTCGCTGGTGATGTGCGCTGGATACCGGGGCAGAACACGACCGATCCGGTAGCAACCGGGTGGGATGGGTCAACAGGTTTCAAGGCGTTCCTCGCCTGGGCGCGGGACATGAACAAGCTCCGGTTTTATCCGGACAAGAACTCCGGCACCTACCACACCTGCTACCTCGTGGAACCCCTGAAGGGAGAGCCGCCGGCGGAACCTGACGGCACGCGCCGCATCCGGCTCGTCATCGTGGATGATGGCACTCAGGGAGCGTTCACGGGCTACACATACGATCCGGAGCCATGAGCCAGAAGGATGCGGCATATCGTCTCACCGTCTACGCTCCACGCAGTGTGGATCCCACCGAGACGACTGTTCTCACTCCCCGGTCCGGAGCGCCGCACTCAGACGACTTCAAGGTCGCCACCCGGTCGGGTGTGACGGGATTCAAACCCTACCTCTTCAGCCCCCGGGGCCGGATCGGCCGGATCGATCCCCTGAAGAAGACCACCACCACGGGCCAGCTCTCGATCGAGATCGGGGATCCCCGCAACACCGCCGGTGGGAGCAATGCCAGTCGCTGGGTAACGGCCTTTCTGGGGGATTCAGAAGGCCGCAACCAGCTTAACGGATGCAAGGTCCTGGTGGAGGAATCCACCGACGGCGGATCCAACTGGAATGACTACTTCACCGGCCGGATTCACTCTCCGGGGCTCTCGGGCCGCACGAAGTACCGGTTCATCATCCGGGACATGGCCGATGACCTGAACTCCGATATCTTCGTCGGTCGACCGCACTCAGATATCACCTATGCCAGTATGGCGCCTCTGGTGCCCAACTATCCGCTTACTGGCTATGGCATGATGTTTGGCGCATCCGTGATGACGGGGACGGCTGTTGTCGAAAGTATGTTCAGTACCACCTGGGCGATGCTGGATTCCGATCATATCGCACGAAAATTCTACAACTACATCTATGACTGCTGGCCTGAGGTTGGATTTCTCGGTACGCAGATCTCGCTTCCGTACTCTGAAAGTGTCCGTGTACACCTGAAGATCACCAGCGGGGCCAGGAGCGGTGAAGAAGGGGAATTCTACTTCGATGGGGCAACGACACCGATCCCGGGTGTTCGTAAGGACGATGCTGGGCACTACCGGTTCGTCGGGTGTCACCTGAGGGAACTCCCCAGCGGGGATGGTGACTATCTCGCTCTGCCTCCTGATGGTGTCACAATCGAATTCTACATCTATTGCTCCGATCCCCCTTCGAAAGACCTGCCGCTGCTGATCGGAAGCGTTCACCCGGTCCAGCTGTGGAAGGACATTCTGGATGGCAAGTTCAGCCGCCTGAATCTCGATGGCACGGTGACCAGGTCCTTCGCTTACGACTCATCGGCCTTCTCCAGCCTCATTGCGGATCTGTCGATTCCGCCCGCACGGTTCCTTATCACCGACATCGCGGAGATGAATGAGTGGATCGAGAAGAACATCTGCGAACCCTTCAATCTCGCCTCTACGATCAACGAGAGCGGCCAGACCGTACCGATCGACATGCGGTTGCCGTCCAGCCTGTCCGGGATTCCGACGCTCGACTCCTCTGATCTGTACTCAGACGATCCGGGCAGCTGGGAGCAGTCTGCTGACAGCGCGATCACCTCTGCTGAAATCACCTTCTACGTCGATTGCGAGGTTCCGAATAAATCCGCTGTCGACGCCCCGGCCGGCCTGATCTCGAATTCCCCGGTACGAATCAAGTCGATTCAGAACCTCCTGCACATCCAGGGCATCGGGAATACGGATCTGAACGAGGAAGTCTTGGAGATCGACGGGACCGGATACCGTCTCACGGCCTATGAGTACGGCGCTGATAATGTCTCCCGGAAGATCTGGCTGGATCGCCACCTCCGGGGATTCCTGCGTTCCTTCGGCCGACCGTTCGGATCCGGGGCAGCATACGCCCGGCTGAACTTCCAGCGGGTGGCGGATGTTATCAGCTGCAGGCCCGGAGACCTGCGGATCATCAACGTCGACCACCTTCCGAACCCGGGGACAGTCCAGCGGGGTGGGAATCGGCTCATGCGGTGTGTGGAGCGTGAGGACGGGCCGGGAATTACGCTTCTCATGCTCGATATGGGATTGAGTGAAGTAGCCTCAGTCCCCAGCGCTACCTCGCCCACACAGCATTCTGGTGACACGAAGCATGCAATCGATGTGGCGGTCACACTCAACGGCAGCAGTGAGCCGGTCCGGGTGGAGATCGCGATCACCGATACATCCACAGGCACACCGCCAACGAGCGCTTCCGGGAAGTGGGTGTATGCCGACACCGTGACCTCGACGGGCACGCTCACGATCGAGCGTCTGCCGGGCAACACTCGAGTATGGGTACGCCTCAGGACCGAACCGGATTTCAGTGTCGATCAGAAACTCCCATCCGCCTGGGCGGCTCCCTCCCCGACTCAGTACGTCGACACCGCGGCCATGACGGCTCCGAGCAATGTGGGGAGTGCGAACAAGACGGCCAGTACCGCGGATATCAGCTGGACCAACGGTGAGAGCGGATACGACGTCGAGGTCCTGGTCGTTCTCGGTGGAGTCCCGGGCAGCTGGTCGGATGATGACGTGGTGGCCGTTCTCGCCCCCGGGACTGCCGGATATACCCTCAAGGGCCTGGACGGCCCCAGCACCCAGCACACGGTGGGGATCCGGCACCGGGATCCCAACGGGGGAGTCAGCTCGGTAGCTACCCACACCTTCAGCACGACCGCTACCAGTCCGACCGCCCCCCGGCCGGCCGGTCTGGCTGTGGCTCTTCTCTCATCCGAGCCGGAGGCAGTCTGATGGCCCAACCCTCCGGTATCGAGCGACGCCCGCTGGTTCCCCTGATTCGAGGCTGTGCACTCGGTCTGTTCCCATCTGATGCCACCTACAGCATCGAGATTGAACGGGCACCGGACAGCGGGGGATCCCCGGATACAGGTAATTCTGAATCGGTCGCCACCGTCTCCGGTGCTGAGCCGGTATTTGTCGACATTGAACCGGGGAGTGATTCGGTCTACTGGTACCGGATCCGGCACGTCCGGGATGGATACACGGCCTCGGCCTGGACCGACTGGATCCAGCTGTCGGTGCAAATGTTCGTGTCCGCCTACAGACCTGCCCCGGTACTTCCTACTGTCGATGAGCGCCCGACTGACGACGGAGCTACCGGAACCCTCACCCTGATAGTAAGTGACCCACAGAGCCGCCTGGTGAAGGTTGAGGCGAAGAATCGGTCCGGGAATGGAGCAGAGGAGGGAACCTGGGATGAACTGACAGAAGTAGCTGGCGAGTACACGAAAACGGTCGATCTTGCCCTGAAGCACCCGAGCACGATCCGGTACAAGATCACCAGCTACAACGAGCACGGGCAGCAGGTCTCCCGTGAGCGGGTCGTACCCTTCCCCCTCGCTTCGAAACCGGCCAAGCCCACAGTCACCCTGGCAATGGCCGCGAATGGTGATGTGACAGCCCACGTGGAGGGTGACTCAGACACCGCGAAGGTCCGGGCGAAGGCCGACAAGTCCGCCTACCCGAACGCAACAGCGGTGGACGCAGAAACCCCGATCAATGGGAACAGCGTGGATACCGGCACGCTCGTCAATCTGGACTCAGGAGATACAGCCTATGTGACCGTGCGAGCCTACACGTCCGGCGAGGTTGGTAGCGATCTGGCGAAGGCGAAACTCACGGCTGTCGAGAGCGAGCTCAACGATCCTCCCTCTGATCCCTCGGCCGTGGAACTGGAAGTCGAATCCGAACGCATGGACCTCATCAGTGCATAGGGGTGCATGACGATGGCGCTTGAGCAGCAACAGATACTCTCCTCCATCACGATCAGGGTGACCTACACGAAGGACTCCTTGTTCCGGGCGTTCGAGTATCGGTTCTGGAGTGGGTCAGAGAACAAACAACGGGCGACGGTCTACTCCGGTGAGGGGTATCTCGATAGCGGGAAGTACGTGCTTTGCGGCTTCCGGCAGGACCCGACGACGCCGGATGAAAGCTGGCACGCCGAGGTTCGGGTCAGGAACACTGACGACAAGGTGTCGGGTTGGGTTCTGGCGAACGATACCGCCGAGGTTACCGCGAAGGAAGTCAACATCACCGGGGCGGCTCGAGCGGCTGCTGGTCTGAACGATGACGGGGATCTTGTAGGTGAGGTTCTGAGTACCGTCGCGCTCAACAAGGGTGGCACCGGATACACCGGATGGGCCGCCGGCGACGATCAGGAGTTCGTTTACTACCACGGCTCGACGCAGAGCCTTCGCCCGAGCGGGTACAGCTCCACCTCATTCGCTGCCGCCGGGCACGATCATAGCGGAGTCTACGCCCCGGCCAGCCACTCCCACGATGCCTCCGATGTAACTACCGGCACGTTCGCAGATGCGCGAATCGCTGTCTCGAATGTCACGCAACATCAGGCCCAGCTCCTGATCTCAACCTCTCAGGTTACGTCGGGAGTCTTTGCTGTAGATCGCATTCCGAACCTGCCGACCTCTCGGATTTCGAGCGGCACCTTTGCGGACGCTCGAATCAGTGAAAGCAGCGTCACTCAGCACGAGGACGCTCTCAGCATCGGAACCGACCAGCTCACAGGCGTACTCGGGGAACCGCAGGGCGGCACGGGATACGCCGGGGCAGGTGAGAGCGACGACGAGGAGTTCGCGTACTACTACTGGACCGGGAGTGAGTTGCAGATCAGGCCCTCGGGGGCGAAGGCTGCTGACTTTGCAACGGCGGGTCACGATCACTCTGGCGTGTACTCCCCGGTGGGGCACAATCACGATGGAGTCTATGCTCCCCTCTCTCACTCTCACGCCGCTTCGGACGTTACCAGCGGCACGTTCGCTAATGCGCGGATTGCAGTATCCAACGTCACTCAGCATGAGGCTCAGCTCACGCTGGCCGCTTCTCAAGTGGCGTCCGGCACTCTGGCCGTAGATCGCATTCCGAGTCTACCAACATCAAGAATCACGAGCGGTACATTCGCGAACGCTC
>Ga0180432_10005865_pt1 | contig 16180 bp, 15 predicted proteins | sample SS_ome_10_FD_132414 | JGI IMG/M metagenome (GOLD analysis project Ga0180432, IMG submission 132414) | Hypersaline lake sediment archaeal communities from the Salton Sea, California, USA - SS_1_MS_2 metaG | ecosystem: Environmental > Aquatic > Non-marine Saline and Alkaline > Hypersaline >... | reverse complement strand
GGGCCGCCACCACCCGCGGAATCTCCGGCGCCTGCCCAGCCGGAAGAACCGGAAACCCCGGCGAAGCCGGATGTTCCCAATGCGGCGCCCGTTCCCCCATGGCCCTCGGAGCCCGGCCCCGGCGGCAACCCGGAGGCACTTCCTCCCCCGATGGCCACCTTGCCCGCAGCGGATGCCCCGCTGCCCGCTACCTCGCCCCCACCGGCGCCCGCCGCTTCCAGTCCGGAAACGGCCTCCGAAGCCAACCCGGTGGAACCGGCCGGCTTCCCCCCCTCTCCGCCCCTTTCTTCCCAATTTCCCGGGGGGTGGGAACAAGAACCGCCCCCGTCAAGCACGGCCTCCGCACCGGGCGAAATCCCCCCTGTCCCCGGACCGGGCGCCAATCCACCATTTGCCGGGCCAATCCCCGGTCAGCCAGCGCAGTCCGTGCCTCCCGAATCAGCCCCCCCGTTCCCCTCAGGCCATGGGGGGCTCTCCCTGCAGGCAACATCCCCTCCGGCTCCGATGGAGTTTGGATCTCCTCTCGGCGCCCCTTCCCCTCCGCCGTTCCCTCCTTCTCCTCCGTTGACGCAGGGGGCTCCGCCTGCTTATCCCTCTCCGTATTCTTCCTCCCCGCCGCCGCCCGCGGACGACGCCTCCCCGACGGCGAATGCCGGCATGCCGGCCATTCCGTCCCCTTGGGGAGTTCCGGACCATCCGATGCCGGGCCCGCCACCCCCTGCCCCATCCGGCGCGCCAGCTCCCCCTTCGCAATACCCGTCTCTTCATCCGGGCCCTCACGTTGCGGGCCCTGCGGCCCCGGACGCCCCTCCGGTCGGCAAGCCTGTCCCCACTCCTCTGGGACCTCAGATCGGTTCCGCCGCACCCCCGCCGGATAAGAAAACCGCGCGCAAACGGGCGCGCCGCTGGCCCGGTATCGTTTTCCCGATCCTTTTCCTCGCCCTCGCCGCGATCATCGTCTGGCTCGTGCTCGACCTGAGCGAGATGTTCCACAGCTATTCCGCCCCTCCCCCCGCTCCGGCCGCCCCCGGGGAGCCCTCCAAAGCGCCGGCGCCACCCAATGCCAAGGCCCGCGCCCTCGCCACCCGGGCCCGCGCCTCCACCCGCCAACCCGTGCCGATCACCAACGCCCGGCACCCCGTCAACCCAAACACCGTGGAACCCGTGCGAAACGAGCCCCCGCGCAATTCGAAAGAAATCGTGCGCGTGGCAGGCGAGGTGCCCCTGCCTCCCGAAATCGACCTCTCCTCCGACGGCGCGCCCGCAAAAACGCCGCGCCAGGATGCCCGGGCTTCACCGCCCCCCCCCGCCGGCCCTTCGCAAACCCTCGCGCGCTTCCTCGCCGCCCGAACCCTCGAAGACCGGCGCCCATGCCTGTCGCGCTCGTCACGCTCCGATGCGGAACTCAAAAAGTCGTGCCTTGCCGGACCCCTCCCACCCGTCATCCACCAGAGAATGGTCCACTACATGGAGGACCAGACAGAGCAACACCGGGAGCAATTCTTCGAAGTCGCTTTCCAAAAGGACGACGCGCAACGCCCCTCTTACATGCTCGTGCAGCTCAGCGAGTGGGGTGACGGCGTCTACCACGTCCACACCGACGCCTTCATCGACCTCTTCGACGACACCCTCGGAGAATTCGCAAAACACCCCTCCGCCGATCCCCGAACCTTCCATGCCGTCGCCGATGCCTACAAGCATTGCTTCGACGACAGCATCCCGAACCCTGAAACGAAATCCTTCATCAAGCTCCGCTGCCACCCCCGCATCACCCCCCGCCTCAAGGCCTACTTCGACCAGCAGTCGAATATCGCCGCCGAAATCGCCAGACCCGAAGGCCTGCCGTGGGGATCAACCGGAATCTGCACCGTGACCGTGAAATGGAATACCTCCGTCCCCGGCCGGCCCTACGTCGAACTCGTCGACCTCGTGGGATTCACATGGAATCCGTAAGGCCCGCCGCGTAGAGCGCCTTCCACCCCCCATACAAAATCAGCACCTCCCGCGCCAAACCCGTCTCCCGAAGCCTCTCCGCCACCGCCGTGCTCGACCCGCATCCTTCCTGACCGCAATAAACTATCACACGGTCCGCCTGCGCCACCCGTTCAAAACACTGCGCCAGCAACTCGTCGAAGTCCTCCTTCGCGTCATCCGTCAGCAAGACCGACCCCGGCACACCGTTGCGCTCCCAAAGCTTCCTCGTCCGGGCGTCGATCCACAATATCTCTCCCCCCTCCTCGAGCACCGTCTCGAGACATACCATCCCCGGCGCCATCCCGGCGGGGTCGCAATCCACCCGGCGATCCGGTCCGCCCGCCGCCCACCACATCGCGGCCCCGGACAACACCGAGATCAACACCAATACCGCCCCCTCCGTCAGCGCCCTCTTCACCCTCTCCCGGTGTCGGGTTTCGGACGCCGCACCACCACGTAGGCCTGGTAGCTTTGATGACGCCGGTAATCCGAATCGGTCCGAATCCTCAGCAATCCGAACGCCCGGCGTTCCACCGTCTTCGGCGTCACAACCAACTCATACTCCCGCCCGTCCCGAATCTTCTTCAGTTCGTGGGAAAACTGCGGATTGGTCCCGCTCACCTCGGTCACGTGAATCGGTTCCTCGTGATTCACCTTGATCTTGATCACCTTCGAATCCCCCGCGCCGCCCTGATCCCAGAACAGCGTCACCGGATCCACCTCGACCAGGACCGGAATGTGAACCCGCACCGAAAGCCGCACCGGCCCCGGCTGGCCTTCCACCCGCAACAGAATCGGCTTCTCAACCGTCCCCTTGAATGTGCCCATCTCGAAAATCCCCATCACCGTTCCACTCTCCCCCGGCTTCCAAACCAACTTGCCCCCTCCGCTGATCTTCGCCTCGAGACAACTGCAGGATGCCTCGTACTCAATGATCCTCACCGGCTTGTCTCCCGTCACCGTGAAGGGAAACTCCACCGTCAGCTTGTCCACGCCAGGATCCGCCTCAACCTCCGCCATTTTCCTCTCGAAGACCAGCGCCCCGGACGCCGCGCCCGACAACGCCAGCCCCACGATCAATCCCAGCATCCTGCCCGTCGTCATTCCGGTTGCAAATCTACCAGTTCCACCATGATGATCAAGCGGCCGTCCCGCCACTTCGGCCCCAAAATGAATACCCGCCGGCCCTCCTCCAACACCGGATCGGTCCGGAGCACCAGCTTCTTGTTCTGCCAGAACTCCAGATCCAGACGCAATTTGCTCGTGCCGATCCGCCCCTGCGGTTGAAAGGCCACCATGATCGCCTCCGATTTCGCCAACGGCGAAGTCCAGTTCTGATAACCCCGGAACACCGTGCCTTCGTCCCGCCCCAGCCGCAGATAGTAATCGTAATCCGGAATATTGCGCGACTGCCTCAGGCGCTCCTGGTCCGCCTCCGTCAACGTCTCCAGCCCCAGCGCCGCCCCCGAACTCGGCGTCCCGAAAATCACCTCCGTCCGGATAATGCCTATCTCCTCCTTGGCCGGGTCCTCGCTCCCCGAAACAGGCCCCGCCGCCAGCCCCGCCGCCAGCACCATGATGACTCCGCCCCCCTTCATAAACCCTCCTCTCCAGCCGCGCCCATCAGTCTCACCATGTGCTCCCTCGCCCCCCTGAAAACCCTCCCGTCCCAACTCAATTCCACATCCGACAACTCCTCCAGCCCGCTCAGCACAATCACCGTGGCGTCCAGTTCATCGTCAAGATGAGCTTCCGCCCGCACCCCCCCCATCGGTGAATACACCGTCGGCGGAACAGGCTTCAGCGACGCCGCCCCCGGCATCGCGGCCGGCCTCCCGACCTTCATCCCCGCCAGAAACGCAATCACCACCGCCGCCGTCGCCGCCGGCGCCAGCCACCACCCCACAAGCCGCCCCCACGAAATCCCCCGCCATCCCGGCTTCGCCGCGCTCCGCATCGCCTCCCGAACCTTGCACTCCAGATGCGAGTTGAAGAACTCCGGATACGGCGGCTCCCGATCCGGCGGCATCACCTCCCTCATCCCGGCCCGAATCCTGGCATACTCCTCCCGCTCCCGCTCCAGTTCGGGGTGCGCCTCGATGATCGGCTGCAACTCTCGCAACTCTTCTTCACCAAGCGCGTCGTCCATCCAACGCGTGAGCAGCTCTTCCTTACGATTGCGATTCATGGTCTTGAGAAAGCATGGATTGTAACTTCTTACGTGCGTAATACAACCGGCTCATCACCGTTCCCATCGAGCATCCCATCACCTCCGCGATCTCCTTGTAATCCAACCCCTGCACCTCGCGCAGAAGGATCGCCTCCCGATGCTCCGGCGAAAGCCGGTCCAAAGCACTCGCCAGCCGGGCCCGCAGCTCCCCGCGCTCCATCGCCTCGTCCGGACGCGCCGCCCGGACCGGCGCCGCCCTCGCACCCGCCGCAATCCGCTCCCGGTCCATCAGCCGGTCGTCCAGCTCGCCCGCGCTCTCGACCCGCCGCCGCCGCATCCAATCGTAAACCACGTTGTGCGTAATCCGATAAAGCCACGTCGCAAACTGCGCCCGGGCCTCAAATCGAGGCAACGCCTTCCATGCCTTCAAGAAGACGTCCTGCGCCAAATCCCAAGCGTCCGCCTCGTTCTTCACCATGTTGTAGATCATCGCGTAAACCCTCCCACGGTGCCGCGTCACCAGTTCGTCAAAGGCGCCGTACCCGCCGTCCTGACTCTGCCGCACCAGTTCCTCATCCGATCGCTCTGCCGGCCCGCTCCCGGAACTGCCGCCCGCATGCTCCCCGGGAACAGGCCCCAACACCCGGTTGGACGCGATCTGGCGAAAATAATTCATGCCGCCCGCCCCCAGCCTGAGCCCGGATCGCCCCTGCCGCAAGCCCCCGGTTGCCGACGCGCCCGAATCGCCCCTCGAGTCAAAAATCCGTGTATTTCGCGCCACGTATGCTCTCCTCTCTCCCGGGATTGCTCCTGGTCCGCCACCGCGGCTTGCCTCCCCGCCCCTGAATCGTTTACCTCCCCGTCCATGTTCGCTCCCCGCTGGAAGAAAGAGGCCCGGCTCCTTCACAAGGGCGCCCGCAAGTTCCTCAATTACAAGCGCGATCTCCTCGAACAGGAGAAAGTCGACGAGATCGAGAACCAGCGCGCGGCGCTCCTCGACGCCGTCAAGGCAAGCGACCGCGAAGCAGCCCGGGACGCCGAAAAAGCCCTCACTCAGGCCTGCGAAAAGGCCCTCCCCCGATACCGGCGCCAGAACGCCCTCGAGGAAAACATCGAGGTCTTCTTCGTCGCCATCGTCATAGCCCTCGGCATCCGCGCCTACTACCTCCAGCCGTTCCGCATCCCCACCGGTTCCATGGAACCCACCCTCAACGGCATCACCGGCCAATACGTCGCAAAGGAGCATTTCCCCTCCCTCCCCAGCCGCGCCTTCCACTTTGTCTTCCGCGGCCGGAACTACATCCATGAAACCCTCGATCGCGCCCGCACCCTCCGCTCCCCCGATCTCGACGCCTCCATCCAGCAGGACCAGAAATGGAACTTCTTCACCTACACCTACCTCCTGTTCAACGACGGCCAGCTTGCCATCCATGCCCCGAAAGACGTCGTCCTGCGCGATATGGGTCTCGGTGAAAAGCTGGGCGTCATGACCGCCGACGGCCGCCAGTTCCGCTCCGACATTCCCCCCGAGCGATTGACGCTCCCGGCCGGGACCGTCCTCGCTTCCGGCTACACCGACAGCGGCGACCTCGTGCTCGTCGACAAGGTCTCCTACAACTTCCGTCGTCCGAACCGCGGCGAGGTCTTCGTCTTCGACACCCGCGGCATCGAGGGGATTCACCGCCGCTCCCACAGCGCCCAGGGCGCCGGCTCCCACTACATCAAGCGCCTCGCCGGCGTCCCCGGCGACCAGCTTCGCATTGACGGCGACACCGGCCGCCTCTTCGTCAATGGCCGCCCGGCGTCCGCAAAACGCCTCCGCATGGTCATGAACACCGAGGGCCCCTACGAAAACCAGGTTCCCTACCAACTCGCCAAGCGTGACCATCCCCTCCTCCCCGTCGCCATCAGCCAAGCCAGCCCCTCCGTCAGCCTCCGCACCCGCCAAGGCCTCCTCGACACCGGCCGCGGCAACATCGATTCCTACCTCTTCCGCGAATACTTCGCCCTCGGAGACAACACCGACAACTCCCTCGACTCCCGATACTGGGGACCCGTCAGGGAATACAACCTCGTCGGCCCCGCCCTCATCAGCCTCTGGCCCATCACCAGCGGCCACTGGGGCCTCATCCGCTGACGCCGACACCCGACACCCGCACCACCCCCACGCAATAACGACCTCCGCCGCCATCACCCGCCGGGCGAAGTCGAACCTCGCCTTCGCCCTGACCTGCGTGCCGCGGGACCGCCGCCGCGACCTCGTCACTTTCTACGCCTTCTGCCGTACCATCGACGACATCGCGGACGACCCGGAACGGACCCCAACCCGCAAACAGGAGGAACTCGCCGCATGGAAATCGGCCCTCACGGACTCGCGCCGCCCCCCGGGCGCCCTCGAAGCCGAGGTGCGCGACCTCCGCGCCCGCCATCGCCTCGCGCCGGATCTCTTCCTCGAAATCATCCGCGGCTGCGAATCCGACATCTCCCCGCAACGCTTCGAAACCATGGAGGATCTCCGGCAATACACCTACCGCGTCGCCGGGGCCGTCGGCCTCCTCTCCCTCCCACTTTTCGGCGCCAGCCCCGACAGCCGCCACTACGCCGTCACCCTCGGCCACGCCCTTCAGCTCACCAACATCCTGCGTGACGTCGGAGAGGACCTCTCGAACGACACGCGCATCTACCTCCCCCTCGCCGACCTCGCCCGCTTCCAATACTCCCCGGACGACCTCATGGCGCACACCCACGACGATCGCTTCCTCGCCTTGATGAATTTCGAGGCCGCCCGCGCCGAAAACCTCCTGACCGAGGCCGCCAACTCCCTCCCCGCCGCCGACCGGCGCGCCCTCCGTCCCGCCGAAATCATGCGCGCCATCTACCTCCGGCTCCTCGACCAGATGCGCCGCGACCGCTTCCGCGTCTTCGACCGCCGCTACCGCCTCTCCCCATGGCGCAAATTCGCCATCCTCGCGCAAAAATCCATCTGCTAAAAAAAATGCAATTCGTGGTGGCCGGACCGCGTTTCAAGCGCTATGGTTCGCCTATCCGACGCAAGCTTGTCCGAACGGAACATCCCATGAAAAGCAATCCCGTCACCTCCGTTGTCGCGGCCGGTTCCCTGTCCGCGGTTGCCCTCTGGGTCCTGCCCGCCTGCACCGAGTATCAACAGCAGGGAGCCGCCGTCGGGGCCTTGGGTGGCGCCGCCCTCGGCGCCCTCGCCGGGAGCGACACCGACGACGTCATCCGCGGGGCCGCCATCGGCGCCGCCGCCGGAACCGGCGCCGCCGCCCTCAAGGAGGAACACGACCGGCGTCGAGGCCTCGACAACCGGCCGCCCCATCATCCCTCCGCCCCGCCCCAACCCTCCGGCGATTACCCCAAGGCCTTCAGGACTGACAACCCCTACCGGGTGATCAGCCCCTACAAGCCCAACAACGTCATCGACATCAGCAACAATCCCAAAACCGGACAACCCTTCCGTCGCGGCGATTACGCCATCGACCCCAGCAACGGAAAAATCTTCGAAGTCCCCTGATTACGAAAGTCAGGGATCGGGAGGACCGCCCGAACGCGATACGCAATACGCCTCCCTCACACTTCGCCCCGTTCCTCCTTCTCGAGATCGATGCGGTCCTGAAGGTTGCGCGCCTTGACCTTCCGGTTCCGTTTCGCCCAGCGCTCGACGGCCATTTGGCGTTTTTTCCGCCGGCGCCTGAGGGCCTCGATTTCTTCCTCGAGCCGCAGGTAGCTCTCGTAACGGCCCGCATCGAGTTCCCCCGACTCCACCGCGGCCCGCACCGCGCATCCGGTGTCCCCATGGTGGGTGCAGTCCGCGAACCGGCATCGCGCCGCCAGCCCCTCAACCTCCGCGAAACTCTCCCGCAACGTCGCCTCGTCGGTCCACATCTGAACCTCCCGCATGCCCGGATTGTCGATCAGCAACCCGCCCTCCGGAAGCACAAGGAGTTCCCGCGCAATGGTGGTGTGACGCCCCCGGCCCGTCACCGCGTTCACTTCCCGCGTGTCCCGCCCCCCGCTTCCGAGAAGCTGATTGACGAGCGTCGACTTGCCCACCCCGCTCGATCCGACGAGCGTCAGCGTCACCCCCGGCGCAAGGTAGCGCCGCAACACGTCCAGACCTTCACCCGCAAGGGCGCTCGTCACCCACACCTCCGCCGTCGCGCTCAACGCCCGCAACGCTCCCGCCGCCTCCTCGCAAACCGCAGCCGGGTAAAGGTCCGACTTGTTCACCAGCACCACCGGCCGCGCCCCGCAACGCTCGATCAGCGTCAAATAACGCTCCATCCGCCGCGGATTGAAGTCCGCCCCCGCGTCGGTCACCACCACCACGAAATCCACGTTCGCCGCGATCACCTGCTCCTCGGTGCTCCGGCCCGGCATCTTGCGCGAGAATTTCGACTTCCGGGGCAGGCGGGCGCGGATCACGGCCTCTTCTCCCTGCTTCCCGCGGTCGAGCGCCACCCAGTCCCCCACCGCAGGCAGCTCGGCGTCCGTCTCCGCCTCGTGCCAGACCTTTCCGCTCAACACGCAGTTCTCCGGCTTCCCCCCGTTCAGCAGCGCCGCGAAATCAATCTTCGTCTCCCGCACAAGGCGTCCCGGAACCAATCCTCGCCGGCGGCAGGGCTCAAACCCCGCCGCGAAGAATTCGCTCCACCCCAGCTCTTCCAGAGTCATCGCTCCGCCAAACAAAACCTCAAACGAATCCTTGGGAAACTCTTTCTTGGCTCGATCGCCCCGCACCCCGGACTTGACACCAGCCCCTCCCTCGTTCATCAAAAATCAAGGAAATTTTAATGTCCGACTTCGTTCAGATAACGCCGGAATCCCTTGCCGGCGGGCAAGCAACACTTTTTGCCCGGGATTTCCCGTCTCCCTGCAAAGAGCCTCGACCAGCGGGGTGTGTCCACGTATAGGCCCCTTTTTCCGCTCTGTCTCCGAACCCGGAACCATGCCCTCGACCCCATGAGCTTTCTCCCTGAACCATTCACACACCCCTACGAAATCGATCCGAATTACAAGACCAGCGTGGCCTATTTTTCCATGGAATACGCCATCGACCAAGGGCTCAAGATCTACTCCGGCGGTCTCGGCTTTCTCTCCGGCTCCCACATGCGCAGCGCATACGACCTGAAGCAGAATCTCGCCGGCATCGGCATCCTCTGGACCTACGGCTATTATCACCAGATCCGGGGCGAGGACCGCGAAATGGCCGTCCAGCGCCGCAAGAACGTCTACCATTTCCTCGAAGATCCCGGCATCGAGTTCCGCGTCACGGTTCACGACCACCCCGTCTGGGTCCGCGCCTTCTACCTCCCGGCCGAAACCTTCGGCTGCGCCCCGCTCTTCCTGCTCTCGACCGACCTCGACAAGAACGACCCCATGTCGCGCTCCATCACGCAGCGCCTTTACGACTCGGACGCCCTCACCCGCATCGCCCAATACATCATCCTCGGCGTCGGCGGCGCCAAACTCCTCCACAAGATCGGAGCCCAGCCCGAGATCTACCACCTGAACGAAGCCCACGCCCTCTCGGCCGCCTTCTGGCTCTACGGACACAAGGAAACCATCGAGGCCGTCCGGCGCCATGTCGTCTTCACCACCCACACCCCCGAGGCCGCCGGCAACGAAACCCACGAACTCGACCTCCTCCACAAGTTCAGCTTCTTCAACGGACTCTCCATCGACGAAGTCCGGCGGCTCACCGGCATCGAGGGCAATACCTTCACCCACACCCTCGCCGCCCTCCGCATGAGCCGCATCGCCAACGGCGTCTCCCGCCTCCACGGCGAGGTCTCCCGCAAAATGTGGGGCGACTACAAGAACATCTGCCCCATCATCCACATCACCAACGCCCAGAACAAAAAATACTGGGTCGACGCCGAACTCGAAGGCGCCCGCGTCAAGGCCGGCCTCGCCGACCTCCGCAAACGCAAGAGCGACCTCAAGGAGCGCCTTTTCCGCGTCGTCGCCGACCAGACCGGGCGCCTCTTCGATCCCGACACCCTCACCATCGTCTGGGCCCGCCGCTTCGCCGCCTACAAACGCGCCGACCTCATCACCCGCGACAAAAAGCGCTTCGAAGCCCTCCTCGCCAACAAGGACCACCCCGTCCAGATCATCTGGGCCGGCAAGCCATACCCGAAGGACCAGAACGCCATCGATCTCTTCAACTACCTCGTCCACATCACCCAGGACCACGCCAATGCCGCCGTCGTCGTCGGTTACGAACTCGCCCTCTCGAAACTCCTCAAGGACGGCGCCGACATCTGGCTCAACACCCCCATCGTCACCCGCGAGGCTTCGGGGACCAGCGGCATGAGCGCCGCCATGAACGGGGCCGTCAACCTCTCCACATACGACGGCTGGATCTGCGAGTTCGCCAAGGACGGCCAGAACAGCTTCGTCATCCCCCCCGCCGGCCCCGACGCCACCCCCGAGGCCCGCGACCTCCACGACCTCCGCGCCTTCTACCGCATCCTCGAAGACAAGATCCTCCACCTCTATTACGACCGTCCCGACAACTGGTGGAAAATCGTCCTCCAGTCCATGAGCGACGTCTTCCCGTTCTTCGACTCCGACCGCATGGCCGGCGAATACTACGAGAAACTATACAATGCGTAGGCGACCGTCTCCTGCCCGGCCGGCAGGGCCGGCCGGCGCCGTGGTCCGGACATTCTCAGGCAGACCCTCCCGGAGGGATGCCGGCGATTAGCCGGTGGTTGCGCGGAGCGACACCACCGGAGCCGGTCTGGCGGGCCAACCGGACCCCGACAAGCCCGCCGGGGAGCCGCGCTTTTTGGTGGCCAAACCACCTTGACTCCTTGACATCCCCCATTAAGACACCATTGCAAAACCATGTCCGTCACCATTCAAATGGATGCCGCCGGTCGCATTGTCCTTCCCAAGGCCTTGCGCGACCGGCTGCGGCTGCGCGGCGGCGCAAAACTGCGTCTCGAGATGGTTGCGGATCACCTCGAACTGCGCCCCGAGGAGGCCGAAGCGGCGCCGCCTGTGGTACAGAAACAAGGCCTTCTTGTCGTTTCTTCCACCGGAATCTCCTGCGATGCGGCGGAAGCGGTCCGGGCGGATCGCGAGGAACGGAAGGGAGGCCTCAAGGGGAGGCCATGAACTGATCCGTGGTACGGTTCTTCGACACTTCGGTCCTGATCTCGGCATTTGTCGAGGACCTCCACGAACGAATTGCTCACTCTGAACGTGCGCCAGTTCAGGGCGCTCGCCCCGGACTGGGCTCCCAGAATTCGAGAACCCGGCCGCGCCTGAGCTCCGCAGGAAGTCCCGGAGAGCCTTATTCGGCCGGAAGCGTCAGCACTTGGAACAGGCGCCCGCCGTCTCCCCATGCCCCATCCACCGGCGCCTCGTACCCGGTGCCGTCGTGCAGGTCACCCCATGAAGTCCAGGCCGGGAACGATCCGCCCGCCGAGATCCGCACCTGATACCGGAATCCCCGGAACGTGGAAAACCACAATCCCGGCCCGCCCGGCGCCCGCTCGATCACCAGCCGCGCCGGCGGGGGCGGCCCGCCCCGCGGATGCACCCGGATCTCATACAGCCATGGCCAGTACTTGCCGGTCACAAAGAGGCGCCCGGTGGCGGCATCGTACGCAATGCCGTTGAGCACGGCATTCGGATCGCCCGGTTCCGGGTCGATGATCCCGCTGAGATCGACCCACGCCATGACCTCCCCCGTGACCGGATCGATCCGCGCGATCCGGTCCGTCAACCACTGGTTGGCCCACACCTCGCCGTTGATATACTCGAGCTCGTTGAGCCGGATCACCGGCGCCCCGCCATCCGTCACCTCGACCCGGCGCAACTCGGCAAAGGTGTCCGGATCGCGAAAATACAGGTCCTGCGACCCGTCGCTCATGATCAGCTCCGAGCCGTTGTGGGTCAGTCCCCATCCCTCGGTCGGGTAGCTGAACGTCCCGGTGACCTCAAAGGAGGCGGCGTCATAGACAAAGGCCGTTTCTTCCCGCCAGGTCAGTTGGTAGATCGTGTCCCCGAGAACCGTCGTCCCCTCGCCGAAGTAGCTCGACTGCAGAGGAACACTCGCCAGAACCCCGCCCGTCTCCAGCTCGACCCGCCGCAAGGTGGACGCCCCATACCTGCCCGTGCTCTCGATCAACTGCCCGTCCTCATACACCAACCCCTGCGTGAACGCCGAGGTGTCGTGCGGGAACACCTTGACCACCTGGTAGGTGTGTTCGGGCGCCGCCGCCCGGCACGCGAGCAGAAACGCCAGCAACACCACCACCGTGAGCGCCGGCGCCGGGCCGCCGGCCGGCAACTCGCGCCGCCCGCCGCCAAAGCCGAAAAACGCTCCAAGAGACGCCCCGCGGTGGTCCTCGTAGCGCCAGTCCTGACGCCAGTGTTTCATGGAGAAGGGACCCTCGCCCTCCTCGTCGACGAACTCCATGGCCAGCACGAGCTGGTTGGAAATGAAATCCGGACCGTCCTCAATCACGATGGCTGACAGGCTGACACAACCCGGCCGCTTCGCCACCAGAAAGGCCAAGGCCGCCATGGGTTGGACATTGATGACAACCCCAAAGGCCGCAGCAGGCTGCGGCCAATCACAGCGGCAGCGGGGGGCCGCACCACGGCCGTCCACGACCGCCGTCAAAGCTCCTCGCCCCGCAAATCCTGCCGAATGCGCCGGCGCTCGGCGCGGTGCGCGAGCTGCCGCTTCTGCTTGGGCGTCAGCTCTTCCTCCTTCCGTTTCCACGGCGGGACTTTGCTTTCTCCCGCCATGATGCAGCCGAGGGGTTGGATCCCGGCCACCACCGTGGCGAGGCCGAACTGCTCGATCTGGGCCCGCACCTGCTCGGCGTTCTTGTAGGCCATGGGGGTCTCGCTGAGGTCGGGCTTTCCGCAGAACCAGCGCACGTCGATCCCGGCCGTGCTCTCCTCGATGGCGCGGCGGCGGCTCTCCTCGTCCGGAAAGCCGCGCTTCAGCGCGGTGCGGGACATGTTGCGCCCCGCCCCGTGCGGCGCGAACGACAGGAACTCGTCGTTGCCGGCGCCCAGCACCAGCAGAATCGGGGCCGCCATGTTCAATGGAATCAGTCCAAGCAACGGCCTCCCCTCCGCGTCGGTCCACGCCGGAGTGGCCCCCTTGCCATGAAGGAACAAGTCGCCGCGCTTCCAGACGAAGTTGTGTTCGTTGCCGATGCGAGCCACGGCTTCCGCCCCGATCCGCTCGAGGAAGCGGGCGTGGATCGACTCATGGTTGGCCCGCGTCCAGCGCGCCACGTATTGCAGGGCCTCCCAGTAGGCGGCCCCCATCCCGCTCGAGGCGTCGAGCCATGCCGCGGCCTTCGGAATGCCGTCCGCCACCTTGGCGGTATGCTTCAAAGCCGCCGCCTGCCCGCGCTTGTAGACCTGCGCCCCGAGCCCCCGCGAACCGTGGTGCGTCACCAGCACCCGGTAACGCCGCGGACCCGCGGGCGGCCCGGTACCGCCCGGCCCGCGCCCCGCCTCAAGATCATCCGCCAGTCCCGCGTATCCCGCCCGACGCAGCGCCTCCGCGCATCCGGCATCGACCGTGACCTCTCCGAGAAAGGCGAAATGGTTCCCGTCACCCTGGTCGGCCATATGCACCCGCGCCCGCTCGCGCAGGCCGCTCAGAAACCGGTTCTGCCACACGTCCTCGTCGAGCACCGGATGGTGGACGAGATCGTCGAGATTCCTTCCCCCGGCCCCGAACCGCGTCGCGGTGGCAAGGGCGTCCAGCTCGTTCTTCACGCCGGTCCGCCCGCGGTAGAACGTCGCGCACATCGAGCAACAGATGTCGGCACTGTGGGCGGCCGGGATGATGGCGTTCTCGACCGCAATCGTCCCGCCCACCGGGATCACCGCCGGACCCGCCCCCGCCGGGCAGGCGTCCGGCATGATCGCCCCCCGCCGGATGACGGGCGTCCGGAGAAGCTCCGTCATCTGCCGCCGCACCGCCGCCACGTTGGAGCGCTCCTCCTTGTTGGCGGCCTCGATGGCCTCCGTCAGGGGGGCCGCCTTGGCCCGCATCCCCTCCTTCGGCGGCGGCGGAGCGTGGTGCTTCTTCAGCAGCTTCAGGAGGTATTTCTTGTCCGATATACCACGTCTCTCGTACTCCGCGGCCGCCGCCAGCAGTTCCTTGAACTGCGGCCCCGGCAAATAACCCGCGTCGATCAGATCCTGTCCCGTCATCAGTGTCATGCCGATTGTCACATCAGCGCCCGCAGGCGCCGGGCGAGTTCGTCGTAGTGGAAGAGCCGGTCGAACTCGAGCAGGCCGGCCATGGCACGGGAGTGGACGCGGATGCCGCTTTCCTCGAGGATCGCCACCGGGTTGAGGCCGCCGACCATCACCGCGCCGATGCGCCCCTCGCTGACCGGGACGCCGAGCAGCGGCTGGCTCGGCTGACCGATGAGCATGAGCGCCCCCAGCCCGGCCATCTCGAGCTCTGCCGCGAGGTGGATCACAAGGCTGCGGCCGTCCTCGGGCAGTTCCCGGAAGCTGGCGCCGATCAGCCCGTCGCCGTCGCGGATCGCCCCCCGGTAGTCGGTCATCCCGGCACGGATGAACGTCTCGAGCGGATCGACGGAGGTTCCGCCGTAGTTGATCATCTCGACGAAGCGCTCCGGCTTGTGGTTGCGCAGCTCGAGCAGGCCGCCGAACCGCGAGGCGGTGGGCACGCCGTGCTTGAGAAGCACCCCGTTGAGGGTGATCGAGCAGACCGTGCACAGGCCGACGTTGCCGGGAGGGACCGTGAGGTCGTTGAGCTTCTCGCCCGGCCCGAGGAGGGCGAGGCGATTGCCCATCGCGTAGCCGAGTTCCATCACGCGGCAGATCTCGTCGGTGGCGGCCAGCAGCCGCTCCGGTGATATCAGCGAGGTGTTCACCACCACCTCGCCGGAGCGAGTGGGCAGATCGAAGGACATCCGGTAGATCATCCGGTCGATGCGCGCCGAAAAATAACCGACCCGTTCGAGGGTGGCTGCGGCGTGCCCCTCCGCCATCCCCTTCGCGGTGATCACCCGCCCGCGGCGGCCGCGGGCCTCGGTCAGTCCCTCCGCATCCAGCTCGCTGAGGTAGAGCCGCAGGGTGCGCTCGCTCAGGTCGAGCCCGGTCTCCCGGAGCCGAGCGGCGAGTTCGGACGAGCTGAGCGGGCCGTTGTGGCGTCGCAATGCGGCCAGGATCGCCATCCGGTTCCGCTCTTTCTTGGGTTTCGCCGTCTTTTTCATGGCCATGCCCGGTGCTGTTCGGGCGGCAATTTCGGTGGTTGATTCTGCCGTTTATGAAAACCATGCGGCAAGTTTGCAATGATGCGGGAAGGAATTTTGCCGGACGCCGGTCCTTGACGGCAAAATTGCCGGAAGGCGGCTTCGAGGAGGGGATCCCGGAGCACTTCAGCCAAGCGGATTTCAATTGATTTCAACGGAGATTTGCGGTCTCTATGCCTCGCTCGCCCGAGGCCGCCGAAAAGCCATCGCGGCAACTCATTGCCACTGGAAATCAGACGGATGCCGGAAGCCCGACAAGTCGGAAAGGAGTTGCGGCGGGGTCGCCGGGGATCGGCCGAGGGGAGCGAAGCCGCGTGGGCGGCGTGCTCACCATGTTGCCAGCCGGAGGGCGCACGTCTGCGTTCCTCGTCAACGACCCGCGCCCTCGTCTAACTTAACCAAGGAAACAATATGCTCGTCTGGCCAAAATCCAATGATGCCATCGGAACCGCCAACCGTGGAACCCCGTGCGAATCCGGTCTCTGCACCCTGTGCGATTCCGCCTGCAAAGGGAAATGCGAGGTCTGGCTCTCGTCCCTGCGCGGGCGCGAACTGATCTATCCACGACGGTTCGGCCATTCCACCTCCGGCTCGGCGAACGTCACCGCGGTCGGGGTCGGGTACCACGCCTTGCGCATCCAAGGCTACGCCTACGGCTCCCACGGCATGCCCGGGGGCAAGAAGGATCCGGATGATTGCGTCTTCCCGAACGTCAACATCGAGACCAGCTTCG
>Ga0180432_10005864_pt1 | contig 16181 bp, 10 predicted proteins | sample SS_ome_10_FD_132414 | JGI IMG/M metagenome (GOLD analysis project Ga0180432, IMG submission 132414) | Hypersaline lake sediment archaeal communities from the Salton Sea, California, USA - SS_1_MS_2 metaG | ecosystem: Environmental > Aquatic > Non-marine Saline and Alkaline > Hypersaline >... | reverse complement strand
GTAAGACCTCCGAGCACCGCGCCCGGTACCGAAGCGGAGGCGTCGCGTACGCCGAAGGACTGGTCGATGGGAACTGGTGTGGACGGCATTGGTCGGCGAAGGCGCGTGTGCCGAAGAGCGGGTCCCGGGCTGTGCCGGCGTATGAACTCAGGACCGTAGCGCATACTCCCGGCGCTCCGGGCACGCCGCTGAGAGGCGGCTGGCAGTGGGTCTCAAGCAAGGAGCTGCCGAAGACCGATCGCGGGGCGCGGCACGCCGTCGTGGAACTGACCCGTCCGGAACCGAAGAAGCAGGCGCTGGCGGTCCGCGTGCACACGCTGCTCGACGGGACGCCGATGCTGACGAGGTGGCTGGAGATCACGAATCGCGCCGCCAATCCGATCGGCCTCCGCGGCCTTTCGCCGTGGGCCGGCAAACTCTGGGCTCAGGATGCACCCGTGCGCGTGGGCTACTGGACCAAGCAGAGCTGGGGCGAGGAGGGCTGGTTCGGATGGAAGCGGCTCAAACGGGGCCTAGATGTGATTCGCAACGACGAGGACGCGGTTCACGACGATCCCAACTTCCTGCTGCGCAACGAGTCGAACGGGGAGTACTTCTTCGGCCAGCTTGGCTGGGCCATCAAATACGAGATGGCGTTTGCCCGGGAAAAGGACGGACTTTCCTTCCGGATCGAGCCGCTGGACCGCTATCCGCTCCGAGTGCTGGAGCCGGGCGAAACGGTCACGACGCCGCCCGTCCATCTCGGCTGCGTCAAGGGTACCTTCGACGACGCCGTCCAGGCCATGCATGCGCACCTCCGGAAGTCCGTGATGCCGAAACCGCCTGCGGACAAGGCCTATCGCAGCCAGTACCTGTGTCCGGGCGACTGGGACATCTGCCCCTATCACGGGGAAGACTTTAACGAGCAGAACATGATGAAGGTGGCGGACGTTGTCGCCGCGGCGGGAGTGGAACTGTTTATTCTGGACGGGCCGACGTGGTGTTCGGGCTACGGCAGATGGCTCGAACCGCATCCCGGGCGGTTTCCGCGCGGACTCGGTCCGCTGCGCGACTACCTCCACTCCAAGGGTCTGCTGTTCGGCCTGTACTTCGAGACGGAGGGCGGACGCGACGCGTCCCCGGGGCACGACATCATCGCTTCGATGGACTACTGGCGCAACAGCCCCGTGTACCGCGAGCATCCCGAGTGGTTCGTACGGATCAACCTGGACCTGACGATTCCCGAGGCGGCGGCGTACTTTGAAAGAGAGGTCGAGCGCATCATCGAGCAGTACCAGCTGGACCTCTACCGCCACGACGCAAATGCCGAGGGGGCGTGCCCGCCGGGACACGGGGGACATGCTGTGCGCCGTGCAGGAGAGATCGCCGAAAGCTGCTACTGGCGGCATTACGAGACCCTATACGCGGCCATTCGCCGGTTGCGGGCGAAGTTTCCGAATGTGGTCTTCCAGCAGGCGTCGGGCGGCGGCCGCCGCCTGGACGTGCGCACGATCGGCGAGTTCCACGAGCACTCGTCCAGCGACCATGGCGGGTCCATTCCGCGTCTGGCAGGGCTGAGCGTGTTCCTGCCGCCGGAGTGCATCGTCAATCACATCGGAATGATTCCCCGGGAACCCTTCGACCTCGACACTTGGCTGCGCGCGGCGTACGCGATGGGCAACACGCCGTCGTTCTTCAATGCGCTGCTGCCCGGCAGCTTGGCCGAGTTCCCGGCCGAAGACCAGGTGAAGTACCGCCATTACGCCGATCTCTACCGGAGGTTTATCCGCCCCCTGCTCGGTCGAACGGTGATCTACCACCATGAGCCCGTGAACGAAACCGGCGGCGTGGACTCCGGTGACTGGGTGGTGATGGAATTCATGGCCCCGGACCGGAGTCGCGGCTGGGCGACGATCGTGCGCATGCCGCGCGACACGGCGAGATACCGGCTCAGGCCGCGCGGCCTGGACCCCAGAAGGAACTATGAAGTAACGATGGACAACAGCGGATCGGAGACCATGCTCAGGGGCGCCACGTTGAAGCGCGCCGGGCTGGAGATCCGAACCACGTCCGAGCGCCACTCGGAACTCGTTCTATTTGAGGGAAAGGAGCAGGAGACATGAAGCAATTCGTATTCGCGCAGACCGCCGACATGGAATGGAGCGAGCCGTTTGAAGGCGTGAAGCGAAAGGTGCTGCAGGGCAAGCACCTCACGATATGCCTGTACCATCTGAAGGCGGGTCTCCGGTTCCCGGCTCACACGCACGAGAGCGAGCAGATGGCGCACATCGTGAAGGGCAAGGTCGAATTCACCATGGGCGAGGAAGGCGAAAAGCACATTTTCGAGCAAGGCATGTTCTTCGCTTTTGCCCCGAACGTCAGACACGCTGCGCGATTCCTCGAGGACTCGATCGTGATCGACGTGTTCTCGCCTCCCATGACCGAGTACCAGGACGAGGCCCTCATCCCGGAGTACGCCCGGCCCGCATAGCACGGAGGGGACCCATGCCGAAACCGATTCGCGTAACCGTCGGACCGGCGAACGCCGACTTCGTCGGCGACTCGCATCTCGCGCTGCAGGCGGCGGTGGATCACGTCGCCGAACACGGCGGCGGCACCGTGGCCGTGCTCGGGGGAACCTACCGCATGGGGAACGCCGTGCACCTGCGTTCGGGCGTCCGCCTCGCCGGCGCCGGCGAGCGGACCGTCCTGATCAAGAATCCGTCGCGGACCACTCGCCTGGCGGAAGACACGGACTGGTACGACCGGCAGGCGACGGTGGAGGATCCGTCCGGGTTCGAGGCCGGGGGCGGCATCCTGCTCAGGGCCCGGGACATCTGCGGCGGCCGCGAGCCGAACGTGAGCCAGCACACGGTGACGGCCGTAGACGGCAACGTCCTCTCTCTCGATTCCAAGCCGGGCCGGGACATGTGGGTTACCCACGAAGCGACGGCCTCCACGTTGTTTCCGGTGGTGAGCGGCAAGGACGTGAGCGACCTCGTGATTGAAGACCTGGTGATCGACGGGAACGCGTCCGAGAACGGCCCCCTCAACGGCTGCTACGGCGGCTGCGTCTTCCTGCAGGATTGTGAACGCGTGCGTATCCGTGCTGTCGTGGCCCGCAACTACAACGGGGACGGGATCAGCTGGCAGGTGTGCCATGACGTGACAGTGGAGCAGTGCCGGAGCCTGAACCACCGGGGGTTGGGCCTGCACCCCGGCAGCGGCTCGCGTCGGCCCGTCATCCGCGGCAACGTCGTCCGCGACTGCAACGTGGGGCTGTTCTGGTGCTGGGGCGTCCAGCACGGCCTGGCCGAGGACAACGACATTCGGGACTGCCGGCAGTACGGGATCAGTATCGGGCACCGGGACACGGATAACGTCCTGCGCCGCAACCGCGTCGTCAACAGCGGGATTGCGGGCCTCTTCTTTCGCAACGAGGAGCCTTCCTGCCGCGGCGCGCACCGCAACGTGGTGGAATCGAACGGGATCGAGAACGCCGGGTCGGCCGGAAAGCCCGGCATCGGGATCGACCTGAACGCCGCAGTCGAGGGGGTGACGCTACGGGGCAACCGGATCGTGAACCCGGCAGGCGGGAACCTGTCGACCGGCATCCGGATCGGGCCTCGCGTCACGGACCTGACGCTTGAGGGCAACGAGTTCAGCGGCGTGGCGCAGGAGGTCGAGGACCGGCGCGCGGGCGGCGCGTAGACTTCACGACCGCTCGCGTTACAGCGGGAGCGGCTTGCCGAGCTTCTCGGCGATCTGGCGGACGTGCTGTTTCAGGTCCGCGTCCACGTCCATGCGGCCGTGGATGGTCTTGTAGGCGTGCAGGACCGTGGCGTGCGTCTTCCCGAACGCGTTGGCGATATCGGGCAGCGATCCCCGCGTCATGCACCGGCACAGGTACATGGCCACCTGCCGCGGAACGGCGACGGCGCGGGGCCGGCGTTTGCTCGTCATGTCCGCGAGGCGCACGTCGTAGTGGTCGGCCACGACTCGCTGGATGGCGTCGAAGGTGAGTTCCTCCTGCTCCTCCTGCTCGAGCGTATCCCGGAGCAGATACTTGAGCGACTCGGTCGTCAGCTCCTGCGACGTGAGTGACTGGTACGAGAGCGCCCGGATCAGTGCGCCTTCCAGACGGCGGATATTGGAGCGGATATTCTCGGCGATAAAGAGAATCAGCGGCTCCGGCAGGGCGACCTCGGCTTCCTTCTGCTTGTTGCGCAGGATCGCGATGCGGGTCTCGAGATCCGGCGGCTCCAGCTCGGTGACCAGGCCCCACTCGAACCGCGAGACCAGCCGCTGCTCCAGGCCGGTGATTTCGCTGGCCGGGCGGTCGCTGGTCATCACGATCTGCTTATGGGCGTCGAACAGCGCGTTGAACGTGTGGAAAAATTCCTCCTGCAGCCGCTCTTTGCCCGCCAGGAAGTGGATGTCGTCCACGAGCAGCAGGTCGGTATTCCTGTATTTCTTGCGGAACGGGATCAGGCTGCGGTTCTGCAGGGCGTCAATATACTCGTTAAGCAGGGCCTCCGAGGAGAGATAGCAGACCTGGGCGCGGGAGGTTTTGAGCACGTGGTGCCCGATGGCCTGCATGAGGTGCGTCTTGCCCAGGCCGACACGGCCGTAGATAAACAGCGGGTTATAGGCGCGCGCCGGCGCTTGAGCCACGGCCAGGGAAGCCGCGTGTGCGAAGTTGTTCGAGGAGCCGACGATAAAGGTCTCGAAGGTGAACTTGCCGTTCAGCGCCACGTCGCTGCGCCCGCGCCGGGCGAGCCGGTCCCGGATCGTCTTGCGGCGTCCCTCCTCCTCGGCCTTGGGCGGAACCCGGGGCTGCGGGCTCACGTGAAAGACGATCTCGATGTCGTCACCGCCCGCGGCGGCCAGCGCCTGCCGGATGAGCGGCAGGTAGTTCTCCTCCAGCCAGGTCTGGTAGAAGTCGTTGTCCACCTGAAGCCCGAGCTTGTCGTCGGCGACCTTCTCGGGCGTGATGACGGCGATCCACCGCTCGTACACATCCGGGTGAAGCGTCTTCTGGAGTTGCTTGCAGGCCTTCTCCCAAAGCTGGATCACGTTCGCCCTGGTCACACCCTGTCCCCGCGGTGAAGAAGGTTCCGAGAATTGTGTCCGCAAAAAAGATGCGGGCACCACGCAACCCGCAGCCTAGCCAGTCGACAACAGGGCCGAACAAAACACAAGCAAAAAACAAAAAAACATGTTCACAGTTTATCAACAGAATATCATCCGCGCATTTCCGTTGACGCCTTGCGTCCTGCGGCACGCCGCGTGCGGCAAGGCGCTTGCAAGGACGGGGGCGGCTGTTCATAGTGTGGACAATGTTTTGATCAGCCGTGGGGACGGCACGGAAGGTGCGCGGGGGATTTATGAAGAAGCATCCGGGATGTATCCTGCTCGTCGGGAGCGCGCAGACCTGTCCGGACGTGGAGTACGGGAGCGGGTTCCGCGCGGCGGACCCGGTGGTATTCCTGCACCGGGGCCGAAGCCGTTATCTGGTTGTGCCGGAGTTGGAGTTCGGGCGCGCGCTGCGGACCGGGCGCGGGTTGCAGGTGTTGACGCCCGAAAGGCTGTCGCTCCGGGGACGCCGTCGGAAGCGTGTGGGCGACTGGGCGGCGGCCGTGGTCCGGAAGGCGGGGGTGCGGCAGGTGACGGTGCCCCCGGAGTTTCCGCACGGTGTGGCCCGGCGTCTGGAGCGCGCCGGCGTGCGGGTACGGGTCGCGCGGGCGGAGATCTATCCCGAGCGCGCGGTGAAGACATCCGTCGAGTGCCGTAAGATCCGTGAGAGTCAGCAGGCGGCGGTGCTCGCCATGCGGGCGGCGCTGGCCGCGTTGTCTGCGGCCGGGACCGACCGGAACGGCTGCCTTTGCGCCCGGGGGCGCACGCTGACGTCCGAGGATATCCGCGGCTTGATCACGCGGGTGCTGCTCGATCACGGCTGTCTGTGCCGCGAGACGATCGTGGCCGGCGGCGCGGACGGGGCGGATCCGCATGAGCGCGGCAGCGGGCCCCTGCGTGCGGGCGAGCCGATCGTACTCGACATCTTTCCGGAGCACCTCGAACACGGGTACTGGGGCGACTTGACGCGGACGGTGGTCCGGGGAACGGCGTCGCCGGCGCTCCGGAAGATTTACCTGGCCGTGCGAGCCGCCCAGTCGGCGGCGCTGGCCGCGATCCGCCCGGGGGTCGCCTGCGCCACCGTGCATGATCGGGCCGTCCGCGCGTTCGCGCAGCGCGGGTACGGGAAGGAGATCACGGCGGGCCGGCCGGCGGGCTACATCCACAGCACGGGGCACGGGGTCGGGCTGGCGGTGCACGAGGCGCCGTCCCTGTCGCCGGGGAACCCGCGCCGTCTCCGCGCCGGGAACGTGGTGACGGTCGAGCCGGGTCTCTACTACCCGGACGTGGGCGGCGTGCGGATCGAGGACACGGTGCTGGTCACGCGGACCGGCTGGCGCTACCTCGTGCCCTGCGAGAAACGCTTCGAGGTCTGACGGCGAATTTTGCACAAGAAAACCGGCGCTGCTTTCGTTGTATGCCTGTCCGACGGACAAGCGGGATGCGAAGGACGCAAGAGCGGAAGATAAGGAAAGGGGGCACCGATGACAGGCAGGGGCAGGATCGTAACGGTATGCGTGGTGGCAGCCGGGCTGATCGGGACTGCGGCCCAGGCGCAGGTCGGCCGGGCGGAGCGTGGGGAACGGCGGTCCCGTACACGGAGAGAAGGGGTGTCCGCGGAGCGGAGAGGCGGCGAAGCCGCGCAGCGCCACGGGCACGGGCACGAGGATCAGGCCGAGTCCATGGTCATGCGCATTGTGAACAGCGCGCGCCTGGCCGGGGAGCTGGGGATCACCGAAGAGCAGCGGGAGACGATCCGCAATGCCCTGTACGAGATCCGGCAGGATGAAATCGGTCTGCGCGCTGAGCTGGAGAAGACGGGGCTCGAGCAGGCGCGCCTCATGATGCAGGATCCGGTGGACGAGGAGGCCGTCCTGGCCGCGGTCGAGAAGGCCGGCGGCGTGAGGACCGAGCTGGCCAAGCTGCGCGTGAAGCCGATGCTGGTGCTCAAGAAGACCCTGACGTCCGAACAGCTCGAGAAGGTACACGAGAGGATCCGCAGTCGCTTTCGCGGCCGCCGCCGGGGTGAAGGCGAAGGTCCGCCTGCCGGCGAAGGTCCGCCGCCCGGGGAGGGTCCCCCGCCTGAAGAGGGGCCGCCGGGCCTGCCGCCAGACGAGCCGTAAACGGGATGCGGGAGCCAGCAGCCCCGGCAGGCGATCCGGCCCGCCGGGGCTTTCTTTCTATTCGACGCGGATGATGTCGGCGCCCAGCCGGCGCAGCTCTTGGTCGACACGCTCGTACCCGCGGTCGATGCTCTCGGCGTTGTGGACCACGCTCTGCCCGCGCGCGCACAGCGCTGCGAGCAGCAGGGCCATGCCGGCACGGATGTCGGGGCTCGACATCTGGATCCCGTGCAGGTGCGCCGGGCCGGTGACCAGCACGCGGTGCGGGTCGCACTGGACGATGCGTGCGCCCATCTCGATCAGGCGGTCCACAAAGTACATCCGGCTTTCGAACATCTTCTCGAAGAAGAGCACGGTTCCGTGCGCCTGGGTACTCAGCACCAGCGCCACGCTCATCAGGTCGGACGGATAGTTCGGCCACGGGCCGTCCTCGATCTTGGGCACGGCCGCGCCGAAATCGTTGGCCACACGCAGGCGTTGACCGGCCGGCAGGCTGAGCGCGCCGTTGCGGACCGTCCAGGCCACGCCCAGCCGCGCGAAGGGGCGCGCGATGACGTCGAGCTGGTCCTCCGGCGCGTTCTTGACCGTGAGCTCGCCGCCGGTCAGCGCGGCGGCTGCCACGAACCCGGCCGTGTCAATGTAGTCGGGCGCCACGCGGTGCCGTACGCCGTGCAGCGTTTCCACCCCGCGGATCTTCAGGTAGTTGGTGCCGATGCCCGTGATGTGGGCGCCCATGCGGTTGAGCATCCGGCACAGGTCCTGCACGTGCGGCTCGCACGCAGCGTTGAACACGGTGGTGCCGCCGGGAGCCAGGACCGCCGCCAGGATCACGTTCTCCGTGGCCGTGACACTGGCTTCGTCCAGGAGGATCCGTGCCGGACGCAGGCTGCGGCACTCGAAGCGGTAGGCCTGCTGGCCCTGCACCCGGATCCCGAGCCGGCGCAGCGCCTCGAAGTGGGTGTCGAGGCGGCGCCGGCCGATGACGTCACCGCCCGGCGGAAAGAGGGTCACGCGGCCGTGCCGCGCCGACATGGGGCCCGCGAACAGGATCGAGGACCGGACCTTGCGGCACAGGTCGGGGTTCAGCCGCCGGCGGCGCAGGCCGGCGGCGCAGAGCGAGACGGTGTGTCCCCGCAGCTCGACGTTGACGCCCAACTCGGCCAGGAGCGCCAGCATGGTGTGTACGTCCTCGATCAGAGGAATGTTCCGGAGCCGCACCGGCTCATCGGTGAGCACGGAGGCGGCCAGCATGGGGAGTACGGCGTTTTTGTTGCCGGGCGCCCGGTGCGTCCCGCTGAGCCGTCTGCCGCCCTGGATCAGAAAGCGCGCCATGCGCCGGTCACTCCGCCAGGATCTCGCGCGCGATCCGGACCACGTTTCCGGCCGTAAAGCCGAACTTCTCGGCCAGCACCTTGTACGGGGCCGAGGCCCCGAAACGGTCCATGGCCAAGACCCGGCCGCGCTCGCCCGTGTAGCGTTCCCAGCCCATGCGGGCCCCGGCCTCGATCGCCAGCCGCGCGCGGCAGGCGCCCGGCAGCACCTCCTCGCGGTAGGCCGGCGGCTGCTTCTCGAACAGCTCCCAGGACGGCATGCTGACCACGCGCACGTGCGTGTCCGAGGCCAGCTGCCGCGCTGCCTCGAGCCCCAAGGCCACTTCCGAGCCCGACGCCATCAGGATCAGGTCCGGCTCGCCGGCGGCGCTCTGCCACAACACGTACGCCCCGCGCTCCACCCCGGAGGCGGGTGGGTACACCGCGCGGTCGAGAACCGGCAGGCTCTGCCGGGTCAGCAGGAGCGCCGTAGGTCCGGTGCGGTTCCGCAGGGCCGCCAGCCAGGCGGCCGCGGTCTCCGTGGCGTCGGCCGGCCGGATCAGCGTCAGGTTCGGCATGGCGCGCAGACTGGCCAGTTGTTCGACCGGCTGGTGCGTGGGGCCGTCTTCGCCCACGTACACGCTGTCGTGCGTGAAGACGTAGATCACGGGAAGCTGCATCAACGCGGCCAGCCGGATCGAGGGACGCGCGTAGTCGGCGAACACGAAGAACGTGGCGCCGAACACGCGGAACCCGCCGTGCAGCATCATGCCGTTCAGGATCGCTGCCATGGCGTGTTCGCGGATCCCGAAGTGGAAGTTGCGGCCCGCGAACCCATCAGGCGCCACGGAGGCGGCTTCGGCGATCAGCGTCTTGGTGCTGGGCGCCAAGTCGGCCGACCCGCCCACGAGCTGCGGCAGCGCCTGGGCGAGGCACTGGATCACCTTGCCGGACGCGGCCCGGGTCGCGACCGGCTTGGCAAGGTCGAACGCCGGCAAGCAGGCGCCGACGTCATCCGGCAGCACGTCCTCGAAATGGCGCCGCCACGCTTCGGCCCGGTCCGGATGGGCCGCGCCGTATTTCGCGAACGCGCGCTCCCAGCGGGCGGCCTTGCGCTTGAGCGCGCGCCGGCGCACGGCAAACAGGTCGCGGACGCGCTCCGGCACGTAAAACGGCTCCGATTCCGGCAGGCCGAGGTTGCGCTTGGCGGCCGCGACTTCCTCCTCGCCCAGCGGCTCGCCGTGGGCCGAGGCCGTATCGTGCTTGTTCGGACTGCCGTGCGCGATATGGGAATGACAGATGACCAGCGTGGGCCGCCGCTTCTCACGCCGCGCCCGGCGCACCGCTTTTTCGATCTGTTCGTAGTCGTGCGCGTCGGTCTCCGTCACGTTCCAGTGATACCCCTGGAACCGGCGCCGGACGTCATCGCTGTAGGCCAGCGACGTCGCCCCCTCGATCGTGATCCGGTTGTCGTCGTAGAAGACGATCAGTTTATTCAGGCCCAGGTGGCCCGCGAGGGCGAAGGCCTCGTGACTGAGTCCCTCCATGAGATCCCCGTCGCTGGCAATGACGTACGTGAAGTGGTCGACCGGCTGCCGCTCGTCCGTGTTGAACCGTTCGGCAAGCATGCGTTCGGCCAGGGCCATGCCGACGGCGGCGCCGCATCCCTGGCCCAGGGGCCCGGTCGTGGTCTCCACGCCCGGGGTATGGCCGTACTCGGGGTGGCCGGGTGTGCGGCTGGACCATTGCCGGAAGGTCTGCAACTCGCCCATGGGCAGGTCGTATCCGGAAAGGTGAAGCAGGCTGTAGAGCAGCATCGAGCCGTGGCCCGCGGACAGAACGAACCGGTCGCGGTCGGCCCACGCCGGATCGGTCGGGCAGTGCACCAGGTATTTCAGCCAGAGGACGGCGGCCACGTCGGCCATGCCCATGGGCATGCCGGGATGGCCCGACCGGGCCTGCTGCACCCCGTCCATGGCCAGGCCGCGGATCGTGTTCGCCGTCAGCACCAGATCGTCACGCGTCAGTTTCGTCGTCATCCCCCTCCCACGCTCCCATACACCCGCTCACGTCCGCACTGCACGACTCTCCCAAAACCCCGCCGCGCTGTCCAGCGCGGACGCGGGGCCGTCAGCCCCGGCTCGCCTCCTCGCGCGCGAGCGCGACCCAGCGCGCCAGCCGTTCGGGTTCGTTGTTCAGGGTGTGCACGTCCTTCATGATCAGCTCCAGCCGGCAGCCGCGCGCGACGTCGAGCGTACGCCGCAGGTCCGCGCGGATCGCCTGCTCGTCGAACCGCTCCGTGCTGATCAGCGTCGGGTTCGGCTTGCGCGAATAGACGAACGCGCGGCCGAGCGCGTCCGCCATGAACGGCTCGTCGGCCCACGGCGAGACCGAGACCCGCGCCAGGTTCGGCAGGCGCCGGAGCACGTGCCAGCGCGAGTGGACCGGTTCGCAGCAGCCGTAGTACACTTTGCCGAAGTGCCCGGCGAGGCTGTGCTGGTAGGGGAAGATAAACTCCTCGAACTGGTCCGGACCCACCCCCACGGTCTCCTGGGATTCCAGCAGCGCCCACTTGTCGAGCATGCGCACCGGCCGGCCGGGCGGAAGGTCCGGCCGGGGGAGGTCGCGCGTGTAGCCCATGCTGCCGGACCCGATGTAGTCGTTTTCGTTGTCGGCTGCGAGCAGGCCCTCGGTCTCCAGCCAGCGGGCGTAGGCGAGATGGTCGTCGTGCAGGAACTGCATCAGCCGGTGGAGGCCCCGGGGCTGATCGAACATGAACAGCATGAGGTTCTCCAGTCCGATCAGCTCGACCGCCGCCCACGTCAGGCCGAGCGTCCACCAGAACTCCCCGCGGATACGCACGCCCAGGATGCCGTCGAACACGCGTTCGAGCCGCTCCTTCTCGGCCCGCGTGGCTGCGCGGTCCACGGAGTAGGTGCGGGGGTGCAGCTTCTCGAAGTCGCGGTCCAGATCCGCGAGGGGCGCATCCCACCGCATCGCGCCGAGCCGGCCGGCGTTCGGGGACGTGTGACGCACGGGCTGCACGCCGTAATCGCCGACCTGCACCCGCCAGGCCGTCTGCACGAACGGCTCGATCACGTGATCGTCCTGCAGGTCCTCGAACTGGTAGAGCTGAAAGCGCAGTCCGCGCTCGACGCCCCGGGCCCAGGGGTCCCGGCACGCCAGCATGGAATCGGGGCACGGGGGGTGCTCGTCGCGCACGGCGAACGCCTCGGCCAGGATCATGGGGCGTCCGTCCGCGCCGGCATCGAGCGCGTACCAGGCGTGTTTCCGTTCCAGGTTCACCGGGTCCTGCGCCGCGGCCGCGATGCGCTCGCCAAGCCGGCGGAGGATGTCGACGTCGTTGGGCGGCAGGTTCGGTCCGGACATCATCGGCTCCCGGCTGAAATCCGGGCGATGCCTATCAAACGTCGCGGCGGTGCGCAAGCGCGGAACGCGCGTCGTCTTGACAGGCCGGGCCGGGACGGGTACAGTGCGGCCTTTTCTCACTGCGAGCAAAGGTCACACTCCAGCACGTCCGGGGGTACGAGCGAGATATGGCAACGCAGAAACGGCAGGCAAAATACGTGTATTCCTTCGGCGCAGGCCGGGCCGGGGGCAAGGCCGAAATGAAGAATCTGCTCGGGGGCAAGGGCGCGAACCTGGCGGAAATGTGCCGGCTCGGCATCCCCGTTCCGTCGGGCTTCACGATCAGCACGCGGTGCTGCACCGAGTACTTCTCCCGCGGCCTGAAGTACCCGGCGGGCCTCCGGGCGCAGGTCCAGAAGGCCCTGCGGCGGGTTGAGCGCGAAATGGGGATGACGTTCGGGGACGCGCGAAATCCGCTTCTCGTCTCCTGCCGGTCCGGTGCCCGGATGTCCATGCCGGGCATGATGGAGACGGTGCTGAACATCGGGCTCTGCTCGCGGACGATTCCCGGACTGATCGCGCGGACCGGGAAGGAGCGATTCGTGTACGACGCCTACCGGCGCCTGATCACCATGTACGCCGACGTGGTGATGGAGAAGGCCGAGGGGATCGATCCGGCCGAGGGCGAGGGCATCCGCGCGCGGCTCGAGAAGATCCTGGCAGCGCGCAAGAAGGAGAAGAACTGCGAGCTGGACACCGACCTCACCGCGGAGGATCTGAAGGCCCTCTGCGAGCAGTACAAGCAGGAAGTCCGACAGACGCTCGGCCGGCCGTTCCCCGACGACCCCATGGCCCAGCTTTGGGGCGGGATCGGCGCGGTCTTCAAGAGCTGGAACGGGCGGCGGGCGGTCGCCTACCGCAATATCGAGGGCATTCCCCACGAGTGGGGTACGGCGACGAACGTGCAGGCGATGGTATTCGGCAACATGGGCGACGCGTCGGCCACGGGCGTGGCCTTCACCCGCAACCCGGCCACGGGCGAAGCGAAGTTCTACGGCGAATGGCTCGTGAACGCCCAGGGCGAAGACGTGGTGGCCGGGATCCGTACCCCGTCGCCGCTCAACGAGGCGACCAAGAGCGAGCAGAACAAGCACCTGGTCTCACTCGAGAAAGCCATGCCGGACCTGTACCGGGAGCTGGACGCGATCCGCGAAAAGCTCGAGCGCCATTACCGGGACATGCAGGACATCGAGTTTACCATCCAGGAAGGCACGCTCTACCTGCTGCAGACACGCGTCGGGAAGCGCACGGGCACCGCGGCCCTGAACATGGCGATGGACATGCTCAAGGAGAAGTTGATCAACGAGAAGACCGCCGTGCAGCGCCTCAAGCCCGCCCAGCTCGACGAGCTGCTGCACCCGATCGTCGACCCCGCGGCCGAAAAGAACGCGACGCGCGTCGCGGACGGCCTGCCGGCCGGACCGGGCGGGGCATCCGGGCAGATCGTGTTCACCGCCGCGGCCGCCGTCCAGTGGGCCGGGCAGGGAAAGACGGTGATCCTGGTGCGCGAGGAAACCAACCCGGAGGACGTGGAAGGCATGCGCGCCGCGACCGGTATCCTGACCGCCCGCGGCGGAATGACCAGCCATGCCGCCCTCGTGGCGCGCGGCTGGGGCAAGTGCTGCATCGTGGGGGCCGGCGGCATCCACGTCAACGCCGCAGCCCGCACGATGACCGCCGGCGGCCGGACCTACGGCGAGGGGGACGTGCTGACCCTCAACGGCACCAAGGGCATCGTCTACGACGGCGCCGTGGACATGATCGATGCCACAGAGAACCCGCGCTTCCGGAAGTTCATGAAGCTCGTGGACAAGTACCGCAAGCTCGGCGTGCGGGCCAACGCGGATACGCCCGAGGATGCGCGCACGGCGCGGGGTTTCGGCGCGGAGGGCATCGGGCTCTTCCGCACCGAACACATGTTCTACGGCAAGGGCAGCGAGCGGCCGCTGTTCCTGCTGCGCAAGATGATCCTGAGCGAGACGGAAGAGGAACGGCGCGCGGCGCTGGACGAGCTGTTCCCGTTCGTCAAACGGGACATCCGGGCCACGCTGGAGGCCATGGCCGGCTACCCGGTGACGATCCGGCTGCTCGATCCGCCGCTGCACGAGTTCGTGCCGCAGAGCGACGAAGCGCGCCGGGATCTGGCCGAAGCGCTGGGCATCACGGCCGAGCGCGTCCGTGCGCGCGGGGAACAACTGCACGAGAACAACCCCATGATGGGGCACCGCGGCGTGCGGCTGGGCGTGACCTACCCCGAGGTGACCGAGATGCAGGTGCGCGCGATCCTCGAGGCCGCCGCCGAGCTGAACCGGGCGGGCAAGAAGTGCAAGCCCGAGATCATGATCCCCGTGACCTGCGACGCGCGCGAGCTGCGCGATCAGAAGGCGCTGTGCCGGCGGGTGCACGACGAGGTGTGCAAGAAGAGCAAGGTGCGGAAGGTCGAGCACCTGTTCGGCACCATGATCGAGATCCCCCGGGCCTGCCTGCTCGCCGACCGGATGGCGGAGGAGGCCCAGTTTTTCTCGTTCGGAACAAACGATCTGACGCAGATGGGATTCGGATTCAGCCGGGACGACATCGGGGGGTTCCTGGGCGACTACCTGGACCGGAACATTCTGGACGCCGATCCGTTCCAGACGATCGATCAGGACGGGATCGGCCAGTTGGTGGAGATGGCGGTCCGGAAGGGGCGCGCGAAGCGCAAAGACCTGAAGGTCGGCATCTGCGGGGAACAGGGCGGGGATCCGGCTTCGGTCGCGTTCTGCTACCGCGCGAAGTTGAACTACGTGTCGTGCAGCGCGTTCCGGGTGCCGATCGCGCGGCTGGCCGCGGCCCAGGCTTCGTTGGCCGGTTGAAGAATGTCTGCAAACCGGGAGGCCGAACGATGAACGTGGATCCAATCCGCGCCGCGATCCGGGACGTGCCGGACTTTCCCAAGCCCGGCATCCTGTTCAAGGACATTACCCCCATCCTGGCGGATCCCGCGCTGTTCCGGGCGGCGGTCGAGCTTTTCGTTAACCGGCACCGGGGCGGCGGGCTGGACAAGGTTGCCGCCATTGACGCGCGAGGCTTCCTGTTCGCGGGCGCGTTGTGCGACCGGCTGGGAATCGGGCTGGTCCCGATCCGAAAGCAGGGCAAGCTGCCGTACCGGACGTACGAAGAATCGTACGAACTCGAGTACGGGTCCGCCACGCTGACGGTCCACCAGGACGCGTTTCGGCCCGGCGACCGCGTGCTGCTCTTCGACGATCTGTTGGCCACGGGGGGAACGGCTGCTGCCTCGGCGCGCCTGATCGAGCGGGCCGGCGGGTTCGTGGCCGAGATCGATTTCCTGATCGAGCTGGCCTTTCTCAAGGGACGGGAGCAGCTTGCCGGCCGGACCGTGTTCGCGCCCATCGTCTTCCAGTGAGTGGAGCCACGGCCCCGTGGGCCGTCCCGACGCCGCATAGCGGCGTGGCTACAACAGAGGACGAAGTCCCGGCGTCCCGGCCTTCATAACCGCCAGGATATGAACAGCCTTATCAACAGGTGTACTTGGGCCGTCTTTTGTGGGATAATGCCTACGGCATGAGAAAAGCCCTGTACTTGGGCCTGCCGGCCGGCCTGGCGGTGCTCCTTTTGTTGTGGCACCGGGCCGCGACCGGGCCGGCCGGCCCGGCCCTGCACGGGACCGCGCCAGGAGTTGTGAACACGTCCGAGCCGGCGCAGGAGCCCGCTCCGGGCCCGGTCGCCCCGGCGGAACCCGATCCGGCCGGCGCAGGCCCGGGCTCCGGTCCCGCCGCGGTCGCGAGCGAGGCCCTGCCGGCTCCGGCCGCCCGCCGCGCCCGGCCGCCCCTGGCCGATCCCGAGGTGAGGCAGAAGACCGTCAGCCGGATCGCCGCCCGGGAACGGGCCGAGAAGGAGGCGTTGCTCCGGCACGCCGCGGACAAGGGCTGGGCGGTGCGGTCCGAGACGAACGGGACGAGCACCGAGCTGATGTTCATCCGCAACGGCAAGATCTACGCCAACGAAACGCTCAACCGGGAAGCGGCGATCAGCACCGCGGCCGCCGCGGTCCGCCGCGCGCCGCCGTACGAGGCGGACGGCAGCGGGGTACGGGTGGGGATCTGGGACCAGGGCTGCGCCCGGGTCACGCACCAGGAGTTCGGCGGGCGGGTGACCGTGCGGGACAACGCCACGGCCCACTACCACTCCACGCACGTGG
>Ga0180432_10005861_pt1 | contig 16184 bp, 22 predicted proteins | sample SS_ome_10_FD_132414 | JGI IMG/M metagenome (GOLD analysis project Ga0180432, IMG submission 132414) | Hypersaline lake sediment archaeal communities from the Salton Sea, California, USA - SS_1_MS_2 metaG | ecosystem: Environmental > Aquatic > Non-marine Saline and Alkaline > Hypersaline >... | reverse complement strand
TATTCGAAGTCATAAAGTGGTTCAAAATCAAGCCGGTAAAAACATGCAGTATTAAAATCAGAATGAATTATTGTAAATTGCGATGAGAAGGATAAAAGCCTGTTTAGCAACAGACCCTTTCGCAGGAATGACAAATTAGTGTTCCTATGTGGTTAAAATTTCCTTTGCCTTTTGGCAGTCTTCTGCGATTAGGGCAGACATTTCTCCTCGCTGTCAAATTTCATCCGCTCTCAGACATGGCCTTTTCAAGCAGTTCATTTATTCCAAGTACAGCAGACCATTTCTTTACATATTCAAAATCAAGTTTGTCTCTCTGAACTTCCAGCACCCCCGCAATATCATCCCACTGTCTCTGCGATGTGCATCCGCCTTCTTTATACCATTCTAACTTCAACAGAATTATGTCTTCCGGTGAAACCAGGGCAAATAACTTGTCCAGAGAATCCGAAAGTTTAAGCATTTGTCTGCGCACCATCATCTGCCTGTCAAAAACATCGTCTTTGCAAACAAATACATCTATCTTAAAGGCGGATTTTATGTGTATGATGTTGAAAGAGCATCGCTGCAAAAGTGCCTGCTGGATCGCCTGCTCACTGACATAGTATGACCCCTTAAGTAACCCGACGAACTGCTCTGCCTTGTTGCCAAAATGTTCTACCATTACATCCGCGTCCTCGGTGAACCTGACCCTGCCATATGCCGAGCTGGCTATCGAACCGCCGATTGCATAGACAATTCCAAGCCCTTCGAGGATATCGGCGAAGCCCTTTAATACTGCCAGTTCCAGCGGCTCACTCATTCTCCATCGCTTTCGTAAACTTTCTCAAAAAGCTCGTTTCCGAGATGCTGCCTGGCCCACAGACGCCATATTTGCTCTTTACTTGCCTGCGGATGCTGCAGTTTCAAACCGGCCATCTTCAATAATCTGCCCGTCTGGTATGCGTCAAATATACGCTCAATCTTAGCTGCAGGCGGCATCTGCCGATATATATCAACCAAAACTTTTTGGGCATCTTTGGTTGTGTCTCTTCGATTCATAGTTTGGGGCTGTTAAGTAAAGCTTACCTTCGGGACTTCTCTCTCTTCGGCGTGCTCAATCTCAAAGAAATCCCGTTTGCCGAAACTGAACATATTGGCCACCACGTTCGACGGGAACATCTGAATCTTGTTGTTGAAGAACAGTACCTGGTCGTTGTAGCTCTGCCGGGAAAAAGAGATTCTGTTTTCGGTGCCGGTCAGCTCTTCCTGTAACGAGAGGAAGTTCTGATTGGCCTTGAGGTCGGGATAATTTTCCACAACGAGCATAAATTTGCTCAGGGCTTCGCCGAGAGCACCCTCGGCCTTCGAGGCCTCTGCGACGGTTTTAGCTCCCATCGCCTGGCTTCGAGCCTGCGTTATGGCTTCGAAGGTTTCACGCTCGTGCTTCATATAGCCCTTTGCGGTTTCGACGAGATTGGGAATCAGGTCGTGGCGGCGCTTCAACTGGACGTCAATCTGTGACCAGGCGTTATCGACCTGATTGCGCAGCCGAATCAAGGCGTTGTATATGCCGATTATAAAAAGAATCAGCAAGACAATAACAACAACTACAATAATTAGTGTGGTCGTCATAATGATTCTCCTGTAAAAAAGTTATTGAGTGTTCCTAAATTCGTCGGTTTTTTTCGAGCCGAACATATCGGCCAACAACCGCTGGATTTTATTGTCCGGGTCCAATTGGGCCCTGTCAACAATATCCTGCAGCTCACCTTCATCGAACCATAAGCCATCGCCTTTAGGACATCTGTCAATGAGCAGGGTCGGGGCGGATGAGCCAACGATGATTTTTTGCATTTTTTTGCGGCAAATGGGACACTTTCTGCGTTTTTCGGCGCATTTTGCGTCAATGTTGAAGGAATTGATTAGTTTTTCAGCCTGTTGTGGGTCGTCAAGCAAAAGCTCGAGTTCGCCGGCATCGAGCCATATACCGCCACAATCGCTGCAGTAATCGACCTCCACGTCCTGAACTTCGAGGGTAATCATTGCGTTTTTGCAAACCAGGCAATCCATAAGACTTCTCCAATGGTCCTTAAGAACTCGTGCAATATTACATCGGCCGGAACTTTAAGTCAAGAAAAGTGTTGGTCAAAATGAGGGTGGATGGTGGCTGCTTTGGCATTTCGAAGAGAGGAAATATTTTCTTGACGGGATAATAATCATTGATTATTGATAATCAATAATTGATAATTGGTGGCTGTATGATAGTCGATTGTCACACACATATAAGTTCTGCCTATGATGAGGTTTTGCGGGCTGAGCACCCGGCGGCGACAGAAGCTGATACCGTAGATGTCTACATAGTGTTAGCTGCTGCGGGCAAATCGAGCCAGGAGACCAATAAGGCATTGTCCGAGTATGTCAGAAAATATGAGGATAAAACAGTCGGTTTTGCACTTGTAGAGCCAACCAGGGACAATATCAGCACCAAAAATCTGTCAGCTCTCGCTGATAAGATGGGGCTTGCCGGGACGGTGGTGTATTGTTCGGAATCCGGCTTTCACCCGGCTCACAGCAAAGCAATGCGGTTTTATGAAACAGCAGAAGAACTTGGGCTGCCTGTTTTCTTTCATAACGACCCGTCCGGCGGGCTCAAGAGCGTTTTAAGTTATGCTCAACCATATCTCCTGGATGAGGTTGCCAGGACATTTCCAGAGCTAAAAATCATCATTGGAACTATGGGAACACCTTTTGTCGAGCAAACATTGTCAATGACGGCCAAACATAAAAATGTATATGCAGATTTGACAGTAAATCCCCGCCGAGTCTGGCAGATTTACAATATGGTAGTGTCAGCGTATGAATGTGGCGTAATGGGTAAGCTGCTGTTCGGCAGCGGACATCCGGAGGGTAAGGCAGAAGAGTGTATAGAGACACTGCTCGGCTTTAATAAACTTCTTGGGGACACGAACCTACCGGCGGTTCCTCGCGGCAGTATTCGTAACATCATCGAGCGCAATACGCTGGAACTTTTGGGAATCAAAAAGATTTTGGCGAAACCCGAGCGCAAAGAAATAAGTAGCAATGCCTGAATATCTGGAAGAACGCAGAGAGTCGTGGGGTTCGCGTGCAGGCTTTGTACTGGCGGCAGTAGGCTCGGCGGTTGGGCTTGGCAATATCTGGCGTTTTCCCTATATGGCATATTCCAACGGCGGTGGGGCATTTCTTATTCCATATATCATAGCAATGATTATTGTAGGTATTCCACTGTTGATTATGGAATTTTCTTTAGGACACTTTACCCAGTTGGCCGCTCCGGGTGCGTTCAAAGAAATATCGAAGAAGACAGAATTTGTCGGCTGGTGGCCGATACTGCTGAGCTCCATTATAGTCTGCTATTACTCGGTAGTACTGGCCTGGTGCTTGAACTACCTTGTTTTCAGCTTCAAAACAACGGTTCCCTGGGCAGGCAATGCAAAAGACTTTTTCTTTGTTGACTACCTTCGATTCAACGAGACTTATAAACTCGGACAAATACAGGTTCCGATAGTTTTGTCATTAGCTGTGGTTTGGGTGGGGATGTATTTCAGCATATTCAGGGGCGTTAAATGGATTGGTAAAATTGTACTCTGGGCGGTTCCGCTTCCGGTGTTTATGTTGTTTATTTTAACGGTACGAGGTCTTACTCTCGATGGGGCGATGCAGGGTTTGGAGTATTATCTGGAGCCGGATTGGTCTAAACTCAAAGATGTGGTAGTGTGGCGACATGCCTTTGGTCAGGTTTTTTTTTCGATGACGGTGGCATTCGGAGTGATGATAACCTACGCAAGCTTTTTGCACCGGCAAAGCGATATTAACAACAATGCTCTGGTAGTAGGTATCTCCGATTTGGCGGTGAGCTTTGTAGCCGGTATAGCGGTCTTTACGACTATGGGCGCCCTTGCCTTGAAACAAAATATCCCTGTTCAGGATGTTCTCAGCGAGAGCCAAGGGCCTGGTCTGGCATTCGTGGCCTTCCCGGAGGCACTGTCGCATTTGCCGGCGACCCAGTTTTTCAGTGCTATCTTTTTCACGGCGCTGGTTTTGTTGGGGATAAACTCCGCATTTTCGATAACAGAGTCGGTTCTCGCCAGTATTTGTGATAAAAGCGGCTGGGCGCGAAATCTTGTGCTGCCGGCAATGAGTGTGGTTGGTTTTAGCCTTGGAATTATTTTTACGACCGAGGGCGGATTAAGCTGGCTTGATACGATTGACAGCTTCGTTAACGGCACGTGGGGGATAGTGCTTGTAGGGCTTGTAGAGTGCCTGGTTATAGGGTGGCTTTATGATGTACATCTTTTGAGACGTCATGCGAACGCCCGAAGCGACTGGAAAATCGGTCTGTGGTGGGAAAAGATGATAAAATTTGTCGTTCCAGCGGTATTGAGCACTATGTTTGTGTGGAGCTTATACGATGATTTTACCAGTGAAAAAGGATTTGTGGTTAACAATAACGGTGAAGTGATATGGCCGAATATTGTCGGCCTTGGTCTTATGGCACTTGCCTTTGTCGCTGCCGTTATGCTAAACAGGGTTGGTAAATCAAATTATATTATACCGAAATGAGACAGCAGCAATATGCATAACCTTTTGTTTCACTATCCGAAAGCTAATTTGATATTCTCATCGACGCTTGGGAGTGTAGAATACGACGGTCAGCTTTCAACAGTGGCATACATTATCCTTGCGGTGGTCTCGCTTGGTATAATCGCTGGATTGGGCTGGTGCTTTTATCGTGCGCTGACGGCGACGGACAAAGATGCTCCAATTCAACATCCCGATGAAGTGGGTGAACAATCGTACCAAAAGTAAGGATTTTTATTACTTTAGTTGAAATAACTGTGTACTTATTTAAGCCCCTCAATTCCCTCCGTATCTGTGTATTTTTCACAGGCTTTCTCCAAATTGACGCCACTTATATTTGCCAGCGTACAAAGCCAGGCGAAAACATCAGCAAATTCTTCAGCTTTATTGGTTTTGTTATCGGAGGCCAAGGCGGTAGCCAGCTCACCAACTTCTTCAATAAACCACATAAACGTGGTCGAGACCCCTCTTTCGGTGTCACGTTTACCGTATCTTTCCGAAATCAACTGTTGAAATCTGCTGATTTGCATGTTTTTATCAGAAGAGAAGTCATTAAACCAAATCTGCGAGTTTTGCCTTATCAAAGGTGCTTCTGGCCTGAGCAAGCACCCTTTCGTAGATTTGTTCAGTTTTGACACTGAACTTTTCTCTACCTGTCTGCTCAACCAAATTCAGTTGACTAACCATCGGGCCGTCAACGGCTTCGATAACGTTTAGCAAAGTGATTTTTTTTGCGGGTCTGGCCAGTGAGAAGCCACCTCTTGGTCCTCTTTTGCTTCGCAGAACGTTCGCCTTAACCAGTTGCTGCAGTATCTTGAGCAGGTATTCCAGAGGAATATCATACTCTTTAGATATGCTTTGAGACAAAATAATTTTTTGTTCCTGATGCTTGGCGATATACCCGACCGCTAGCAGAGCATATCCAGTGGATCTGCTAATTTTCATTTTCAATCTCCTTCAATTTTTTCCAAACCGGCCAAAAATTATAAATTTTTTTCTTACAATTGCAATAATTTCCACTCAATTTATGTTTGTCGATCTGGATTTGTTGTCAATAGCTACATCATTGAGACATCATTGGCGACAGTCAAAAAAAGTTAAATTGCTACCCTCTTTAGGGCAGTTACTTATTATATAAGCAACATTTGAGATTAACGGTTAAACGGTCAACTTCTTTTTTAATAAATAATTACAGCAAAAAAGCTTGAGTTTTGCCTTTGTTGCTGCCCTCGTATTTCCTTATGCTTCGGTGTGCCCAGGTTAGGTATGTCATCAGTTGAAAGTCAACAATAACTTATCAATAATCTTATCCTTAATCCGACCCAAAAAGCAAGTAATCTTCCACAGGAACATTTAATTCTACTCTGAAAGTTCAAGTCGTCAAATAAATAATGACAAAATTTTATAATTTCCCCGGATTGAAAAAACTTGACATCTTATCCATTCTGACATAAGATCCCATATTCATTTACGGTTTTTAGGGAGATTGAAATGGCTACGCTTGAGCCGAAAATAAGTGTTGAGTATGCCGATGACACAACGATAATTACTTTTACGGACGAGAAGATACTCGAAGATAAAGACATTCGGTCCCTTCAAGAGTCTATACTGTCTGTTGTTGAGCAAGGAGATGGGATAAAGCTGATTTTGGATTTTCGTAATGTTCAGTTCTTGTCTTCGGCTGTTTTAGGACTCTTAATAAGGGTCAGTAAAAAAGTCTATGAGCGTAACGGCAAATTGAGACTGTGCAATATAAACCCGAATATATACAAAATATTCAAGATAACCCGTCTGACGAAGATTTTCGATATATATGAGGATTTAGACAGCGCTGTCGAAAGCCTGTCCATAGAGGATTAGGCAACAACCTTTTCTATTCTTATCGAGAGTAAGGCAACAGATGAAAGCTGGAAGGTTAAACAGCCGACAATTTGAATTTGCCTTTGCAGAATTATTGCAAAGGTTTTTTGAAATGGGATAAATTTATGGCGTCCACGGCACCAAACACCTGCTCATTAATGGTCGAGAGCAAACTATCTGCTGTCAGCGGCATATATAGTCTTATCCTGTCCGAATTAGAGGCCAACAGCTATGACTCGGATGGTGTTTTTTCAGTTCATCTTGCTTTAGAAGAGGCATTTGTTAATGCGGTTAAACATGGTAATAAGAATGACCCGGCGAAAAAGGTTAAAATTGAATATTCGGTAAGTTCAGACAAAGTTGAAATAGTTATAACAGATGAAGGAGCGGGTTTTGACCCGAGTGCTGTTCCAGACCCGCGTTACGGTGAAAATCTTTATAAGGCCAATGGTAGAGGATTGCTGCTTATGCGTTCATATATGGATGTGCTTGAGTTCAATAAAAAAGGTAATCGAGTGCGTATGGTCCGTTATAAAAACAAAAGTCGCAGGAAGACAGGGACATAGGAGACTGAAGGATTCGGTTATAAGGTGAGGTATAGCAGGAAAGAATTACAAGATGTTTGAAAAGGTTTTGCTTCTTTTCAGTTGCACGTTTGTTCTGAGTGGATGTGTGTTTACAGATGAGCCGATGCCGAGGATTACGCATATTTATAGTTCAGAACTGGTTGAGCCATTACCGACAAAGCCGACAAGAATTGCTTATGGAAATATCCCGAAGAGCTGGATTCCCGCTTTTGAAATAGAGAAGAAATGGACGGCTATAATTATACATCATTCAAACACAAAGAATGGAAATGCAGCAATATTTGACAACTATCACAGAGAGCATATGCATTGGGACGGCGTTGGTTACGATTTTGTTATAGGCAATGGAATCGACAGCGGTGACGGGCAGGTCGAGGTAACATACCGCTGGAGGGAGCAAAAAACAGGAGCACACTGCGGCGGCACAGCCGGAAACTGGGCAAATAAAGAGGGAATTGGAATCTGCCTTGTTGGTAATTTTAACACAACAGTTCCCACAAGACGACAAATGCAATCTCTTGTTAAGCTGGTTCGCTTTCTTCAAAGTCGCTACGGCATTCGAAAAAGTCGTATTTACGGTCATGGCAGCACTCCGGGAGCACACATAACCGATTGTCCCGGGAGAAACTTCTCATTAGCCAGGCTCAAGTCAATGCTTGATTACTGAGCAGAACGGTCGTTCGTTCTTTTGCAGTTTCGGACGTCCCATAACCCCATATTCGAAGTCAAGAATTGTGCTTTTTTGTTCAAATTAAGCTGTGATGCAGCAACATCAGGAAAGTCGAGGCATAATTATACCGAAGTGATTAGGAGTATTATTTTGCCAAGCAATTAAGACGAGGGACTGGTTCTAATGAATATGTATGACTCATTATTTTCGGCAAGTTTTGTATTAAATGAACAAGTAGCGAGGCAGATATTTGAGATTCTTCCCGAACAGGGGCCTATTATGGTGATTATGGACAGAGACGGTCATATCTGGCCGAGCGACTCAGAAGGATTTTCCGGGTTGAATATCGAAGAGTCATTTTTGCGAGAACTTTGTGCCAAAATCGACGACGGCGCCGAGCCGGTTGTTACTCAGATAGCAGACTTTAGCTTAATAGCCTCCCAGCTGGCTACCGAGCAGACGAATTGCGGTTATGTAGTAATCGCCCTTCCACGATACAGTCCTGAGTCAACACTGATAAATATCGACCTGATAGAAATATTACTGAACCAAATAGGTCTAATAGCCAAGCTGATAGAAAAAAACAGCCGGCTTTACGAACTTCAGATGAAGTATTTTAACGAGTTTGGCCGGGATGAAACAAGTTTAAATTAATTAGAATTTATCCTGCTGCTCCATTTCAATCATTCACTTTTAATTGTATCTGCTTAACATATTTTGTCAGGGGGACGATATTTCAGGTTTTGCAGAACTGTGTGAAAAAGGTGTGTTAAAAATCTCCTTTAGCTGCTCTGCTCTTACCAGAAGAGAATAATCTAAATAAGAAAGGTAAGGTTTGGATTGCTTTTAAGGATTCGATTGGTATAATTAACTCAAACTGGCCGTTTCTTTGAAACGGAACAGTTTGAACGTCGTTCGTCGCTCGTGAATCGTATTTCGTTAGTTGAAGCCGACTACGTCGGCAATTAGTTTAACTTCTTACCTGTGGCAGAGCTATACGATAAGATAAAAAAGATTTTATATATTAAAATGGTCAGTTGATAGTTAAGTAGAGAGAAAAAGTGAAATTTCAGGTCTTCAAAGACAGAAAAGTTGTGGATAAGTTTGCATTGTGCGGTGCCTATCTGTTTGGCACTGACGGCATTGCCATTCGACAGGCGCAGATTACATTCAAAAAGGGTTTTATCGAATGTAAGAAACCGCATCTGGAGACGGCCGGCCTGTCATTGCTGTGGCCGGTAGATGGTTTTGGTCAAGTACTTTTAAGTACCACGTGTCTGCCTGAGCGTAAACGTCCATACAATTTGAACGTCGAAATAGTTCGTTCAAAACTGATGCAAATAATCAATAGGCGCGAGGACTGGTCATTCTTTGGCAACATAAAAGGGCTGGAAGGTATTTCCAAAGAGGCGCACGATTTGTTTATTCGGGCAATCCAAAATAACACCGACCCTTCATCGGCGTCTAAATTAGCAGACGAGTCTCTTAAAAGAGCTATGGTATATTCAGAGAAACTGGCGAATGAACAGGCAGAGTCGCTCTTCGAGACAAGAAACAAAAACCATGGATTTGGGCGTGGGTGTCTCGGCTGCAAAATCGACCCGAAGCAAATTGGCAACGCAGAATACGTTGATAAGCTGCTGGGATTGTTCGGTTTTGTGACGATACCAATAAGCTGGTCTCAGATTGAGCCAAGCAAAGGCAGTTACGATTTTTCAAGTGTTGACGGATGTCTTGAGGCACTTAGCAAAAAGAGAGTTGCCATTTGCGCAGGCCCGCTGCTTTGTTTTTCACAACCGTATCTTCCAAAGTGGCTGATGCACGGCAGGATGGGATTCGAAAAGATTCGTGAAGCTGCATACCAATTTGTTTCAGAGGTTGCCGGGCGGTATTCGAGCAGTATCCGAGTATGGCGTGTAATAAGCGGCCTGAATGCGAATAATTATTTTGAGTTCAACTTCGAACAGACACTGGAGATGACCCGTGCGGCTAATATGTCGGTAAAACAGGGCAGCGAGAGGTCTGTGAAGATAGTGGAGATTAGCAATCCCTGGGGTGAATATTATGCAACAAAAGTCAATACAATTCCTCCCTTAGTATATGCTGATATGGTTGTGCAAAGTGGGATTAATTTTGATGCGTTCGGTTTACAGATGCAATTGGGTAAGAATGAAAGCGGCATGCATATTCGAGATATGATGCAAATATCTTCGGTTTTGGATTACTTTGGGCCAATAGCCAAGCCTTTGTATATCACGGAGGTTGCAGTTCCGAGCGAGAGCGGCAAAGGACTGTATGCCGGCACAAGTGCCGGACAGTGGCATGGACAATGGGACCAATCCCAACAGGGACAGTGGATTGAACAGTTCTATAAGATAGCACTTAGCAAACCATTTATTGATGCAGTTACGTATTCGAATCTGGCAGATACCAAAGACAGTACTATAGCCGATAGCGGATTATTGACCGGTCAGCTCGAACCTAAAAAATCATATCAGACCCTGAAGAAACTTCGTAGCGTGATTTTCCATCGGTAAAATATCAGCAAACGTTCGATATTGGATACCCTCAACGATATGGTAAGCAATAAAGTTTATCAAACAGATACAGGAAAGAACAAAATTCAATTATTTTCAGTGTCTCCATTTGTTATAGCCGTAGGTGTCTGCGTTCTGCTTTGTGTTGTTTTTGCGGTTCCGAAGACTTTCGATTGGCAAGAATCGTTTGAAATTGAGTTGGAGAGCCAAATAAATCCCAATAATGCACCGCTGTCAAGTCTTGTGAGATTGCCGGGTATCGGAGTGGGACTGGCGGGGGCGATAGTGGATTACCGTGAAAACTTCAACGGCAAAGGGCCGGCTTTTGAAACTATCAATGATTTGCAGAAGGTCAAGGGGATAGGGCCGAAAAAGGCAGAAAGTATGAAGGAATGGCTGAAGTTTGAATAAGAAAAGAAAAGATGGAAGAGTGGGAAGTAAGTAAGCCGCTTGGACAATGCTGCGGTACCGGTAAGAAAATTGAATACGGAGAAGAATACTTTGCTACTCTGGTAGAGACCGAAGAAGGACTGCAAAGACGGGATTACTGCAGCGATTATTGGCAGAAGGCAAAGCCGGACGTGTTTTGCTACTGGAGAACCAAACTGCCGAATCCCGAACAGAAAAAGCAGATATTCGTCGATGACGAAATGCTGATGGCCTTCTTTGAACGATTAGAGCGAGAAAGCGAGCAGGAAAAAATAAACTTTCGGTTCGTTCTTGCGTTAATATTGATGCGGAAGAGACGGCTGAAATACGACTCGACCAAAACCGAGGACAGCAGGGAAATCTGGCGATTGAAAGTGACCGGCGAAAAAGAGTTCGTTGAAGTGGTAAACCCACATCTTGATGAAGAGCAAATCGAGCGGTTATCGTCGCAGATAGGTCAGATATTGCAGGTAAAATTATAAGTAGAATTCAGCGGATAGAGGAAGAACAAAATAACCGTGGATTTTGAGGATTACACGGGTTCGGAGCCTGTACTAAAAAATGAGAGGAAGATTCGTTACATCAATTGCTGCGGTGATGTTTATTTTCGGTGGGTGTGCGCCTTCCGCCCGAAAACCTGTATTAATCTGTCCGGGTAAAGATTCAGCGGTTGAGTCATTGGGTTTACTGAAGGTTTACGCAGAAGATGCCAAATCGATAAAAGCTAACGGCAAATGCCTTGCGAAGATTTATTCTGAGGGGAAAGCTAAGCCTCATAAGGAAAATTTTCCTGTGAAACTGTGGTTTAATCCGCCAGCAGAAATCAGACTTCTGGGTAACGTTGCTTTTAACCCAAGAGGAATCGACGTTGGGGCCAACGCAAGTGAGTTTTGGCTTGCGATGAAACCCAAAGAAATCAGCAACAGTTATTTTTGGGGCAGATGGTCAGATAGAGCCGGTTTTGGAAAGCTGAAAATCAGGCCTGATATTCTGCTTGACGCTTTCGGTATGGCAGAGGTCGATGAGAAAATGAGCTGGGCTTTGTCAAACGAAGGTGCTTATGATGTGCTTACGGGACGAAATGAAACTGATGTGATAGTAAAGAAAATATATATTTACAATTGTGACGAACGGACTAGAAAAATTGAATATTTCGGCGGCAACAGAGAAGTTGCAGTTGTCCTGGAGATGGATGAGTATATCGATATTTATAAGGGGGTTCAGGTTCCCAAAATAATTAAGGTGGTAAGCTTTAGCGGTGGTGATACTGAAGACTCGTTTGAAATTACTCTTGATTCGGTAAGGCAAAAAGATTTTGATGAAAGGTTACGCAAAAAGCTTTTTACTCGTCCTGAGCCGAGAGGTTTTGAGCGCAAATTCAGAATCATAAAAGGCGAAATTATTGAACAGCCATTATGAGTAATTAAAAAGAATGGGTTTTGTTTATGAGCAGGATAAATTTGAGAGAGAGAATCAGACAGGGTCTTTTTTTGCTGGATGGAGCAATGGGGACTGAGCTGATTGCACGTGATGTTGAGGCAGGAGTATGTAATGATTATCTGAATATCGAGTCGGCTGACATTGTTGGTGACGTTCACCGGTCTTTCCTCCTGGCAGGCAGCGATGCGGTCCTTACGAATACATTCGGAGCAAATAAATATGCCCTGGGCAGGCATGGGTTTGCCGACAAGGTCAGAGAGATAAACACAGCGGCAGCCGAAATAGCCCGTCGAGCGGCGGGTAAAGAAAAATATGTTCTTGGCGACATTGGGCCGACAGGGAATTTTCTTGAGCCTTTGGGGCAGTTGAAGCCGGATGAATTAAAAGACGCTTTTGCCAGCCAGGCAAAGGCGATTTGTGCCGGCGGCGTGGATGGACTTATCATCGAGACAATGACGGCGCTTGATGAGATAACAATCGCAATTGAGGCGGTTAAATCAGTCTGCGGGGAACTGCCTGTGTTTGCATCAATGGCCTTCGATAAGGCAGGTGACGATTTTAGAACGATGATGGGGGTTGATGTCGAAAGTGCAGTTGCCAAAATTGTTCCACTGCGGGTCGATGCAGTCGGATTTAACTGCGGCAGCCTGTTACTTAACGAATATGTAGAGTTAGCAGAGAAAATTGTTTTAGCTGTGAACTCTGTAAGTGGTGATACGATAATTTTAGCAGAACCGAATGCAGGAAAGCCCGAATTGATTGAGGGCAAAGCGGTCTATAAGGTCCCCCCCAATGATTTTGCAGCGGCAGCGGAGAAGATACATTCGGCTGGAGTGAATATCATTGGCGGCTGCTGCGGGACAGGCCCGGCACATATTGAAGCGTTGGCTGCTAAGCTGAAAAAGTGATGAATATTAATAGACGGAAATAGGCAATATAACAGTGTGCCTTATTGACCAATATAATTGTAATATCATACTTTTAGATTGCCGAAGTATATGATATTATTATTTCGTTACGTAGGATAGGTTCTCTTTTTAAAGACAAAGAAAGGTGGTCGCAATGGCGAAAAAAACTTCAACAGCAAAGTCTAAAAAGACCGCGAAGAAAGCCGTTAAGAAATCAAGCAGCGAATTTTGACTATATTAAGAGTAATCAGTTTCGGGTTATTCGCGTTGATGGTGCACACGGAGGTATTACGCCCAAGGGACATGCTGTCCAGATGGCTCTCTTTAGTGAGCGCCAGCCTATACCTAAGAAAGAAACATATAAATTGGAAAAAGGGAGATTAGGTGAGCGAACAGCAAAAGAAGAAAGAGATGCCATCATTCGAGAGGTCGAGATTGAGGCGCTCATCGACATAGAAACTGCGAAAAGAATAGCTGAATGGCTTAGAGATAAGATTGAGCAAGCTGAAAATTTAAGGAAGAGGTTTAAGATCAAATGAATGGGCAAAAAGTACTTACGACTAACATAGGAACTTCATCAGAAGAGTCGGCGCCTCACTTATGGGAGTACTCTATACCAGAGCTCCCCTGCATAAGAAACGAAAATTACGGATTGAGGGTGCATTATCAGCTCGATTCAGTTTCCTGGCAAACGCAGCATACCATCGCTGATAGGCAATTAGAGCAAACATTTAGCAAGCTTGCAAAAAAATGGAAAAGAGACACCATGAACCTGTCCTCGATAGGGAAAATGATATCACATCCGGCTTATTTAAGAATTATCGGCTTTGGGCCAAAAGCCATCCCACTGATTCTCAATCAGATGGAAAAGGAACCTGATTTTTGGTTTTGGGCGCTCAAATCGATAACCGGAGAAGATCCGATTACTGAAGAAATATTAGGTAACCTCAAAGCGATGACAAAAGCGTGGCTCGACTGGGGACGCGAGCATGGATATTACTAATCCCGACGAGTTCTTTAGAGATTTCCCGCGATTAAAGAAGTTACCACGACCTTTTACTATTAAGAGTCCGGTTGACCGGAGATATAACTGTATTGCCTGGGCTGTAGGTGTGAATGACCAATTGTGGTGGCCTTATGCATTTTGGCCTAAAGGCTGTCCACGCGAAGAAATAGTCTCAGCTTTTATCCAAGCCTTTGCCACTTTAGGATACAAGCAGTGTAGTAACGGTCGTCGTGAAAGGGGTTATGAAAAAATTGTCTTGTATGCTACAGGAGATGATCCAACACATGCGGTGAAGCAGTTAAGTAATGGGCGGTGGACCAGTAAAATAGGTAAGAGCGTGGACATTGAACACAAAATCAAGGATTTAGAAGGACCTTGTTATGGTAAGGTAGCTATGTATTTTCGCCGTCCGAGGCAGAACTAATAGCTTATTGCTGCCGCATAAAGCAGTGATATGGATCAGGGGGACCTTATGAATTTTGCGATTTGTTGTATGGTTTTTTTTGTTGCTCCCTGATTTTTTTTGATTATTTCGCGGCCGTTTTCGGCGATTTGCCGGGTAAAATCAGGTTCTGTGAGGCACTTTTGGATTGTTTCAAGTAAGGCGAATTTGTCTTTTACTAAAATTGCCCCCCCATCTGCCAGAAGTACATCGACAGTTTGGCTGAAGTTGAAGGCGTGAGGGCCGAAGAGGGTGCATTTTCCGAGGGCGGCGGCCTCGGCCATATCCGAACCGCCCATCGGCACGAGGGAACGGCCGACAAAAATTATGGTTGCGATTGAGTAGAATTTTCTCAAATCGCCCATTGTATCGCCGAGGACGACAGTGTTGGAGCCCGATTTATCTGTGTCCACTGGGGAACCTTTGACCTGACTGTAACGGACTAAAGGCAAACCGGCCTGCTCTATTAATTGTGCCACCTCGTCAAATCTTTCCGGCTTGCGAGGGACGATTGCCAGGCGCAGGTTGCTGAATTCGTCCTGCTGTTTTAGAGTCTGATAAACATCAAGCAGTATTTTTTCTTCATCGTTTCCTGTGCCGCCTGCGACCCATAATTTTTCATCTCCAATACCAAGCTGGGCCGCAAGAACATCGGCACCTTCGACCTTGTCAGTAATTTGGGCGGTGTCATATTTCAATGAGCCGGTAACAATAATTTTTTCGGCTGGTACGCCTACCTCGGAGAAACGCTGAGCATACCGGTCGGTTTGTGCGAGCACAAGAGAAAGCTTTTCGAACATATTTTTGGTAATCGGTTTGAGCTTTTTGTATCCGGCGAAGCTCTTTTGGCTTAATCGGCCGTTGACTACAACTACAGGGATGTTTAACCGCTTTGCAATATAAACAAGGTTTGGCCAAACTTCCAGCTCCATCAGCAGGCAGAGAGATGGGCGAACATTGCGAAAGGCATTATACATCGTCCAGGAAAAATCGAATGGGAAGTAGAAGACTTTTAAGTCGGGGCTGAATAAGGCATTTGCACGGGCAAAGCCGGTGTCGGTAGTGGTGCTCATTACGATTTCAAAATCGTTGAATTTGTTTTTCAGTTCTTCAACGACGGTTCTGGTAGCGTTAACTTCGCCGACGCTGACGGCGTGGAGCCAGATGCATTTTTTCTGTGGATATTTTCGTGAGATTCTCCCCAGCCGTTCGGCCCAGCCTTGGCGATAGCGTTTATGCACCGCCATTCGATACAGCGCTATGGGGCTTATTGCCGCAAGGGCCAGCAGATATACGCAGTCTATTATAAATCTCATCGGTTCTTCCGGATAGAGTTCAAAACATGAATGATAATTACAAAATGCGATTGTGTCAAACAGTTGCCGGATTAGCCAATCACATTTGAAAATTGCGGAATCGCTTCTATCCGGCTTCGCCAGAGGCTTCGACTCGACAAGCAAGGGTGGTTTGAGATTGGGTTTGTTTTGCAGAAAATAGTTCGTAGTTCGTAGTTCATAGTTCGTTGATATAACAGAAGTTATGTTCATTTGGGCGTTCGGGAAATTGGGTTTGTTTTGCATAAAATAAAAAGGATGTTTGCAAAAACATCCTTTTTAGCGTACAGCGGGCAGCGGATAGCGTATAAATATAGCGTGCAGCATATAGTGTATTGGTAATTCATCATCAACGAAGCTCCATTCATTAAT
>Ga0180432_10005860_pt1 | contig 16184 bp, 8 predicted proteins | sample SS_ome_10_FD_132414 | JGI IMG/M metagenome (GOLD analysis project Ga0180432, IMG submission 132414) | Hypersaline lake sediment archaeal communities from the Salton Sea, California, USA - SS_1_MS_2 metaG | ecosystem: Environmental > Aquatic > Non-marine Saline and Alkaline > Hypersaline >... | reverse complement strand
CAAGGCGGACGTCGATGACCCCCCTGTCGGGGCGCAGCTACTACCCCAGACAAAATCTCCGCTCTGCAGCACGACGCCGAGCTGGCGGCGCACTGCCTCCCCGCCCAGCCCGGCCAGGACCTGACCGTCGCCGCAGATGGCCCCCGACAGAGGGGTCTCGAACCCCAATAACAACCGGACGAGGGTCGACTTGCCGCAGCCCGACGGCCCGACCAGGGCCACGAACGCGCCCGGCTCGACGCGCAACGAGATGTCCTTCAACACCAGCGGCTCATCCTCCCGGTAACGAAAGACCACGTGGCTGACCTCGATCTCGCCGGTCAACGCCCCGGGGTCGGATTTGGCCGGGTCGACCTCCGGCATCGCGCGCAGGATGGGCCGGACCCGCTCGAAAATGGGCACGATGTTGAGCGCCGAGACGAGCACCGAACTGACGGTCAGGCTGGCCGTCAGAAACTGGGCAAAGGCCGCGCTGAAGGCCAGGAAGCCGCCGGTGGACAGCCGCTGGCTCTCGCCGGCGAGGGCGACCGTGGCGAAGATGGCCATGGAGGTCAGGATCGGATAGGCGGACTGAAAGACCGACAGGCCGTTGGCCACCGACCGGGCCTTGAAAGCGACCCGCTTCTGGGCGCTGAACGCTCTGGCCCACAGGGCGAAGGCCCGATCCTCCGCACCCGCCACGCGAAGCTTGGCGATACCGGAGATGAACTGGAGCACCATGCCCGAAATCCGCCCCTGGAGGGCGGTCAAGGCCCTCTCATGCCGCACCTGGACCCGCCCGGCGACCGCGATCGCCGATACCAGGACCAGGGCCAAGGCCACGGCGACCCACGCCAGCCGGGCGTCTATATAGAAAAGCAGGGCGAAGTTGAAAACCGAAAAGACGGCGGCCAGGATGGAGGAGATGGTCGCCTCCGGCAACGTGCGGCGAATGATGTCGATCCCCATCGCCCGCTCCGCCAGATCGCCGGCCGAATAGCGGCGAAAGAAGGAGGCCGGCAGCCGCAACAGACGATCCCACACGGCGGTCTGGAGCGACATATCCATCCTCCCTTCGAGGCGCAGCACGGCGACGTTCTGCGTGAGCCGGAACATGGCGCTCGCCACGGCGCTCACGAGCAGCACCAGGCCCACCTGCACGAGCTGGCCCCGCGCCGCGCCCGGAATCACCTGGTCGAAGAGCAGGCCCATGGCCAGGGGCGCGGCCATGCCCAGCACGCCGATGGCGACCCCCACCAGGACCACCGTCAACAGGGCGTTCCCGCTTCCCCGGAGGCCAAACGTGAGCAGATCGAGAGCGCCGAGCGGGCGCCCGGGAAACGGCCGGTAGAGGACGTGGGCCAGCGGGGCCAGGGAGGCGGCCACCTCGGCGGTCACCGGCCCGCGGGTCTGGGCCACCGGATCGACCCACTCGTAGCGACTGCCGCCGCCGAGGAGGGCGGGACCGCGCGGCGAGGCCGGCAGGAGAGCCACGGGCCGGCCGTCCGCCTCCCGGTAGGCCAGCATCGGCCCGCCGTCGGCCCGCCACCACGTCCCGCGCAGGGCCACGCGGCGGAGGCGAACGCGAGACGCCCTGGCGATCCGTCGCAGCGCATCCCGCGAGTCAGGGCTGTGCTGCGCGCCGGGGGGCGGTTGGATCACCACACCCAGGGCCTGGCCCACCAGACGGCACGCGGCCAGCAGAGGGTCCGCGCCGTAGGCCTCATCCAGGCGGTCGCCGGCCTTGGTCTCCAGCACGGCGGTGAGACGGGACAGGGCGTGTTCCAACACCCGCCGATCCGCCTCCGCCCGCTCGCGCAGGCGCTCGCGCTCGGCCCGCTCAACCTGGGCCATCTGCAAGGCCACGCACTTCAGAACCAGCCCATGGAAGCGATCCAGCCCCGACCAGGACGGATCCCGCTCGATCAGCGTCTCGGTCTCCATCGCGGCGAGACGGCTATCGCAATCCGCCTCCAGCCAGGTTCGGTCCGAGAGCGGGAGGAAGCCGTCGCTCGCCACCGGCAGCTCGGGCAGCCCCATGAAGCGCGAGCGGCCCGCCAGATGCTCGACCCACAGAACGCCTCTTCCAGTGCGAGCGGCGCGATCCTCCTCCAGGGAGAGCTCACCCCCCGGCTCCAGCAGCGCGCTTTCCGGCGGCGGGAAATCGCGGGCCACGCCCGAGGAAAGCCCCTGCACCCAGCCATCGATCAACGAAACGACCGACGCCCGCTCCGGACGCCCCGCTTCAGCGGGGGTCCCAACACCGACAACCGGATCACTGCCCGCCCCCTCCCGATGTTGGACAAACTCCTCAAGCCGGGAACGCCGTATCCGTATCAACTCCGTCTCCGGCCCGCCGACCGCCAACAGCGCCACCCCACATGCCCCACGCTCCTGACCCTTCAACGCCCCACAGGCGGATGCGGGCACCCGCTCCATCCCAAACACAGCCTGCCCCACCCCCGCACGGAAAAGGTGGCGCCGAACGCCGACCACGGCGGACGATCGATCACTGTCCCCGCCCTCCGGACGCCCCGCTTCAGCGGGGGCCCCAACGCCGTCCGCCTCATCATACACCGGCACCGCGAAGACATCCACCCGCCCCGAATAGACCACCCACACCACCCGGGGATCGTCCAGCAGAATCGCATCCCGACTCCCACACCGGACGAGGCGCCCAAGCTTGTACCGCGCCTGGAGCAGAAAGATCTCATCGGGCCCCGACGCGCCCGCCCCACGCTCCGCCCCCCCCGCCTCATCGGGGCGTCCGGCGTCGGACAAAGCGGACAAGGCCATTCCCAAGGCGCGTCTTGCTTCCGGATCATCGTCCGCGTCGAATTCCAGATCGCGAAGCACGTCCTGAATCTTCCCCATCAGTACAGGGACTCCAGATATTCCAGCGGGGACTTCTCCTTCTGCGGCGCCCCCGCCTCGATCAGATCGGCGTACAAGCTATCGGGGGCATTGATCAGCTCCTCGTGCGTGCCGCGCTCGGCCACCGCGCCCCGATCCAGCACAATGATCTCGTCGCAGTCCCGGATCGTGCTCAGACGATGGGCGACGATCATGCAGGTGCAGCCCCGGCGCCGCAGGTTGTCGTCGATCAACTGCTCCGTCTTGGGATCCAACGCGCTGGTGGCCTCGTCCAGGATGAGGATGGTCGGGTCGCCCACCAACGCTCGGGCGATCTCCAGGCGCTGTCGCTGCCCGCCGCTGAAGTTGCGCCCCCCCTCCTCGATCCGATAATCGTAGCCCGCGGCCTTGGCCGAGATATCCTCGTGGATCAGGGCATCCTTCGCCGCGCGGATGAGGTTCGCCTCGGGCACGGTCGAATCCCACAGCGTCAGGTTTTCCCGGATGGAGCCCTCGAACAGGAACACCTCCTGATCGACCATGGCCAGGGAGTTGTTGATCGTGCGCCGGGGCATCTCGGTGCGCGGCCGTCGGTCAAAGAGGATCTCGCCGGACCAGGGCTCGTACAGCCCGGCCACCAGCCTGGCGATGGTGGATTTGCCGCTGCCGGTCCTTCCCACCAGCGCGACCCGAGAGCCCGGCTTTAGGTTCAGGCTGAACCCCTCAATGAGGGGCGGATCAAAGGGGTTGTAGCCGAAGGTCAGATCCCGGATCTGCACCCACCCCGATAGCTTGCCCCCCGGATCCAGATCCGCCTCCCGGTCCCCTGAATCGACGTGAGGATCGGGGGCATGACGGAGCACATCGTCCAGGCGGCTCATATCCCCGCGAACCTCCTGCAAGACGCCGCCCAACCGGACCAACTGATTGATGGGCATCGTGAAACTGACCATCAGAGACTGGAAAGCCACCAGCTCCCCCATGGTCAGGCGCCCATCCATGACCCGCAGCCCGCCGATGACCAAGATCGCCGTGGTGTTCAGGGCATTCAGGAAAGGGGGCAACACCGCCAGAACCTGCGAAGCGAGGCCCAAGCGCTGGGCCGTGTTTTCCACCTTGGTCTGGTACCCGGCCCAGCGGGCGAAGAAGTCCGACTCCCGGCCGGTCGCCTTCAGGGTCTCGATGATCTGCAGGCCACTCATGGCGGTGCCCATCAGCTTTCCGCCGTCCTGGAGGAGCTTCTGGTTGGCGTCCACCCGCTTGCGGGAGATGTATCGCAGCCCGATCAGGTTCAACGCAGCGATCAGGATGCCGATCAGGGTCAACACAACGTCGTAGCGGAACATCAGGAGGGCGTAGAACACGACCAGGATGGCGCTGATGACCGTCGTGGCCAGCTCACCCGACAGCAGGTGAGCGACCCGGTCGTTGATCGCCACCCGCGCGCCAATCTCGCCGCCGTACCGCTGGGTGAAGAAATCGACCGGCAGGCGCAGGACGTGCCACAAGAAGCGGCTCGACGTGCTCAGCGCCAGCTTGGTCTCCAGGCGCAGGAGATAGTGGGCCTGCAGCCAGGTCAGACCGCCCCGCATCGCGGCGGTCAGCGCCATGCCGAAGAGCAAAGGGGCGACCCAGCTCTCCAACCCCCGCACCAGATAATAATCCACAAACACCCGGCTGAACGCGGGGATGATCACCCCGGGCACCACCAGGGCCAACCCCGCCAGGACCACGTAGGCCAGCGCCCGCTCCGATCCGACCAGGCGTGTTCTCAGTCCCTCAAGGATGCCGGGCCGTTCCCCCCCCGGCTCGAAGTCCGGCCCCGGTTCGAAGGTCAGAACGACACCGGTGAAGGCCCGGTCGAACACCTCGCTAGAGACCACGCGCGGACCGGACGCCGGATCGTTCAGGTACACGCGGTCCCTGTCGAATCCCTCCACCACCACGAAGTGATTGAAGTTCCAGAAGACGACCATGGGCCGGGGAAGCGCGCGCAGGGATGCCGGCTCCTTCTTGAACCCCCGGGCCTTGAGACCGTATCGGCGGGCGGCCTTGACGATGTTGCTGGCCTTGCTGCCATCGCGTGAGACGCCACAGGCGGCCCGCAGTTCCTCCAGGGGGACGAACCGCCCGTGGTAGCCCAGCACAATGCCCAGGGCCGCCGCGCCACATTCCACCGCCTCCATCTGGAGCACGGTCGGCGTCCTGACGCGGCGAGGGCGGAGCATCTCACGAAATCGCTTGCACGCGCGGCCCAGGGAATCGAGCGCCATACACACCCCTCGTCAGTCCAAGCGCCCGGTCGTCAGCCGCTTCAGAATGCGCTCGAAGCGCTGTCCCGCCAGGTAGACCTTGTCCATCACGGCTATGTCCAGTTCATCCTCCCCCATCGTCCCAACGTCCGCGCCGCCTTCCTCGCCCAGCGGGCGCGCCGTATCGCCGCCGGCCCGCGCCACCATGTCGCGCAGGCGATAGGCCAGAGAGACGGCCACGGCGCGATAGAACCGCGCTGCAAAGCCCGGGTCGGATTCCAACTTCGCGCCCAGCACCTGGCGCGGGATGGACAGCAGCAGCGCATCCTCCACCACCCGGACCGTCGCGGACGGCGGTCGCAGATCGACGAGGGAGACCTCCCCCACGATCTCGCCCGCGCCCATCCGTGTCAGTTCGGCCCCTGGCCGCGCCTCCACCGAGACTGCAAGCTGTCCCTCCAGCAGGATATACAGGGCATCGATCGCGCCCCCTTCCCGGATGAGGATCGTACCGGCCGCCCTTCGCTCGCGGCGCCCATGATCGATCATCCACTCCACGTCGGCGTCGCTCAACTCCCCCAGGATGTACAGCGCCTTTCTCATCGGCTCACTTCCTCATTCCTCTTCGAACGTCGCCAGTGGGCAAGTACAAGACTTGCCCCTACTTGAACGCCGGCAGCACTAGGCTGATGGGCCGCTGCTGGCGAATCTTGATCCAGGCCGTGCAGAATGTACCGCTGTCGATCTGGAGAGGGGGGCCCTGCGACGACGACCAGGCGTAGCCGCTGGGCGTCTGGGGGTCGAGCATCAGATGGGCCCGAATCTCAATCGGCGCCCCGGCCCCGGACAGGGCCTGGACGAGTTCCTCGCTTCCCAGGACGCGCAGCATCCCCTGGCGCGTCGCCGGGAACTCGCCCACCGAGATGACCTTACCCATCATGAAGCCGTAGACCTCCCGCTCGACCGTTGACGGCGAGATCTGCACATCCATCCCAGGCCGGACCCGCTTGCCCTCCGCCGCGGGGACGTAGATCACCACCTCCAGGTCTCGAAGGCCGCCGTCCATCACCTCGAGGCTCAAGATCGGCGTGCCCCGCTCGATCAAGCTGCCGCTATCGACCTTGATTTCCAGGATGCGCCCCGCATATGCGCTGACGACCTTCGTGTTCACCACCTCGCCACGTTCGGCCACCCGGGCCACAACCTGATCCGCCTGGATGACGTCACCGGCGTCGAAATAGACATCCACCACCTGCCCGGAAACCGGGGAGACGATGTCCTTGACCCCGCCGGGGACCAGCAAGATGCCCTCCCCCACAACGCTGGTGGCGACCCGACCGAAAATTCCCCACACAATCACCGCCAGCAGCAGAAGGCCCAGCGCCAGCAGAGTCGCCCACCCCATGGGATTGGTGACCCGCATCATCTGATCCAACTGTTCGGGAGACGACAATCGCTCCAGGGCGACCTGCCGAAAGATGTGCTTTTTCTTCACTTTGGAGACCCTTCACCCAGGTTTCTCAATGCTCCCCCCGCGCCCCGACAAACAAAGACGTTGTAACATGGTCTCGGTCGCTTGTCATATACACATAGCAGAAAGATCCCCCAACAACAGGACTCTCTTCGTCAGGGGATCTTTCCATACAACCTAGAAACAGAATGCTTCAGCAGCCTGGAGAAGGGCAACAGTCACTTCAGTCCGGCGGGTATCTAATGACGCCGGCATCGCCCCCGGCGACCTGATCCAGCTCCTCGTCGCTCAGCCCGCCCCAGGCCGCCTCCGCCTCCTCCACCGAGATGTCCAATCCCGCCCCGGCCAGAACTCCCTCCTTGGCCTCCGGCGTCCCCGCGCCCTCAAAGGCCGCCCGAAACGCCCCATCCTCCATCTTGTTCAAGAACGCCTCCACTGCTTTCATTTCACTTCCTCCTGATCACCATCTGCTTGAGTCGATTTCGACTGGAAAAGACAAACCGATTGCATCACTCCGATCTCAGCACCAGTGGCAGGTAGACCGCCTGCGCCTCTCCCGGCACCTCCGGCACCTCCGGCAGCACCTCCGCCCCCTCCACCCCGTACGGCGTGCTCAACGACAGCGGATGCGCCGGACGCTCCTTCTCCCCCTGCGCCATCTGTACCCCTCGTGGCAGCGCCTGGTACGCATCCCGCATCGCCGCGTCCTGCGCCTCCAGTATCCTCACGTCAGCCCGCGTCAGCTCGGCCTCCGTCTCCGCCAGCAGCCCTGCCCCCACCACGTCCCCACCCGTCGCCAGCCGGTAGACCGTGCCCTCGCTCGCCGCCTCCACCTCCACCACGTGCACCCCCTCCTCCCCGGCGAAGAACCCCACCGTGTCCAGGTGGAACCCGCTCCCCTCGCCGTTGCTCAGGTGGTGCGGCCGGAAGGCGAAGCGCGGCTTCCACACGTACAGGTCCGCGTCCCCGCTCAGCGTCACCAGGTTGAGGAGCGCCAGGTCGTTCGCCCGCAGCGGCACCCGGTACTGCACCCGCTCCCCCGCCGCCACCGCCTGACCCCCCGTGCCCATCAGGTTGGTGTAGATCAGGTTGGCGTCGTTCAGGTTGGTCGTCTGTTGCTCCCCATCCGCCACCCACACCCCCAGGTACTTGACCCCGTCGCCCTGCGACAGCATCCACTGGTAGCGCCCCTGCTTGCTGAATCCGCTCTCGCTCACCGCCAAGCCGTCCCCCTCCTCGAAGGGCACCCACCCGCTCTCCTGCTCCAGCGCCCACGTGTCCGAGACGGTGTCCCACACCCATTCCTTGACGTAAAGGAAATCGGCGTCGGGACTGGCCTCCACGAATAGCGTCACCAGCGGATCGTCCACCACCTCCCCCTCCACCACGTCCGCGGCCCAGATCGCGGGCGGAGTCCCCCCACCTTTCCTCGCGGCCGCATCCCCCAGGCCGGTCGTCACGGTGCCCGTCAGGACGGTCACCGTCGTCGTCGCCACCTCGGCGTAGCTGGGTGGCGCCGGCGGCAGGTAGGGCTGGATCTCGGGCAGTTCCTCCCCCCAGGGCCAGTGGCCCAATACGTCCAGGCGGTTCTCCAGTGTGAGCGGTTCGGTAGGCGCCAGCCCCTCGTCCACCTGAGCGCTGAAGAAGAGGTAGCGCGTCTGCCCCGGCCACAGCGCGTGGAAGGCCCAGGTGATGACACCGGTACCCGGGTCGTACTGGCCGCCGCCGCTGATGGTATCCGTCAGCACGGTCAGCTCGGCCGGCACGGTGTCGGTCAGGGCCACCCGGCTCTCCTGGTAGCCGGTGTTGCGCACACCCAGGGTGAAGGTCACCACGTCGCCGGGGTACACCTCCCCCGGCGCCACGCTCACCTGGCTCTCGGTCAGCTCTGGCGCGGCGTCCGGCTCCCACCAGAAGACGCCGAAGATCTCCAGATCCTCGTCCCCAAACTGTTCGTAGTTCCCAGCCTGGTCAACGCCGCGCCCCCGCAGGGGGTAGACGCCCCGGATCTCGTAGGTGGGCGTGTAGATCCAGTTGAGGCTGACCGTATTGGTCGTGACGAGATCGTTGTCGGGCGGGATAGGGAACTCCCCCACCGCGCTGACCCGCCGCCACGGGGCCAGATCGCTGCCCTTGACCTCCATCATCAGCCGCCCGGAGAGAGTGTCGCTCAGCGCGCCGCCCAGCACCAGTTGGGCGTTGCCCACCTCGTCGGTGATCACGCTGGCGTAAGTGAGCCGGTGACCGTCCGCGTCGTACGAGCTCGGCGGCGTCACATCGATCTTCAAGGTGGTGGACACGGGGTCGGAGACGTAGCCGACGTCGTCCGTGGCCCGCGCCCACAGCGTGGTGGTCACGGTGTCGGTGAGGAAGGTGATGGGCGCGGTGTAGGCCTGCCACGCCCCGCTGTCCACCCGGTACTCGACCGCGGTCACGCCGGAACCGGCGGTGTCGGTGGCGTTGACGGTCACCGTCACCGGGGTGTTGTACCAGCCGCCGAAGCCGGTGGGCACCGGCGGGTCGAAGGCGAAGTCGACCTGCGGCGGGTTGGTGTCCACGCGGAAGGCCCGATGCGCCACCGGGCCGTAGTCGCTGCCGTCGGCCTTGGCCTGCAGATGCAGATAGTAGAGGCCATCGGCCACATCCGTGTAGGTGTGGGTGGTGGTCAGCACGGTGTGCAACGTGGTGGGCGTGATTGCCTCGTTGTAATCCACGTTCCAGCGGTAGCCGGTCACCGCCGCCGGGTCGCCCGCCGGCTGGTCCCATTCGAAGGCCACGGTGCTGGTGGGATACCAGGTGTTGGGGTCGGGATGGGTAGTGCTGGTGATCACGGGCGTCTGCGGCGCTACGCCCACCACCCCCTGCGAATCTGCGACTGCCTCGGCCTTGGCGCTGCCGGCGCAGTAAGGCTCGATACAAGGGACATAATAGTCGGCGACCAGGTAGGGGTAGGTCTCGCCGGCCCGGGTCACGGCCGTGTCCCTGTACACGTAGGGCACAACTTCGTAGGCCTGACAGGTGGGGCACATACTATCCAGGAAATGCTCAACATGGCCCTCGATGGTCAGACCCTCCTCCCAACCGACGCTGCGGCTCCACTGCTTGCCATACCCACCGGTGAAGCTGGTATCGATCTTCACACCGCTGATCGTGGCCCCCACGCTGCTGGTCTGGTTGAGCTCCCAACTGTTCGATTTGATCTGCTCCCCGCCCGTCGATTGCTCCAGGCTCCAGGAGGAAAAATTGCCATCGAGGATCTCATCGTGCACGTACTTCGTTTGGTCGCTCGGATCGTGCCAACGGACCCGGAAGGGGTCCACAGCCTCAGAAAGTGAGGAGGGATAGTTGTTCACGTCGTTGTCCGAACGCCCCAAGTTCTCCACCCACCCATCCCCCAACTCGGCTTTGAACGCATCCGAGTGCCATCGCTCCAGACTGGTGTTCGTCTCGCGGGGGTCTGAGGACGGCGTGCAGGTCATCATTCGGGACGTGTCCGCCGGGGCCTCGGGCTTGTAGACATCGTAGTAGTAGCACCGGTATCCAGTCCGAGTGTAGATCACCATCCCGCGGCTGTACGCAGATCCCCAGCCGCCGAAGTTATAGCCTGACTTATCGGTCACGCACGACCGCTCGACCTCGGATGTCCCCGTGTGATACATGAACTCCGCCGTGTAGGAGGCCCGAATCTTGGCGATGTTCAAGCATATGATCGGGATGTTCACGTCCACCTCCGTGCCGACGGTCAGGGAGCCGCCGAGCTTCGTCGTGGTGCCATCCTCCCGGCTCTCCGTCGCGCTGCTCGAGGTGCCGTATCCACCCCCGCTCCTGTGGATCGGGCACGTCGCCTCGCCCTCGGGGCAGTCATCGTGCGCACCATACCACCGCGGAGCCCCATTCACCACAGCGATGACGGAAACGTCGGTGAAGTCATTGCACCCCACCAGGTCGGCCTCGTGCGAATCGTCGTCCAGGTCGGCCACCAGCGCCACCCCCTTGGCGGTGGTCTCCCCAACGCCGATCAGTCGGCCATCGTCCGTCTTCGCCACGATCTGAACGGCACCGTCGCCGGAGCCCGTGGCGTGCACGATCTCCGCTTTGCCGTCCCAATTCAGATCGCCCACGGCCAGCGACCGATCGGCAGCCTCCCCATCGATGTCGTACCACATAACCCCACGATCCCAATACCGGCCGGCCCCCTCCCCATCCGCGACATAGAGACGCCCTCCCCGGGTGTAGATGATCTCCTCCAGGCCATCGGCGTCCACGTCCCCCGTGCGCAGGGCGGTGCTGTAGTCACCGGTGGCAGCACGGTCGCCGCCATAGAAATAGAGAATGGGGAAATCATCGTATTTGATGGCATCCCAGTGGTTCCCCTGCCAACTCACCACGTTGACCCAAGGAAGGTTGTAATAACTCCCGCCCCGAGAGACGACGAGTTGCTCGCCCTCGTGGCGATGAGTGACTTTGCCAATCGCGATCTCAAGGTCACCCGATCCGCCATAGACGTCCTTCTCACCCCGAAACTCCAGGCTGACGGTTCCAGTGTATGGGTTCTGATAGACCAGGGTCTTCACGTCGTACAAGAGATAGCCGACGACCACGTCGTCCTCCCTGCCATCCCCGTCCAGATCACCGATCGCCGCGTTCACATCCTCCCCATGGTACAACGATCGGCTCGTTTTGCTGACCTGCATGTTGATCAAGGTCAGGTCTGCATACGGCAGCGGATAACACCCAAGGTCAACGGTCGAGATATCGATCTTCTCGCCGCTGCTATTCAGGGTGGCCACGACGATCTCGTCATCGCCATCGTAATCCAGATCTCCGGCTGCCACCGATACCTGGCCGTCGGTTTGACCGCTGTCCGCATGATTGAGGTCTTGTCCAGCCTTTGAACCGTTGGCCGGATCCCAGGCGATGAGTCGCCACTTACCGGTATCGGTTCGGCGAACTGAGATCCCGAGCGTTCTGCCGTCCACCCGGGCCATGGCCTGGCCGCGAGGAAGCCCGTAGACAACCTGGTCAGGAGCGGCGGTGAGCGGGCGACCGTCGGCGCTGTAGTGCTTGGAGGTCAGCTCGCTCGTCGGACCGCTGCCGACTAGCATGATGTCGTGGGGCCGCCGGACCGCGGCGGAGAGGGTGACGTCGCTCGACCACCCGCCCTCGACGCACCGCCACCCCCGCCAGCCCTGGCCCTCGATCCATTTGTTCCGTTGCAGACAACCGTCCTCGCTCACCCCAAAGAGCCACATTTCGTCGGTGGAAGTGGCCGCGAAGCTGAGCGGCCCCCAGAACTGCGTGAGAGAAAGAGGCATGTTGATCAATGGGTCCCACCCAGATTGGTAGGTCCATTCTTTGTAACGGGCGCCCACACCCAACCCGGAGAAATACGCCAGCACGGCGACGCCTATGTGATTATTGTGGCGCGAGACGACCGCTGGCTTGAAACTGCTGTAGCCGTCCATCACGTAGACCCACTGCGTGTCGCTCCAGTCCGATTCGTTCTGGCTGGTCCACTCCCTGACCCACAGCTTGTTGTCTTCCGTCATACCAAAGACGGCGATGTGATCCTCGTTCCTGGAGATCGCGCTCAAGGGCGAGGAGAACTGAGTACCCGCGGGCTTCCCCAGCGAGACTGGCTCGTCCCGCCAGCCCACGCTCGATTGCCACTCGCTGAACCAGGCTGTGCCATTGGATTTGGTGAAGAAGACCGCCATGTGTTGGGGATCCTTGGAGACCACCGCCGGATCCGAATTGGCGCTGTAGGAACCCGGCACGGTCTGCCACGGGCTGCCCGAACCATCCTCCACCTGTGTGAGTTGGATCTTGTTATTGTCATCGCGGAGAAAAACGGCCCAATGCCTGGGGTGCCTGGACAGCAGGGCCGGATTGCCCTTCGCCGTCGGGCGCGGGTAGGGTCCCGGATAGTGAGGATCCGCCCAGCCACCCCCGGCGCTCCAGGTGCTGAAACGCAGCGCATACTGACCTTCTGCTTTCCACACGGCCACGATCTCGTCGGGGCCCGTCGCGACGGCGGCGGTGTTTCGCGGGACCGGAGCGCTCATATAGTCGTACATGCGCTCCGTCGGACCCCAGGAGGGGCTCTGGTCAAGACTATAGCTCCTATTGTCATATAAAGGCCCCAGGAAGACCTCCACATCCTGCCCAAAGGGAGCGTTGCCCGGGATGCCACAGGTCTCCGGCGGGTCCATGTCGGCCGGATATAGCTGGCTCGACGCCAGTTCCGGTGTGCCACTGGTGATCAGTTCGTCTTGTGGGCTGCCGCCGGGGTCTGGCTCCTGCGCCAATGCAGGCGAAGCGGGCAATACAGCGCCCAAGACCAAGATCAGCAACAGAGCGCCGTTGAAGAGTTGAGATAGGGTGTGGTTCTTCATTCCAAGCCTCCTTAATCAAAGCCAGACTCTGCTGAGAGAAGCAAGGGTCTCAACGCATAAGCGCAGAGCCAATCGAGCGGGGTACCTTATGTGATGGGTCCTCTACCGCGTGCTGCCCTGGGCAAAACCTTCCCAAAACATTCTACAGGAAACGGCGGACAAAAGCAATAGTACTCCGGTCCGCCTATAGTTTAAGTTCCGCGTACGGATGGTTTCTATCCGCGTAGGTTCGCGAGGAATATCTCGAATGATCGTATTATCAACGTGTTTTCGAGTGATACAGCTCCTCCGCTGCCAGCTCCACCTCGTTCAGCCGCTCCCGGACCATCGCCCGCGTTTGTTCCACATACGGATGGTTTCTATCCGCATCAAGCTCCAATGAGACCTCCAAGGGTTCCCCCAGGACGACGGCAATGCGGCTACAAGGAAACGGAACGACGTACCGGTCCCAGCGAGGAATGCGATACCCCGTAGCCGTGTAGGCCCCAGCCGGGATGATCGCTGCCCCAGCTTTACGGGCAATGAAGACCACGCCACCCTTGGGCTCGTGAGAGGGACCGTCGGGGCCATCGGGGTTGAGATAGAGCCTCTTCCCCCGCCTCATGTGGCGGATCAGGGCAAGCAAGCGACGAGCCGCCACCATCGACTCGGCCTCCATTGAGATGGCAAAAGGGATGCCCCCCAGCCGCCGGGCCCAGACGCTCAAAATCGCTCCCCTCGAATCGTCAGGCACGACCAGTACATACTGACTGAGATCATCTCGGGCGGCAAGATAGCCCGTGAGCATCATGGTCATCCCATGCCAGGCGGCAAAGATAAAGGGCCGGCCAGCAGCGCGGGCACGCCTGATGTATTTCTGCCCTCCCACCTGATAGCGAGCAGTGTGCTGAACCAGGCCGGCATAAACAGAGAGCCCCCAACCCTGGAGGCGGTAAGAAGGCCGGACTTCCACGCTTTCTCCCTCAGCAGATCAAGTCGTAGGCAGCCCGAACCAGGCCAAAGGAGATATAGCCGCTGTTCAAGCCAAACCAGACCAGTTGGGGGGAAAGCCAGAACGCAAGCACGACTGCAACGCCCAGCCCCGCCAGGCTCAGCCAGCGAGACCGCAGGACGAAGGCCAGGGCTGGATAGCGAATGCGACTGACCATCAACAGAGTCAAAGTCACCATCAGCATCGGGAACATGCTGACAGGGATCAGCCGATGGTCATAGGCGTGATTGGAGAGCACGCCGAGCGACAAGGTCACCCCAGACGTGGTGATAGCCAGCCCCACACTGTCGCTGTGAGATTCCTTTGGAGGTAGAAGGTTGAAGCGAGCCAGGCGAAAGACCCCACCAACCATATAGCCTACGCACACGATCCACAGGATCACGGGGCTCAAAACCAGGGGCCTCAGGTACTGATAGACCAGCACACTGGGAGCCACTCCAAAGGCGACAACATCGACCAGGGAATCCAACTGGAGACCAAAGGCACTGGCTACCCTCAGGCGCCGTGCCACTTCCCCATCCAGGGTGTCCGACAGGCAGCCGGCCAGGATACACACGCCGGCACCCGTCAACTCCTCATGCACTACCAATACCACCGCAGAGAAAGCGAAAACCAGGCCAATGAACGAGATGACATTGGGCAACACCCTCCGCAGCGAGTACAATATCCTCATAACCTCTCATCCTTTCCAGCGCGCAACCACCGTTACTCCCGCGCGGACCCGGTCTCCTACTTGCACGACCGGCTCCGCCCCCGGCGGGAGATACAGTTCCACCCGCGATCCGAACTTGATGACACCTAGCCGTTCCCCGGCATGCATTTCCTGGCTAATCTGCACCCAACAGACGATACGGCGAGCCAGGATGCCGGCGACCTGCTTGACGAGGACTCTTCCCTGACGGCTCTCCAGGCCAATCAGGTTGTGCTCATTGACATCCGATGCCTCAGGCCGGAAGGCTTGCAGGAACCGGCCGGGAACGTGTCTCACCAACGCCACGCGCCCCTCCACCGGCGCCCGGTTGACGTGCACGTTGAACAGGGACATAAAAACGCTGATCTTCACCCCAGGCCCTCCCAGGAACCGAGGTTCGTGTGCCTGGCGTACCTCCATCACCCGTCCATCGGCCGGAGACAGAATCAGCCGCTCACCCGTTGGCGAGATACGCTCCGGGTCGCGAAAGAAGTAAAGGAGAAGGGCAAAGAGGGCAGCCAGCAAGCCTGCCAGCAGAAAGGTATAGGGACTAGGCCAGGCAAGAAACGCAAGCAGTACCAGGAGGAAAAGAATCCCCACGACGGTCAGTTCCCTCCCGGCACCACGTGCCAGGCGCGGGAAGAAGGATTTTCCAGAGTCACACATATGGACATTATACCCCAACCGGAGTGTCCGGCAAGCCGGCACTCGCACTTCAGTCCCAGCTCGGATCTCCGCCGTTTGTGCAAAACCAGCCCCAGGTCTATAATCGGCCCTGGGATCTCTTCATGAAAAACCTCACGCTCATAACCGCCGTCGCCATGCTCCTATTCATGTCGCGGGGTATCGTAGGGCCAATCAGCTCGCTGTACGTGGAGTCGCTGGGGGCCAGCTACGTGGTGATCGGCCTGCTGGGGACAGTGACCTCGCTGACCACGATTCTCTTCAGCTACGTCTGGGGGCGCGCATCGGATCGCCTGGGTCAGCGCAAGGTGCTCCTGGCACCCAGCCTGGCCACGCTGGCTGTGAGCTATGGGCTGATGGCTCTCGCGCCCAGCTACGAATACCTGTTCCCCTTGCACGTCCTGGGAGCCATCGCCCAGGCGGCCTACGGCACGGCCAGCCTGGCCTTGATGGGCGATCTATTGGAGCAGAGAGCCGACGCCCAGGGGCGCAGGATGGGCATCTACCGCGGGTTGGGCTCGCTCGGCTTCGGGCTGACGGCCTTCCTATCAGGAACCGTGGCCGATTGGCTGTCAATCAGAGTATCGTTCATCTTATCCGCCCTCTTCCTGGCCCTCGCCTTTCTGATGGCGTTGAGGGTGGAAGAGGCCCCGCCGGCCGGTGGCCCACGGGGGGATGGAGAACCCTTGTCAATGCCAGACAACGCAACCGTAGACACCTCCACAGCCACGGAAAGCGGCCGTTCAGCAGGCGGGAGTGGCGACTTCATTCGCCTTCCACTGGCCCCTCTCCTCGTTTCCGCCTTCCTGTGGTCGCTGGTGACGGGAGCCGTGTATGCCGTCTGGGCCAATTACATGGTCAGCGAGAT
>Ga0180432_10005859_pt1 | contig 16186 bp, 14 predicted proteins | sample SS_ome_10_FD_132414 | JGI IMG/M metagenome (GOLD analysis project Ga0180432, IMG submission 132414) | Hypersaline lake sediment archaeal communities from the Salton Sea, California, USA - SS_1_MS_2 metaG | ecosystem: Environmental > Aquatic > Non-marine Saline and Alkaline > Hypersaline >... | reverse complement strand
GTTCAAGGAGGTAAAAGATCGGTACGGCCCTGCGGCGTTCGGCGCCTTCTCCTCGGCCAAGTGTACCAACGAGGAGAACTATGCCATGCAAAAGTTTGCCCGGGCGGTGGTAGGGACGAACAATGTAGACCATTGTGCGCGTCTTTGACACAGCGTTACCGTGACCGGTCTGGTCACAGCATTTGGTTCCGGCGCCATGACCAATTCCTTCGACGACATCGCTGACGACGCGCAAGCCTATTTTATCATCGGGTCGAACACTTCGGAGAACCATCCGGTGTTGGGGATGCGCATCCGCCAGGCAGTGAAACAGCGCGGCGCCAAGCTCATCGTCTGCGATCCGCGCTCTATTCCTATTACCGACCTGGCAACGTTGCACATTCGCCAAAAACCAGGTACCGACATTGCATTGCTCAACGGGATCATGCACGTCCTCATTGCTGAGGGACTCTATGACAAAAAGTTTGTCCAGGAGCGCACCGAGGGATTCAAAGAGTTAAAGGCCAAGGTGATGGAATACCCGCCCGAGCGGGCAGCCGAGATATGCGGTGTCACTCCCAAAGAGATTGTCGAGGCCGCTCACCTGATGGCCCAGAACCGTCCGGGCGCGCTGCTCTATGCCATGGGCATCACGCAGCACACGACCGGCCATCAGAATGTGCTTTCTTGCGCCAACTTGCAGATGCTCCTGGGCAACATGGGTGTCCCTGGCGGAGGCGTCAATCCTCTCCGTGGTCAGAATAATGTGCAGGGGGCGTGCGACATGGGTGCGCTGCCCAATGTCTTCACTGGCTATCAGAGAGTCACGGACAAGGCGAGCCTGCAAAAGTTCGAGCAGGCCTGGGATGTGAGCGGGCTGGACGACAAGGTCGGACTGACTATCGTGGAAATGCTGAATGGGGCTGAAAAGGGCACCTTGAAGGCGCTCTATGTCATGGGTGAGAACCCTATGGTTTCCGATCCCGACCTCAATCACGTGGAGCACTGCCTGCGCAGCCTGGAGTTCCTCGTGGTCCAGGATATCTTTCTCACCGAGACGGCTGCCCTGGCCGACGTGGTGCTCCCCGGCCTCAGTTGGGCCGAGAAGCTGGGTACTTTTACCAACTCTGAGCGGCGTATCCAGTTCATCCGGCCGGCGGTGCCTCCTCCCGGAGAGGCCCGGTCTGATTGGTGGATCATTGGCGAGATCGCCCGGCGCATGGGCGATGATAGACTCACTTATGAATCGCCGCGCGCCATCATGGACGAGATCAACCGCCTGACGCCCATCTATGCTGGGACTGCGTATGACCGCATTGGCGAGATGGGACTCCAATGGCCCTGCACGGATTCCGACCACCCTGGCACGCCTATCTTGCACGTGGGCAAGTTCAGCCGTGGTTTGGGACATTTCAGCGCTGTCGACTGGCAGCCGCCAGCCGAGGAACCTGATGAGCAATATCCCTTTATTTTCACCACCGGTCGTGTGTTGTATCACTTTCACACCGGCTCAATGTCCCGTCGCTCCCAGGGATTGGACGAGATCTATTCCGAGGCAGTGGTCGAGATCAATACCGAGGATGCATCCCGCTTGGGTATCGCTGATGGGGATGTGGTCAAGGTCGCATCGCGCCGGGGTGAGATCCAGGTCAAAGCGCAGATTGGAAGCAGGACGGAGCCTGGCGTCGTGTTTATGTCTTGGCACTTTGCCGAAGCAGCAGCGAACAAGCTGACCATCGCTGCGTTGGACCCCACGGGCAAGATCCCCGAATATAAGGTCTGTGCGGTCAATGTCGAAGCGGCGTGATCGGCGCGGCTTTCGGGCCTGATTCCAGGTCCAAAGGCCGTTCTAGATCGCCTGGGTCTTGGAGGACACATTGGGAACCCAAACAAGTTCGGACCAAGTCCCGAACTTGTTTGGGTTCGTTGGGAAATTGTGGGCTCTGGTGTTTTGACAAGAGTTGCAAAAGAGCCAATTGCTTGAAAGAGAGGTGCTTTTATGACTGTCGAAGAGGTCTTGAGAGAGGCCATTCAGGGTGAGATCGAATCCCATGCACTCTATACCAATGCCGTGGACCTTGTTCAGGCGGAGCATATCAAGGAGACGCTTCGCCAGTTAGCCCAGGAAGAGCTGGGGCACAAGGCCTCGTTGGAAGAGATGCTTGCCGAGCCTGCCCGGGTACAATGGCGCGTCCGCGAGATAAAAAAGTCGCCCATTCAGGACCACCAGGTTGGCGATCATTTGGTCGTTCAGCCCCTCGGCCCCGAGTCGACCTTTCAGGACGTGTGCATCTTTGCCTCCAAAAAGGAGCAGCAGTCCTACGAACTCTACCGGGATCTGGCGGAGCAGAACGAGGGTCAGATCCGCGATCTGCTGGAAGCTATGGCCAGGGACGAACTGCGACACAAGGACCTGGTGGAGCGTTGGTATGAGGAGGTCATTTACCAGGATTTTTAACGACTTGTGCAGGCCATAAAGAGATAAAAACAATGGGATACCCCCTGATGAATTCCGGGGCACCCCATTGTCTGTGCTTGTTATGCAGCAATCTGTGATTTACGTCCGGCTTGAGAAGCCATGCTTCAGGCCTATTTGCCCAGGGCTGTCAACAGGTCGCGGGCGTGTTCTTCCTCGATGATGAGAATGTCTTCCAGGGCGCGGCGCAAGCCATACTCGCGTAGCGCTTCCGCCTGTGCAATGCGTTCTTTGTAACGCTCAATGGCGTGAAACTCGCCAGCCAGGTCCTGTTCGAGCATTTCTTTGCTGTCGTCCGAAGTTTTGATTTCTGCGATGTCTACGGCTGGTACTCCCCCCAGAAAGTCGATCTGGTCGGACAAAGAGATGGCATGTTGCATTTCTTCGTTGGCATGGACGAGCAACTCGGCAAGGATTGATTCGTACTCGGGCCCGGTGATGACGGATGCATGTTGCACGTACTGGATCAGCGCTGCGTACTCCCAGGCCAGGTCTTGGTTGAGGTTGGCCAACAATTGTTCTTTTGTTATTTCCACCGCAATCCCTCCTTTGGCTTTATGCCACGCTGGACCTTGAACCTTTGTGGTCTGTGCTTTACATCATAACATATTTTCCCGAGTTTCGCAAAAGGTTCCCCTGCCTGTGTCCGTCTAGCGCACCGGCCGTTCTTCTAAGGTCACTTTGACCGTTTGCTCCGCGCCGTCGCGCAAAACGGTCAACTCGATTGTCTGTCCCACCGTTGTGTCGGCCAGGTAGACGATAAGGTCGTCCATGTCCTGCAAGGTCACGTCGTCGATGGCCACAATGATATCGCCGCCGGTGCCCAGGAAGGTGCCCTCAAACCTTACCTGCTGGTCGGCGCCTCGTAGCCCTGCTTTTTCTGCCGGCCCGCCCTCGATCACCGTCTGCACCAATACGCCCTGCTCCACCGGCAAGTCCAACCCTTCCGCGAGGAGAGGCGTGACGCCCAGGCCCTCAATGCCCAGCCACGGATCGGCATAGCGCCCGATGGCGATGAGAGACGGCACGACGCGCTTGACAGTGTTCACCGGTACGGCAAAGCCCACGCCGGAGCTGCTGCCGCTGTTGGAATAGATGAGGGTCGTCACGCCGATGACCCGCCCCTGGGAATCGAGCAGCGGGCCGCCCGAGTTGCCGGGATTGATGGCTGCGTCGGTCTGGATGAGCTGCGGCAATGAGAATCCACTCTCCTGGCGCAGCACCCGTCCCAGCGCGCTGACGATGCCCGTCGTCATGGTTTGCTCCAGACCAAAGGGGTTGCCGATGGCGATGGCCCGCTGGCCCACGCGCAGGGCGTCCGAGTCGCCCAGTTTCACTGGACGCAGGCGGTCGGCTGACACGTCGACTTGTATCACCGCCAGGTCGCTGTCGGCGTCGGCGCCTACCAGTTCGGCCTCTGCTGTGGTCTCGTCGGCAAAGGTCACCAGGATGCGACTCGCCTCCTCGACGACGTGGTTGTTGGTCACAATGTGTCCCTCGGTGTCGAGTACAAAGCCAGAGCCGGTGCCACCTCTGGTGGAGCTAGCGGCGGTGACGGCAATGTGCACCACCGAGGGACTGACGCGCTCGTACAGTTCGATGAACAACTGCTCCTCGGCATAGGCTGCGGCCAATGGATCGTCGGTCACCGGGATGGGCGTGGGTGTTGCGTCGGCCTGGAGCGCGGCCGCGGCTTCGCCGGTGTTTATCCCTGGTCCCTGAACCATCAAATTCCAACTCAACAGGGCCAGGGCCAGCAATCCCAATCCTAAAAGTGCTACGTTTCGTTTCATCTCTTTTTATTCTTTCCTTTTTATCTCTCTAGACGAGTTTACGTTCACATTTCTTACGTTCTACTCAAATCGTAAAGCGTCGAGCTGCCGTTCAGGTCATACTCGCCTGACGCCGGCTGGCCCAGCACGTTCATCATGGTCGATTTTCCAGAGTCGGATGGCCCCTCGATGGGCAGCAGCTCGCTCTCACGTGTTTGCAAGGAGACACGACGCAGCGCATGAGCGGTTATCCTCTGGTCAAAGACGCTGCGATTGTAAAAAGCTGGCACTTTTCTAAGCATACCACACAATTGTGGAGATTTTATGGAGAAGGGATGAATGATATTATGCAATCTCTAGATTTTTCATCAATTCTTTACCAGTTTTCCATATTCTTGCGGTATTATACAACTGGCAGGTTCTTGGAGTCAAGCACATTTGTCAGGATGGGAAGGGGGTGAGTGGTGTGGGGCGTATGAGAAGGCGTGTTTTCAGAGGCTACAGGCGACTTGTTTTCCGCCTTATTGGGCGGCCTGTTTTTCGTCCAATAAGACCCTGGAGGCGGTTTGGCTGTGGAGGGCGGGGAATGGGCTGCCTGCTCTGCCTCTTGTCAGGAGCGGTGGTCATCTTTGTCCTTGCCTGGTTGCCAAGATTGATTATCTGATTCGCGGTCGGTCCCTGTCAAATGATCAATTCATATATGACGATCGTCACGGCCCCTGGACGCTCCAGAGGGTCAAATCGGTGACAATGGTCATGCATTTGGTGTTCAAACAGGTGGCGACTGACACTGTTGTCCCGAGCAACGCTCTGATATAATGGATGCAGTTTGGATAAAAGGTGACGATCATTCTGACGAGGACGTGTTGATCCTGCTCCAGCGGATGGATCAGGCGGACGTGAACCAGGTTCCTGTGATGGACAACGGACATCTGTTGGGTATGGTCACCCGGGGGAATCTGTTGAACTATTTGCGGCTGCGCAGTGAGCTGGGCCTGTGATCTGCTTCAAAAAAGGCGACGCAGCAAGTGCCGGACAAACTTTTGAAAGGCAAGATGGCCTAGTTCCAGGGATGACAATCAGATTTCTGTATTTGACGGGAAGAAGGTTGTGATGTATAACTTGGACGGCTAAATATTAACCGGCTAAACAAAAGGACGGTTGGATGTTTCAGGACTCTGTACCAGAATCGCTTGACTTTTTGCTCGCCCAGGTTTGCAGGCTGCATCATTCCAGGGCTCATACCTTGCTGGAAGAGATCGGCCTGTACCGCGGGCAACCGCCTCTGTTGTTTGCCTTGTGGGAAAAAGAAGGCCGTACCCACTCTGAGCTGGCAAAGCGCCTGGACGTTCAGCCGGCTACGATTACTAAAATGGTCAATCGCATGGAGCGAACCGGATTTGTCGAGCGCAGGCAGGACCCGGAGGATCAACGCGTTTCACGCGTTTATCTCACCGTGGCCGGCCGTGCAATTCGGGCAGACGTGCAGCAGGTATGGCATACACTCGAACAAGAGACGCTTGTCGGGTTCGACCCGGAGGAGCGTGCTCTGCTTCGACGGTTCCTCGTGTACATGCGTGACAATTTGAGGGGGGTGGCCGGAAGGAAACCTTCGTTTTAATCTCTTTTTTGTCCGATTTGTTAGACGGCAAAGTATTTTGTGGAGGAGTTGAAATGAGTTCAATACGGCGACTGGCCGGCTTTTTGCGGCCTTATTGGAAGTGGGTGATCATTGCGCCCCTGCTGATGCTCGTCGAGGTGATGATGGACTTGATGCAGCCACGGTTGCTGGAACGTATCGTGGACGTGGGCATTGGCCAACTGGATATGAACGTGGTCGTCCAGACGGGGGCGTTGATGGTGGGGATAGCGTTGCTGGGCGTGATCGGCGGCGTTGGTTGTTCTGTGTTCGCGGTCAAGGCGGCACAGGCCCTTGGCGCCGACTTGCGCAGCGGGTTGTTTCGCAAGGTGCAGTCGCTCTCCTTTGGCAATCTCGATAAACTGGAGACGGGCCAGTTGATCACGCGGTTGACCAACGATGTTACCCAGGTGCAGGAAGTGGTGCGCATGATGTTACAGATCCTGGTGCGCGGGCCACTGATGTTGATCGGCAGCATCGTGATGGCCTATCTCACCAGTCCTAAATTGGCATTGCTGCTGCTGTTGCTGGGGCCGCTGGTGGCCGGGTTGATTATCCTGATCGTCAAGCGAGCGACGCCAATGTATGTCAAAGTTCAGGCGTATCTCGATGGTCTCAACACGGTGATGCAAGAGAGCCTGGCTGGCATGCGGGTGGTCAAGGCGTTTGTGCGGAGCGATCACGAAAAGGATCGTTTTGGCGCGACCAACGATGTTCTGACAGATCAGTCCATCCGCGTGGCGCAGTTGTTGGCGATCGCAGGCCCGGGAATTATGCTGTTCATCAACCTGGGCGTGGTCGCCGTGCTGTGGGCCGGTGGCATCTTGGTGAATCGGGGAACGATGCGGGTGGGCGAGATCCTGGCCTTTGTCAATTACCTGTCCATCGCCCTGCGAGAGATGGTGATGGTAGGCATGATGTTGATGCAGGTATCGCGTGCGCAGGCGTCTGCGGAGCGCATCGCCGAGGTGCTTGACAGCGAGCCAGAGGTTCAGAACAGGCCGGATGCCATCGACGGGTTCGCCCCGCAGGGTCGGGTGGTCTTTGAGCACGTCACCTTTAATTATGACGGCGAGGAAAGCGAGCCTGTGCTGCGCGATGTGACCTTTGTGGCCGAGCCAGGACAGACGGTAGCCATTTTGGGCACGACGGGCTCGGGCAAGTCGAGTCTGGTTCACCTGATCCCGCGTTTCTACGACGTCAACGAGGGCCGCGTGACCGTCGACGATGTGGATGTACGCGACATAGACAAGATGGCGTTGCGCCGCAATATTGGCGTCGCGCTGCAAGAGACGGTGCTCTTTTCCGGCACGGTGCGAGACAACATTCGCTATGGTCGGCCCGGTGCCACGGATGAGGAGGTCATCGCTGCGGCCAAAGCTGCCCAGGCTCACGACTTTATCACCGGCTTGCCAGACGGCTACGATACGGTGCTGGGCCAGCGTGGTGTCAACCTCTCTGGCGGACAGAAGCAGCGCATCGCCATCGCGCGGGCACTCATCACTCAGCCTGCGGTGCTGATCCTGGACGATAGCACCAGTGCGGTCGACGTCGAGACGGAGGTCAAGATCCAGGAGGCATTGGAAAGGCTGATGGACAATCGCACGAGCTTTGTGATCGCTCAGCGCATCAGCACGGTGCTGAACGCCGACAAGATCCTGGTGCTGGACGAGGGAGGCATCGCTGCCGAGGGCACGCACCGCGAGCTGCTGGCGTCCAGCCCGATCTATCGTGAGATCTATGACTCCCAGTTGGGGAATGGAGTGATGGCTTATGTCTAAACACAAAGCGAACAACCAGAATCAAAAGCCACTGCCTTTTGGTCCGCGTCGTGGGCCCATGATGGGGCCGGGAGGCAAAGCAAAAGATGCTGGAGGGGCTCTGCGTCGCCTATGGAGCTATCTGCGGCGCCAGCGCTGGCACTTGCTGGCCGTGATCGTGCTGGTCGCTGCCAGTACCGGCCTGAGCCTGGTTGGCCCATACCTGATGGGACAGGCCATTGACGCTTATATCATCAAAGGCGATCTATCGGGGCTGGGCCGGTTGCTGCTGGTGATGATCGGTGCGTATGTGATGCTCTCGCTCGCAAACTGGCTGCGGGGCTATGTGATGGCGGGCGTCGCACAGCGCACCGTGCAAGATCTGCGCAACGATCTCTTTTCCAAACTTCAAACGCTCTCCCTGCGCTACTTTGATCGGCACGCACGTGGCGAGTTGATGAGCCGCCTGACGAACGATGTGGAGAACATCAGCAACGTGCTGGCGCAAGGCGCGAGCCAGTTGATCTCTGGGGTGCTTACCCTGCTGGGTGTGACTCTGGCAATGCTGTTGATCAATTTGCCGCTGGCCATCGTGACGCTGCTGGTTGTGCCGATCATGGTCGTGATAACCCAGTGGGTTTCGATGCGCACCCTGCGGGGCTTTCGCGAGCAGCAGGAGACGCTGGGCACGCTGAATGGCATTATCGAGGAAACTATCTCTGGCGAGCGGGTGGTCAAGGCGTACTGCCACGAGCAGGCCGTCGTGGAGACCTTTGAGGTAGCCAACCGCAAGTTGCAGGCTGCGGCCACCACGGCGCAGACCTTCTCGCTGCTGCTGGGGCCGCTGATGAATCTCGTCAATAACCTGGGCTTTGTTCTCGTCGCTGCCGTGGGTGGGTGGATGGCGCTGCGCGGAACAGCGACCATTGGCACCATTGCCAGTTTCATCAATTATGCCCGGCAGTTCGGCATGCCGCTGCGCCAGATCGCCAACCTCTACAACCAGATCCAGGCCGCGCTGGCGGGCGCGGAGCGCGTTTTTGAGGTCCTCGATGAGGTGCCCGAACTGGTCGACGACTCTAGTGCCGAACCGCTGCCGAGTGTGCGGGGCGATGTGATCTTTGATGACGTGACCTTTGGCTACGATGTAGGTGTGCCGGTGCTCAAGCACGTGAGCCTCCATGCCGAGCCGGGGCAGACGGTGGCGCTGGTCGGGCCCACGGGCGCCGGCAAGACGACCATCGTCAACCTGCTCACCCGCTTCTACGACATTGACGGCGGCTGCATCGCTATTGATGGCAAGGATATCCGCATGGTGAGAAAGGCCGGTCTGCGCCGCCAACTCGGCATTGTGCTACAAGACACCTTTCTTTTTACCGGCAGCGTGATAGAGAACATACGCTACGGACGGCTCGACGCCACCGACGAGGAGGTCACTGCCGCGGCAAAACTGGCCAATGCCGATTCGTTCATCCACCGTTTGCCTCAGGGCTACGACACACCCCTTTCGGAGCGGGGCAGCAACTTGAGCGAGGGCCAGCGACAGTTGCTGGCGATCGCCCGGGCCATTCTGGCCGATCCGGGCATCCTGATCCTTGATGAGGCCACCAGCAGCGTCGATACCCGCACCGAGAAACAGATTCAGGAGGCGATGCTGCGGCTGATGGAGGGGCGCACCAGTTTCGTCATTGCTCACCGGCTGAGCACCATTCGCGAGGCGGACAAAATTCTGGTCATCAACGATGGCGAAATTATCGAACGTGGCACCCATGGCGAGTTGCTGGCGCAGCGTGGGTTCTATCACAATTTGTATATGAGCCAGTTCAAGGGGCATAAAGCCCCTGAAGAAGGTTCGCAGCCAACGCTCAGCCCTCGACCGGCCGCCATTCCTGCCTGACAGAAACAGACTCTCTTGTCACAGCCGCTTGCGTATTTGCTGCAAGCGGCTGTTGTGTTGACCTGGCTTATCCGGATCGCTCCCGGGGCTTGCTATAGACACGAGGGAATATCTCCATCAATTCTCCATCAGTTTTCCACATTTTTGCGCTACAATATAGGTAGCGCGCTGAACGATGAGCGCAACAACTCCCCCTGGACAAAAGGAAGGAGGTGGCGGTCGTAGGCTCTCCCTGGGCCCTCTTGTTCGAGTTGTGTGGACAAGAGGGCCTGGTATGTCTGAACGGCGCCAGAACACTCGTCCGGAAGAGACTTGTCTTGAACCACTGCCACACGGACGCTCATGGGAGAGACTGGCTCGATAGGATTTTCATCAGTTCTCCATCAGTTTTCCACATTTTTGCGCTACAATATAGGCAGCGTGCTAGGGAATGGAACGTCCAGGGTAGCCCACCACAAATTTTGGCTACCTTGTGACTTTTCTCCTGCTCCGTGATATAATTAATCACGGCCCAACTTTGGTGGAAAGGAAACAACTGTTATGTCTCAACGCATCCTGGTGGTAGACGACGATAAAGAGATCGTACGCCTGATGCGTGCTTATTTGGAGCAGGCCGGTTTTGAGGTGCTCGTCGCCTACGATGGCGAGATGGCCCTTCATGCCGTGCGCCGCGAGCGGCCTGACCTGGTTGTGCTGGATCTGATGCTGCCCAACCGGGATGGTCGGGAGATCACCCGCCTCGTGCGCGGCGATCCGGCGGTGGCAAGCACGCCTATCCTCATGCTCACCGCTCGCGTCGAGGACACGGACAAGATCGTCGGACTGGAATTGGGCGCCGACGATTACGTCACCAAACCTTTTAATCCTCAGGTGGTGGTGGCCCGCGTTCGGGCCGTGTTGCGCCGTGCGGTCGCCGAACCGGCGCAGCGCCATTTGCTTCAGATCCGTGAACTGGTCATCGACCTGGATCGCCACGAGACTTTGGTGGACGACAGACCGGTGGACCTGACAGCGACCGAATTCGAATTCCTGCGTGCACTGATGGAACATCCAGATCACGCCTTTACGCGACTAGAGCTCATCGAACGCGCCCTGGGCTACGAATATGAGGGATTAGAGCGCACGGTGGACAGCCACATCAAGAACCTGCGCCACAAGATCGAACCCAATCCCAAGAAGCCGACTTACATAGAGACGGTCTACGGTGTCGGTTATCGGTTGCAGGGGGAGGCATGAAGGTGTGGAACAGCCTCTGGGTGCGCCTGACTCTGGCCTTTACCCTGGTTATCCTGGTGGCCGTAGGGGTTATTGCCTTCTTGGTCAAGCAGACGACGGACCTCGAGTTCCGCCAGTACATCACGCACAGTGGGATGAGAGCGTCCGGCAGCGGGATACAGAAATTGGCAGAATACTACCAGCAAGTGGGCAGTTGGGAGGGCGTGGAAAGCCTGTTGGGGGAGGGGGTTTTTGTCAGCGGGATGAGGGGAATGACTGTGCCAGGCATGGACCAGCGTTGGGGCAGGATGGGAGGTCGACTGGACGTCTTGCTGGCCGATGCCGACGGCCAGATTGTCTTTGACAGTGCGGGCAAGTCTACAGACAAGCGTTTGAGCTCTAGACAACAGGACAGGGCGCTGCCCATCATCGCTCTTGACGAGGAGCAAGTGATTGGCTATTTGCTGCTCGCTCTCCCCGATAGGCCGGACGGATGGGGATCGCTAGAACAGAGTTTTCTCGATCGCATGCAGGAAGGGCTGATTGTCGGTGCTGCTCTGGCAGTAGGTCTGGGGCTGGTCGTCGGCGTGATCATCAGCCATGGCCTGGTGGCGCCTCTGCAGCGCCTTGCTGCCGCCGCGCGTGCCGTCGCCGGCGGTGATCTGGGCCAGCAGGTCAGGGTAGAGGGCAGCACGGAGGTTGCTGAGGTTGGCCGGGCCTTTAACGAAATGACCGCCGCGCTAGAAGAGGGGGAAGAGCTGCGCCAGAACCTGATGGCTGACGTGGCCCATGAGCTTCGTACTCCTCTCAGCGTGTTGCAGGGCAATTTGCGCGCTCTTCTTGACGATGTCTACGCTTTGGAAAAGTCCGAAATCGCCCGCCTTTACGATGAGACCCGCCTCCTGAGCCGCCTGGTGGACGACCTGCGGGAATTGGCGCAGGCCGAAGCAGGCCAACTCGGCTTTAACTTGCGGCCTACCGACGTTGGCGACGTTATCCGAGCGACGGTCACCAATTTTGAGCTGGCTGTCGAGTCCAAGGAAATTCACCTGACAGCGAACTTTGTCGATGACCTACCTCCTGTCCTGGCCGATCCCGACCGGTTGGGCCAGGTGCTGCGTAACCTGTTGACCAATGCTCTGCGCCACACTCCTCGAGGAGGCCAGGTGACTGTGTCAGCGGGACAAAGCGAGGACGGGGTCGAGATTGTTGTGACCGACAACGGGGAAGGTATCGCGCCGGGGGATCTGCCTCGTGTATTCGACCGCTTCTATCGGGGTGATCGCTCCCGCAGCCGTGCCGAGGGTGGGGCGGGGCTGGGGCTGGCTATCGTGCGGGCTATGGTCAAAGCCCACGGCGGTCAGGTCAGCGTCGCCAGCGATGGGCCGGGGCAGGGCAGCACTTTGAGCTTTACGCTGCCCCTTGCTTGAGCGGTGTCGAATGCGTTCGGTTAGGCCCTAAGGGTTTTCATAAACGCTTGGGGTCTTGAGACCCCCCAGTTGGGCGGAGACAGCTCTGGCAGCTTGGCGGATATCCTTTGCGATCTCGTGAACGCGTTCTCTGGTGACGATCAGTGTTGAACCTGACATACTCAACGCTGCAACGGCCCCATCCATGTTCCAGAGAGGCGCTGCGACACACCGCAGGCCTGGCAGGGACTCTTGGTCGTCAACGGCGTAACCCTGGCGTCTGACCTGCTCCAATTCCGTCATTAGCTTTTCAACCGTAGTGATGGTCCGCTGTGTCAAAGCCGTCAACTTAGTCTCTAGTACGTCCTCCAATTCATCAGGGGGAAGGAATGCGATGATGGCCTTTCCCAAGGCAGTGTGGTGTACCCCGAAACGATCGCCAGTCGCGTAAACCACTCGCATCGACGAGCCTTTTGGTTCGACGGCTCCGATGTATACGATCTCACTTTTCTCTCTGATCGCCAGGTTTGCCGATGCGTTGAATTTATCGACCAACTGTTGCATAAAAGGGCGCGCGATCGTTTCGATGTGCATCATGCGCGTGCGATGATAAAGACTGCCGATTTCGAACGTTCTGAGCCCCAGGCGATACTTGTCTGTCTCGGGGTTTTGTTCGATAAAGCCTTCCTCCGCCATGCACCTGAGCAGCCGGACCAGGGTGCTCTTGTGAATCCCAAGCCTCTCATGGAGTTCGGCGATGGACAGTTCCAGGTCATTGATTGTAAAGCTGGTAAGGATCTGCAAGGCCCGGCTCACGGCCCGGGTATGATAAGTTGATTTGTCATTCTTTTGGTCTTGCTTTGTTTGCATTGTCATTTTTTGTTGATCCCTCTACAAATGCGATTTGTTGCTTCTGACAGTGCGAACTATGTAGGCCAGACTGCTTGCCGATTCCAAAGGGTGCTATTGACAATACAAGAGACGCAGCTATAACGGTCGGCCGGCCGCCAGACATTTTTTCAAGGCCGTTGTCATCAAATTGCGAGGATTGCCTCAATGAAAATATTGTTGTTGTGGAATATTTCTCTTTCTGGTCGGTGTGGAATCAGGGGGTGGGGATTACGATGGGGCAGTGACTCATGTGATTCAAAAGAGTCAACGTCCAGTGAAAAATTCAGGCCAGTCAGTGTCTTTGCAGCTGCACACGTCAACGACCCACCTGCCCTGACCCACAGGAGTATGGCTCATAAAAATGAAAAACGCCATTTTGTAAAACGACTTTTCATATTTTAGCATAAATGCATCAATTTGTCAAATGAATCAGCACATCAGTAGATTGGTAGATCATGGGGCAATCGCATTTTAGCTCTGAAAATTGGCGGTTTTGAGAAAAAGTATGGAAAGCTACTTCTTTGATCGAGATCAAAGTACTTTTTGTTCGTTCAGAGTGATAGATGCGATTGCCCTGCATTAGGTTGCAAAGGGAAGACCTGGCGTGACTGCCACAGCCGTCATGCCAGCACCAGATAGAGCATAGCTTTTTCGGTGTGCAGACGGTTCTCGGCTTTGTCAAAGAAGACCGACTGTGGCCCCGCGATCACTTTTTCTGTCATCTCTTTGCCGCGATAGGCCAGCAGGCAGTGCAAAGACTGCATCCGATGCTGTTCCTCTTTGCGCTTACTCTTTGTCCGCCATGAAGGACTCCCACCAGGTTTCGCACCAGTCTGTGATGGTGCCTTGAGCTTGATGGTATTGGTACCAATTGTTGATCCAATTCAGAAACCGTTGGTCGCCGGGCTTGATGGCGATCTGGGCATATTCGTGGGAAAAAACCACCAGTTTTCCTACGTCGTCCCTCAAGAGTTTGAGACCCGGGTGCTTCTCGACAAAGATCTTGGTAATAGAATCGGTCAGGCAGGCATCTGCCCTACCTTTGTCTACTTCGCGCGAAGGATTCTGGAATTCTTTCATCGTCGCCAGGGGAAATTCCCTCTTGATGATCTCCCGTATGGAGGAGCCATGCCACACAGCGATCACTTTTCCTTTCTCGTTCAGCGCTTTCGGATCGGTGATGGTGCTGTCGGCTGGGATCAAAGCCGTGACCCGGTAGGCCATGAGTCTGCCGTTAGAGAATTCGACGGTCAAGGCGCGTTCAGGGGTGTTGACGTGTTTGGGCAAAATATCTACCTTGCCTGCAAGCAGAGTGGGGATGTGCTCTGGCCAGGGCATGTCCACACATTCCAACCTGACGCCCAAGTCTTTGGCCATGATCCCGCTGATGATGGGCGCGAGCCCGCTGGGTTCACCTGTCTTGGGATCGATGTAAAACTCGGGCGGAAACCCGTTCACTTCTGGGGGTGGATTAAACTCTACTGGAATACGCAACACGCCTCGTTCACGAATCTCGTCCAAGAGCGATCTTTGCATTTTCTACTTTCTCCTTAACTCTTTTTAGTTTAATTTGGGCTCGGTGACATTGATCAATTTTGACGTTGGTAACGACCTCTTGTTTACTCGGCCATCCAGGATTGCCACCAGGTATGACACCAATACCCGATGGTGCTCTGGGCTTTGTGGTATTGAAGCCAGTTGTTGATCCAGTTGAGAAACCTCTGATCGCCCGGCCGGATGGCCGGATGGCCGTACTCTCTGGCCAGAACTACCAACTTGCCATTCTTGTCCCTCAGAAGCCGCAGGCCAGGATGTTTCTCCATGAAAACCCTGGTGACGGCGTCAACCACACAAGCGTCAATTCTTCCTCCCTCCAGCTCGCCTGGCGGATCTGCATATTCGCTTATCGTGGCCAGGGGAAAATGTGTCTCTGCAATGCGGGTGATGGATGAGCCATGCCAGATGCCGATTCGCTTTCCCGGTTGATTCACCTCCTCTTTTTCTTGGATGGCGCTATCCCTGGTGACCATTATAACGACTTGAGAGGGCAACAAGCGGTCAGCAAATTCCACTTTGAACGCTCGCTGAGGCGTATTCGTGTAGCTTAGCAAAAGGTCTACTTTGCTTGATAGAAGAGCCTGCATGTGCTCAGGCCAGGGGATGTCTACCCACTCTGGCTTTGCTCCCAAGTCCCTTGCCATCACCTTTCCCATCTCGCATACTACCCCAGAGGGTTCGCCACTTTTTTGGTCGATGTAGAACTCGGGTGGGTGTCCCTCTTCCGGGGGAGGCGAGAAAGCCACGGCGATGCGCAATACTTTTCTTCCTCTAATTTCCTGTAACAACGATTTCTCTGGCACTTTTGTCCTCCTGTCATCTGAAAAGGGTTAAATTCCGCTCTGCTATTTTGTGATCTTGACCAGGGGGCAATTCTATCAAAACTTGAGGAGGAATGTCAAGTGAAATTCGGGAAAAGAAAATTTTCTTGGTTTGACAAATATTTTTTGTTGCGGTATAATCATACAATTGTAAAAGGGTGTTTTGTGTTTTTTTGTCGCAAGATCGAGTTCCTTTCCAAAAAGTCCGAAAACCTGGTTGGCTGAGACTCAAGTTCCTCCAGTATGGCTCTCCGATTTGTGGGCTGGCCTCAATCAACCGGTGTCATAATCTTTTTTCTACTCCTTTCTCCTCTCTCTTCCTCCCCCCACACACATTCTATCCCCTCTTTCTCGTTTGTGTTGCCCTTTTTTTCTGCTGAAGAGGGAGGGTGAGAAGAAGGAGACCTGTTGTTACAGGTTGCGTCAAACAGGAAATTTGTATGGCGACTAGGGTTCCCTACCTGGAGAAACTGAAACAGGCCAGTAGTATTCTGCGAGAGCTTGATCTGGATGCCTGGCTGATCTTTGTGCGCGAGACAGCGCTGAATTCCGATCCGATGGCCGAATTGCTCTGGGATTTTGCTGTGATCTGGCCGGCTGCTTTTATCATCACGGCGGATGGACAGCGGATTGCGACCGGGGTCGTCCACGATGAGCCTGCGCTTTCTCAATCAGGACTCTTTACCCAGGTGATCCCTTTCCAAAAATCCCCCGAAGAGACTTTGCCCGATATTATCAAAAAGCTTGATCCGAAAACGATCGCGTTGAAT
>Ga0180432_10005858_pt1 | contig 16187 bp, 20 predicted proteins | sample SS_ome_10_FD_132414 | JGI IMG/M metagenome (GOLD analysis project Ga0180432, IMG submission 132414) | Hypersaline lake sediment archaeal communities from the Salton Sea, California, USA - SS_1_MS_2 metaG | ecosystem: Environmental > Aquatic > Non-marine Saline and Alkaline > Hypersaline >... | reverse complement strand
TTATCTCTTTTTTTTCTTCTTGAATTTTATTCTTAATCTCTTTTTTTAAGAACAACTCTTTTTCAATAGAAACTAAGTTATATCTTTTTGATTCTAATTCGTCCTCTTTAGAAAGAATATTTTCCCTATCTTTTTCTAAATTAGATGTTAACGCCTCTTTGAATCGTTTTTCTTCTCTTAATTTAGAAGCAAGTATAGATGTATTTTCTATTATTCTTTTATATTTATCAATTCCAAAAACATGTCTAAGAGTATTGATTCTTGTTTCAGGATCCTGAAGAATTATCTGCTTCATTTCTTCCTGAGGAGTATAAACTGTAAATTTATACAAAAGATTTTGTTTTTTTACAAATTCCCTGGGATAATTAAGCAAGTCTAAAACAATGCTTTTGAGTTCTGTAACAGAAACTTCTTTTATTATGTCCTCTATCATAATGGAACAATAGCTTTGAGAGATTGACTTTTTTCCTCTTTTTAAATTCCTTTGTATAATCACTTCTTTATTTTCCACTTCAAATTCAATTGTAACTCCTCCTTGTGTTTCCCCATTTCTTAATAAAGAAGAACCTCTTTGCCCAGGTTGTAATCCAAACAAAGCAAACTCAATTGCAAGAAGAATAGATGTTTTTCCAGAGCCGATATCTCCTGAAAGAAGAGTGGAGCCTTCTGGAAAGGTTATTTCTTGGTCTCGATAGCTTCGTATATTATTTAGTATTATTTTTTTAAGTCTCATTTTTGTCTTTTTCTATAGGCATCTCTACTACTTTTTTAACTCCCTCTAAAAGCCGTTTTATGAAAGTGTCTGTTTTCTCATCCTCTTGCTTTTCAATTGAAAGTTGATTAATTAATTGAGGAATAAAGGAATTAAAATCAGAAGGATTTTGTTCAGAGTATATTTTTATTGTTTCTTCCTCTACATTTTCTGTATCCTCAATATTTATATCCAGTTCAACCTCTTTCATCTTTAAATCATGGGTATTCCTTAGAATAAAATAGGCTCCTTTATTTTTTGCGTGTTCTTCTATTTTTTGAAATTTTATATCTGAATTCTTTCCTTTTTCTAAATTTCCTTTGACTCTTAGCAGAATTATCTTATCTTGAATTTCTCTCTTACTTATTTCTGAAATTATTTTTTCAGTTGCAGTTAGAGCATTTGTTAGGTTTATTTCAATTGGTTCAATTTCTTTTAATTTTATTTCTACTTTATGTAGCTTTTCTAGAGAAGCAGTGTCTACTATGTAAAATCCTCCATAATTTAAATCTTCTAATTCTTGAAAATTATTTGGAAATACAGGACCAGGATATACAAAGTTTTCATACTGGAAATCTATATGTAAGTGTCCCAAGGCATAGTAATCAGCTTTTGGAACTTCTTCTGTAGATAAAGAATCAATTGGAAGAGTTCCCTTTGCTTTATCTATTGTTGTATGAAGCATAAAAATTTTAAACATTCCAGGAGAATCGTGAAGTTTTATTTTTCTTAAATCTTCTATTTCCAAACCTGATTTCTTTCCAGGATAACCATACAATGCAATTCCCTCATGAAGAGTGGGATTTAAATAAATTTTATCTTCTACTGTTTCGTAATCAGCAACATTTTTACAAAAACCTGCTTTTTCTAATACGTCTAAAAAAGTTTTTCCAGAAACAGAGTAGTCATGACTTCCTGCTACTATAAAACACGGAATCTTTGCATCTTTTAGTTTTCTGAATTCTGCAAAAGTTTCTTTTAGAATTTCAATAGGAGGATAAGCTGAATCAAATAAATCGCCTGCAATTAATACAAAATCCAGCCTTTCTTTTATACATCTCTCTATAGTTTTCTGAAAAGACTGAAAATTTAAGTCCTGCATAGGTTTTTGTTTCCATCCGCCTAAATGAACATCTGAAATATGGGCAAAACGAACCATCTTTTATTGAAAAGGTTTATAATATTTGAAAAATATGAGTGTATATAAAATTGAGTATGATATATTATAACAAATGAGGTGATTATATGAGATTCAGCGTTTTAGTTGGGGGAAAAGCAGGGCAAGGGCCAAATATACTTACACATACTTTAGGAAGAGCACTAGTTAGAAAGGGGCTTTATGTTTTTTACTCTAGAAATTACCAGTCTCTAATAAGAGGAGGGCATAATTTTAATATTCTTACTTTTTCAAATGAACCAGTTTACAGTAATGACAGCAAAATTGACATTTTAGTTGCTTTAGACGAAGAAAGCATTAAAATGCATAAAAAAAATCTGAAAAAGGATTCAGTAATAATAAGCGGAAAAGAGGGGAATATGCATTTTGCAGGAAAATTATTTAAGATTCTAGGAATAGAATTTGAATTTCTTGATGAGGAATTAAAGAGAATTGGAAGAAGATATGAAAAAAATGTTAAAGAAGCTAAAAAAGGGTATGAGGAAAATAAAGAAGAATTTGGTATAGATAATTCTTTATCTATTCTTTCTAATCAGGCAAGATTTTTTAGAAATGGGAATATGGGAATTGCAGAGGGAGCTATTAATTCAGGGTTGGATATTTATTATGCATATCCTATGACTCCTGCTACTCCTGTAATGGGAGAGCTTGCAGAGAAACAAATAGAGTATAATTATATGGTTGTAGAATTAGAAAATGAGATTGCTGTTGCTAATGCCGGTATTGGCAGTGCAATTACAGGAGCAAAGACAATGGTGGGCACTTCTGGAGGGGGTTTTGATTTAATGTCTGAGGCACTAAGTCTTACAGGAATAGCTGAAGTTCCTTTAGTATTTTATCTTGCTCAAAGACCAGGACCTGCTACAGGGGTTGCGACATATCAGGCTCAGGGAGATTTAAATATTGCTAGACATGCTGGACACGGAGAATTCCCAAGAGTAGTTATTGCTCCAGGAGATTCAAAAGAAGCAGAAGAAGTTACAACAGAAGCTTTTTACTTTTCTCAAAAATTTAAGATTCCTTCAATTATATTATCAGACAAACATTTAGCAGAGAGTTTTTACACAACAGAAGGAAAACATAATCTAACTATCTCAAAAAAATTAACTTCCTTTGCAAGATATAATAGTTATGAAAAAAATGAAGAAGGTTCTGCCACTGAGAATGCAGTAAAAGTAACTAATAATATTAAGAATAGAAAAAGGAAATCCCTAAGAATAAAAGAAGAAGCTAAAGAATTTGAACAATACAAGATTTTTGGAAACAGGCAGTCAAATAATGTAATTATTGGTTGGGGAAGCACAAAAGGAGCTATTTTAGATGTTCTTAATTCTGGAATTGATGCAAAATTTGTTCAGATTTTGTATATAGAACCCTTTCCTTCTGAAGATTTGTGGAGGGAATTAATTGGAAAAAATTTAATATTAATAGAAAACAATTCAACAGGACAATTAGGACAATTGATTAAAGAAAAGACAGGATTTAATGTTGCTCATAAAAATAAAATTTTAAGATATGATGGAAGGGCTTTTTTAAGAGATGAATTGGAAGTGGAAATTAAGAGGAGATTAAAATGACAATAGAAACAAAAAGACTACTTTTGAGACCAGTAATAAAAAAAGATGAAGAAGATTTGGCAAAAGCTCTAAATAACATAAATATTTCTAAATGGATTGTGCCTATGCCCCATCCTTATAAGAAAAAAGATGCTGAATGGTGGATTAATAACCAAATAAAGAAAAGAAAAGAAAAACCAAGAATAGATTATCATTTTGCAATTGAATTAAAACCAAATAAAAGACTGATTGGAGTAATAGGAATATTTGGATTTGATAAATATAAAATTAAAGGAGAATTAGGTTATTGGCTTGATCAAAAATATTGGAAACAAGGAATCATGTCTGAAGCTATTGAAAAGATTATTGAGTTCTCATTTAGCAAATTAAAATTAAAAAAAATTAATCTCCCTATATTTGCAAAAAATAATTCATCAAATGCTCTTGCTAAAAAATTTGGATTTAAACTTGAGGGAAAATTAAGAAAAAATGCTAGATGTCAAGCCACAAATAAAATTCATGATGAAAATGTTTGGGGATTATTAAAAAAAGAATGGCCAAAAATAAAAAAGGGGTTGAAGAAATGAGTCTAGAAACAAATTCAAAAATAACATGGTGTCCTGGATGTTTTAATTTTCAAATACTTAATGGAATAAAAAAAGTTTTGAAAAATAAAGATTTGAAAAAATTTGCAATTGTTACTGGAATTGGCTGTCATGGAAAGATGTTTGATTATCTTAATATATGGAATAAACACATTACATGGAAGAGTTCTTCCTACTATGCTTGGAATAAAAATAGGAAATCCTAATCTAAATGTTGTGGGGTTTGCAGGAGATGGTGATGCTTATGCAGAAGGAATAAGCCACTTAATTCATGCTGCAAGATATAATGCAAATATAAAATATTTTGTCCATAATAATCAAGTGTTTGCTCTTACAGTTGGGCAGCCAACACCTACAACTGAATTAAATTTTAAAGACAAGACAAATCCATTGGGAGTTAAAAATCCTCCATTAAACCCCATTAAACTGATGTTAGCAAGCGGGGCTACTTTTGTTGCAAGAGTATTTGCTGACAGCAAACAAATAGAATGGATTACAAAGGAAGCACTAAAACATAAAGGATTTGCATTTATTGAAATTTTACAACCTTGTTTAGTATTTCATCCAGATATAGGTTATAAAGAAAAAACATATATGCTTGATGATAAACATGATAAAAAGAGTTTTACACAAGCAATGAAAAAAGCCAGTGAGTTTGATTATAATATAGCTAAAAAAATTCCTTTAGGAATTTTCTATCAAGTAGAAAAAGAGAATTTTATAGATAAGTGGCCTCAATTAAAAGAATTGAAAAGTAAAGGGATTGGTTGGAGAGAGGTTAATAGGTAAAATGTCAAAAGAAACAAAAAAGTGGTGGGAATTTTCTTCAGCAGGTTATCAAAAAGATTCTAAAATTCCTATAGACATCCATTATGGCCCTGGCGCTCCGAATGAAAAGACCATGAAACTTCTTGGAAATTTAAAAGGAAAAAAAGTTTTAGAGATTGGATGTGGTGGAGCCCAATGTGGGATTGCTATGGCAAAAAAAGGTGCAATTGTAGTTGGAATGGATATTTCTAATGAACAATTAAAATTTGCAAAAAATTTGGCTGAAAAAAACAAAGTTAAAATAAAATTTTATCAAGGAGATATTGTTAATTTAAAACAAATAAAATCAAATTCTCAAGATATAGTATTTACTGCATGGGCTCTCCATTATGTAAGTAATTTAAAAAAATGTTTTAAGGAAGTTTATAGAGTTTTAAAAAAGAAAGGGAAGTTTATTGCTGCTCTTCCCCACCCCTTTTATGATACTGTGAATTATAGAACATTAAAATTAAATAGAAGTTATTTTAAGAGTGGAAGATTTGAAGAAGTGCATTCAGATAAAACAAAAAAATTTGTTGCTTATCATCATACTTTTTCAAGTATAACAAATGCTTTTGCAGATTCAGGATTAAAGATTGAAAAAGTAATTGAACCAGATTCGAGAAAAAAACATAAAGGAGATCCTTGGTATGGGATTTGGGAATTTAAACCTAAACTTATGAAATATTTTCCACCCACAATAATTTTTAGGGGCATCAAAGAGTAACTTCCCAAACATAAAGCTCTTCGAAAAATAATTTCTTTTTTGCTAGTAACTTCTTTTTATAATTTAACCAATTAATATCCTTTGTTAAAGAACTTGTTAAAAGAAATATTTTTCCGCTTGGAGTTAAATGCTCTTTTGCTTGTTTAAGAAATTTATTAGTAATCTCGCTTCCGAGTTTTCCTCCTGTTGTTGCTATTTGAGAAGATTCTGGCTCTTTTTTATCTTTAGGAAGATAAGGGGGATTAAAAATAATAAGATCAAATTTTTCTTTAACATTATTAAATAAATCAGAAGGCAGGCAATTAAATCCTTGTTTCCTACAATGCAATACAGCTTCTTTGTTTATGTCAACTCCAAGAATATCTTTTACTCCCATCTCTTTAAGAGTTCTCAATTGAATTCCACTGCCAATACCTATCTCAAGACATTTTATTTTTTTGTCTTTAATATATTTTTTTAAAATACCTTCCATTAAATAAGAATCTTCTGCTGGCTTATAAATTTCAGACATTTTAAAATAAAGAATTAAAAAAATCAATTAATTCTTTTCGAAAAAGAAAGATTCCTGCTAAAACCAAAAGCAATACAAATAAAGCAGCAATTAGTAAAATAATCCCTAGCTTTCCTTTTGTAGTTGTTTTTTCTTCATATTTTGAAATTATTTGTTTTCCTTGTGTTTCTGGTTTTCCTTTAGTTTCAGAAACTTTTGGAGGAGTAGGTTGGGGGGTGGGGTGATATTTAGAGGGAATAGGTTTAGTAACTGGCTTTGTAATTCCCTTGGGGGTTGATTTTTGTAGATGAGATAAAGGCTGAGAAGGGTGTTCATGTAATGCTCTTGCAGATTCTTCTATATCTTCTTTTTTATATCCAGCATTATAAAAACTCATCATTGCTTGTTCAAGGGTATATCCTCTTGAAAGAGCATTTCTTAATCCTTCTACAATATCTCGATTAATCATTTTACTTAAAATTTCAAAACTTTTCCATTTGAAGAAAGATGAGATGTCTCTCCAAATTTATATCCAAATTCATTTGCAAGTTCAATAAGAGGGGTTTCCTGTTGAAGAGAACCATGAGCAGGAATAATATGTTTAGGTTTGAATATCTTTAATAATTCTCTTAAATCTTCTTTACTTGCATGTCCTGAAACATGAATATCAGTCTGAACCCTTACTCCCTTGCTTCTAAGTTTTTTATCCATCTTATCTCTTGCCACAATAGTTGAAGGGGTTGGAATTACACTAGAGGAAAAAATGACATTATCCCCTGATTTAAATTTAAAGGGGGTTTCTCCTTTTACAAGCCTATCCATTATAGAACCTCTTTCTGCCTGATGTCCTGTGCATACAACAAGATATTTTCCTCTATTTTTATTTATTTTATTTAATTCAGAATTTATCTGTCTTCTATATTTTAGTAATTTAACTTTAGAAGAAAGAGGATTTTTATGAACATTGATTGCGGCATTTACATACTTATTAAGACTTCTTCCCATAAAAACTATTTGCCTTCCGGTTTTTTTACCAAATTCAACAATACTTTTTAATCTAGCAATATGAGAGGAAAAAGTTGTCACAAACAAAGCGGATTTTTTATCTCCTCTAACAACAGAGAAAGCATCTTCTAGTAAATTACGTGCTATTCTTTCGCTGGGAGTTTTTCCATTTGTACCAGAATAAAGAGCGTCTGCAATTAAAGCTTTAACACCTTTATTTCCTATTTGTCTCATTTTTTTGTAACTAGGAGGGTTGCCCATTGTTGGAAAGTTATCAAATTTAAAATCAAGTGTATAAACTATTGCTCCTTCTTTAGTGTGAATAACAGGAAACACTACTTGAATAGTTGAGTGAGTTACATTTATGAAATCAATTTTATAATTTCCAGATTTTCCTTTAACAGTGTGAGTTGAATCTGGCTGGACATTTATTCTTTTGTTTTTTACCCTTATTTTTTCATTTTTAAGAATCTCATCAAAAACAGCCATTGTAAAAGGAGTAGCATAGATTGTGGCTTTTGGATATCTATGGGCAAGATAAGGAAGCGCTCCAACATGATCTAGATGTGCGTGTCCAATAATTATGGCTCTTACTTTATTTCTCCATCCAAGTTTATCAAGAACAACATCATTAGGACCTGCCTTTATTCTTCTTAATTTCTCAAGAGTCATTCTCTCTTTAGATTCAGATTCTTCTTGTTCCATGAGAGCGGGGAGATAAACACCAGCGTCTATAATTATGACATCTTCATCTATTTTAATAGCAGTCATATTTTTTCCAACTTCTTCATATCCTCCAACTGTACAGATTTCTATCATTTTAGTTTATCCTCTTTTTCAATATAATTAGAAAAAGTAAGTTTAAATATGTTGTTTTCTTTGGGATCTTATGCGTGCTCTTAAACCTTCAATAAGGGAGAAAAAGAGATATTTACTAATTAAAGGGGAAAATCTTAAAAAAAATATTGAGAAAGCTATTTTGGATTTTATTGGAATTTTAGGAATGTCCAAAACAGGTTTAAGTTGGATTAAAACAAAAAAAGATTCTGTAATTATATGTATAAATAGAGAAATGGTTGATAAAGTGAGAGCAAGTTTAGTTATTTATCCTGAAAAAATAGAAGTTGTAAAAGTTTCTGGAACCTTAAAGGGATTGAAGAAATAATTAATTATCTTCTTTTTCCATCTTTTTCTTAATAAATTCTAATTGTCCTTCACATCTTTTTATTCCTTGTTCAAATATTTTAATCTCATTCTTAATTGCTTCAATTTCTTTTTTATGATATTCTATATATTTTTTATGGTGTTCTTGAATTTGCTTTTCATGGAATTTTAATTTTTCTTCTTGGTCAATTTTTTCATTTAAATCAAAAGTTTCTTTGATGATTTTTTTATGTTCTTCAATAGATTTTTCATGAAATTTAACCCATCCTTCATTATATTCTATTTCTTGTTCATTTTCTTTTAATAAGTTTTTAATCTCTTCAAGTTGCTTAAGATATACAGATTTCCTATTGGTTTGTTTTTGAAGCTGTTCATTAAAATATTGGATTCTCCCTAAATGGGGGGCTAATTTATTTTGTTCCATTTTCAAGTAACTCTCTTTTAAAATGAAACTCATTAGCACCTGCTTCTAAAGCTTCTTTTTCATGATTTTGAGAACTCATTGATATAATTGTTTCAATTCCTTTTTTAACCGCTGCTCTAATAACATCTAAACCTCCTGTAGGAAAATTATCTCCTAAATGATAATCTGTAATTACTTGATTATAATCTCCTGTTTCAATTCTCTTTAAGGCATCAGGAAGATTAGAAGAATAATCTGAATTTGGAAATTGTGTTCTAAGTCTATCATAAACTACTTGCATATCGTCTACAATTAATGTTTTATTCATAATCTAATATAATCATAAAAGTTTTTAAATCTTATGGTTAATTACTACTAAAAAGTAACTAAATATATTAAATAGTTTCATTAACCAAAAGTCTTATAAATGATAATTATTCTTTAATTTTGAATAGAGAAGGAAAAAGATTTTAATTTATTATAAAATTCTCTTAAAAAAATAAGAAAATGGACATGCCAATAGACATGCAACATCAAGCAATGGGATATGATAGAACAGCAACTATGTTCTCCCCAGAAGGGCATTTACTTCAAGTAGAGTATGCTGAAAAAACAGTTAGGCTTGGAAGTTCAAGCATAGGACTGGTTTGCTCAGACGGGTGTTTTATTCTTGCAGATAAAAGAATAGATGATAAACTTATAGTGGCAAAATCTGCAAGTAAAGTATATGAAATTGATAGTCATATTATATCTAGTGTTGCTGGAATTGTTTCTGATGCTAGAGTTTTAATTGAAAAATCTCAAGTTTTAGCTCAGCAACATAGAGTAACTTATGATTCTCCAATAGAGCCAGAATTAATTGTTAAGGAAATCTCTAACATTAAACAGCAATTTAGCCAATATGGAGGAGCAAGACCTTTTGGGGTATCTTTAATGATTGCTGGAATGAATAATGGGAAACCAGAATTATACACTAGTGATGTTACTGGAAATTATTTAGGTTATCACGCTAATGCAATTGGAGAGGACGATGACAAAATAAAAGAAAAATTAAGAGAAAAATATAATAAGGAGTTAACAATTAAAAAAGGGGTTAAAATGGCATTAGAGATATTTAAAGAAATACAAGGAGATAAATTTAACATGGATAAATTTGAATTAGCATTTATTAAAAAACAAGGTAATATTCAAAAATTAGACGGAGAGGATATTAAAGATTTAAAATGAACACCACTGCAAGAATTAAAAAGGCTGGAAAGAGATTTGAAATTATTGTTGATTTAAATGATGCAGTCAAACTAAAAAAAGGAGAAATTTCTTTCATTAGTATAGAAGGGGATAGTATTTTTTCTGATTCAAAAAAAGGGCAGAGAGCTTCTCCATCAGATTTAAAAGAAGCTTTTGGAACAGAGGATATTAATGAAATTGCAAAAACAATTATCAAAGAAGGCGAGGTTTTAACAAGTCAGGAATATAGAGATGCTGAACAAGAGAAGAAATTTAAGCAAGCAGTTGATTTTTTAGTGACAAACGCAATTAATCCTCAGACAAACAATCCCCATACACCTGAAAGAATAAAATCTGCACTAGAAGAGGCACATGTTAATATTAAAAATGTTCCAATAGAAAATCAGATTAAGGAAATTATTGAAAAAGTAAGTAAAATACTTCCTATAAAAATTGAAACAAAAAAAATTAAAGTAATTATACCTGCAATACATACTGGACAGGCTTATGGAATTGTAAGCCCATATAAAGAGGGAGAAAAGTGGAAAGATGATGGAAGTCTTGAAGTAATTGTGAATATTCCTTCTGGAATTGTTATTGATTTTTATGATAAATTAAATTCAGTTACTCATGGAAGTGCCCTAACAGAGGAAATAAAAGAAAATGACTGATAGAAAAATAGTAATTCCTGGAGAAGTTATTGTTAAAGGAGATGACTATTTGCCAGGAGAATGGACAGAAAAAACAGAAAAAGGAATTATCTCTTTAAGATATGGGTTAGCAGAAGAAACAAAAAGACTGGTTAAAGTTATACCTTTGTCTGGAGTTTATCATCCTAGAAGAGGAAATGTGGTGATAGGAAAAGTGGAAAATGTTACTTATAATGGATGGGTAATTAATATTGGAAGCGAGGATAATGCTTTCTTATCTTTAATGGAAGTTCCAAGATTTGTGAATAAAGATGCTTTAGAAGAAGTTATGAATATAGGAGATTCAGCTGTTGTAAAAGTATGGGGAGTGAATAGAAGAGGAATAGATTTAAGTTTAAAATCTAGAGGATTAGGAAAAATTGAAGAAGGTATGATCATTGAAATAAACCCTTATAAAGTTCCTAGGGTAATTGGAAAAGAAGGAAGTATGATAAAAATAATAAAAGAAGAGACTGGATGTAATATAACAGTTGGACAAAATGGTTTTGTTTGGATTAAAGGAGATAAAATTGAAAATGAACTTCTTGCTAAAAAAGCCATATTATTTGTAACAAAAAAGTCTTTTGTGTCTGGATTAACAGACGAAGTAATCAAATGGTTTAAAGAAAATAAGAAGGAGAGTAAAAAATAATGGCATATAAAAGATTGGATGGAAGAAGTAACGATGAAATGAGGCCTATTAAAGCAAAGGTAAATGTTGTTCCAAATGCAGATGGAAGTGCAATGTTTTCCATAGGAGACACAATTGCAATAGCTGCGGTTTATGGTCCTAAAAAAATGCATCCTCAGCATCAGCAAGATCCTGAAAAAGGAGTCTTAAGATGCACATATAATATGAATAGTTTTTCTGTTTCAGATAGAATTAGACCAGGACCAAGCAGAAGAAGTATGGAAATAAGTAAAATAACAGAATGGGCTCTAAGTCCAGTTGTTATGCTCAAGAAATATCCTGGAAGTGTTGTAGATGTTCACATAAATATAATACAGGCAGATGCTGGAACAAGATGTGCGGGAATTAATGCTGCATCAATGGCGCTTGCACACGCAGGCATCCCTATGAAAGAATTGGTTTCAAGTATTTCTGTTGGTAAAATGGATAAAACAATAGTTCTTGATCTAGATAAATATGAAGATTCTGATTTTGAAGAAGGAGAAGGTTCTACTGATATACCTATTTCAATGACTGGTGATGGAAAATTAACTCATATTCAATTAGATGGAAAGATAGATAAAAAACAATTAAAAGAAGGAATTAAAATGGCAAAAAAAGCTTGTGAAGAGATTCATGAAATTCAGAAAAAGGCTTTAAAAGAAACAATTAAAAAATAAAATGGAAACTGCAAATATCACTAAAAAAAGAATAGAAAAGTACCTTTCAGAAGGAAAAAGGTTTGATGAACGAAAACCAGAAGAATTCAGAGAGATTACAATAGAGACAGGAGTTTCAAAAAAAGCAGAAGGAAGTGCGAGAATAAAAATAGGAAAAACAGAAGTAATAGTGGGGGTTAAATTAGGACTCGCTGAACCTTATCCAGATTCTCCTAACAAAGGAAATCTTATGACAACCGCAGAATTAACTCCACTTAGTTCAGAAAGAATATCTCTTGGCAGGCCAGGAATAGAATCTGTTGAATTGGGAAGAGTTATTGATAGAGGAATAAGAGAAAGCAAATTCATTGAACTTGAAAAATTATGCATTAAAGAAGGTGAAAAAGTATGGAATGTTTTCATAGATATATATTCTATAAATGATGATGGGAATATTCTTGATGCAGCTGGAATAGGAGCAGTTGTTGCTTTAAAAGATGCTCACATTCCTAAATATGATGAAAAGGAAGACAAGGTTATTTATGATGAACCAGGCAAAGAAAAATTACCTTTATCCAAGAATATAACATTCCCGATAACAGTGCGTAAAGTAGGAAATGATTTTTTAGTTGATCCTACTAGAGAAGAAGAAGATATTGTTAAATCAAGGGTGACTATTGGAATGAATAAACAAGGAATAGCTTCTATGCAAAAAGGAAAAGATGGAAGTTTAGGCACTGAAGAATTTGATAAGATTTTGGACATAGCTGAAAAAACTTGGGCAGAAGTATTTAAAAAAATAGAAAAACATACCAAATAGTAATAAAATGGTTGAATCAAGAAAATTCAGTAAATATGAGGTTGCAAGGATTCTTGGAGCCAGGTCTCTACAAATTGCTATGAATGCTCCTTTATTGATTAAAATAGAAAAAGAGGATTTAGAAAAAATAAAGTTTGATGCTTTGAAAATTGCAGAGATTGAATTTAATTCAAATATTCTTCCTATCTCAATAAAAAAGCCTCTTCCTCAAAAAAAGAAAGGAAAATTAAAAAGGCCTAAAGAAGTCAAACTTAGTGATAAGAAAATAGAGAAATTAGAGCAAGAAGAAGAAAAAAAGATTGCTGAAGGAGGAGAGATAATGGAATTAGCTAATCCTGAAGATGAAGCAGAAACAGAAGAAATTAGTTCTGAAGAAGAATAACTTTTGTATCAAAAAGGTTATAAATGAAATTTGTTTTTGGAGTTTATGGTGATAATAAAAAAGGTGGTGGCAACAAGTTTATTAGATTCTCGTAAAGAAAAAACAATTTTAGTTACAATTAAAACAGATGTTGGAACTTTTTCAAGCAGTTCTCCTACTGGAAAATCAACAGGAAAATATGAGGCTAAACCCTATAAAAAAAACTTAGAAGGGGATATTAAAACAATTAAGGATTTTGAAGAATATTTCTCTGGGGAAATTATTGAGAAATTTGAAGATTTACGAAGAATAGAAGATATAACTGATAGGAATATTGGAGCCAATACTCTTTTTGCACTTGAATCTGCTATTTTAAAGGCTCTAGCAAAATCACAAAAAAAACAAGTTTGGCAAATCATTAATCCTGATGCTAAAAGGTTCCCAAGATTAGTGGGGAATGTTGTTGGAGGAGGAAAGCATTCTAATACAGATAAAGGCTCTGGAACTAAATCCCAGGCCTCGTCCGTCTATGCCGAACGAAAGCCTGATTTTCAAGAATTTGAATTAATTCCAGACACTAAAACAATAAAAGAGGCTTATGAAACAAATAAAAGAGCAAAAAAAGAGATTGAGTCTGTTCTTAAAAATATAGATAAAAAATTTAAGAGTAAGAAAAATGATGAAAACGCTTGGGTTACTTCTTTGACTGATAAAGAGGTTTTAGATATTTTAAAAGACACCAAATTACCAATCGGATTAGATATTGCAGCGTCTAGTTTTTATAAAAGAAAAAAATATAATTATGAGAATCCTATTTTCAAAAGAACACAAGAAGAGCAATTAATGTATATAAGTAATTTAATAAAAAATTATAACTTATTATATCTTGAAGATGCTTTTCAAGAGGAAGATTTTGAAAGCTTTGCCAAGCTCCTTAAAAAGTTTCCAGATATTTTGGTTGTTGGAGATGATTTGACTGTTACAAATCCAAAAAGATTAAAAAAAGCAGTTGAAATGAAAAGCATTAATGCCATTATTATAAAACCAAATCAAATTGGCTCTTTGTTGAAAGTAAAAGAAGTTGTTGAAATGGCTAAAAAGAAAAATATAAGGACTGTTTTTTCGCATAGAAGCGGGGAGACAGAGGAGACAATTCTTGCTGATTTAGCTTTTGGTTTTGAAGCTGATTTCTTTAAATCTGGAACAGAAGGAGATGCCCGTGCAAAGAAGATTAAAAGATTGATTGAGATTGAGAAGAGTTTGAGATGATAAAAACTCTTATTAAAAATGGGCTTGAAAAAATTGGACTAAAGGCTAAATCAATATCATTCTTAGATGCAGGGACGTCTAAAAACAACTATATTATAAAAACAAAAAAAGAGAAATACATTCTAAAACTATTTGAGAAAGAGAAGAAGAAAAAAATTCAGAGACAAATAGACCTTATGAGGGAAATAAATGAAAAAGAAATTTTAACAATAAATCCAATTCATTCCAAACTCTTAACTTTTGATTCAAAGGTAGGATATGTTTACAAATATTTAGAAGGAAAACAATATAGGGAATTAAGAATTAAAAATAAATTGTACAATTTTGGCAAAATTATTGGAAGATTTAATCGATTAACAAAAAATATAATGCCGAGCAAAAGGAACAGCTCTTATATATATAAAATAAAAAAAGAAGCCAAAAATACAACTAAAAATATGAAATGGAAAAAAGATTTTTTACATAAAAAAGCCAAAAGCCTTCTTGAAGAAGGTGTTAAAATCATTGAACAGGAATATAAAGGATATAAATTTAGAACACAATTAATCCATGGAGACCTACATTATGACAATGTTTTCTATGAAGACCAAAAACATATAATTATAGATGTGGAAGGTTTAGAAAATTCAATCTTAGCTCGTGAATCATCAACTTTAATAACATATATGGTAGATAATTCATTAATAAAGTTCAAGATAGAACTAAAAAAATTTCTAAAGGGGTATGAATCTGAATATAAACTAACTAAAAAAGAAAAAGAATTAATGCCTCTTCTTATGATAGTAAGAAAATTTGGGGAGATTATGTATCTTTTAGCTCAAGAATATAAAAAAAATCTATCTAAAAAAGAGATTGAATACTTCTTAGGGCATACGACAAGAAAACTTAAAATCATTATTAAAAGATATGATGAAATAAAAAGGATATTTAAAAATATTTAAAATAAACTTCATAGCAACCTTTAAAAATCTATTTTTCTCTGAATTCACATGACTAAAGAAGAAGTTGAGACAAAAGCTGAAATTATTAAAGATATAGAAGAAAGCGGAGTTCCTACTGAAGTTGCTAAAGAAGAGGAAGTTTTAGATGAAAAAGCAGCTGAAAAAGAATCAACTGAAAAGACAATAGAAGAGAAAAAGAAAGCTATTTTAGAAAAAGTTAAGAAACTTAAAGAAAAAGTTGAGACTACAAAAACAGAAGAGCTTAAAGAACAGGTTAAAGCTAAGAAAAAAGCAGAGATGCTTATTCCTCTTGAAGAGTATGTTAAAGCAGGAATTTATCTTGGAACAAAAGTTGTAACTCCTGATATGAAACCTTTTGTATATAGAAGAAGGGCTGACGGATTAGCTATTTTTAATACTGATTTAATTGATGAAAAATTAAAACAAGGAATTGAATTTTTGTCAAAATTCAATGCAGAAGACACAATCCTTGTTTGTAAAAGACAAGCAGGATGGAAAGCTGCTGAGATGTTTGGAAAAATTACTGGAATAAGAGTATTTACAAAGAAATATCCTGCTGGAGTTCTTACTAATACTAATCTTCCTGATTTTTTTGAAAATGAATTAACAATTATTATGGATCACTGGCTAGATAAAAATGCATTAAATGATACTTTAAAAGTTCATAAAAAAGTTCTGATGGTTTGTGACACAAATAATTTTTCAAAAGGAGCAGACCAAGTCCTAATTGGGAATAATAAGAGTGCTAGAAGTTTAGGAGTAATTTTTTATTTATTAACAAAAGGATACTGTAAAGCAAAAAAAATTGATTGTGAAATTCCTGATTTAGAATGGTGGACTGGAGA
>Ga0180432_10005857_pt1 | contig 16187 bp, 14 predicted proteins | sample SS_ome_10_FD_132414 | JGI IMG/M metagenome (GOLD analysis project Ga0180432, IMG submission 132414) | Hypersaline lake sediment archaeal communities from the Salton Sea, California, USA - SS_1_MS_2 metaG | ecosystem: Environmental > Aquatic > Non-marine Saline and Alkaline > Hypersaline >... | reverse complement strand
CATTTGTTCCGGGGGGATCGATTTCTGCTCCAGGCTGAATCCAAAATCAGCCATCTTGAAGCAGTTGAGCAGTTTTTTGCGGGTCTGGAACTCCAGGGCCAGAAAGACGTCCTGGGGGCCCAGCAGGCCCATGGAAATAAGCAACTCGCCCGCGGGCTTCTTGGTTTTGACCAGCTGATCCAGCAACTGGTTGTAGTCCGCCGACGATATCTTGCCTTCTTCCAGTAGGATGCGGCCCAGGGTTTCTTCCTGCAGCCTGGAGACGACGTTGACCGGCTTGCCTCCCCGCAGCAGGATGATGCGCTGGACGTCGCCCTCTATTAGGGTGAGATCCCCCTCGAACGACGCTCTTTGCAGAGCGTTGAGCAGGTAGGGCAGGTACAGTTTGCGTTCTTCCGTCATTCGTCCTGCAAAAGTAGCAGATTCCACGAGACAGCGTCAATCGGGACGGGCTTGACATCACGTTGGACTTGCAGTATCCGATTCGGCTCAAAGCCCCAGGATTGCGGGGCGATGGTCTTGTGGGAGGAGTTGAAATGATCGAAGTGTCCAACCTCACCAAGCGCTACCATCGGCTGGTGGCCCTCGATGGGATCAGTTTCAAGGTGAACCAGGGGGACGTGCTGGGTTTTCTGGGGCCCAACGGGGCGGGGAAGACCACCACCATGCGGATTCTCACCGGCGCCATGCCGGCGACGTCGGGACAGGTGCAAGTGGCCGGCTACGATGTGTTCGAACAACCCCTGCAGGTTAAGCGCCGGGTGGGTTATCTGGCGGAAGTGCCGCCGTTGTATGAGGACATGGATACCAGCTCGTTTCTTCGCTTCGTTGGAAGGCTGAAGGGGGTTGGGCGCAAGAAGCTGGGCGGGGAAGTGGATCGGGTGCTGGCCACCTGCGGACTAGAGGAAGTGTGCTCCCGTCGGATCGGCAACCTCTCCAAGGGGTTTCGCCAGCGCATCGGCGTGGCCCAGGCACTGCTGGGTGATCCCGAGGTCCTGATACTCGACGAACCCACAATCGGCCTCGATCCCAATCAGATCATCGAGATCCGGGGATTGATCCGGGAATTGGCGGAGAATCACACCGTGGTGCTGTCCACTCATATCCTTCCCGAGGTGACCCAGATCTGCAACCGGGTGGTGATCATCCATCGGGGCCGGATCGTGGCGGACGACAGCCTGGATAAACTCACCACCGAGGAGAGATCGTTGGAGCAGACTTTCCACGAGTTGACCCAGCAGTAGGGACAGGAGACTGGAATGAGAAACGTCTTCGCAATATTCCGCAAGGAACTCCAGATCACCTTTACTACGCCGGTGGCCTATGTGGCCTTCACCGTCTTCACCATCGTTTCGAGCTTCTTCTTTCTGCGCATGCTTTCGGAGTTCCAGCGCCGGATCATGATCGCCACGCAGATGCGCCCCCAGATGCTCCAGTACATGAACTTCACCGATCACGTTATCCAGCCCCTGCTCTACAACGTCGCGGTGATTCTGATCTTCGTGGTGCCCTTTATTACCATGCGCCTGATTGCCGAGGAGCGCCGCGCACGGACTTTTGAGCTGTTGTTGACCAACCCGGTAACTCCATTCCAAATAGTCCTTGGCAAGTACCTGTCAGCCCTGGTGGTGGTTCTGGTCATGGTGATACTGGTGCTGATCTATCCCCTGCTGGTCTGGACTTATGCGGAGTACGGGGGGCCCGAATGGGCTACGGTGTTGACCGGCCTGGTGGGGTTGTTCCTGGTCGGGGCGGCGTTCACCGCCGTAGGTCTGTTCATATCGTCGCTGACCAGTTCCCAGATTGTCGCGGCCGCCATCACTTTCTGCACGCTGTTGCTTCTTTGGGTGGTGGGCTGGGCCGCCACGGACAACACCGGGATCACCCGCGATATTCTCAGCGGAATGAGCGCCATCGAGCACATACGCAGTTTTGCCAAGGGAATCATAGATTCAAAGGATCTGGTCTATTATCTCTCGCTGGCTTTTCTGGGTGTGTTCCTCACCCACCGGGCTCTCGAGGCCCAGCGGTGGCGGTGAGAGGGAGGAACAAAACTATGATCAAGCTCGGACGCATAGCCGGTATCGTCGGTATGGTATCGTTGCTTTCGGCCCCCCTGACCCTCTTCTTGTGGGATTGGCAGTTTACCTGGGTGGCGGTGGCCAAGTTGCTCTTCGGCCTCTTGCTGATCGCCTTCTGGTTGTCCACCAACTTCCGCGGGATTCGCCGGACATTCCAGGGGCGGTCCGCCTTCTACGGGGGTTTCACCGTTCTGTTTACGGTCATGGCCATTGCCGGAGTGGTGATCGTGAACTATGCCGCCCACAAGTACCCGTGGAGCCAGGACCTTACCGAGCAGAAGATCTTTTCGCTCTCCGATCAGACCACCCGGCTTCTCGAGGGCCTGGAGGACGACGTGGAGGTCACGGCGTTTTATGGGCCCAAGGAGCCAGAGTACGGATTGTTGCTGAACTTCTTCGAGCGCTACCGCTACGGTTCCGGCCATTTCTTGTACGAATTCATCGACCCGGTGATCCGGCAGGATTTGGTGGAGAAATACAAGATCCACCAGAACGGCCCGCGGATCATCATCCGTTACAAGGAGAAGCAGGAACGGGTGAAGCTGGGAGAAGAGGGGCAGAGCGGTCCCGAGGAAGCCATCACCGCCGCCCTGCTGAAGCTCACCGCCTCCGGAGAGCAGAAGAAGATCTGTTTTACCACCGGCCACGGGGAAAAATCACTCGAGGGTGATGATCCCCGTGAAGCTCTCTCCCTGTTAAAACAGGACCTGCAAGGCGAAGGGTATCTCATCGATGCGATCTCGCTTCTGGAACAGCCCCGGGTCCCCGCGGTCTGTGAGGCGGTGGTTCTGGCGGGCCCCCGGCAGGACCTGGTCGAAGACGAGATTCGCAGCCTGGACAACTTCCTGCAGGCCGGGGGGAAGTTGCTGGCCTTCGTGGGCGTCGGCGACTCGCCCTCGGTGAGCGGTCTGCTGAAGGGCTTCGGCATTCGGCTGGGTCAGGATACGGTCATTTACGCCAAGGGCCGCCGTCCCCTCGAGGTGGTCACCGATCCCATGCGTTATCCCAGTACCCATCCGATCTTCTCCCGGTTCTTCAAGGGCGGGGTGGTGGTGCTCAACCAGCTTCAGGCGGTATTTCCCATGGCTCGTTCGGTGAAAAAGTCCCCGAGCCCACCGCAGGGAGTTGAGGTGACCGAGTTGGCGGCCTCCAGCGCCCATGCCTGGGCGGAAACCGATTCGATCGCCGGCGGGGAGAAGATCGCCGTAACGTTTGATGAGGGAAAGGACGCGCCCGGCCCGGTTCCCCTGGCGGTGGTAGCGGAGATGAAGCCGGCCGGAGCGACCGAGTCCGGGACCCGCCTGGCGGTGTTCGGCTCTTCGCTGTTGGCGGTGGATGCCGCCTACCGGGTGTTTCCATTCAACCGCAATCTGGTGCTGAACACGGTGGCCTGGCTGACCTCCGAGGAGAAGAGGATCTCCATACGTCCCCGCTTCCGGGCCGCCTCCTTGCTGCGCTTGAACGAATCCCAGATGAAGTTTATCACCTTTTTCACCACCGACATCCTGCCGCTGTTCATCTTGGCCTTCGGCATTGCTATCTGGCAGCTGAGGAGGTGGTCATAGTGGCCGCGATGACCTATCGCACCCGCACCCTGGTCAAGGCCGCCCTGGGTTTTCTGTTTGTCGCCGGACTGAGCCTGGCCGTGTATTTCGGTGTTTACGAGGCGAAGAAAGAGGAGGCCCGCGCCGAGTTCGAAGCCCGGGAGGTCCTGCGCTTCGACAGGGAAAAGGTGGTCCGTCTCCAGATGGAGAAAGGCGGTCAGATCACGGCGGCCGAAAGAAGCGGAAGGGACACGAAGGATCAGCCCGAATGGAAGGTGGTCGAACCGGTTGAAGACGCCGGAGACAATACCAGCATCAACGGCCTGCTGGGAGTGGTGGATCGGTTGGAATCCGAGCAGGTGATCGCCGGCAAGGACCGGGAGCCGCTGGAAGTCTACGGGCTCGATCCGCCTCGGGGGAGGGTCGTTCTGACGTTGGAGGATGGTTCATCCCGTGCGTTGCAGGTGGGGAAGAAGAGCGCGTTCGACAACCGACTCTACATCCAGCGCGAGGGGGACGAGGATGTGCTTCTGGTAAAGGGCTACGTGGAAAAGTCCCTGCTGAAGAAGACTTTCGATCTCCGGCGTAAGGAGTTGGTTCGTTTCGAGAAGAGCCTGGTGCGCCAGTTGAGCCTTTCTTGCGAAGGGGTGAAGATCGATTTGAAGAAAGAGGGGGATGATTGGAACATTACTGCTCCCCTGGAGGACCGTGCGGACAAGGGCGAGGTGGACAAGATCCTCAATACCGTCTTGAATCTGCGCGCCACCAGATTTCCTCCAAAAGAGCAGCTGGGCCTGGAGGTCTACGGACTGGAGCCGGCGGAGGTCGCGATAGAAGTGTTCGTTGGTCCGGACATGGCCTCCAGTACAGTGGTCTTGGGGAGGGGCCGACTCAAGCCTAACCTGGGCAAGGTCTTCGCCAAGGTGCAGCCGGGAGGGCCGGTGGCCGAGGTCCGGGAGTACCAGCTCAAGAACATCGCAAAGACTCCCTTCGATCTCCAGGCCAAGGCCCCGCTGGAGTTTGACTCCAAGCAGGTTTTCAAGATCAAGTCGGCCTCGGACCAGAGTCTGATCGTGCTTGAAAAGGAAGAGGAAGAGAAGGAATCGAGAAAGGTGGAGGTCTGGTCTTTGGTTTCCCCCCGGTCGGCCAGGGCCAAGGGTTACAAGGTCAACTCGTTTCTTTCCGGCCTCAAAGGGTTGAAGGCGGTAAGATTCGCTGGAGACAAGCAAAAAGCCGATCTGGCGTTGTTCGGGCTGGACAAACCCACCCGCACCATCACCCTTTACGACCGCGAGGACCGCGAGCTGGGGGTCTTGAAGATCGGAAGAAGCACGCCCGAGGGGGTCTATGTGATCGGATCCGCCCGGCCCCGGGTGTGCCTGGCGGACAAGAAGAAAATCGATAGCTTTCCAGCAGATGCGAAGGATCTCGAGGCCGAAAAGCAGAAAAAGCTTGATCCTACAGGGTTTTCCCCTTAGACTTCCCCACCTTTTTTAGACGATACCGGGAGTCGGTGCCATGGCTCGTGTAACAGTCGAAGATTGCTTGCGTAATATTCCCAACCGCTTTGCTCTGGTGATGCTGGCTACCAGGCGCACCCGTCAGTTGCTGGACGGCGCCCGCCCGCTGGTTAGGGCGAAGAACAAGATGCCGATCATCTCCCTCCGCGAAATTGCCGCCGGTAAGGTTCGCTTCAAGGAAGAACCGCTCGAGGACGACTCAGCCGAGTAGCCCTGCAAGTCCGTGTTGCATGGTGGACGACCGAGACACGCGCCGGCATGCCCGGCACCAGCTTGAAGCCGAGATCGAGGTGGGTGACGGCCACTTGGGCGGCGAGCTGGTGTTCGACAGCTATAATGTTTCCCAAGGAGGGCTGTTTCTCAGGTCGGATCTTCTCCTGGAGGTGGGGGATACGGTCTGGGTGTCCTTCACGCTGCCGGGCACATCGGTAGCCATTCGCACCCGGGGCAAGGTGGTTTGGGTGAACCGGAATCCAGACGAGAACGATCCCGCCAACCGCCCCGGTATGGGCGTCCAGTTCCTCGACCTGACCGAAGTGGAAGAAACCGCACTGACCGCCTATCTGGAGGAGCCGCCGGCGGGTTGATCACCGCACTTCGACGGTAATGGGCTCGCTCTGCATGGGCCACTCGGAGCCAGCGTCGGGGAAGCTCCAGCCGCCGTCCGGAGTGGGGGAGCAGGGAAGCGAGGAGTTCTCCACCTCGCGGGTGAAGGCGGTGACATCGAGAGTGCCCGGCGAGGCTCCTTCCAGAATCACCCGGCTGCCTCCCAGATCGTCCTGCTCGCAATCGATGATTGCGTGACCCGCTGGCTGCGTGGTCCAGAAGAGCGAGAGGGTGATGTTCTCGGTGTTCTCATCCCGATTGCTGTCGTAGTAGCCGGTGCCTTTCAGCGCGGCTCTCTCGTCCACCAGGAGCACGTAGCGTCCCTCCACGCCTGGATTCTTGCCCACCAGCTCCAGGCGGATCTCGGTGAGTTCGCCGCCGGGGATGTCCTTGGGCTCGCAGGAAGCGACAGCGGCGATCAGCCCGAGAAACAGGATTGGCAGGAACGCCCGCATGAGGATCTACTTTCTGAACTTGATTCCCAAAAACTTGCCGCGCTTGGCTTCCTTCTTCTTGCGCGTCTGGTGCAGGCGCAGCTCGCGGGCCACTTCGACGTCCCGGGGGTTCAGCCGGCTGGCCATCAGCAGGCATTTCTCATAGTCCTGCATGTCGCCCAGCTTCTTGTACATGATGGATAGAAAACGAATCGCGGGGAACGAGTTCTTGTTCATTCTCACGATCTGGTAGAGATCGCTCTTGGCTCTCTTGGTGTCTTCCTCGTTCTGCTCGCATTTCTGGTAGTTGATCCACACCTGGTAGGCCAGGTAGTCGGCGTTCTTGGGGTCCAGCTCGGAGGCCCAGCGGATGGACTCGGCGGCGTTGTCCCAGTCCTTCTTCTTGTAGAAGACCATCGCCTTTTCGTAGTGGATCTTGGCATCCTTCGGCCTGGCCCCGGTGGGTTCGCCCTGCTCGTCCAGTGCGCTCTCGTACTCCATGCGGCGTTTGGAGTCGGTGAGGATCTCGCGGGCTTCGTTGAGCCGGGCGAAGATGTCGTCCATCTGATCGATAGTGGTTTGGTCGCCGCTGTTGGCGACCAGATCGGGGTGGAAGATCTTGGCCAGCTTGAGAAAGGACTTCTTGATCTCCTCGGTGTCGGCCTTGGGGGAGACCTCCAGCACCTCGAATAGGTTGACGTTCTGGATCTTCTGGAACTTGGCTTCGATTTTTCTGGCCAGGTCGCGGGGGACCTTCGAGGCGGCCGCCTTCTTCGCCGCCGGACGCGGCGCCGGTTCCGGGGCCGGCTTAGCTTTGGGCGCCTGCGGCTTTGCCGCAGGCGGTTTTACGGTCACCGCGGCGAAGGCGACGGCCTTGTCGGCGGGCCCCAGCTCCAGCATTCCGCAGGAGAGCAGCGCCATCAGCATCATCATGGCCCAGGTGGTGCCCAGGCTCGAGCGCCGGACGAACTCCTGGGGCAGGCGGAACTCGCTCAGCAGCGCGACCTCCTTCATTTCGTCGGGGGGCAGCTCGAAGAGAGCTTTCCACTTGCCGAACTCGGGGGTCAACTTGCAGGACTTCCCGACCAGCGGGCCCAGGCCCCGTTTCAAGTCGTCGGTGCTGTAACAGTTCTTGATGCCGTTGAGAATCAGCGAGTAGGGGTTGACCCGGATGGGCTCCATGGGCGGCGGGAGTTCTTCGTCTTCGTTAAAGTGATACTTGCCGGCTTTTAGCGAGAACGTCTTGGCCAGCTTGCGGGCGAGCTGCAGGGAGAGAGCATGCTCCAGTTGCTCCTCGGTGATCTTGCCGGTCTTCAGCAGAATCTCCCCCTGCAGTTGCTTGGTCTTCGCCATTATCATCAGAGACTCGTTGAAACCGGCGTCGTCCAGGATGCCCATCTCCATTAGGACCGAACCGAGGAAGTCCTGAGAAAGGGGGGCGTGTATTCCGGCGGGAAATCCATCTTCGAAGTAGATCCAGTGGGCGTTTCCCTCCGACTCGATGTGCAGCATGCCGGTGAGCTTTTCGTCCAGGATGTGGGCGATCAGCACCGGGAGGGGGATTGTCTGCAAGTTCCCCTCGAACTCAAAAGCAGGAAGGTATTCGACGTCCATCCGAAGGGAGTCTACCCCAATGCAGTTGTCAATCGCAAGCGCGGATCCTTCATCGTAAAGCCGCGGTAGTGCAGGCGCCGCGGGGGAGAGTCAACCCGTGGCCGCGCGGGTACTGCTTGGTGATGGTTACCGGCAGTCTGCCGGTTATGGAGATGCGCGAGCAAAGCGCCCGGGCGGCGGCTTTCTGCGCCGAGGCCAGGTAGGAATAGGCGCACAGGTATACGGTTACCCGGGGGAAGTTTCTTAGGTAGTAGGGAGAGCCGAAGGATACCGCCACCAGTGGAACCTTGATATTGTGAGACAGCCGCTGCACCAGCCAGGCCTGGTAGGCGTTGACCACCGCGACCACCACCACCCGGTGTTGCCCGGCGAGCTTGGTCAGTCTCTCCAGATCTTCCTTGCGGCGCTTGCGGGAGGGTACCCTGCTGAGCTGGACAGTTTTGGCGTCGGGCAGCAATTTCTTCATTTCACCCAGGAACACCTTCTGGGGGCCGGCCACCAGAACGCCCCGGCCCTGGCACAGGGGCAGGATGGACTGCTGGTTGCGCACCAGGGTTATCCCGCGATGGGCGATCGTCCGGACCAGCCGCGAGTGGTAAGGGTTGGGGAAGCTGTCGGCCAGCGAAGGCACCTTTACCGACAAGGCATCCAGGGTGCCGCGCTTGGCCTTGAGCCTGAGAATGCGCCGGACCGAATCGTCGATACGAGACCGGGAGATGCGCCCGTCCTTTGCGGCGGCCAGCAGGGCCTCGAACACCTGGTGCTTCTTTCTTGGCGTCCAGATGACCATAATGATGTCCGCACCGGCGAGAATGGCCTGGACCGCCGCCTGGCCCACAGTCATCCTTTCGGCGATGGCGCGCATCTCCAGGTCATCGGTAATCACCAGGCCGTCGTAGGCCATCTCTCCGCGGAGCAGGTCGGTGATCACTTTTTTTGACAACGATGCCGGGGTCTGGCTGTCGTCAACCGCCGGCACGCGCACGTGCGCGGTCATGATGGCGTCCAGTCCGGCATCGATGGCTTCGCGGAAGGGAAGCAGCGCGATTCCACGGAGCCGGTCGAGGCTCTCGTTGGTCACCGGAAGCGAGAAGTGGGAATCGTGAGCGGTGTTCCCGTGGCCCGGGAAGTGCTTGGCCACCGTGGCCATACCCGCCTGCTGCTGTCCCAGGACGAACCAGACCCCGATCTTGGCCACCAGCTTGGGGTGGTCTCCGAACGCCCGGATGTTGATCACCGGATTGGCGGGGTTTCGGTTCACGTCCAGCACCGGCGCCAGGTTCATGTCGATTCCCAGCAGACCGAGATCCACGGCGTTGGCTTGGCCGGCCAGGTAAGCCAGCACCGGATCGCGGGTGGCTCCCAGAGCCATGGCTCCGGGCAGGACGGTGACGTCCGTACGAACCCGGACAACGTTTCCCCCCTCCTGGTCGATGGCCACAAACGGCTGGACCTCGTCCCGCATGGTCTCGCGGACGCTGCGGACCAGCTTGGCCAGCTGTTCGGTGTTTGAAATGTTGCGGGAATACAGGGCTACGGAGCCGATGTGGTGGTCCAGCAGCAGGTGGGAGATCTCCGGGCCCATGGATCGCCCGCCGAACCCCACCATCATGAGTTGGCCTACTTTTTGTTCCAGGCTCATGCCGCGCAGGATCTCCTCGGCCCGGGCGTGCGCCGGATCGACCGGCTGGCCGGCGAGAAGCGGAAGAAGCCAGAACAGCTGTACCAGGGTTGAGATCATCCTGCATCCTTGCCTGCAACGGTTGGCGAGGCAGCGTGGGTGGCGGGTGGCAGAGTCGCTTGGTCGAGCCTTTCCATAAGCGGTGCGATCACCCGCTTGTAGGTCTTCAGCTCGGACCGCGGAACCGGCGTGGCCGGCGGGAAGCGCTGCGTGAAGGGGTTGACGTGCTTGCCGTTTATCTTCATGCCGTAATGCAGATGGGGTCCGGTAGAGCGCCCGGTCGAGCCGACGGTGCCGATGGCCTGCTTTTGCCGCACCCGGACTCCCTTGCGGATCCCCGGGGCGATGGTGTGGAGGTGCGCAAAAATGGTTTCATAGCCCTGGGCGTGCCTCAGGATGATGAGCTTTCCGCTTATCCCCCGGCGCCCGGCCACCTTCACCCGCCCGTCTCCCGGCGCCCAAATGGGGGTTCCCCGGGGGGCCGCCAAGTCGACACCCAAGTGCATTTTGGAGAAACCCAGGACGGGGTGGACCCGCTTGCCGAAGCCCGAGGAGATGTTGGTGAACTTCAACGGCGACTTCAAGAATGCCTTTCGCAGTGAGTCACCGTTTTCATCGAAGTAGTCCACCGTGCCGTCGTCGGTTTCGTACCAGAATGCCCGGTAGACTCCGATGTCTCCGCTGTACTCGGCCGCCAATATCCGCCCGTAACGGACGAATTCGCCGTTGAAAGTGAATTTTTCCACCAAGAGGCGAATGGTGTCGTCCGGGTGCACGTCGATGTAGAAATCAATGTCCCAGGCGAAGATGTTCACGAACATCGTCACCAGCGGCGGGTATTCCCCGGCGCGGTCGAAGGTGGTGTACAGCGGACCCTTTACGCGCATCCCGATGGGCACCACCTTGCGTTCCGCGGTTTCGGTGATCTTCCGGGCGGTGAGCCGTCCCTCGCGGCGCTCGACCCGGAAGGAGACTAGCGGGGACTTGCGGTAAATGAAACGCTCCACTTGTCCGGTGGGGGCGCGCAGGATCTCGAACCTTTCACCCTGGCGGCAAGTTCGGAAGTCGAGCTTGCCCCTCAGGGCGTTGACTACTGAAAACGCCTGCGGCGGATCGATCCCCAGGCGGGTCAACGCCGTGGCGACCGTGTCCCGGTGCTCCATGGTGCCGCGGATGTTGTGGCACCATTGTTCCAGTACACGCTGGCCCGCAACCCCCTGGGCTTCTTTGAGGTCGAACCGCAGGGAAGATGTGTGGGGCCCCGGCACGGCCCCGGAGACCCCTAGCGTCCGGATGCCCGCCACCCCGCGGATCTGTCCCAGACTGTTCTGGAACGATTCCGGCAGGCCAATGGCGGCGCTAGCAACCTTCCAGGTTGGATCGGGTACATCGGCTCGGTCGGGCATCGGCAATCCGCGCACCAGGAACAAGTAGGAATTCAGGGCCACCAGTCCGATCACCAGCAACAGGGTGATCCGCTTCACCTTTTTCCTGCGTCGTTGAGCCGCCAGGAGTCGGTTGGTTGCGGGATACAAACGCACAGCAATGGCAGGTTTGCACGCGCGATCCTAAAAGTCAAGAAATGTCACTGAGATAGGGGATCGGGCCGGCTGTTGCTTGATGTGCAGACTCGCCGTTCTTATAATCCCCCTATGGATTCGAAAGGCAACTGGGGCGGCCCCATGTCGGACGACAAGACCCGCAAGGCGGCAGTGTCCGAGATCCAGAAGCCGTCGGCGCCCCAGGAAAGCTTCCTGATCGAAATCCATGGGCCCAATTTGGGAAAGAACTACCGGGTTGCGGGGAAGGAGATGACCATCGGGAGGGAACAGGGGAGCTCCGTGCTGATCGATCAGGAGAATGTATCCCGCACCCACTGCAGGCTCGAACAGGTCAAGGGCTCGATTTATATCGAAGACATGAACAGCACCAACGGCACCTATGTCAACGATGTTCCCATCAAGCGCGAACGCCTGCGCCACGGCGACTTGCTCAAGGTCGGCGGGGTGGTGTTCAAGTTCATCAGTGGCGGCAACATCGAGGGTCTTTATCACGAAGAGATTTATCGCATGACTATAGTTGACGGTCTTACTCAGGTGGCCAACAAGCGCTATCTTCTGGAGTTTCTCGAGCGGGAGATCGCCCGGGCCATTCGTTTCGGCCGGCCGCTCGCCGTCATCATGCTGGACATCGACCACTTCAAGAAGGTCAACGACACCTACGGGCACCTGGCCGGAGACTACATCTTGAAGGAGATGTGCACGGTTCTCTCCAGGCTGGTTCGCAAGGAAGAGCTACTCGCCCGCTACGGCGGCGAAGAGTTCATCATCGTCCTGCCGGAAACCGGATTGTCCACCGCTTGTACCATCGCCGAGAAGGCCCGCCGGATGGTCGAAGAGCATACCTTTGAATTCGCCGGGACAGATATACCGCTCACCATATCCCTGGGGGCGACCGAACTCTCCCCCATGGCCGCCGATCCCATGAACTTCATACGAGCCGCCGACGACAAGCTTTACGAAGCCAAGGGATCCGGCCGCAACTGTGTGGTGGGCTGAAAATGCGCCCTGGGTTTCTTTGTTGCTTCTGCTTTTTTCTGGTTGCATGCTCCGGCGACGCGCCCGGGCTGTTGTCGGTTTATCCGCAGGACGGCTCCGGGGGGATCCCCCTCGACGCCAGCGTGGAGTTGGCCTTCGACCGCGCGGTGAAGCTGTCGGCTGCTACCTCTCCGGTTGTGCTCACGCTGGACGGACAGGACGTCGAGGGGATGGCCTCCGTCGGCGAGGGCGGCGGGCCGGTGATCTTCACCCCGCGGATGTTTCTGCTTCCCAACCGCACTTACCGGGTCGCCGTCCGTGAAGGGATCGTGGGTTACGAAGGTGGAAAGTTCTCCACCGACCGCACCTGGAGGTTCACCACCGCGGAGGACTGCGACATCCGCGCCTCCCAGCGGGCGGACCTGTCCGCGGGGTCGGATGGCAGCGGGGGGGTGATCATCCCCGGGGGGAGGCGCGTGTCTCCACCGGGGGTGCAGGTGGTGCTGGGGTCTTTTCCCACCAACATGGCGGTTTCACCGGACGGGACGACCCTGGTGGCCACCAACAACGGAAAAGGCCTGGAACCGGGCAAGGAGCAGAGCCTGTCGGTTGTGGATCTGTCCGCGCCTTCGGTAGTGCAGACCGTAAGCCGCTTCAAGCCCGATTCGCTCTTCTACGGATTGGAGTACTCCTCGGACGGGTCCCGCCTGTACGCCTCTGGTGGGCAGAGCGACCGGGTAGAGGTGTTCGACGTCTTGGCCGACGGCACCCTGGAAAAAAACCGCGACATCGTTATGGGTGGATTTCCCGCCGGGATTCAGCTGGACGAGGAGCACGGGATTCTGTTTGCCGCCGCTCAGGGCGATTCGGAAGCGGTGGCGGTGGATCTCTCGACCGGGTCGGAGCTCTGGCGGATTCAGGTGGGCACACTCCCCTACGATGTGCAGCTCGGCCCGCAGAAGCAGAAGCTCTATGTAAGCCTGTGGGGCCGGGCGGCTCTGTATGATCCCGGACGCGTGGTGGTTCTGGGCGCCGCGGACGGTCACCCGCGCGGGCGGATCGAGGTGGGCAAGAATCCCGAGGATCTGCTGCTGGCTCCCGACGGCCGGTTGTTCGTGGTGTGCTCGGACGCCGATCGCGTGGACGTAATCGACACGTCTACCGACACCCTGGAGGAGTCCTGGGAATTGCGCGGCTCTCCCAGCGATCCGGTTGGGTTGAATCCCAATGCATTGGAATTGGACGTTTCCCGCAAGCGGTTGTATGTGACTTGCGGTCAGAAGAACTCCGTGGAGGTTCTCTCAACCCAAGACGGTACCCACCTGGGAAGCATACCCACCGCTTGGTATCCCACGGCGGTTCGTCTCAGCCCCGACGGGCAGACTCTCTACGTCATCAGCGGCCGGGGCTTCGGCACCGGCCCCAACACGGATTTCGCCGACATCGAGGGCAAGCTGATCGGCGTTTTGTCGGTCTTCCCGGCCCCTACCGACGAAGAGCTGGCGGAGATGACCGACACGGTTCGCGACAACATCAATCATGCGCTGCGTTTCTTCCCCGACCGTTGCCTGGGCAAGGCATTCCCTCTGCCCCGGGCGGTGGGTGAGCCGTCGCCCATCAAGCACGTGGTTTTCGTTTTGCGGGAGAACAAGACCTACGATCAGGTGTTGGGAGATTTGGAGGGCACTAATGGGGATCCCTCCCTGTTGATGTTCGGCGAGGAAGTCACCCCCAACTTCCACGCGCTGGCCCGGGAGTTCTGCAATCTGGAGAACTTCCACGTCGAGGCCGAGGTGAGCGTCATCGGGCACTACTGGACCGCGGCGTCGACCCTGAATGACTTCGCCGAGAAGGCCTGGCACGCTTCATCCCGGGATGATAGCCGCTTTCCGGCGCTGGGGACCGCTCAGGTGGACTACCCCCCGGGCCAGTTCATCTGGCAGAAGCTCCAGGATGCCGGGATCGACTTCCGCAACTACGGAGAGCCTTACGGAGTTGCCGGAGAGTATGATCGCTTCATGAATAACATCAACATGGACTACATGCTGGACCTGGGGCTGAACCTCTACATGACCCCGGATACCCGGCGGGTGGAGTCGTTCATGGAAGAAGTCGAGGCGGGGATCTTCCCGCCCTTCGTCTACATGGCACTTCCCAACGATCACACCTACGGCAGCAAGGCCGGTTATCCCACCGCGCGCTGGATGGTGGCCGAGAACGACTACGCCACCGGACTGCTGGTGGACAGGATAACGCACAGCGAGCACTGGGCAGACACCCTCATCATCATCACCGAGGACGACCCCCAGAGCGGGGCCGATCACGTGGACAACCACCGAAGCATCGCGGTGCTGGTGTCGCCGTATACCAAGCGTGGCTACACTTCCTCTACCCATTACGGATTCTCCAGCTTGATCCGCACCTATGGCCTGATTCTGGGCATGCCCGCGCTCAATCTGCTCGACCGGGTCGCCGCGCCGGTTTACGACTGCTTCACTTCGGTGCCGGACTTGCGGCCCTACGACGTCCGCGAGCAGAACATTCCCTATGAGGAAAATCCCCAAAACGTTCCCGGAGCGTATCTTTCCGACCGGATGGATTTTTCCAGAGTCGACCGGGCCGAGGGCCTGGGCCAGGTGCTGTGGATGGCAACCCGGCCGGGCGAGCCGGTTCCCGTGCAGTTGTTGCATGAGACCGTGGAATTGGATAGAGAGGAAGAAGAAGAACGCTGGAAGTTGCCCGTGCCCTTGTATCGCTGAACCCCCGGGGAGCAGCCGCCATGGCCAAAGTGCTCATAGTCGACGACGATCCGGACGCAATCAAGCTCATCGCCGCATATGTGGAGAAGGAAGGCCATGTACCGCTGAATGCCGCCAACACCACCGAGGCTAAAAAGGTCCTATCTCAGGATCCCTCGCTTATCTTTCTGGATATCGATTTGCCCGGGGAGACCGGCGTCATGTTCGCCATCCGGCTGCGCATGCAGGAGAAGTACAAGAGGATCCCCATCGTCTTTGTTACCGCCTATCCCGATCGAGGCGACCGGCTGGTGAAGGCCGATCCCGAAAAGACCGAGATCATCTCCAAGCCCTTCCGTAAAGAACAGCTCGTCGAGGCCCTGAAGAAATATTGCAAGTAGCTACAGCAGGTTGGTTATCAAGCTGCGGAACTCCTCGAGCCGCAGGAAGGTGAACTTCACCCCGCCGAAGCGGATGCGGTCGCCGGACTTTAGCCGCAACGGCTCTCCTTCGCCCTGGGGCGGAGCCGGAACTCCGTTGACCGAGGTGCCGTTGGTGGAGTTCATGTCCTGGAGATAGAACTCACCGTCTTCGCGTTTCGTAAGGAAGGCGTGAATCGAGGACATGGTCATGTCCGGGACGACGATCTCGTTGGTCTCGTTCCGGCCGATGGAGAAGATGTTGTCCTCGGCGGTGTTGGCCAGGCTGGTGCGTATCGGAAAGACCAGAAAATCCTTGCGGGGATTGAAGCTCATGCGCGGGTCGGTGGTGGGGAATTCGAAGTTCATGGTTTTGTCCTGCTCCCCGGGGGACTTGAGAATACCGATGGGCCCGTGGTGGATCAGAAACGCCTCGCCGTGCCGGCCGGCGAAAGAGTCTGCATCGAGTCTCCGGCAGTCCTCGTGGAAATCGCCCAACTGGCGGTTTTCTCTTGGCTCCACTGCGGTTCCTCCTAGGGGATTTCCTCTACCGGGGGCTTGGTGTATTTCTTCTTCTTTTTCTTTTTTTTCTTCTTCTTGGGCTTTGGCTTTGGCTTGGGCTTGGGTTCCGGTTTTGGTGCGGGCTTTACCGCTGGTTTCTTCTTCGGCTTGGCCTTGGGTCTGGGTTTTTTCCGCTTTCTCTTTTTGAGCTCCTTGAAGATCTTGACCAGGTGATCGATTCGGGTCTGGTGGGTCTTGTCGGTTGCACCCAGCTTGTAGACGCCTTCGCGGACGACCAGATCGGACTTGGCGATATACAGCCTGGCGGCCAGTTGAACCTTCTTGCCCTTCATGCCGAATTGTGACACCAGCACCGCGTCCACCTTGTGTTGGGAAGCCACCCTGGCCAGCTGTTTGTAGGCCGTGTCGGAGAAGGCTTCGCCCTCGACGAATTCCTCCATCAGATCCTCGGGGGGATCGTCGTCTGGCCAGACCGGGAACAGCCAGGCCTT
>Ga0180432_10005856_pt1 | contig 16188 bp, 11 predicted proteins | sample SS_ome_10_FD_132414 | JGI IMG/M metagenome (GOLD analysis project Ga0180432, IMG submission 132414) | Hypersaline lake sediment archaeal communities from the Salton Sea, California, USA - SS_1_MS_2 metaG | ecosystem: Environmental > Aquatic > Non-marine Saline and Alkaline > Hypersaline >... | reverse complement strand
CCGGCGCTGTTGTCTGATTTGGCGCGGTGGAGGGCGTTTTTGGCGGCGTCGAGGAGGCTGGCCGCGTCGCGCTCGGTCTGGCCGTGGAAGGTGCTTATGCCGGTGCTGAGGGTTATCCGGATTGTCTCCGCGGCCGCGGCGGGGACGGCGGGCGCGCCGAGCGCCGTGGCGGAGAGCTGGAGGGTTGTCTTTGCCGTTTTCAGGCGCTTCGCAGCGTGTGCGGCGCCCTCGGCGGGCGTTTCGGGCATGAGCACGGCAAATCCGTCCGCACCCGCGCGGCAGATCACGTCGACGCTTCGCAGCCTGGAGGCCAGCAGATCGGCGACGACTTTGAGGGCCCTGTCGCCGACGAGGCGGCCGTAGGTCTCGTTTATCCGCCCAAAATCATCCACGTCTACCAGCATCAGCGTGAGCGGCCTGTTGTATCGGCGGTATTTCTCGCACTCTTCGGCGAGGCGCTGAGCGAGGTAGGGCTTGTTATTGACCATCGTGAGCGGGTCTTTCAAGGTGAGCTTTTCGGATAGCTCGACTCTTTCGATGATCCGTGTGAGCCTGAGCGACACTTCGTGAGGCCGGCACGGCTTGGTGATGTAGTCGTCGGCCCCGGCTTTGAAAGCGCGCGTCTTGGCGGTCTGATCGTCGACACCCGAAACGATGATGAACGGAATGCCGTGCGTTTTTTCGTGGCCCCTTATACGGCCGCAGAATTCCCAGCCGTCCATCCCGGGCAGGTCGACCTCGGAGATGATCGCTCGCGGGTGCGCATGGTCTATGCTGTCGAATGCTTCTTCGGCGTCGCGGATCGGGAGGGCCGAGAAGCCCTGTTGCTGCAAGATGGGTGAGAGTTGATTGAGGGTTGTCTGGTCGGGGTCGACGACGAGGATGAGTTTGTGCATGGCCGTGTGCCCTCGCGACCGGGGCTATTGGGCGGCATCTGTTTCAGATTGCCAGTCGACGCGCGGAGCGTCGCCCCAGAGCAGCTCGAGATCGTAAAACTCACGGAAGTCCGTGAGGAATATGTGGACGACCACGTCGTTGTAGTCGGCGAGGATCCATCTGTCGCCGCCGGTTTCTTCTCCGAGGGGCAGCAGTCCTTTGTCTTTCAGCTCGCGGCGTATTCGGTCCCATAATGCGCGAAGCTGGCGGGGGTTATCCGCCGTGCAGATCACGAAGTATTCCGTCACCTTGTTGATTTCTCGAAGGTCAAGGATCGTGATGTCTCTGGCCTTCATTTCGCCGGCCAACCGCGCACACGCTATAGCCTTTTCCTTACCTTCGATAGGCATCCCCCTAACTCGGACAAACCGAAACCGAACAGGATCAGAGAACGTCCAACATCGAACGCAGCGAAGATTCACCACAAAGACACGAAGAGCACAAAGAAGAGACGGAAAGAAGGACCATAGGACCATGGGACCATAGGACCATGGGACAATAAGACCATGAGGCAATGGTCTAATGGCCCCATCTTCTTTGCGGCCTTTGCGCCTTCCCGCCGTCGCCGGGCTTTGGCGGGCAGGCCCGCCGTAGCTTCCCTGTCCGCCGAAGCTTTAGCGAAGGCGGAAGCGAAGGCTGGTGCGGTGAATCCGTCTCGGACTTCGGTCTACTTGCCTTGCAGCAGCCTTGCTATTTGGTCTCCGTATTTCACGGTGAGGCCGGCGAAGACGACCGAGACCATCGCCATCAGCTTGATCAGGATGTTCAGCGACGGCCCGGAAGTGTCTTTGAACGGGTCGCCGACCGTATCGCCTACCACTGCGGCCTTGTGGGCATCGGAGCCTTTGCCGCCGTGGGCGCCGGCTTCGATATACTTCTTGGCATTGTCCCACGAGCCGCCGGCGTTGGCCATCATCACGGCAAGTGCAAAGCCGGTGGTCAGCCCCGCGGCGAGCAGGCCCACGACGCCCGCCACGCCCAGGATGATTCCTATGGCAACGGGGACGACAATCGCCAGCAACGAGGGGAAGATCATCTGGGCTTGTGCGCTTTTGGTCGAAATGTCAATGCACGACGCGTAGTCGGGCTCGGCCTCGCCCTCGAGGATGCCTGCGATCTCCCTGAACTGGCGGCGCACTTCTTCCACCATCTTGAAGGCCGCCCGGCCCACCGCCCTCATCGTGAGGGCGCAAAACACGAACGCCAGCATCGATCCGATCAGCATCCCCGCGAGCACCTTGGGGTTCAGCAGGGTGAGGTCGAAGTGCTCGGCAACCTGCGCATAGGTGGCCTGCGCTGCGGTCACGATTTCGCCGCCCGCCCTTATCACGTTTTCGCCCTCAGGGAGCTGCGAGACGCCGAGGCGCACCTGCGTGACAAAAGACGCAATGAGCGCCAGAGCCGTAAGAGCAGCAGACCCGATGGCAAAACCCTTGCCGGTGGCGGCCGTGGTGTTGCCCAGCGAGTCGAGGGCGTCGGTCCGTTCGCGGACCTCCGGCCCCAGCCCGCTCATTTCGGCGTTGCCGCCCGCGTTGTCGGCTATCGGCCCATAGGCATCGGTGCTCAGAACAATGCCGAGCGTAGAAAGCATGCCGACCGCGGCAACGGCGATCCCGTATAGTCCCGCCGGCAGGCTCGTGAACCCACCTGCGAATGCAAAGCTCAAAATGATCCCTACAACGACCGTTATCACCGGTATCCACGTGGAAATCATGCCCACGGACAGGCCTTCGATGATTACCGTCGCCGGGCCGGTGAGCGAGTTCTGGGCCACGCTTCTTGTCGGCTTGAAATCGGCCGACGTGTAGTATTCGGTCGACTTGCCGATGACCACCCCGGCAGCCAGCCCGGTAACAATTGCCAGCCAGATGCCCCAGAAGTTGAAGCTTTCGGACTGGATGCCCCCGAAGAGCAAATAACATGCGGCGAGGGAAACAACGACTATCAAGACCGAGCTGACCGAGACTCCCCGCCCGAGAGCTTTTAGAAGCTGTTTCTGCGATGCGCCTTCCTTGGTCTTGACGGCAAATACGCCGATAACGGAAAGTATAATCCCCCCACCGGCGATCACCATCGGGAGGAAGAGGAAGCGGAGCTGGTTGAGCGCGGAGGTATCGACGTCCACGAGCGCGACCACCGCCGCGATGCCGAGGAGCATTGCCGCGAGGATGGAATTGCTGTAGGATTCGAACAGGTCGGCTCCCATGCCCGCGACGTCGCCGACGTTGTCGCCCACGTTATCGGCGATGGTTGCGGGGTTGCGGGGGTCATCTTCGGGAATGCCGGCTTCGATCTTCCCGACGAGGTCGGCTCCGACGTCGGCGGCCTTTGTGAAAATGCCGCCGCCGACCCTTGCAAACAGCGCCTGCGTGCTCGCGCCGATCCCCGAGAACAGCAGCGTGGTAACAAGCGTGTTGAGATCCCCTCCGCCGCCGGCAAGGTAAAGAGCAATGAACCAGATACTGATATTGAGGAGCGCGAAGCCGACGACGACCAGGCCCATCACGGCTCCGCTGCGGAAGGCGACCTGCAGGCCCGAGTTGAGGCTCTCACGGGCCGCATTGGCCGTTCGGGCGCTCGCGTTTGTCGCCGTCCTCATTCCGAGGTAACCGGTTAGAGCGCTGAAGATGGCGCCCGTCAGGAACGCAAACGGCCCAAGCGGGGTCATTCCGGGGATCTTCAGCCAGAACGTCATCAGGCAAAAGATGATGAACAACAGTATGACGACAAGCCCGACGACCTTGTACTGGCGGCGGAGGTAGGCCATGGCGCCGTCTCGCACGTGGAGGGCGATCTTTTTCATCAGGTCTTCGCCCTCTGAGAATTCCATAACCCCTTTGTAGAATTTGAACGCAAAAACCAGACCGACAACGCCGCCGATCGGCGCGAGGAACCACAGCACCCACACCAAAACCGAGCCGCCTGCCGCCGTTTCGCCCGCCGCTTCAGCAGCCGCAGCCGGGGCGCACACGAACAATACTACCAAACACGATGCAATTCCCTGCAACCATTTCCTCACGCGGTTCTCCTTTCTTTCGGCCCTGAAAAGAATATCTTGTCCTCTACTGGAACTTATGGTCGCTCAATCGGAGCGAACGTTTTTCAACGGTAATTGTATACGCTTCATCCATCCGGTTCAAGCTATCTTTGGCCTGCGGGTCGTCGGGGTACCGCCGCCTGATCCTTTCCCATATCTTCGTGGACCTCCGGTGACAGTCGGCCATTGCTTTCCGGTCGTCGCGCCCGGCAGCGTCAACAAAGGCTTGTGTATAATACTCGCCGAAGTCTCGCAGCACGGTCTCGGCCCACTGGCGGTCGATACTGTTCCTGTAAAGGAGCGAAACCAGCTCAACCGCCTCTTGCCGCAGCAGTTCCGACTGTTCGTCGCCCTCGGCGCCGATCTTCTCCCGGATCGCCTCGATTCTGTCCTTGAGCAGGGCGGCCCCGCGCTCAGCTCCTTCCTTGTGGCCGAAATCGAACAGATCGTACCACAGGCTCCGGGCCGCTGTAAAGACAGTCTCCTTTTCCCCGCCGGTCAACCGGCCCGCCAGCTTCTCGCAGATTCCCGCGATCTCGTGCATCGAGTTCACCCGCTTTTCGAGCAGCGGGTCCTTGCTGTAAAGCTGTCGGCGCAGCCGGAGAACATTGTCGAGCTCCGCAATAGCCCGGCCATTGTCCTTCGCGGCGATAGCATCCCGGAACCTGGCCATGTATTCTACGTCGAGTTCTTCGCATTTCTTCACGTAGTCATCGTTGTATTCCGGCCCGGCGATCAGGCGGAGCCAGATATCCAGGTGCAGGGCTTCGACATCGCTGTTCATCTTGCCGCCGATCTGGGGCGACATTTCTTCGAACCGCGCCGCTATATTCTCGAGATGCCTCTGCTGCTCGCCTACATAGGGATTCCCCTTGTATGCATCCATCCAGTAGGACGCTGCTTCACGGAGCAGTTGAAATTCCTCGGCTGTCTTGTCTTGCTTGCGGAATTCCTCGGCAAGGCGCTCCTGCTCGTGAGCTTTGAGGCGACTGCGGAGGTCCTTTATCTCCTGCGGGGCATAACGAGCGAATGACGGGTTGTTCGGATATTTCTTCCTGATCCTCTCCAGCCATGCTATTGCGTGGAGGCGGTTTTGCTTCATCGCCTCCAGGTCACCCTTTTCCTCGGCTTCGTAAGCGATCTTACGATGGGTTGCCGAGACCATTCCGAGCCAGTTGGGGTTTGCATGGTCGCCGCCGACCTCATTGGCCTTCGCGAACCAATACAGAGCATGCTGCCAGTTTGTTTGGCCTGTCTCCTCGAACAGCCACTTCTGGTATTTCTCTGTGCGGTTGTCGCGGATCGACCCGCACCTGTGAAAATAATGGTAGCCGATGTGCCATGCGAGCTTCCAGCGATTGGGGTTTCGCTCGTTTCGCTCAAAGCCTTCCTTGCCGCTTTCGATGGCCTTCTTAACCCAGTGCCAACCCTCTCTGTCAGTCGGCGCAGTGAGGGAAAGGTTGTAGGCCATATTCCACATATTGAAGCTCCAGACCTCGATAAAACGTGGCTGGAGCGAAGCGATCAGTTGATTGAGCACCAGGTAGCGGTGCCAGTCGTGATTGCGCTCGGCCTCTTTCGCCTTCAGCCAGATGAGGTCGACCGCTATGGCGCGGAATCCGCCCAAAAGAACCGTGCCGAAAAACTCGCCCGGCGGAAGGTCATGAGCGCTTGCGAGGGGGTTGGACGACGCCAGATCATGCCGCAAGCGGGTTGCTTCGATGCTCCCCTGCAGTGGATACATCGCTGCGAGAAGCGCGATGATGATCCCGATGCAAATGATTTTGCGCCGCGGGGCCGGGCCGGTTTGCGACATCAGCCGAGCTCCTTACGCCGGAAAACAAAACAAGCAAATACCATGAACACGGCCAGGTAGGCCGCGGTCCTTGCTATCCCGGCGAGGACATCCCCGCACGGAACGTCCATCCCGCGCAGAATGAACTCTTTCGCGTCGAGCTTGCTCGCGTCGGGCGTAACCGTCACAAAAACCTTGAGCAGCGGTTCGATCAGCGCCCACGAAGCGCCGCCCCCTTCAGGGGTGACCGCCGGGCCGTGATGATGCCCGGCGAAAGCCTGCGGACCGATGCGGAGAATATCGTTCATGAGGCTCACGGCCTGCCCGCAGAAATAAGTGAAGAACCCCACAAGCGCCGCAACGCCCCCCGATACGAACGTCGAAGCCGCCACACTGGCCGAACCCACCAGCGCCAACTGGCAGAATATCAGCGCGATTGCCTTGAAGTAGCTGCGCTCGAAGCTCACGGGCTTCTCCAGCAGGCTTACCGTTGCCCCCTTTGCCGGCACCCCCACAGCGTACGGCTCGGGGACCTTGTGAACGGCCACGTTCACGTTTCCGTGGGGATCGATCATCTCGCGGCTGAATTCAAACTCGACCCGCTTCCTGCTCCTGATGGGAACTGTGATAATCTCGTTGCGCAGGCCGGATGGCGGAGCTATCTTGAATTCAACGTGAGCCACGGCGGAGCCGTCGGCGGGCATGTTGCCCCGGCGCAGTTCAAACAGCATTTCACCCCTGATCTTTCCCTCGGACCCGAAGCGGCCCATCTTCAGATCCTCGAAGTGCCACGTGACGGTACGGCGTTTCGAGAAAAAGTCGGTGGAGAGATGGAGAAACTGCGGGTCCGTGTGTGTTATGGTGACGTCAACGGCGCCGCCGAGCAGGCTTTCGCGCGGTAGATCAAAATCCATTGTGAAGGAACGCTCCGCCCATACGGCTTTGGCTTTCGCCTCTCTCAGCAGACGCCCGCTGCCCGGATGCGTTATTTGCAGGGCGACGTCGAACTCCTTGATCTGTCTGCCCCCCAAGCGCCCGGGGGCGCCGGCGTCCGTCGCCACTCCATAAATGCCCGGCACGCTCATCAACACGCGCACGTCTTCCCCGGCAGGCAGCTTGTCCGCGTCGATGCCCGCAAAGCGCCATATTTCGCCGATCTTGCTGACAGCCGTCTCGAAAACCAGGGCGTCCTCCTCGTACCGTACCGCTCCCTGATTCCGGTAAACTCGACCGACGGGGTCAACAATCCGCTTGGCGCGGATGAGGGACCGTCGTGGTGCGGACATGTGCGACGCGGGCACGAGCGCCCTGCGTATCCGTAGATTCTCGGGCAGGTAGACCGTGTAGGACCCGTCGAGCAAATCCTTCACGGCAAATTCGGCGCTGCGTTCCGCATAGGCTATCTCGACTCCGTTGCGGGTGAGTGCGGCCCCGTCTGCGGTGACCCTCACCTGCCCCGACGTTTTGTCGACCTCCACGTCCGATGCCGCGATATGGGCCTCCTTGAGCGTTTGGTCTTCCGGCAATACAACGCTGTAATACTCCCCCTCGGTACTTGTGATGCGGAGCTCTCTGCCCTTCCCGACCGCTCCGATCTGAAGGCCGTTTATAAGGATCGGGGCTTCGGCCGCGGTGACCTCGACGCGCGAAAAAGTCGACACGCTCCGTATCACGATATTGCCCAGCAACCCCATGAGGGCAAGGACAGCCGCAAAGACCATAAGAAAGCCGCAGAGCTTGCCGAGAAGGATTTCATGCCGCCTAACGGGCTTGGACGCAAGCGTGAAGATACGCCGCTCCTCGACGTCGGAAGGCAGCGAATAAGCCGAAATAAAAACCGCGATGATCACGCCCAGAAACGTCATCGCCGTCAGGGAGATGTCTTGGACGAGTTTAACGCGATCCGAATCGGTCATCGCGGGCCAGAACGGCGCGCTGACGACCAGTGCGAGCGCAAAAATGCCGGCGACGACCAATATCCGTTTTCTGATCGCTTCTTTGAACGAATGACGGGCTATTATCCAGATGGGCATTTCAGCAATCAACTGTGAGTTGCCGGCTTTGAGGCGACGCGTTTTTTTGCTGCGATGGCGCGAAGACCACGGTGAGACGGCGCTCTAAGAATCTTTGTCGAGATCGGTTGCTTGTTCGCCGTCCCGGACCACGTCGAGGAATAGCTCCTCGAGCGTCTCGACGGGGTTCTCGACTCCCTCGATCTTGGTTCCCATCTCCGCCGCGAGCTCCTCGACGCGCCGCCTTGCGTCCGCCGGTGGCTTTTTTATCGTGAACTGGAGAGCGTCCTTATCCGCCAGCAATTCCTTCACCGCGCCCTGCTTACGCAGATTGCCTCGCACCAGCAGCGCGATCCGGTCGCACACCTGCTCGACGTCTGCCAGCAGATGCGAGCAAAGCAAAACGGTCTTGCCCTTCTTGCCGAGGTCGATGACCAGGTTTTTCACTTCTCGGGTGCCGATGGGGTCGAGGCCGGTGGTCGGCTCATCGAGGAAAACCACGTCCGGGTCGTTGATAAGGGCCTGTGCGAGCCCGATCCGCCGGGCCATCCCCTTGGAGTACTCCTTCAGGGGCCGTTTTCGGGCCTCGGTGAGTCCGACCATCTCGATGAGTTCGTCGATCTTTTTTCGGCGCTCTTTCTTGGGAATCTTAAAAAGCCGCCCGTAAAAATCGAGCGTCTCTTCGGCGTTGAGGAATCTGTAAAGGTACGATTCCTCGGGCAAGAAACCAACTCTGGCTTTGGTGGCGACGTCGCCCGCCGGCTTGCCCAAGACGTAGGCTTGCCCTGATGTGGGGAAAATGAGGCCAAGCAAAAGCTTGGTGGTGGTCGTTTTTCCGGAACCGTTGGGGCCCAACAGCCCGAATATTTCTCCCTGATGCACGGTCAGGTCTAGAGAATTGAGGGCCTTGACCCGCGCCCGCCCCCAGAAATCTCTGTAGACTTTCGTCAGGCTGTTAGTTTCGACTGCATACAACGCTGCTGAAAACTCCGAAAGATGCTAACGGCGTCAGGGGCCGGAAACACAACGCCACGAACCAGAATCAGACGCGAAACAGCCCGGCATCGGCTCCGGGCACAATTACCGGGACGGCTCGCCGGGAAGGCGCAAATCCGCCTGAGGCCTCACTAGAATTATATTGCCGGAACGTGCCGCTTTCAAGCAAAAAACGATCACATGGAGATCCCGCACACGGGCGGCGGCCAGAGGCTCGGCCGATCACCTCGATACCGCGCGGAGGACCCGTTCGGGCGTCAGGCCGGTCAGGCACCGCATCGACCGGCAATCGGGGTTTGTCTTCCCGCATGGCCTGCAATCTATGTCTGCGGTCAGGATGGTCACCTTGGACCCGGTCGGGCCCCAAACGCCCGGGTCCGTCGGTCCGAATATCGCCGTGCAGTGGCTTCCTACGGCCGCCGCGAGATGGCTCACGCCGGAATCGTTGCCGAGATACCGGTCACACCGACTCAGAACGGCCGCGAGGGTCCTAGGCGGCAGGCTGCGAAGCACGCCCACGCGCTCGGGCGACAGCTTCTCGCGGATATTTTCAACGGCCCGCGCATCGGCTTCTCCTTCCAGCAGTACTACCCCGTGGCCCTTCTGGAGCAGCGCCGAGACTACACGGGCGAAGTGCTCGGCCGGCCAGCATTTCTTGCGGCTCCCGCTTCCGGGGTGAACGGCCACCAGGGGCCGTCGGCCGCCTATCGTCTTCTCGGCCAAGAGCCGATCCGCCATGGCTCTTTCTTCATCGGTGAGCTCAATATGCGACGGCTTCCAGGCGGTCCTCCGCAACTGTGGAACGGACCTGAAAAAAAAGAGCGATGCCGGAACACCCGCAGGCGGCTCGGCCGATACTACAATGGCCTGGCCAGCGGACCCGCCGGGCAGGTAGGCGCTGTGAGAGCGAGCGGACCACGCGATGACAAGATCAAAAGAAGCGACATAATCAGGCGCACGGCCGGGCAGCGACAGCTCGCAAGCGTTGAGGTCGCCGGTCTTGTCGGCCAACCCTGCAGCAAGGCACGCCGCCCCGCCTCTTGCCATGACCTCGAGCCGGGCGGCCGGGTACAACTCCCGCAGGCCGGCGATCACCGGAAGGGTGAGGATGAAATCGCCCAGCGCGCCCGGACGGATTATCAAGATTCTGTTGTGCACTATGTTGGAACCCTCGGCGAGTTTTCGCGTCTATCATAATAGCCTTTGCCACGGGCGGATCAAAGGGAAAACGTTTGACTTTATCCCCCCGCTGTGGTAGTCTGCGCGCGTAGGGAATTTCGCAAGGAGATACATAGTGGTCAAGAGAATGGTGCTTGCTTGCGCGCTGGCGGGCGCAGCGTTCGCGGCGGCGGCCGATATCGTCGTGCTCACAAACGGCAATCGAGTGGAGGGGAAGGTCGTGGCGCGCGACAAGGAATCGGTCACGATCCGCGTCAAAAACGCCGAACTCGCCATCCGCCGCGACGACATCAAGCAGATAATCGAACAAGACACCCCGCGCGAGCTCTACAGCAGAATGCTCGAGGATCTGGGCGAGGACGATGCGGTCGGCCACTACCAGGTCGCCCTCTACTGCGACAACGAAGGCCTGACGGGCGAGGCGGTGCAGTTGCTCCGGCGCGCGCTCGAGTTGAAGCCCGACTACCCCGAGGCCGAGAAGAAGCTGAAAGAGATCATAGGGCCCGCCGCCCGGGAGCTTTTCGAGCGCGCCGAAAAACTGGCCGCAGCCGGGCGACACGCAACCGCTCGCGAAACCTACAAGCGGCTGGTAGAGAGCTTCGCCGAAAGCGATCTTGCCGACCGGGCAAGTGCCGCGATAGCCGAGTCTTACTTCCGGCAGCAAAACTACCCCGCCGCGATGGAACAATGGAAGGATGTCATCAAACAAGATCGGCGAAACACCACAGCTTATCTGGGCGTGATACGCATTTGCGAGCACATCGGGCAATTCGAGAAAGCCGTGGAAATCCTCAACGCCGTCCTGCACTACGAAAAAGACGACCGAATACGCGAGCAATGCAATGAAAAGAAGGCCGTAATCACCCGGATCATAGAGCGCAAGAAGTTGATCGAACAGGAGCCCGGCAACCCCGACGACTACGCGCGGCTGGCCCGCGAGTTCGAAAAGCTCGGCCATGAGCGCGCCGCCGCAAGATGGATGGAAACGGCTGTAGAGAAAGGTTCGCGCGACCTCCCGGGCGTTGAAAAACTCGCCCGCTATTACGACGCGCACCTTCGCGTCGTCAAGGCGCTCAAGTGCTGGTCGTATCTCAAGGGCCTCGCCCCGCCGCCCGGTCTGGCACGCGAAGCAGACGGCCGCATCGCACGGCTGACGCTGCTCAACCTGATACCGGAATACGTGCAGACTTCCTCGGCAGCACGCTGCAAGGAGATAGTCGAAAAACTCGAGGACGCCGCGCTGCCGTTTTCTCTGATAGAGGCTGTCCTTAGAGAATGGCTCGACTTCCCCCGGCCGCACGAGAAGGGCATCGTCACGTGCAGTGTTGAGTTGGCCGACGGCTCCGCGGCTTCCTATGTTCTCTTCGTGCCGGAAAACTACGATCCCTATCTGCGCCAGGCGCTCATCATCGCCCTGCACGGCGCCGGCGGCACCGGAGATCGGTACATTCTCAACTGGGCCGGGTACGCCCAGCAGCAAGGCTGCCTTGTGCTTGCTCCCACAAGCGATCGCGGGCGCGGCTGGCGGGCCGCGGGCGGCGAAGTAGTGGAAAAAAGCCTCGCCGACGTCCGCAAAAACTTCAACATCGACACCAACCGAATATTCATCGACGGAACGTCCATGGGCGCCCAGGGAGCGTGGCTGTATGGCTTGCAGGCGCCCGATCTCTTTGCCGGGCTTGTGTCGCGCTCGGGGGCGGTCAACGCCATCGCACAGCTTTTGCTGCCCAACGCCCGCAACCTGCCCGTGTACATAGTCCACGGCCTCAAGGACAGCATCGCGCCTGCGGACAACATCAAGAGCGTCCGTGAGAAGCTTATTAAGCTCGGCTGCGACGTTGAGTTTCGCCTCGACATCAAATCCGGCCACAGTACCTTTGCGAATGAGACGCCCAAGATCATGCAGTGGATGGCAGCGCGGTCACGCAACCCCTACCCCGAGGACGTGCGCTTTACGCTTCGGAGCCTCACCCGCCCGAGGAGCTATTGGCTGCAAGCAGAACTGCTGACCGACGAAGTTTTTGACCCCTCTCGAAAGATAGCCGTGCCCAAGGTAGGCGGCCAGCCCTTGAGCGGCGAGATGCTGGACAATTATTTTCTGGCCGCCGCCAGAGCCGGCATGGGTATACTGAACGGCAAGATCCAAGGCAACGTAGTGAAGGTAAAAACACGCCACCTCATCGGCTATACGGTGTTGCTGAATGACAGGATGCTCGACCTCGACGAGCCGGTGGCGGTCTATACCAACGGGAAGAAGACCTACTACGGCAAGGTGGCGCGGTCAGTGCCGTTCATGCTCGAGTGGGCCCGCCGGCACCGGGACCCCGAGATGCTTTTTTCGGCGTACGTGAGGATAGTGGTCCGGGACGGCAAGTAGCAAGAAAACCGCCTCGAAACGATCGAGGAAGCTCAGCAAGCGGCCGTTTCCGGGCTTTATGAGAACCATTGATTCGGCTTCATAGCCTGCGGGCGGCGGCGACTTCCCCCAACCTTTTCTTCTCGGACAAGGACGGTAGGCGCAAAGAAGCTCAGGGACGGCGCGTACGTGTTGAAGAGGGGGGCATAAGTTTTTACAGGGACGCGCGGGCCGGGGATGGGGAAATCGTCCTTCTCTTGGGCATGCAAGCAGAAAACCCCGGCCCGCGTTGTGGGGCCTAACCGCAGGAGATCAGTTGGCCTGTACCTTGGTATCCATCCTGCTACCTAAATATACCCCATCCCGCGTCGTTTGTCAAGGGGGTTTTTTGATTTTTTCGCCACTTTTTTCCCCGGACGCCGAAGCATTTAGACAAGTGCCACTGAATACAAGGGGATTTCAAAACATGAGCATTTACGCCCGTAGAAATGATTTATCGGAAAAACACACATATTCCGCCATCCGTCTCGGCCAGCGCCACAGGATAGCGACCCGCACGCCCCGACGAGCTATCGAATATGACCAAGTGAAGCGGCCGCCGATGCTGGTAGGTCAAGCGCGCGGACAGTGTTATTGGACCTCGCCAGCGAGCTGCACGGTCGGAGTCCTATCTCTTCTTGCTGCCGCGCGCTCGGCCTACAACGCAGAGGATTGCGACCCTTTCGCACATAATCCCGGCTGTAGAGGGACCTGCCGCCCAAAAGGAGCCAGGGCTACTTGGTCGGGGCGAGCTTGTCCTTCATCATCTCCAATGCCTCATCGTAGCTGACGAGGTCGAGCGTTTTCTCCAAGATTTCGATTGCATCGTCGAGCTTACCCGCCCGGCGGGCGGCCTCGGCGGCGTGCATCAGGAAGTACACCTTATCGGGCTTTTCAGTGGCTTCGTCGGCCGCCTTCAAGAGCGCTTTTATGCCTTGCTCGGGTTCGCCGCTCTCCTCGTACATCTCGATCATCTCGCGTACGGCCTGATCTCGCAAGGCGCCTCGCACGAGCAGGAATTCGGCTGCCGCCTTGTCGGGAAGCGCCAGGCTCTTCCTGTATATCCTTGCCGTAACGAGATGGGCCAGCGCCTTCAGCTCGGGCTCGGGGCTCTCTGCAATGATCGCGGCGAGCGTATCGATGGCCTCCTGGTGATTGCCCTGATCGTGTTTTATCTCGGAGATTTTCAGCAGTGCCGCGTCACGAGGGTTGGCCGACACAGGCGGGAACAGCGACGGCTCGGTCCTCCGGCGGGCAGGACGTGCGCCCGGCCCTGGTCCGCGCGCCACCCCAGCGGCGCGGTTGCGCATGTAATCGCGCATCCGCTGCTGTTCTTCGTCGCTGAGCTGCTCGCCCCGACCACGCTTTTCCATGATCGCTTTGACGTCTTCCGGAGCGTCCTGCATCATTCGCTCTCTCATTTCTGTGCCCCGCTGCCGGAAGTAGTTCCTCATGGTGTCGCGTTCTTCCTGGGTAAGCTCCTGCCCGCCGGCCCTCTTATCCATGAGTTCCTTGATCTCGGGTGGAGCATTTTCGCGGAAGCGCTCCATCCACCTGGCCCGACGCCCGCGACGCCCCGCCGCCTCCGCGGCCTGGGCCACGCCGGAGACTACCATCGCCGACAGGCACACCACGCCAAACATCATTATCAGCTTTCTCATTTTTCCGATCTCCTCTGTTCTCAATGGTTCGCGCAAATGGCTCCTCAAACGAAGCCGACTTCAACGTTCAATCGCCCTATTCTGCAGGATAACCATAGCCGTGTCAACAGCCTTGGTCGCGCGGCGCGGAGCCTTTCTGCCACCGTCCTCTACACCTCCGCAAATGCCAAACGGCTGTCGTCTGCCGAAACGCTCCTTGTTATTTAACGCGGGGATCGAAAAAAGGTTACGCTGAACATTGCTCATGTTTTTGGGCCGCAGCAGCGCATTCTCATTGTGCCTGACACAATGAGAATCTGCGCGACCGTATCTTCGACGTGCCTGGCATCGTGGCGTTCCGTCCCGGCGCTACACTGGAACCCCAAACCGTAGACCACCGTGTACGGGACAAGTATAATCAGGCAGCGGTCTCTTGACTTATGGGCGCCATTACATCAGTCTACCCGATGCACCTCTACTCCGTTCTGCATCAACAGAGCGGTGCACACGCCGTTGCCTTCGCAGAGCTCTTCGCCGATGTAGATTTGGCCCATGCCGCAGGCCGGGCTGCGCGACTTGAAATATGCCTCTTTCGCGCCGAGGACCCGCGCTATGAGCAGAACTTCGCGGGCGCCGCGAATGAACTGCTCGGTAACGTCCCGGCCGGCGGCGTTAATCAGCGTGGCCGTGCCCCGCAGCACATCTTCGCCCCCGCCCCCACGGAAAAAACTGCGCGGCCTCGGGGTCGGCAGCCCGCCGAGCTGCTCGGGGCATACCGGCACCAGCCAGCGGCCCGACAGCCGCTGCAGCAATTCTTCGTTGGGCTTGGCCGTTCCGTCGTAACGGGTGTTTGCACCCAGCAGGCAGGCACTGATGAGGACAGGCTCGGGCATCTGCTTTTTCATAGGTCGTATTTGAGGATTGTTTCTTTGATCTCTGCCGCGGCCGCGGCAACGCTTTCGGCGGATATGATCCCCGAGCAGACTGCCAGCCGCCGGGCGCCGGCCGCAAGAACGGCGCCGGCGTTGGACGCATTGACGCCCCCTATGGCAAAGAAGGGTATCTCAACTTCTTCCGAGGCGTATCTCACGTAGTCGAGCCCTACCGCCGCGGCCGTGGGCTTGGTCTGCGTGGGGTTCACGGGTCCGACGCCTATGTATGACGCCCCGGCCTCAATTGCGGCCCTTGCCTGCTCCGGCGAATGAGTTGAGACGCCGAGGATTCTGTCGGGGCCGAGCAGCTTTCGCGCGTGGGCCCCCGGCAGGTCTTCCTGGCCCACATGGGCGCCGTCGGCATCCACAAGCTGGGCGACGTGAAGCCGATCGTTGACAACAAAGAGCGCTCCGCGCGCGCTGCACACTTCCCTCAGCTTGCGCGCGAGCGCGAGGAAATCGCCGTCGAGCATCTGTTTTTCCCGCAATTGAATGACGTCTGCTCCGCCCCGAATTGCGTCGGCGGCGACTTCTTCAGGGTTGCGGCCGCGGCACAGGCCGGTGGTCACGAGCACGTAAAGCCGCGCCGCGGCCAGCCGCTCGTTGGGCGCGAAGCGCGCGGCAATGCCTTTTTCGGCCGTATAGAGGTCGTACCGCATTTGCTCGAAGGCGGAGGCGGCGCCGGGGTCGAGTGTCTTGACGTATTCTTCGAGGACCCGCAGGCCCTCGGCGGCGCGTTTGAGGTTCGCGGCCAGCACGTCGCGGATCCGTGCGCGTTCACGCTCCGACTCGGCGGAGAGTTTGGTGCCGACGTCACCGGCCGTATCGCGATGGGCCGGCAGGCTCGCAAGCACGCCGAGGCCATCCACGACCGCGAACAGCCGGTGGCGAAGGTTTTTGAGGCACCCCGCCCATGTGCGGCTGTCGAGAACGAATCGGGCGTACTCTTCGGCGACGCGTAGGGCTTCGCCCGTTCGGTTGTAGTTCGCGTCTATTATGCGGAGTATTCTCGAATAGGAGTTTTCGATGGTAACGCACCTCCGGCAGCGGCTGCCCAACCCTCGGCAACGGTCGTTACAATTGGTTGAGCAGGCGCAGGTCGTTGTCGAAGAGGAGGCGGATGTCGGTAATGCCGAAGCGGTACATCGCGGCGCGGTCTATACCGAGGCCGAAGGCGAATCCGGTGTATTTTTCGGGGTCGTATCCGACGGCCTCAAACACGCTGGGGTCGACTATCCCGGCGCCTAGGAGTTCGGTCCAGCCCTT
>Ga0180432_10005855_pt1 | contig 16189 bp, 10 predicted proteins | sample SS_ome_10_FD_132414 | JGI IMG/M metagenome (GOLD analysis project Ga0180432, IMG submission 132414) | Hypersaline lake sediment archaeal communities from the Salton Sea, California, USA - SS_1_MS_2 metaG | ecosystem: Environmental > Aquatic > Non-marine Saline and Alkaline > Hypersaline >... | reverse complement strand
GAGCTTGCGCACGGTCTGCGCGGTGCCGATGCCGTTGATGGGCGCGTAGCCGTGCGTGTATTCCGCGGTGACCGTGCCCGAAGCGTCGCGCTCGGTGAGCAAGTTGAGGCCATTGCTGTCCCAATTGAAATACGTGGTCGCGCCCCCGCGCTCCATGGCGTACCGGCGCAGGAGCCCGTCGTAATAAAAGTACGTGTGCGCGCCGCCGGGGAGAAGCGCGTGCGTCACCAGGTCCGCGTCGTTGTACGCGAAATACGTGGCGCCGTCCGGCTCGTCGAGGAGCGTGCAGTTCCCGCGCTTGTCATACGAATAGTACGCGTGGGTGTGGCCGGGCAGGGCGTGGGCGTGGGCGAGGGCGTTCGCCGCGTCGTACTGGAAATAGGTCTCAGTCGCGCCCGCGCCCAGGTCGCGGCGCTCGTACACGCGGTTGCCGACCGCGTCGTAGTCCCACGCGAACGCGTACACGCTGGACGCGCCGTCTTTCCAGTCTTCTTGAATCAGGCGGTCGGCTGCGTCGTACGCGTAGTAGACCACGGTCCCGTCCTCGCGGCTTATCGAAGACACCCGGCTCGCCGCGTCGTAGTCGTAGGTAAAGTAACACGTGGGCGCGCCGGATGCAAGCGCGTTCCGGATGGTTTTCACGCGGCCCGGCTCCAGTGTGCCGGCATTCGGGCGGACGCTCGCCCGTGTATCGCCGCACGGGTTTGATCAGGCGAGGGACAGCACGTGCTCGCGGGCCTTGCGTACCTCGGCCACGCGCTCCTCGCCCGAGCCGCGTCCTTCCCGCTCGATGGCCGCCCACCTGCGGAAGCCCGTCTCGTCGAGCGCGGCGAAGAGCGCCCGGAAGTCGACCTCCCCGTCGCCGACCGGGGTCTCGCGCCAGAAGTTGCCCCCCTCGCCGCAGTCGGCGGCCAGGGCCGCCTTCCACGCGGCGAAGTCCAGGTTCGTGGCGCGCGGATCGAGGCCGGCCACGATGCGCTTCGCGTGCTCGGCCGGCCTGACGATGGCCGCGTCCTTGATGTGCAGGTGCACGATCGCCTCGCCCAGCTCGCGCACGCCCGCGGCCGGGTCCTCGCAGGCCATGAGGATGTTGGCCGGGTCCAGGTTCACCTTGAAGGATTCCCCGACCTCGTCGCGCAGGCGGGCCAACAGCCGCCAGCCGTGCACCATCCACACGCCGCCGCCCGGTTCCATGCTCACGGTCACGCCCTTGTCCGCGGCATGGGCGCCCGCATACGTCAGGTTCTCCACCAGGCGCTGCCACGCGCGTTGGTTTTCGGCCTCGTCGTCGACCAGGCGCTCGCCGCCGTGCACGATCACCGTGGGCACCCCGCTTTCGGCTGCGAGGTCCAGGGCCTCGACGAGCGGGGCCATCCGCTGGCCGACGCCGCCCTCCGTTTGCGAGGAGATGTTGCAGGACAGGGCCGAGACCTCGAGCCCGAGGTTGCGCGGCGCGTCCTGCACGGCCCGGCGGCGCTCGGGAGGGCTGAGGTCCCCGAGCGGCGACGTGTTCGTATGGGACAGGCACACGCCCCGGAACCCGAGCTCGGCCGCTAGGTCCAGGGCCCGGAACACGTCGCGGTCCACCGCCGGGAACACGCTCGAGATGTACAGGCCGACCTTGGGGATCCGCATGCTCGGTCTCCTCCGTGCGAGGGAATGGCGCGTCCGCTGAGGCCCTGGCGAAGGCCGATCGCGCGGCCGCGCCAGGACGGCGACCTCCGGCCCGCGTGGGCGTTTGCCGGCAACCTAGCACTCCGCTGCGCGCCGGTCAAGTCCGCGATTGCGCGCAGCGCCCGATCGTCCTATGATTGGGCGCGTCGCGCATATCGCGCTGCATGGAGGTGCGTCTCCAGGTTGCAGGGCGGGGCCCGGAGGAGGGGACCATGAACGGAATGAGAAGCTGCAGGCTCGAACGGACGTGGCAAAGGGCGGCCGGCCTCTTCGCGCTGGCCGCGGCGCTCTGTTTGTCGAGGGCGGCTGTCGGCGCCGCGGGCGGCGAGGTCGCGTTCACGGACGTGTTCCGCGGCGAGGCACTGAAGCCCGCCATGGTGCTGCACGACCTGGCCGATGAGCAGGGCCGGGCCGACTTCGCCGGGCGGGCGCTGCACGACTTCACTTACTTCTCGCCCGCGATCCAGGACCGCGCAATTCGGGACGGCGCGCTCGTCTTCACCGTGTCCGGCAAGGAGGCGATTCTCGGCTGGGGCAACTACGGCGGCGACCAGCCCGAGGACGAGGTCGTGGACCTCTGGCACCTGGAAAACACGATCGAGCTCCGGGTTCGGCAGAGCGCACCCGAGAGCACCTGGACCGTAAAGCTGTGGGGCGACGGCGCCAGCCCCACGCAACCCCACCAATGGCTGGGCCTTCGCAACGAGAGCCGCCGGACCGTGCAGGGCGGCGCGTGGCGGACAGTGCGCTTCGACTGCGCCATGCCCGGGGCGGACGGATTTGAAATCAAGGTCGAGGGTCCGGCCGACAACCGGGTGGAGATCGCGTCCGTACGCGTCCTGCGGCCCGAGGCCGTGGGCTTCTACCGAAGGACGTTCGACATTCCCGAGGGCCGGTCGGTCTGGCGCGCGGTGGTGTCCGTCGCCACGTCCACGGACCTGTACGTGAACGGCGCGAGGGCGGACACCGGCTCCGGCGAGTACGTGGCGAACACGTACCTCGTGAGCGCGGACATCACCGAACTCCTGCGGCCCGGACGGAACGCACTCGCGTACACGGGCTCGTTCGCCAAGCGCACGGACGTGCTCCTGTACGTGCAGGGCCGGGTGGTCCTGGACAACGGAGACGTGATCTCGCTCGACGCGCCCGACGACTGGCGCTTCAGCGCCGAGCCGGCAGCCGGCTGGACCGCACCCGGGTTCGACGACCGCGCGTGGGCGCCCGCGAGCACGCTCGCGACCGACCATCCGGCGCATCCCGGACTGTTCTTCCGGTATTTCTGCAAGCGCACGGTCTTCACCCCGCTCGTGGAGTACGACGGCCGGATCGTGTACCGCAACCCGGACCGCAAGGCGCTCTTCTTCAACTCGGCACAGCCTGTGAACCTGCAGGTGGTCCTGCCGCCCAATGTGCCCGACCCCGCGGTGACCTGGCGCGTGTCTCGCATCGAGGGTTGGGCGAAGACACCTCTCAAGCAGGGCACGGCCCGCGGGCCGCGGCGCGCGGACGGCCTTCAGGTCCTGGACATCCCGCTCGGTACGCTCGACCAGGCCGTGTACGCCATCGAGACGACCCTCGCCTCGCAAGGACAGGCGATCGAGTCGCGCTACCACGAGCCGTTCGTTGTGTACGGCAGGACACAGCAGGAGGAGGTCGCGGGCACTTCCTACGAGGAGGGGCTCGACCGAGAACTCGAAGACGCGATCGACTTCACGGACCCGAACGACCCGCACCCCTGGGTGGACAAGGCGGGCGAGCACGAGCACAAGCCGACTCAGGCGCGCAAGCCGCTCCTCGAGACGCCGCGCATCGTAGAGGCCGACGGCCTCAGGTACCGCGAGACGCAGTCGGACAGCGTGGTCTCGTTCTTCTCGTACAAGATCGAATTCGAGCATCCCGGCGACTGGTACGTGCTGGAGCTCGACTACCCCAACGACAAGCCGCGAGCGATCGGGCTGTCGATCTCGCTGCCGCGCGACCGGATGACCGGCGGGTCGAAGCGCGAAGGGTACCTGACCCAGTCCGGCCCGGCCGTGGTCACGGGCGTGTACAACCCGGTCTCCGGCCGGATGCAGACCTTGCGCTGGGTGCACCGGGCCGATCCGGGGCAGCACACCTTCGAGGTGGCGAATCTCAAGACCGGCATGCGCGCGGCCGCCGCACAGCTTCGCATCTACCACGTGCAGGGCAGTCTGCCGGCGGCCAGGCGCCCCGGCCTGCACCAGCGCTTCGTCGGCCCTCATTGCGAGCGGCCCCTGTACCTGGGCATCAACTTCGGCGTGGAGATGCCCGATCCGTACGAGTCGTTCTACAACCGGCAGGACCTGGACCCGGCCATGCACTACATCGCGCGCATCGCGTGGTTCTTCGACGTGGCCCGGCACTACACGGAGTACCTGCGCTTCTGCGGACAGAACTTCCACGCCATCGGGGCGTACCAGTACCACGAGGGCAACCTGTCCTACGCCCTGCCCAACCGCGTGGCGGACTCTTCGCAGGTGCCCTGCGACATCCGCTCGATCCTGTTGCCCTTCTACGAGGCGAACGGCATCGCGGCGCTCTCGCTCGTGGAGTGGTACCACAACGGCCCGTCCCTGAAGCCCCGGGTCGTGACCGACCGCCAGGTGGTCGAGGGCCGGGACACGCTGATGCCGGTGCGCAAGGACGGGCGCCAGCAGGGGAACCTAACCAACTACATCCACCCCGAGGTCGAGGCGGCGTACCTGAACGTCATCAACGACCTGGCGCTCAAGTTCAGCCACTCGCCGGCGTGGCGTGGGGTGCTGCTCATGCCCTACCCCGATCCGAACGGGTTCGGCCCGACCCTGTGCCCGCCCCGGGGCCGGCCGCTGGACGTGGACTACTCGGACGCCACCGTCGCGCGGTTCGAGCAGGAGACGGGCGTGCACGTGCCCGGCGACGGCCCCGACCGGTTCGCGGCGCGGCACGCCTTCCTGACCGCGGCGGACATGCGCGAGCGCTGGATCTCGTGGCGATGCCGCAAGCAGCGCGACATCGCGCTCAAGACGCGCGACAAGCTGCGCGCGTACCGGGGCGACCTCATGTGCGTGCTGGGCAACTACATCCCCCACTCACGCATCAAGCAGTGGGTGTACGACGAGTCGGTCTCCTACCGGGAGGCCAACCGGCTCTACGGGTTCGACGGCGACATGTACAGGGAGCACGACGGTCTCTGGTACGGTCGGTACGACTACCCCAGCGCGGGCAAGGGCGCTGATTCCCCGGTCACACGGGACCACATGCTCTCCAAGGAAGTGAGCCGCGAGTACGACGTCGACCAGGGCCGCTTTGCGGGGCTCATGACCGGCTGGCGCGAGTTGCGGGAAATCCTGCCGGCGGGCGCGGACTGGCCCTTTGATGTGAACAGGGCGCGCTTCCTGGCCCAACAGGACGGCGATTACCGGCGCGAGCCGTTCACGCTGGCCATGATCGCCAACGACCCGGAGATGATGGTCTTCGGGTTCGCGGACGTCGGCCAGATGGTCGGCCAGGAGCAGCAGTGGCGCGAGATCGCCCGCCAGATCATTTCCCTGCCGGCGCACAAGCTCGATCCTGCGCTCGACACGGACATCGACGCCAACCTGGCCGTCCGCCACGGCGAGGCCGAGGGCGAGTACTGGTTCTACGTGGCCAACCCCGGGTACTGGGACGTCGAGGCACGCCTCACCTTGACGGGCGTCGAACGCGTGTACGACGCGGCGACCGGCCACCGCGTGGACGTGCAGACGCGCGGCGAGGACACGCTGCTCACGGTCCGGCTCGGGGCCTACGAGATGCGGTCCTTCCGGGCGGACCCCGGTGCGCGCGTCGCTGCGTGGCACACGGGCCGCCTGTCCCCGCGCGGCGCGGCGCCCCTGGTCGAGCGCGCCGACAGGGTCCTCGGCGCGCTGGGTGACCGCAGCGTGCTGCGCGTGGCCACGGACCGCGAGGTCGCCCTGGCCGCATCCGCGGCCCAGGCCGGCGTGGCCGGGGTGCGCCGGGGCGAGTATGCCGAGGCCTGGCATCGGCTCACGCGCGCGCTCGTGACCCAGCTCGTGGACACGCGCCCCGCCATGGCCCGCTACGCCGCCTGGCTGGACGATGCGCGCTCCGAGGCGGCCGTGCCCGTGCTTGTCGCCCGACCGGCCGCGACCACGCCGACCGTGGACGGCAGGCTCGAGGAGCCCGTATGGCGCCAGGCCCCCTTCGTCAAGCTCGACCGCAGGGTGGACACGCACCTCCTGCCGGTCGGCTCTGGCGTGGTCGAGACGCGCGTGCGCGTGGCCTACGACGCCGAGGCCCTGTACGTGGCCTTTGCCTGCGCGGACCACGACTGCACCCGGCTCCAGGCCAACGCAGGCACCGGGGCGGAGATGTACCGCAAGCACGACGACATGTGCGACCTGTTCCTGGTTCCCTCCGATGCGGGCGCCGAGCTTCGGCAGTTCGCGGTCAACGCTGCGGGCCTGCAGCACGCGCGCAAGTCCTTCGCCGGAGACATGGTCGCATTCGAGGCGCCGTGGCAGGCCGCCGTGGCCGTGACGGACCGCGCGTGGCACATCGAGATCGCGCTCCCGGCCCAGGCCCTCGGCGCGAGGCCGCAGGCCACAGAGGAGTGGCGGCTCGCCTTGCGCCGGCGCCACCGTCAGTTCGATATCGTCAAGGAACACATCTGGGCGCCGCTGAAGGGCAGCTACGACGACCCGGAGCACTATGGCGTGCTCCGGTTCCAGTGAGCGCGGGTCCGCTTTTGCGAGGCGCCAAAGACGTGAGACAAGAAACCTTGGTCCTGGTCGGGCTTTGGATCGCGTGCACGCTCTCAAGCGCGGGCGCGGCCCAGATCACGGACGTGGACACGCGACCCCAGGGCGAGGGGCCGCCGGCCGAGCTTCAGCGGCTCCTTGCCTGCGGCAGGCAGTACGCCCGGTTTCGCGCGGTCGCGCCGCTCGAACCCGCGCAGGACGCGTACGTCCTCAATGCGCTGGCCGAGGCCGAGGCTCTGGTGCGGCGCGGCGACTACGCCGCAGCCTGGCATCGCGTCACGCGCGCGCGGTATCACCGCCTCTCAATCCTGGAGGTGGCCGCGTTCGGCGAGACCGCGTACATGGTCAACGGGTTCGGCCGATTCGGGATCTTGTGGATGGGCGAGCCCGTGCTCGGCGGCATGTCGCTCGTGGCGACCTGCCGGCGCGACGGTGCCATCCGCTACGCCAACAGCGAGCGGCTCAACTGGGCGCCCTTGCGCCAGGACGCCCCGCACCAAGCGGACCGCAAGGTCATCCGCTGGGGCGATTACCTGCGTCAGAACGCCTTTCCCTATAGACAGGAGACGACCGTCCGAGAGGGACGGGTGACTTGGCGGTTCCAGTGGTCCTCCGGCGAGAACGCCACGAGCCGCGAGCCCTTTCCCGGGTTCACGGTTGCGCTCTCCAGCGACGCCGACCTGCTGTGGGGGTGCCCCCTCGCCCTGGTGGGCATGGACGGCGCGCGGACCGCCTGGGAGGTGCCCATGGATCGCGAGGCCATGCCAGGAACCAGGCACTTCCCCAAGCTGCGCGCCCTGCGCTTCCACACCCGGCTCGGACCGGTGACGCTCTCCGCGGACCCGGCGGACGAGCAGGACGACAGGTTCCAGGGCATCAACGCGCAGGTGAGCGGCAAGGCCGGCTGGACGTTCGAGGCGGTCTACGCCATCCCCGCGGACGCCGCGCCGCGGGAGTACCGGTGCGCGTTCGACCTCGCCTGCTCACTCGGCGGGCCCTGAGGGTCGTTCGCGTCCCGACACCTCCCCCGCCTCGACGAACCGGTCCCACCGGTTCACCTCGGCGAGCCAGAAGGTCTCGGTCGTCTTCTCAGGGCTCGTGCGCAGCGCCTCGGCTCTGGCGAGGAGCTCCTCGCGGGTCGTGGCGAACAGGGTGTGCTGCGACTCCTGCGTGGCCAGGGCCTCGTACCGCTTGTAGACCACGTCGGTCGTGTCCATGTCCACGCGGGGGAGCTCGCGGCCGACCCCCTTGTAGTAGTACACCACGGGCACGCGCCACGGCGCGCCGAGTTCTGCGCACACGGGCTCTCCGGCCTGCCATTGCGCGTCCAGCACGATCCGGTGCGCGGCGCGGTGGTCCGGATGCCGGTCGTCGGGCCCGTGGGTGAACAGGACGTCCGGCCGGATGCGCCGCACCTCTGCGAGGCAGCGCAGCACCACGCGCTTGGATCCCTGCAGGCCCATGTCCGGCTCGTCCAGGAACACGCGCTCGCGGATGCCCAGCACCCGGTCGCAGGCCGCCGCCTCGCGCTTGCGCAGGGCCACGATCTCGGACTTCATCTCCGGCCGAGGGTAGCCTTCGCTGCCGTCGGTCAAGAGCACCACGCGGACGGCCGCGCCGGCTCGGGCCATGCGCCAGATCGTGCCGGCCATGGCGAGCTCGTCGTCGGCATGCGCGGCGAAAATGAGCGGTCGTTCGATCATCGCGTCCCCCGCCGCCCTACAGGTCCAGGTCGATCGTCGCGGCGCGGCCCGAGTCGGCGGACCGGTACAGGGCGTCCAGGATCGCCTGGATCGCGTACCCCTCGCGCGACGGCGCGGGCGACGGACCGCCGTTGGCGATCCAGTCCAGGAACACGCGGTTCTGGATCGCGAAGTAGGACCGCTCGGGCAACAGCAGCGTCTCTGCGGCCAGGTACCCCGCGTCCTCGGTGTGCAGCACCGCGCCCGGACCCGCCATCACGAATCGGCCCCGGGTGCCGTGCAGCTCGATCGTCTTGCACAGCCGGGCCTGGCAGTGCGCGCGGGCGTTGAAGAGGAGCGCGAGCGTCGCCCCGGTCTCGAACCGGACCGTGCCCGCGGCCAGGTCCTCGACGTCCCCGTCCGTGGCCTGCGTGTCCCGGAACATGGTCCCCAGGGCCTCGACCGGCCTGGGAAACCCGATCGCGTACAGGACCTGGTCGATCATGTGTGGGCCCAGGTTGATGAGAACGCCTCCGCCGGACTGTTCCTTCACGTTGAACCACGACCCGGTCCGGTCGGCCGGACCGCCGTCGGCCACGGCCACGCGGCGGCGCAGGTCCTCCACGCGGCAGGACTCGATCTCCCCCAGCCGCCCGGTCGCGACCAGGTCCTTCATGACATACGTCTCCGGCCGGTACCGGCAGCAGAAGCCCATCATGATCTGCTTGCCCGTCTCGGCCTCGGCGTCCAGGATCGTGCGGCACTGCGCGAGCGTCGTGGCCATGGGCTTCTCGAGCAGTACGTCGGCGCCCGCGCGCAGCGCGTCGCAGGCGAGCGGGGCGTGCACCCGGTTCGGCGTGCTCACGCACACGCCCGCGGGCGCCGTCTCTTCGAGCATCTCCCGGTGGTCGGCATACAGGCAGGCGAGGCCGGTCTCTCTCCCGGCAGACTCCAGGGCCTCGGGGCTCGGATCGGCGATCCCCACGACCTCGGCCCCGGCGTCGAGAAAGCGCTTGAGGTGCTGCGTGCCGTTCTTCCCCAGCCCGATCACGGCCAGCCGCGGTGGAGCCATGGCGAGTCCCTTCCGTGCCCCAAACTACGCGCCGGAGTCTGTGGAAAGACCGCGCGCCAAACAGCCGCGTCGTGCGCCTGTAGCGCGGCCACTGTAGGCGGGGCGTTTGGCCCTGTCAATAGGATCGGGGAAGGCGCATGCCGCGCATATCGCGCAGCAGGTTGCGGGCGGCCTCGCCCCATGCGCAGCGGTCGCCCCTCGTTCGACTGATGCCCCGCCCCTCAACCGGACCCGCCGGCCTCGGCCTGCACTCGGCAGAAGCCCGCCTCCAGGGGGCCGACCGCGAGCATCAGTCCAGGGGCTTCGCCGCCCGGGGGAGCGTCCGGGCGATCCGGTCGAGGCCATAGCCGAACCCCGGCCCCTCCAGCGTGTCGAGCCGCACGCGGCCGCCCCTGCGGCGGTACAGGCCGGGGTGGACCTCCTCCTCCGGGCCCGAGGCATCGGGCACGTACTGGGGGCCGTTCGCTTCCACGCCCATGAGGGTGTCCGCGTGCGCGGCCAGGGTTACGTGCGGCACCTGCGCGAGCATGCTGTTGGTGAGGTCCTGCACCATGAGGGCCATGCCGTGGGCCCGCGCCCAGGCGAGCGACAACAGCGCGCCGGTCTGGGTCTTGCAGGTCTTGAGCGCCACGCCCGTCCACCCGAGCGACCGCCCCAGCCGCACGAGTCGCCAATCGTGCGCGCTTTCGTCGAGGAACAGGGGTTTGCGTTCGCTCACCGCGTGGACGTCCAGGGGGTTCGCTTCGAGGTCGTACGGAAAGGGCTGTTCCGCGTACAGGATGCGCTCGAAGGTGCCGCGGTCGTCGCCGGCAAGCCGGTCAAGGATAGCGCACACGTACCCGGGATCGGTCACCATGCAGTTGAAGTCCGCACAGAGGAACTCCACGCCGTGGCGCAGGCCCACCGCGCCCACACGGTGCAGGCGCTCGAAGTCCCAGTCCGCGTCCGTGCCGCGCAGCTTCACCTTGAGGCAGCGAAGCCCATCGCGCGCGATCCACTCCGCGAGCGTTACGGGCAGGCCGTCGTCCGGCTCGCGGCCCGTGCGGTCCCCGTCCTCGAGTGGATCGAGTCCTCCCACGAGGTGCCAGGCGGTCAGCGTGTCCGGCCGGGGGTAGCGCAGGAAGTCGGCCGGATACCGCCCCGCAAACGAGACGCCCGAGTCCGCGGCCGGCTCCAGGAAGGACGAAAGGTCGCTTTCGAGGAAGGGCGGCTTGTAGGTTGCGAACACCGGCAGGCCGTGGAGCATGCCGTAGGCGTCGTGGAGCGCGATGTCGAAGGCCGAGAGGCAGACGAGCCCGGCAAGAAGCGGCATGGGCTCTGCCGGGGCTCGTTCGCGATTGGCGTCGGCCAACAGCGCGGGAAGCCGGTCTTCGATCAGATGCTGGCCGATGGCCATGGCATGGCCGGACACGGCCTGCGCGGGCAGGCGCTCGGCGAGGCGGATGCAGAAGCGTTTGAGCGCGGCTTCGCGTTCCTCATAGTCCAGTGCGCAGGGCCAGGCCCAGGCGGCCGAGAGCGGCGTCTCGCCCCATCCGACGGCCGTGCGGCCGCCCGCGCCCCCGACGCGCACCGCGGCCCGCGCGCTGGTGAGGTGCGTGATGGCTTCGTTGCCGAACTTGAGCGGGTTGCGAAGCGGTACGGGCAGGAACCAGAGGCCGCAAGCCTCGATCGTCACGTCGTGCGGGTTCGCCACTTCGGGGAATCCTCTGACCGGATGGGGTTCGCCCAAGGCTCGAGGCGCAGGCCTGACCTTATGCCTTCAGGCCGTATTCCTCAGGCCGGATCGCGACGGGCGCGCGGGTGCGGATCGACTCGTAGGCCTTGAGGGCGCATACCGTGGCGCGCGCCCCGTCGATCGCGCTCATGCCGTAGGGCGCGCCAGAGACCACGGCCTCGGCAAAGGCGCGGATCGCTCTGTCGTGGCCATGGTCTGTGGCGGGGAAAGGGAGGTGGTTGGCCGCGTGCGGCCCCGTGAGGTCCTCTGCGGGTCGGGCCGCGAACCTCGCGCGGTAGAAGCCGGTCATGTTGTCCTGCTCGAGAGCGGGGCCCCGTGCGGGCCTGGGCGGATAGGTGCGCAGGAAGTTCTCGCCCGGGCCGTCGAAGCGCATCTCGAAGAGGCTGTCCATCACCAGGGTGCGGTGGTCGCAGAAGACCTCCATGCATTCCTTGGGGTAGCAGAGCCCGCCCTTGCCCCCGCAGAGGAGCACGGCGGTGCTCTCGTCCGACAGGGTGAGGATGACCGCGTTGTCGGTCTCGAGCGGGCCCACGGCATAGACCTCCACGGGCTCGGCCTCCAGAAACCACGCGATGAGGTCGAAGATGTGGCAGCCCTCGGCCAGGAGGTGCCCGCCGCCGTCCGCGAGGTCGAAGACGTATTCCGGCCGGATGCGGTGGTCGTCCACGATGCGGTAGAGGAGGTTCGCCGGGCCGCTCTTGTACCCGTGGAACCGCGCCTTGGCCGCCTTCATGATCGGCGCATAGCGGCGGTTGAAGCCCACGCCCACATGGGTGTCCGCGCCGGAGACGGCTTCGAGCACGGCGCGCGTCTCGTCCAGGGTGTGGGTCATGGGCTTTTCGACGTAGATATGTTTGCCGTGTTGCGCAGCCTGGATCACGAAGCGTGCGTGCTCTCGGCCGCGCGTACCCACAACCACCGCGTCGATGTCGGGATCGTCGAACACCGTGTCCGCGTTCGTCGTGGTGCGTAGGGGCGAGAACTCCTCGGCGCGCTTGTCGAGAAGCGCTTCGTCGAGATCGCACAGCGTGTGGATGCGGATCGCGGGGTTCGCGGCCATGTTGGGCAGATGCTTGCGCGCCATGAAAACGCCCACGCCGATGGCCGCGATGTTGACGACCTTTCCCATGTGTCGCGCCTCCAAAGGGGATGGCCTACTTGTACAGGGGACTGCGATAATTGCAAGCGGTCATCGGGGATTCCCGCGAGGCGCACACGCCCCGCACCGCGCGGAGACTGCCGATTCGCGTATTTGCGTCCGCTCGACGCTTGTCCTTCAGCCCGTGCCGCGCATAGGGGGACTGGGTGCTGCCCAACGTTCCCATGCGACCGCGCTCGGGCCTTGCCGCGTCTTGCCGTGACCCCGGCCCCATGCGCAGCGGTCGGCAGCGACCTCACCCGAACGCTCGCCCCTCAACCGGACCCGCCGGCCTCGGCCTGGACCCGGCAGGTGCCCACCTCCAGGGGCCCGACCGCGAGCTCCCCGCTCAGGGAGAGGGTCAGGTCCGCACCGTGTCTGTGGTAGTGGCGCCCCTCGTCCAGGTCGCACCATTCGTCGTCCTCGTCGTACCGGCTCACGCGCAGCGCGCCCCGGGCCGGGACGCGCAGGTGCAGCGACCGGCCCGTGGACGGCTCCAGGCCCACGTTGACCACGCTCGCCAGGCGGGAGAACGACCCGCCGCCCGGCGCGCAGTCGGTCACGAGCGGCACCAGGTCCGCGCCCTCGGTCCACGCGGGCAGGGCGTCGTCGTAGAGCCATGTGAGCAGGTTGCGCACCAGGGTCTGGCGCATCCGGTTGAGGATGAAGGGCCTCTCGGTCAGCGCGTAGGGCAAGAGCACGAGCCGCCTGCCCATGCGCGTGCCGGCCAGCACGCCGTCGCTGACCTGCTCGCCGGCCAGGTTGTGGAAGGTGGTCTCCGCATGCAGGTCGTCGGCCGCACAGAACAGGGCGCGCTTCACGTTCCATCGTCCCAGGGTGGGCGTGCCTCCGGGCGGAAGGTCCTGGGCCAACGACCCCGCACAGGGCCGTTCGTGCACGGCCGCGCCGTGCGCGAGCCGCTCGCCCAGGGTCGCGCCCAGCCGCGCGCCCATGCCCAGGTCCGCGAAGTGGGCCACCGCGTCCGCGTCGAGCAACGCGCTCCCCCCGGCCAGGATCGCCTCTGCGTCTTCGCGCTCCAGGGGCGCCGACTCGCCGGTGAGCACGGTGACCGGGCTCTCGGTGAACGTGGCGGGCAGGCCCAGGCGCCACAGCACGGGCGCCGCGCGCGAGCCGTACCACGCGGTCTCGGACTGGCGCCGCAAGAGCCCCATTCCCTCGTTGAACTTCACGCCCGCGCCCACCAGCTTGGCCTCGTCCGGGATGGACTGCGCCAGGCCCTCGTGCGCGTGCAGGGCGCGGCGCAGCACGGGCACGCTCTCGTGCTCCGGGTTGACCGGCGCGCCGATGAACGGAAACGCGTACAGGGACAGCCCGCGGATCCCGGCCAGCACGTGCACCCGGGTCTTGGCGCCGAAGACCACGCGCGAGCTCATGCACCACGGCGTGTGGGGGAACCAGTCGATCTCGGCCTCGATCTCCGTGTCGGGCCGCAGCCGGCTCTTCTGAAACAGGACGTCGGCCAGGCCGTACAGGAACTCCCTGCGGTCGGCGTCCGTGTACCAGCCGAAGGACGTCCGCGCCACGGGGCGGTGGCCTCCGGCGAACGCATCCACGAGCTCGCGCACGTCCCGCAGGTCCGCCGCCGCGATGCCGGAGAACGTCACGTTCAGCCCCACGCGCACCTCCGGGGCGACTTCGTGCACGCAGGTTCGGATCCATTCGGCCGTGTCCACCAGGGTCTGCTTCTTGAACCGCATGTATGCGGTCTTGAGCTCGTTCATCCCGCGCGCCTGGCAGGCCTCGCGGATCGAGTCGAACGTCTCGCTCGCGCCGGTGGCCGCGTTGAACGCGTCGATATGCAGGTCGCAGAAGCAGTAGGTCCCCCCGCCGTGATACCCGTAGCGGAAGTTGTCGGTAATCATCATGCAGGTCGGCCGCGCCTGGGCGAGCATGGCGTAGTACTTGCGCCCGTACTCGCGCAGCCCGGGGTCCAACAGGCAGGCGTAGTCCGGCGCCACCCGGCCCGTGACGTCCTTCATGCCGCGCGCGCGGAACGCCCCGGCGTCCGGGTCCCTGGACTCGTACTTCGACCGATAGACGAACCAGGACGCGTTGAACCGGGTGCGAATGCCCCGGTCCTTCAGGTCCGCGACCAGGTCCTTGAGGAACTCGGCGCGCGCGGGCATCCTCTCCGGCGGCGGGAACCCGGGCTCGGTCCCGTAGAACGCGGGCACGACCTGGACCTCGTCGATCTCCAGCTCCCGGCACCAGGCGACCACGTCGTCGCGCTTGCGGTCCGTGTCCAGGCGATTGAGGAATATCCGGGGCATGGGGTGGATCGCGCGCATGCGCACGGCTCCTTTCCGGCTGGGCCCGGGTGTGCGGGCCGACAAGGGGACGGCGAGACGGGACGCCCGCCCCGCCGTGGAGGCCCAGTAGACCAGGGGCGCGCATGACCGTCAATGGAGCGCGCGAAGGGGGCGTTGCATGGGTCCGGCCCGGTGCTCTTCGTGCAGGGAGGCGGTGGGGGGCGGGCCGGACGCTACCGGGGCGGTGGCCAGTTGGAGCTTGCCGACGGCTCTACGTCTCCCGGGCGCCTCTCTTCTCGTGGGCAAAACAATCTTCGGGCCGTAGCGGAGACGTCTTCGCGCGCACACCAACCAGGGGCGATGTCATCGAGCGCTACGACGATACCACTCGCTGAGGACTTGCTCACTTCCCACCCCGCCGTTTCATTTAGGCCTTGGACGAGAGCAGGCACGGCCCTGCTGGCGCGGGGTCCAAACCTGCTCAGGCAGATCGCGGCCCAGTACCGCACGTCGTCCAGATCATGCTCAAGGAGCTGTATCAGCTTGTCAATGATCGGATCGGGGCGTTCCATCGTGCCTTCCTCTACGCGTCTCTCGAGCTCGTCAGCCACTCTGATCATGCCGTCCATGCGAGCAGGCCCTCGCGCGGAGGATACTGCGGCGTCAATGAAGGTGACAACCTCCGCAGCAGACGCGCCCTCCAGGCGCTCACCCTCGCCAGACATGGGTGCCGCCCTCCAATATGCGTAGACGCCTATGACGCCCAACACGCTAGCTGCGGCAAGTGCCGCCAACAGCCGCCTCGACATGACCCTGTCTCCCTATTGGGGATCGATCACCTGGTGCGTTGTCCGGTCGGCTCTCCCGGACGGCCCGCGGCGTCAGTGATCATTGCCTGGACTGTGGCCTCCGGCCTGGTTGGAGCCACAGCAATGCCATTCTTTGCGTCCTGCCGTGCCAATTTGTGGGCCTGTTTCATCTGGGCTGTCATCCCAATCATGCGTGTCATGGGGACTTTGGTTGCGGTGCGTGGCGCGGTGCCATCGTATTGCACGCATCTTGCGCATGCAGACTGTGACGAGAACGACCAGGAACGCAAAGACGGACCCCGCCACCTTCACGTCCCGGTTCTCAGGGGATATGACCAAGAGATAGATCATGATCACGTACGCCACGGCCTCGATCGCCTGCAGCCGGAAGGGCACGATGACTCTTGTCTGGCGGTAGCGCCACATTGTTGCTATCTCCCAAAGCCCCCAGCATGCGGACACAATGCACGTCGCACCATTGAGCGCGGTCAGCCAGGGAGAGCCGCGGGCCGAAAACGCCATAAAACCTGCGAGGAGGGCTACGAGCATGCCGGCCACGAATCAGCCTCCGGGGCAGCGTCAGGTGCCAAGAGCGCCCAGCGAGTTGATGCCGTGTCGCCAGAGACGGCAGCATGCAGCGAACTGTTCGCCAGGCATCAGAGAGCCCTGTGTTATCAGGTTCTGCAATCCAAAAGCGACGAGATCAAGTAACATTCCACCAGCTGCGGCTCCCAGTGCGGCTCCACCCGCGGCTGTCACAACCGCCGGAGCTCCGCCCGCGGCGTCGTACGTGTAGTACGTCTGCGCCCCCGGCTCCAGTCTTTTATATAAAATCGCGCCGGTCGGGTCGTACGCGAAGTAAGTGGACTGGTTGTGCGGGCTTGTGACGCGCGTCCGGTTGCCCGCGGCGTCGTACGCATAGTAGGCCGTGCGATGGGGCGCGACGGTGAGGGCGACCCGCCGGTTCGCGGGGTCGTAGGCGAAGTAGGTCGCGTGGCCCTGAATTCGAACTCGGTCTTCAAGAAACTTGAAGATGGCGAGGTTGT
>Ga0180432_10005852_pt1 | contig 16196 bp, 17 predicted proteins | sample SS_ome_10_FD_132414 | JGI IMG/M metagenome (GOLD analysis project Ga0180432, IMG submission 132414) | Hypersaline lake sediment archaeal communities from the Salton Sea, California, USA - SS_1_MS_2 metaG | ecosystem: Environmental > Aquatic > Non-marine Saline and Alkaline > Hypersaline >... | reverse complement strand
CACGTTTAAGCCAACGAAGGCGCACATCCAGTCCATCGCGCGGGCAACGCACCGGCAGCTTCGCAAGATGATCCTGCGAGACATGAACCATCCGTGCGTGATCTGCTGGTCCATGTCCAACGAGTGTCGGCCCGAGAATCCTGGCATTCTCGACACCATACGCGAGAGTCTGCGCATCGCCAAGCGGCTGGACCCCTCGCGGCTGTCGGTGCATGTATCCGCGGAGTGGAACTCCGATTATGGAGAGGACGACTTCTCGCTAGACGACATGATCGCGTGCAACGGGTACAAGCGCGATCCGGACTGGTGGGAACGGGAGCTCGCCCAGCTGCGCGAGCGCTACCCCGGCAAGCCCATCATCTCGAGCGAGGTGGGCAACTCCGCTGCGGATGACGATGCCCAGGCATTGATCGTTGGCCGGCTCCTTTCCTGGTTGGGCGATTCTCCGTTCCTCTCTGGGGTAACCGTATACGATTTCGGCGCCGTGCCCGGGCTGGAGCTGAATCGCGAGGGCGGGGCGGTTTCCGGTGCCTACCATGAGCGGAGGGTCATCCGCCAGCCGAAGAAGAACCTGCATGGATACGGCATATTCACGCGCGACCGCCGACCGCGCAAGGCCGCCAAGGTCGTGGAGCGGTTTATGAACAAGAAGAAGCGCAAGTAGGACGCAGCCTGGTTCCTTGCCGCAGGGCACTGGGCGCTCGGCGGAGCGGAGAGAGAGGACCCTTATCCTGGACACTGCCAATGACGCCACGAGAGCGGCTACTCGCCGCGTACGCGCACAAAGACGTAGACCGGGTTCCTTGTTCGCCCCGACTGTGGGCCTGGATGAGGGAGTACTACGAGGTCTCTTCCTGTTCGCGGGAGACGTACCTTCGAGCCGCCGACGAGTTCGGGTTCGATATTCACTGCGGTTCCGGCTTGTCCGGCCCGGTAGCGGGGTTGCACTGCCGGGAAACGTACGACTTGCCCGATGTGGCGTACCATTGCGAGGAGCGCACGGAAGGGGAGTTCCGCGTGTGCCGGCGAACCTTCGAGACGCCGGAGGGGACGCTCACGGATGACACTTGGTTTCCGCCCTCCGGGGACCGACGGTACGGCATCTCGCCGAACCCGTTCCGCAAGGAGCATCTGGTCAAGTCTCCGGCGGACCTGAAGGCCCTGCCTTATCTGGTCGTGAGGCAGCCGCAGGTGAACATCGAGGCATTTCGACGTACGGAGAGCACGATCGGTGAGCGCGGCCTCGTTATGGCCATGGTCTACTCCGCGCTGTGCCACCGCGCGGGAGAGGCCTGCCCCATGCAGGATCTCATGGTCGCCTTCTATGAGGATCGGCCATTCTTCGACGAGATCTTGGGCTTGTACCAAGAAGAGATGATGGCCGAGGTGCGCGCGTATCTCGATGCCGGAGTTCGGCACTTCGTCGCGAACTGGTACTACAACTCTCTGTCCGCCGGATGGTCGCCGCAGATTTGGCGCGAGGCCTTTGTGCCCCAGCTGCGCGAGATGACCGACCTCGTCCATGCGCATGGAGGCACGGTCAACCTGTACGACGACGGCAAGTGCATGGAAATTCTCGATCTCTTCGCCGAGGCGCAGGTCGACGTACTGCAAACCATCGCCCCGCCGCCCATGGGCGACGTGGACCTGGCCGAAGCGAAGCGGCGCATCGGGGATCGCGTGTGCCTGATGGGGTACGTGGACCTGCTGCACGTCATCCGCAACGGCACCCCGGAGTCGATCGAGCGCACGGTCAAGGAGACCATTCGCACCGCCGCGCCCGGCAGCGGGTTCATCCTGGGCACGTCGGACAGCATCCGAGACGGCACGCCGCTCGAGAACGTGCGCGCGTACTTCGATGCGGCGCGCAAGTACGGCGCGGATTATTGACTCATTGCTATCGGTGGTACGAGCCGCGAGGCTATGCCTTGACGAGTGCCAGCACCACGGTGAGGCTGGCCGCACTCAACAGGGTCGTCCAGAACACCATGCGCGAGGCCAAGGCCGCGTGCTGCCTGTACTCCGAGGCGAGAATGTAGACGTTCACCGCCACGGGCAGCCCACCAGCCACGATGCACACCCCGGCGGCTGGGCCGCTCATGCCCACAAGCCATACCAGGCCCCAGGCGATCAGGGGCGAGATGACGAGCCGCGCGAGCCCGACGCCCGCGAGGGGAAGGGCGGTCTCGGACCTGGTGGTGCGCCCGAGCTGCACGCCGAGGGTGAGGAGCGCCACCGGAATCAAACCATCGGCCAGGTAGCGAAGCGGCACCATCACCACGGCCGGAGGCTGAAGCTCAATGCCGCGCAGTGACAGAGCTGCGGCAATTGCGGGCACCACCGGAATCCGCACCAATCCCAGCAGGATCGCGCCCGGGGTGCGCGAGCGGGATTCCAGAATCCACAGGCCCAGGGTGAAGCAGAGCAGGTTCTGGGTCATGAGCACGATGGCCATGATGCCCGCGCCCACGCCCGGATAGGCGAGCTCTGCGAGCGGCAGTCCGTAGTTGCCGGCATTGAAGAAGAGCGTGCCCAGGGTTAAAGCCGTGGCTGCGTCGCGGAACGGGGCGAACCGATAGACGACCCGAGTCAATCCGTACAGGGCGGCCACCAGGAGCACGGATACGAGCACGATGTCGCGGGCATCCGTGAGCCGGATGTCCGAGTCGAGTACCTTGACGAAGATCAAGGCAGGGACGAACACGTAGAAGTTCAGCTTCGACAGCGTGGGCACGTCCAGTCGGAACCGCCGGTCCAGAAGCCATCCGATCCCGATGAGGACAAACACCGGAAAGATGATCGAGGCGAGGATGGAGAGCACCATGCCGAGCATCAGCTCGCTGCCTCCGGGCCGCCGCCTGTGATCTCGCGCAGCCGGTCGAAGAACGCTCGCTTGACAGGCGTGTTGATGCCCCAGTTGATCGGGGGCGTCTGAAATCCGCTCAAGGCCTCGTATTCGGTTTCGCGAGGCTGCGGCCCCCAGCTCTTGTACCCGCTTCCGTACCCCTGGCAGTAGAAGCCCCAGGAGCAGCCTTCGCGCACTGCCGCCTCCATGTTCTCCACGGAGACCGAGTCTTCGTTCACGATGATCGGGCGGGGATTGGCGCGGTGTTCGTCCGTGTCGCGCAAGGCGCGGAGCTTGTTCGTCAGCGCGTCAGGCGTACACCCGTTGCCGTGGGGCAGGGCGATGTCCTCCATCGCGCGCCAGCGGCCCCTCGGCAATTGCTTGCCGCCCGAGGTGCTCACTCCGACAAGCAGACGCCGGCCGTTGCGGGTGACATGCTGGGCGATGTCGACGAGCTCGTGAATCCGGTCGGGCTCCATGAGCGGACGCTTCCAGAAGGATGACGACTCGTTGGCAAGGTCCACCAGGATGTTGTGCCTGCCTGTGTCCAGAAGCCATCCGCATACCGCCTCGGTGATGCGCTTGATCGTGGCGTCCTCGGGGATGCGGCGGACCATCTGCACGTAGAAGAAACTGACGATTACGACCATGCCCAGGCCGTCCGCGGTTTCGAGCACGCGCGCCAACCGGTCGAAGTAGGCGGGCCGGAAGGTGCCGTCCGGCTCGAAGGCGCTGTTCTCGTACTTGGTGTAGACCTCGGGGTTGTAGATCGGGCCGCCTCCCTGCAGGCCCACGGTGACCGCCAGCAGCCCGTGGGCGCGGTACCGGGGCAGGGCGGCGATGAACTCGCGCGTGTTGCGCTCCGGATCCCACACGCCGGTGTCCGGATAGGCCCAGAGCCCGCGCGTCTCGGGCTCGCAATCGTCGAAGACCGCCTGCACCATGCGGGAGTTCATGAGCAGCCCCTCGATGGAGCGGCCCTCCCAAGTTCGGTCCTCGTAGGTGGGCCGTCCATTGATGAGCACGCGGGGGCCATCGGTCGCGACTTCCGTAGACATGCGTGTGCCTCTCCTCAGATTCTTCGGAGCGTCTGACTGATGCCTTTCCATCGAATGCAGTGTTCGCATCTGCCCTCGTCAGGCCGCCCAGCTGCCGGAGGCAAGGCAAGGTGCGGGTTCGTCCTGGGCTGCGCGGCGCCTCAGAGGTCCAGGCACACGTCCTGCGCGACCAGGGCCTCGCGCAGCTCCGAGTAAGCAACCTCGCGCACCCCGCAGTCGTGTTGAGCAGCTAGGGCCGCGGCCACGCCCGCCGCCTGGCCCATGGCCATGCAGCTGACTGTATTGCGCGTGGACATGTGGGCCTCTCGGTCTGAGGTCACGAGCATCCCGGCCGCCAGCAGGTTGGTCAGTCCAGACACGCACAGCGTCCGGTAGGGCATGCCGTACCAGCCCCCGTCGCGAATCTGCAGGCGCGGGGCCGAGTCGTGAAAGCCGTACAGATACACCTCGTCGTCGAATCGCTTGCCGTCCAGGATCTCCTCCAGGGGCATGTCGTAGTCACAGACGACGCACCGGCCACGGCGGATGCACAGGCTCGGGCTCGAACGGGCGATGAAGGCGTGCTCGCATCCGGGCACGTACTTGCGCAGCAGGGCCACGGCGCCGGCCTGGCGGCGGCGCAGCTCCAGCTCGGCAGCCGTCGCGGCGTCGCGGTCCGTAGGACTCGCGGGCATCTTGTGGTTGATCTTCAGGAACATGAAGTAGTCGTCGTGGACGCTCGTGATGACCGAGGCCATGCCCAGGGCCGCGGCCTCGCGCCCCAGGTCCGGGTGCGCCTGTTTGAAGGGTCCCTGTACGCGTACGACCCGGTTCTCCTTGCCGCTGCGTGGGCCATGGGCTCGCTGCACGAGCAGGCCTTTGTCCTCGAAGAACGCGCAGTACTGGTCGATGTCCACGCCACCTACGCCGATGGAGTTGGCCACCTGGTAGTCGTTCGGTTCGGTGTAGTCTGCACCTGCCCGCGCACAAAGATCGCCATACCCGGTGGCGTCCACGAAGACGCGGGCGAACACGGCCTCGCGACCCTTGTGGCTTTCGAGCAGTACGCCCCGGACGCGTCCGTCTTCGACGATGGCGTCCGCAAGTAGGGTGTTCACTGCGACATGCGCGCCGGCCTCGATCATCATCTGAAAGGTGATGCGCTTATAGATTTCCACGTCAATGGCCATGCACACGGCGTCGTAATCCGTGCCGTAGTCCATGGGCGCATGGCCGGTCGTGCCGCCCTCGGGAACCAGCCGGTCGATGAGCTCCTGCGGGATGCCGCGTACGACCTGCCGCTTCTCCACGCCGGGGAACGCAGTCCACAGGTTGTAGAAGCTGTGCAGGGCCGTGCCTCCCTCCACCGCGATGCCGCCGGGATACCCCTTGGTCTCCACCACCAGGGTCCGGGCCCCTTGGCGTGCCGCAGCAATGGCCGCAATGGCCCCGGCCGTGCCCGCACCACCGATGACCACGTCGAAGTCCCGAGAGGGCAGATCGTGCGCCGGTTCTCGATAGGTTTGCATTGTGTTCGTCCGCAGGGGCTTCTTGAGGCAGGGGGGCGGCATGCACGTTCGGCGCCTTAGCCTTCCGGCCGCGCGGCATACACTGAATGCCCGCGCCTCTGGAGGGGAATCGTCTCGCACGCCCGCACGCCTGTCAAGGCCTTGCGCACGGCGTGCGCTCGCACTAAGATGCCCCGAGTCTTGGAGAGAACCGATGGGCAAACACGCGCAAGAACGTCCAGACTCCGCCGCGTATCGCGCCAAGAAGAACATTTCCGCAGGCGGCTGACCGTGTATGGCCGCAATATCGTGGTGGAGGCGCTCCAGCGGCCGGAAGTCACCTGCGAGCACATCCATCTGGCGCGCGGCGCGCAAGGGCATGCGATCCGGGAGATACGCGCGTTGGCCAAGGCCCAGGGCGTGGCTGTACGCGAGGCCAGCCGCGAACAGGTCTCGCGCATCTCGCGCAACGCGCGCCAGGACCAGGGGGTCGCCGCGGACCTGCGCCTGCCCGGGTATGGGGTTGCCGAAGATTGGATTGCCGAGGCGCCGGATCGGTTCCGGCTGCTTGCGCTCGACGGCGTGACCACGCCCCGCAACGTGGGCATGTGCATCCGGTCGGCCGTGGCCAGCGGGCTGGACGGGGTGGTGATCCCGCAGACGGGCTGCGCTGGTCTGGGTCCGCTTGTCATCAAGGCGTCGGCCGGGACTCTGTTCCGTGCGCAGCTGCTACGATGCGAGACGCTCGCGCCTGTGCTCGAGTCCATGCGCACGCTCGGCAGCCAAGTGGCCGTGCTCTCCACGGACGGGGCCGCGGACCTCTTCGAGTATGCGCCCGGACCGCGCGTCGTGTACGTGGTAGGCGGCGAGGCGAGCGGGGTGTCGGCCGCGGTGCGCGATCTGGCGACGGTCACGCTGTCCGTGCCCATGGCGGCGGGCGTAGAGAGCCTGAACGTGGGCATGTGCGCCACCCTGGTGGGGTACCGAGATCGACTGGGGCGTGCACAGGCCGCGCGCGGCGGCGCGCCCGGTGGCTGACGCGCGCTCCTGCAGGCCTCCTAATCGGCATCACCTTCCATGACGCGACGGACGAGGCCGAGCGTGCGCTCGGAGGCGGCATGCACCTCCGCGCGGCCGGAGGCGAGCTCGTCGGTCAGGGATTCTATGCGCCCTGAGTCGTCGAGAGCGTGCAGGTTGATCTGCACGTTGAGGGCCGCGGACTCGAACGCGGCGCGCACGAGGTGCGCGGCCACGCCCGCGTCCGTGATCAGGTTCCGGTTGCCGATCTCCGCTAGGCGAGGGAGCAGGGCCGCCAGGTGACGCGCTGTTCGGACACTCTTGAGCGGAGGTTCGATGGCCTGGGCGCAGGCGTGGCGGATCGCAGCGCGACGAGCGCGACGTTCTTCCTTGGTGCCTCTGGGCAGGCCATAGGCCTTGGCGACCGCCTCATACGCGTCTACGTCGGCCTGTATCAACCCCTCGAGCTGCTTGCGGAGATCCTCGATTTGACTGTGCAGGTCCTCTGCCTCCGCATGGTGGGCGGCGCACTTCTTCGAGGAGATCGTGAACGCGGCGACCATGGCGGCCATGGCCGCGGCGAGCGCACCTGCCAGGGCGGCGACGCTGCCGCCCCCGGGTGTGGGCCGGCCGGCGGCGGCCTCCGACAAGTAGTTTTCAACGGACTTCTCAGGATAACTGGCCATGGAGAATGCCTCCTGCACTGGGGGTCTTTCTCGTGCTCGTGTCTCGGTCATGGATCGAGCCGACATGGAAATGCGCGTGCACATGATCGACAAACGACCGCGCCGTGGTGCAGCGGCTCAGGCCCTCGCGGAACTCGCGCGCGCCCTGCACGCTCTTGGAGTAAAAGGCCGCCAGCTTGCGCACATGGCGCACCGCCCTCGCCTCGCCCATGAAGTCGGCGAGCAGGGAGAAGTTGTCCAGCAGGGTCCTGGCGCGCTCCTGCGGGGTGGGCCCGGACCACGATCCACCGGCGAGCTCGCACCGGATCCGGGCGAAGGCCCAGGGATTGCCCAGGCACGCCCGCCCCACCATCACCGCGTCGGCGCCGCTCGCCTGAGCGAGCCGCGTTGCGCTGGGTCCGTCTCGCACGTCACCGTTGGCCACCACGGGTATGCCTACGGCCGCGACCACGTGCGCAATGGCCTGCGCGCGCACCGGAACATTGTAGGCTTCGCGCCCAAATCGACCGTGGACTGTGACGAAGTCCGCACCAGCATCCTCGGCGGCTCGCGCGCAGTCGACCGCGGTGGAGGTACGCGAATCCGGACCGAGGCGCAGCTTCACGGAGAGGGGCAAACCGGTTGCCTCGCGCATGACTGCAACGCATCGGCCGATATGGTCTGGGTGGCGCATAAGGGCCACGCCCGCTCCGCCTGCGAGTATTTTGCGCACCGGGCAGCCGCAGTTGAGGTCCACAGCTGCGGCGCCGGCCTGAGCTGCCATGTGCGTGGCCTCGCCGAGCCCGGCGGGGTCCGTGCCCCAGATCTGGTACTGGACAGGGCCTTCCTCGCCGCTATGGGCGAGATACGCGGTGGTGCGCGGTCCGCCTTGCCGGAGTCCGCGCGCGCTGATCATCTCCGTGGCAAGCAGTGCCGGTCGGCCGTATCGCCAGCAGATGATCCGATACGGCAGGTTGCCGTACCCGGCGAGCGGCGCCATCAAGATGCGGTCCGGCAGCGTCAGGCCGCGTATGTGCATGGGCTTGAGCAGATGCCGAGCCGCGGGCGGGGGCGAGTGGGTGCTCATTGCGCAATGAGTCCGAAATACAGGAATCCGGCCGCCGCCAGCAGAGCGCAATATGCGGCGAATACGCGCAGGCGGTGGGCGAGCACCGCGGCCAAGAAGAGCCGCAGCGCGAAATGGGCGCTCAGGACCGTGGCGAGGAACCCCACTACTGCGGGTCCGGAGATGAGCACGGACCACTGGGCGCGACTGTGCACGAGCTCATATCCGGCCGCGCCCATGACGCCCGGGATCATCAAAAGAAACGAGAAACGCACCGCCTCGCGGCGGCCCAGGCCGACCAGGGTGCCGGCCGTGAGGGTGAGGCCGCTGCGGCTGATGCCGGGCACGAGCGCCACGGCCTGCGCTAGGCCGATGAGGAGCGTGCGTACCGGTCCGAGCCGGAGGGACGTCCGATGCCCCTCGGGCGTGCGGTGGCACCAGACCAGCGCGCCCGCGGTCACGAGCAACGCGCCACAAACCGCGAGCGGACTTGTGCGCAGCCCGTCGAACAAGTCGCGAAACAGGTATCCGAACACGATTGCCGGAACGGTCCCGAGCACGAGGTACCAGAGCACAAGGCGCTCTCGGTGCAGAATCCGCCCCAGATCCGCCCAGTAGGCCCGCACCACCACGAGCACCGAGCCTACGTGCAGCAGAACGTCGAAGGCGAGAGACGCGTCCGGTTCAAGCCCGAGGTTGTGCGCCAGGGCCAAGTGGCCCGAGGAGGAGACGGGCAGGAACTCCGTCAGTCCTTGCACGATCCCCAGTAGCACCGCGTGCGTATAGGAGAGCGGTTCCTGGACAGAAACCGGGAACAACATGCAGGTTCTCTCCAAGGGCCGGTCAGTGCGTCCCCGAGCTGCCGAACCCGCCGCTCCCGCGGGGGGTGTCTTCGAGTCTGTCCACCACCGCAACCTGGGCGCGCACCACCTGCTGGAGCACGAGTTGGGCGATCCGCATGCCACGCGTGACCGTGAAGGGGGATTGGGAGATATTGCCCAGGATGATGCCCACTTCGCCGCGGTAATCCGCGTCGATCGTGCCCGGGGCGTTGACCACGGTAATGCCGTGCTTGAGCGCTAGGCCGCTGCGGGGGCGCACCTGCACTTCATACCCCGCCGGGACCGCCATGCACAGCCCCGTGGACACCAGGGCCACGGCGCCGGGTTCCAACACCAAAGGCTCGGAGACCGCTGCGCATACGTCCATGCCGCTGGCGTGCTCGGACATGTACGCGGGCAGGGGCACGTCCTCGGTGCCCGGCAGGCGCGCGAACTCAATCGGCGCGGTGTTCATGGAGCCTCCTCTTGCGCATCTTGAAGGTTGCGCCCGGGCAGTCGCTCGGCCGCCCACGAGATCGCCCGGTCCACAAGATGCCGGGCCAACGCCTGCTTGTCGGGGAACCCGGAGGACGGCTCGCGGTCTCGCTCCAGGACGACGGCGTCCGTCCGGTGCGTACCCATGGCGCGCACCGAGTTGGCCACCAGGATGTCGACGCGCTTGGCTGCGCGCTTCGCTTCGGCGCGGTCCAGGTCAAGCTCGGGCTCCAGGCTGAAGCCCACGGTGACTCGCTCTCGTCCACGTCCGGCGACGGCGTGCAGGATGTCGCGGGTGCGCTCCAGGCGCAGCGCAAGGTCCGCATCCTGCTTGTGCAGCTTACCGGGCACGCGCTCGGCGGGGCGGTAGTCAGCCACGGCCGCGGCCATGACCAGCACATCCACCCAGGCCATGGCGGCCAGGACCGCCTGGTACATGTCCTCTGCGCTGCGCACCCGGACTACCGGGCAGCCGGCCGGCGGGCGGGCCTCAGTGGGCCCGAGGATGAGCAGGACCTGGTGCCCGGCCTCCAGGGCGGCCTGCGCCACCGCGATTCCCATGTGGCCCTGGGAGCGGTTGCCCAGGAAGCGCACAGCGTCGATGTCCTCGTAGGTGGGACCCGCGGTCACGAGAAAGCGCAGTCGCCCCCTGGGGCAGGCCGGGAACCGAGACATCGCGGCCACCGTACGTTCTGCCGGACTACTCATGCAAGGCTCTTTCTCGGGCTGGGGCTGGTTCGTGCTGTCCATGTTGGAATGGGGACGTCAGGTCAACACGCCGACAAGCGCCTCGAAGACCCGAGACGGCGCGGCCATGCGGCCCGTGCCGGTCTTGCCGCTGGCGAGTCGTCCCTCCTCGGGGCCGACGAACACCACGCCGCGCTCCTTCAAGACCGTCAGGTTCCCCTGGGTGGCCGGGTGCGTGTACATCCGGTCATTCATGGCCGGCGCAAGCAGGATCGGGGCGCGCGTGGCCATGGCCACGCAGGAGAGCAGGTCGTCCGCGAGCCCGTGGGCCAGCTTGGCCAGGCAGTTCGCCGTGGCCGGTACGATGCACAGGGCCTCGGCCGACTCGGCGAGGTCGATGTGACGCGGTTCCGCGGCGGTCTGCACGAACAGGCCGTTGTAGACGGGCTGGTGGGTGAGCGACCGGAAGGAGAGCGCGGTCACGAATTGCTGCGCGGCGTCGGTCAGAATGACCCGCACCTCTGCTCCCGCCTTGGTAAGCAGGCTCGCGAATTCGACCGCCTTGTACGCGGCGATGCTGCCGGTCACCCCCAGCACGACGCGGCGTCCGGACAGGTCGTGTTCATTCGGCATCGGATTCCTCCACGCACAGGACGTCCGCAGGGCTTCGGCCTCCGAGCCAGTCGTCCAGCTCGCCCCCGCGCACGCGATGGTGCTCGGCCTGCAGAATGCTCAAGAGTGCGTCGAAGGCTCGGTCGAGGTCGTCGTTGACGATCCAGTAGTCGTAGCGAGCAAGGTGCTGCACCTCTCGCCGGGCCGTGTCCATGCGCTGGGCCATTTGCGCGCGGCTTTCGGTGCCACGGCCGATCAGCCGCCCGACCAGAATCTCGGGCGCGGGCGGAAGCACGAAGATCATCACCGCGTCCGGGTAGGCGCGGTGCAGCTGGCCCGCTCCCTGCACCTCGATGTCCAGGACCACGTGCCGGCCGGCGGCCGTATGCTCGTCGAGCAGCTGCTTGGGCGTGCCGTACAAGTGACCGCAGAACTCCGCATATTCGGCGAAGTCACCGCGCTCGGCCCGGGCCAGGAAGTCGTCGCGGTCGAGAAAGAAGTAGTCCTCGCCGTCGTGTTCGTGCGCTCGGGGCGGCCGCGTGGTGGCCGACACGCTCAAGACGCAGTCCTCGACCTTGCTGCACAGCCGTTGGGCCAGGGTGGTCTTGCCGGCACCCGCCGGACCGGAGAGCACGAGCAGAAAGCCCACATCTCGCGCAGACGCGCCGACCATGGATGCGCCTCCGGACTATTCGACGTTGGCGGTCTGTTCCTTGATCTTTTCCACGGCGAGCTTGGCGTTTATCGACTGCGCGGCAATGGCCGTGCCGCTGGCCTTGCTGGCGATGGTGTTCACTTCCCGCAGCATCTCCTGCGCCAGGAAGTCCAGGCGCTTGCCTGCCTCTCCGCCCTGCACGATGGTGTCCTCGAATTGTGCGAGGTGGCTGTCCAGCCGGTCGAGCTCCTCGGTGATGTCCGCGCGGTCGGCGTACAGGACCGTTTCGCGCTCGATAGCCTGTTGGTCGGCGGCGGTCGGCCCCGCCGGACAGATCTCTTGCAGCCGGTCGTGCAGCCGGCGGCGGACGCGGTCCACCACCGCGTCCGTTTCACTGCGCGCGAGCCGGGCGAACGCGCGGACCTGACCGGCGTGCTCGGCGAGCACGGCCGCGGCCGCACTGCCCTCGGACTCGCGCATGGCCACGACCTGCGCAATCGCCTCCTCCAAAGGCGCGCGCAGGAGCGGCCAATCGGCTTCGCTGAGGCCCTCATCGGACCCGAGGGCGAAGAGACCGGGCACCTGCAAGAGGTCGGAGACGGTCAGGCCTCCGTCAAGGTCCAGGTCTCGCGCCGCCGTGCGCAACGCGTCGACCGCGCTCTTGGCGAGCGGGCCGTTGACGATCGCGTCCGGCGAGAAACCTAGACGGCAGATCGTGATCGTTATGTCCGCCTGCCCGCGGTGCACGAAGGCGGCCAATGCGTCTCGCACGCGCTTCTCCACGGCGCCCAGAGGCCCCCGACAGCGCACCGACATCCGCAGGCTGCGATGGTTGACCGTGCGTACGTCCACGCGCACGCGCAAGGCGTTGTCTTCCGAGACAGCGGTGCCGAAGCCCGTCATGCTGTGCAGCGAGTGGTTCATGACTGCGAACCCTCTTTGAGCATGTTGAGAATGCGCTTGAAGAACCCGCGGGACTGCTGCTGCTGCGCTTCGGCTTCGGCGGTGGCTTCGGCTTCGTCCAGGTGCTCGAGCTCGGTCTCGAGCAACTTCTTTTTGAAGAGCTGCGAAACCCGCCGAGACGTGCCTTCGTAGAAGCCCTCGGAGCGCAGCCGCTCCAGGATGCCTTCCGGCGTGGGATTGTCCATGCTCAGTACGATCTCGCGGGCTCGGGGATACTCGTCGGCGAAGATGAGCTCCGTAAGACGATCCGACAAGGCCACGGTCCGCTCGATCGTGTTGTTGAGCCATTGCACCAGGGTCTTAAGCCGCTCAATCTGCTGGGAGCTGATGTTCGAGCGGCGCCCCGCGCCGTCCAGGGCTCGCTGGCTCGAGTGGCGGCGCTGAGTGGCCTGCTGGAAAATGGCCCGAACATAGCCCATGGCGGCGCGCTTTTCGTCCAGGCGCAGGTACAGGCTGACCAACAGGAACATAATGGAGATCTCCTGACGAATGCGGTCGCCGCGCCCTGCAGTATCCAGGTCGAGTTTGAAGTACTCGATGGCCTTGCGTATCGAGCGCTCCTCGTCCACCGGACCGTCCGGCCATTCGGACTTGAGTTCGTCCAGAACCTGCTGGAGCTCCGGCTCGGGTGCCACACGTCCGCCGGATATCTCGGGATCATTCTTCTCTCGGTAGAGCCAGGCGCAGCGCAAGTACAGACGGGCCAGCCTGCCGTTCTGCCGCATATGGGGAGTGAGCAGGCCCTGGATGTACACGGCCACGATATGCGCGGCCAGGGTGGAGCTCCAGGTGACGAACTCGGCCTGCATGTCGATGGTGGTGCCCAGCCGTGTGATCAAGCTGTCCGGCCGGCGAGAGTCCACGAGCAGCTTCTCGCGCAGGATCTCGAGCTTGCCGCCGGCGTCGTCCTCTCCTCGAAAGATCTCCTTCTCGTCGCAGAAATGACAATGAGGACAGTGCCACACGTGGTAGTACTCGGGTCGAAGGTTCTGAAACGCCGGGACTTCGACCCGATACTTGCGCACGAACCGGTCGTCCTCGACCTCCGTGGGCGTAAACATCTTGCTCTTAACGTACCGGTGGGTCGCTTCCCGCTGGCAGATGGGGCAGACCGCATTGATGCGGATAAAGGCGTCGTTCTTCGCAGACACGGTTCACCTCCGGCGCGGCGACGTTGTCCGCTACTCGGGTTCCTCGGTCGCTGCGGGTGGTGCGAGAGGCGTTTCAGTCTCCGGACTGGCCGGCAAAAGGGGGCCGGCTCCTTCCAGGGGAACGGAAGGCGGCATCTCGGCGGGCGGGGCCTGCGTGGCAGGCGCGGGGGCTTGGGGCTCTTCGGGCGCCTCCGGCGCCTCAGGCACGCCCTCGGGGAAGGCCTCTTCCTTGGCCATGTTGATGGTGACCCCCAGGACGATTACCAGCACCAGGAACAGAAGCGCAAAAATGACGGTTAGCTTACGCAGGGGGTTGCGTGCGCCCATGATGCTGTCCATCCCGGGCACGCCCATGGCGCTGATGCCGCCTCCTTTGCTCTCCTGCAGGAGCACCAGGGCCACGATGCAAAAGGCCACGAATCCGAACAGAATCGCCAACACAACAGTCACGGGCAAGTCCTCTCGTTGGTCCATCCAATCCGCAGGGCGCCATGCGCGTCCGCAGGGCTTCACGTTACACCGCGCGAGCCCGTCTCGCAAGAGAAATCGCCCTGGGACGTAGTCGGTCAGAACCGGACGATCGCAGCGAAGGACTCCGGATCCAGGCTTGCGCCGCCAACCAGCGCTCCATCAATGTCGGGTTGGGCCATGAGATCCTTCACGTTCCCGGGCTTGACGCTGCCGCCGTACTGGATCCGCGTGGCGTGCGCGATCTTCTGGCCGAAGAGATCCGCGAGCACGGATCGGCAGAAGGCGTGCACCTCCTGGGCTTGCTCGGGCGTCGCGGTCTTACCCGTGCCGATGGCCCATACGGGCTCATAGGCGAGAGTGACGGTCCCCATGTGCTCGGGACCCAGGCGGGCCAGGCCTCCGCGCAGGTGGTCTTCCACGACGCGCTGGGTCTTGCCTGCTTCGCGCTCTTCCAAGGTTTCGCCAATGCACACGATCGGGGCGAGCCCCGCGTCGAGCGCGGCCTGGAGCCGCATGGACACGGTTTCATTCGTCTCGCCGAAATACTGGCGCCGTTCCGAGTGGCCGAGGATAACGTGTTCGCATCCCGCGGCGCGGATCATGCGCGCGGCCACCTCGCCAGTGTAGGCGCCGGCCTCTTCCCAGTGGCAGTTCTGGGCGCCCACGGCCACGTTGGATCCGCCACACGCCTGCGCGAGTGGGCGCAGGGCGGGGAAGGGCGGACACAACGCGATATCCACCTGGTCAACGCCCTCGACCTGGGGCAGGAACGACTCGGCGTAGGCCAGGGCCTCGTCCACGGTCTTGTTCATCTTCCAGTTGCCTGCCAGGAACGGCTTGCGCATAACGTTCTCCTTGCGGGAAGGTTCGTCTCGCATCTGCCTCAGGTCTCAGACCGACCGTCCGACTGCCCGGGCCACGGCACGGACTCGGTACATCAGGTCCGCGAAGTCGTCGGGCAACAGAGACTGGGCACCGTCGCTCTTTGCCTCGTCCGGATGGCTATGCACCTCCACCAGAAGGGCGTCGCAACCGGCGGCCACCGCGGCGAGCGCAAGAGACGGCACGTACTCGCGATGCCCGGACGCGTGAGAGGGGTCGACCATCACCGGCAGATGCGTGAGCTCTTTGAGCGCGGGCACGGCCGACAGGTCCAGCGTATTGCGGGTAGAGGTCTCAAAGGTGCGGATGCCGCGCTCGCACAGGATCACCTGCTCGTTGCCGCCGTGGAGCACGTATTCGGCCGAAAGGAGCAGGTCTTCCAGGCTCGCGGCCATGCCTCGCTTGAGCACAACGGGCACCCGGGTCGCGCCGACCTCTTTGAGCAGCTCGTAGTTCTGCATGTTGCGCGCGCCGATCTGAACGATGTCCGCGTACTGGACCACGAGTTCCAGTGAGCGGCTGTTGATTGCCTCCGTTTGCACGAGCAAGTCCAGTTCATCGGCCACCTGGCGCATGATCCGCAGTCCGTCTTCTCCCATCCCTTGAAAGCTATACGGACTGCTGCGCGGCTTGAACGCACCTCCGCGCAGTCCCTTGGCGCCCGCATGCCTCACGACGCCCGCGATTTCGCGCAGAGTCTGTTCCCCCTCGATGGAGCAAGGGCCGGCGACCATCACGATATCCTTGCCGCCGAACACGGTTCCTCGGACATTCACGGTAGAGGGCTCGGCGTGGAACTCGCGCGCGGCGAGCTTGTAGGGCTTGAGCACGCGCAGAACATCATCCACGCCGGGCAGCAGGGCGAAGGGCTCGGTGCGCACCTCGTGGCTGGCGCCCTTGACGCCGATGATCGTGCGCTCCACGCCGCGGGAGACGTGGACATCCAGCCCCGCCGCGCGCACTCGGTCGACCACGCGCTCGATTTGCGCTTCTTCCGCACCCGGGCGCATAATGATGATCACGACGTGGCCTCCCTGGGCACGGGGCGGATGCGCTCGGCGCGGGGATAGCTTCCCAGCACGATGAGGTAGTGGGTCCGGTGGCGCAGGGCTTCCAGGCCGCGGGCGACGTGCGGGTCTTCGACGTGCCCTTCCAGGTCGATGAAGAACGAGTATTCCCACGCTCGCTTACGCGCGGGCCGGCTCTCGATGCGCGTGAGGTTGATCCCGTGGTCTTTGCAGGCCTGCAGTGCGTCGGCCAGGCTGCCCGCGCGGTGGGGCACGCTGAACATGATGCTGGTGCGGTCCTGACCGGTGGGCTT
>Ga0180432_10005851_pt1 | contig 16196 bp, 12 predicted proteins | sample SS_ome_10_FD_132414 | JGI IMG/M metagenome (GOLD analysis project Ga0180432, IMG submission 132414) | Hypersaline lake sediment archaeal communities from the Salton Sea, California, USA - SS_1_MS_2 metaG | ecosystem: Environmental > Aquatic > Non-marine Saline and Alkaline > Hypersaline >... | reverse complement strand
CCTGTATAACTGTGTTTTTTATGACAATCACGGAGCCACACTGGAACCTGGTGCTTCAAATGGCGGGTTTGGAGTGGGCAATGGTGTGAAAGCCAATGTTTTTAATTGTACCTTTGTGAAAAACAGTGCCGGTGCCGGGGGAGGTCTTTATATGCTCAGGGGAGCGCAGGCCATGGTGACCAACAGCATCTTCCGTGACAACCTCCCGGATCAAATTGCTATGAATTCGGTTGTTGATTCCCTGCCTTGCATGCTGATGCTTCATTATAACGATATCCATTGCGGTCTGGATTCCATCCGGCTCATGGATACGGTATCGATGATTCATTTCGGAACCGGCAATACCGATGCCGATCCACTTTTTATGGATGAGCTCTCAGGTGATCTTCACCTGCAGGATGAAAGTCCGGTCATAGGAGTAGCAACAGATTCCATAGAAATTGAGGGGATGTGGTATTTCTGCCCGGAGCAGGATATAGAAGGGAATCCACGTCCCGATCCACCGGGCTCAAAACCGGATATGGGTGCCTACGAGAACCGGAATGCATGGCCGGCGGGATTGGATGATCACCAGGTCAACGGGAAGGGGCCACTGGATCTGAAAGCATATCCCAATCCATTCAGTCACGCGATCACCCTTGAATTTAACCTGACGGAAAAAAGCCATGTAACCATCAGGGTATTCAACATGATGGGGGCGGGGGTATCCACTCCAGTATCGGTGTGGATGGATCCCGGCCTGCAGCGGATCACCTGGAGTCCGGAACAGGAGGGTGGACAGCTGTATTTTATTCGGATCAGGGCAGAGACGGCCGGTGGAGAAACTGTACAGGAAACGGGAAGAATTATAAGATGCCTGTAAATCAAACATTTTACCATGGGATCCTTTTACCGGGTTTCAGCCTGGTATTCCTTTTATTGACCGGGAATGTGATCGCCCAGGAACAGGAAATAGTCAGCAAAGAAAAGACCTACAAAACCATTCAGGGGATGCCCCCGGTCATCGCATTTCACGGAACCGGGGATTGCATGGTGCCGTTCTGGATTGTCGATTTGTTCAGGGAGAAAACCACCCGCATGAAGAATTATTTCGGATTGATCCGCCTGGAGGACCGTCCACATTACCTTGCAGAGGGGAACAAGAAATACGCCACCTATTTTGACGAGGAGATCCTGGAGCGGACCGATCAGTTCCTGGTGAAATTCGGGTTTAGAACGGACAAATTGATCTGACCACCAGATGCATTCATGGAGGCACTAAACCCGGTCCATGGCTGAACTCACCCTCCTGTGGAGGATTTTCACCCTTTCTTTTGTGTTCTCTTTTCCCAGGGTCTCAAGCGGAAAATATCCATGATAACCCTGCCTGTGGACGATCTTCATAAGCTTTTCAAAATCGGTCGGAACAGGTCCCCGCTCGGTCAGGACATGTTCCTTGACCTGCCATGAGATGGCATAGGGGATCAGTTTCTCAATCTCCCGGTATGGATCAGGAGCGGGCAGGCTCCCAATATCAAGCATGAGGCCAAACCAGCCGGAATCAACAGCTTCCATGATCTCGATGACTTCATCTGCAGCAACAATGAAATCGTTGTGATTCTGGAATGCCACCATCACCCCGTAACCGGATGCAAATGCTGCGCATTCCCGGAACGATTCAATGACCTGGGATTTTAATATTTCCCTGGAATTACCTGAAGAGGAACTGCGTCCGTCAAATACCCGCACATGCGGCACGCCCAGTCTGGAGGCTGCACGGATCCAATTCTTCACCAGATTGATCTCCTTTTCCAGGTTTTCCGGACCGGACAGGGTGAAATCATTCCTTACCCCGGTTCCGGAAATGGCAAGCCCCCAACGGAAAGCCTGCCTTTTGATATCGAAAAGCACTGAATCTTCAGGCACTTCGGGGTATCCCGGTATATAATAGGCAGTAAGGTCCACTCCATGGAAACCTGTTTCGGCCGCGAACCGGAACAGATCGGGAATACTCATCTCCCCATGTAAAAGTTCGTGGTTGAACGAATAAGCGTTCAGGGTCAGGGTGGGGCTGATGATCCCGTTCCTGGTGGAATAGAACCGGGGAAAACCGAGGAACCCGGGAATCAGTGCAAGGGATGAGGTTCTGAAAAATGATCGTCTTCGCATAAGTTTTTTATTCAAAGATATCCAATTCATTATCTTTATCGATCAAACATTATCAGATGAACCATCTTCGCAATTATATGAACCCTCTCCACATAACCGGGTTTCTGATTCTGGCGATGACCGCCTTCACCGCGGGAACCAGTCACCATGCCGAACACCAGGTAATCCAACTGTAGTTTCCAAAATTTTGTCAGAGCCATGAATAAATTAACATACTACTTTTTAATCCTGGTTTCCCTGTCATGCCATTGTCAGGAAAACTGTCAGCAACCCATCATGTGGGGAAACGCACTTTATGTAAATCTTTCCATTGGTGAGAGCTACGTGTTCATGGACCGGGAAATTACACTTGTGGAAAACAAGAATAATTTCAGTATCGTGGATGTGGGCGGACGCAGGGTGAAGCTGATGGTTGCCCGAAGGTCTCTTCCGGAAGTTGTAAACGGAATACGTATATTCATTGCAGATAACCGCCCTGTCGCCAATCTTACCGACAATGAAAATAATAAAGGCGTTCATGCTGCCCTGTCAGCTGATGCCCTGCTTTGTCTTTCCGATCCGGCAAAGCCGCTTCTGGATCCGGTGAAATTTGTTTTTCCAATCAGCAGGGATAATGGATTTACCTGGACCATGGCTGAGAACAGTCATATGTTTGCCTATTTGCGTCCTGTGAGGGCACATGAAGGGATAGATATTGACCTGAGCGATGCAAGGGGATGGAAGAAACATGCACTGCTGGCCCCTGAAGATGGCATCATCAAAGAGATCCTTTATACTGGTCATAGCGATGTTGAGTCAAGGATATTTATTCAAAGTGCAAGTCATCCCGAATTAACCTATACATACAGTCATGTGAACCGGTATTCAATTCTTGTGAAAAAAGGGGAGAGAGTACACAGCGGTCAACCTGTTGGCTATATCTGGGGAGATGGACGGTGGGGTCATCTGCATTTTGCATTGCGTAATTATGATTATAATGAGAATGAGAAAGTAATATATGGAGGATTTAATTACCTGTTGAACATCTTCCCCCAGATGTATGAACTCTATCACGGAGATCTGGAACCAAGGAGAAAGACATGGAATGTCGGGAGCTTCCGGTTTGCCGGAAATTACTGGATATATGGTAACCGGCAACATCTTGATTTCTTCGATCCCCTGGTCGGATACGGGTGGCAGCTTGATGACTGGTGTACCCACGGCAGGGTGGAGACATCATGCACGGATGAAGGGATATTGCCCGACCAGAGTGCCCGCCTTTCAAAGATCATGCATTCCAATACAACCCAGCCTGTGACGAATCCGGACAATTATTTCGATTTTGAAGTGGTGGTATCAAACGGGAAATATATTGTCAATGTCAGGGTAGGAGATATGTATACAGGAACCTGGCAACGTTTGGAAATTGAGGGGCTGGACGCCGGGACCTTTGAACTGGATCATTCTCTTCGGTCAACGGGTGAAAAACGGGTAGAAGTGAACGATGGACATCTTACGGTGAGGATCCATCTGCTGGATGCTTTCACCCCTGCAGGCCTGAACGAGCTGCATTTCAGCATTACAGGTAAAAATAATTACAAATGAGGTGGGATCACATCGGAGTATTGCAAGTAATACCCTGTATATTTGAGTAACTGCCTGCCTGAATAATATTCTGAAAGTTACCTGTTTCATGCTTAGAAAAATTCGATAAATTTATCCTCCTGGATGTACAGGAAATAACTATGCATACGATTATTCAGGAACATATTTTCATATCACCATGTACCATATTAAGGGCTTTACTGATTATCCTCGTAATCACCGCGGGATGCAGGCCGGCTCCCGGTGATCAGGATCCCAACATCATACTTATCCTGGCAGATGACCTGGGGTATAACGATCTCAGCTGTTACCGGGACATGCATCCGCGTCAATCGGAAAGGCCCCCTACCTCCCGGACCCCCCACATTGACAATCTGGCGGAAGAAGGAATGCTTTTCACCGATTTCTACTGCGGGGCTGCCGTCTGTTCTCCTTCACGTGCTGCCCTGCTGACGGGCAGGAATGCCACCCGTGTGGGCATCTATAACTGGATCCCGCCAGGGACTCCCATGCACCTGAGGAACGAAGAGGTGACCATTGCCGAGGTACTCCGGGCCGCGGGTTACCGCACCGCCCATTTTGGAAAATGGCACCTGACTTCGAAAGGGATGGGACAACCCCTTCCCACCGACCAGGGGTTTGGGGAAGCATTTTTTACCTACAACAATGCCAGTCCTTCCCACTACAATCCGGTGGACTTTTTCAGAGACGGTGAAGAGGTGGGGGCATTGAAGGGTTATTCATGCCAGCTGGTGGTTGACCAGGTCATTGCCTGGCTTGCTTCCCATCAACAAAGCAGAGTGCCTTTCTATATCAATGTCTGGTTCAACGAACCCCATGAAAAGGTTGCCGCACCGGAGGAAATGACCAGCAGGCATACATACAACAAGGCTTATTACGGATGTATTGAGAACATGGACAGGGAGGTGGGCAGGTTGACCTCTTTTCTTAAGGAAAATGAACTGGAAGAGAATACCATGGTGATCTTCAGCTCCGATAACGGATCACAGATGGTTGCTTCCAATGATCCCCTGCGGGGTGAAAAGGCTTTTAATTATGAAGGGGGGATCCGGGTGCCCTTCCTGATCAAATGGCCCGGCAGTGTCCCAAGGGGGGAAATATCCGGGGTGAACGGCAGTTTCACGGATATTCTGCCCACTCTTGCCTCACTGACAGGATCTCCTGTTCCTGCCGAGAGGCAGCTGGATGGGGAGGATCTTTCGGCAGTTTTCAGGGGATCTGAATTACACCGGGAACGATCCTCTCCGGTTTTTTTCTTCCGGTATTTTCATGATCCCATCTGCATGCTCAGGGAAGGGAAGTGGGTGTTGCTGGGTTATCACCATGAGCCCATACCGGTTCTGGAGGACTATAACCAGTCAGAACTGGCGTTGCTTAAACCCGGTCCGGACCAGCCCAGGTGGTCCATGTGGAGCTTCCGGCCCGAACATATGGACTATTTAAAAGACCTGGAGCCCGTTCATTTTGAGCTGTATGATATCGAGAAGGACCTGGAACAGGAGCATGACCTTTCTGCCGGTTATCCAGGAATTGTATCCCGGATGAAGGAGAAAATGGTTGCCCTGCGGGATGAAATGGTCCGGGAAGGCGGGGACTGGTACCCGCAGCAGTAAGATGATCGCAACGGGACGATATTTCCCGGGAATTTTGAAAGAAGAATAGCAAAGATAGAATATTTATAAAAGTGCGGAGCCGCAAGATCATGAGCATGCATTTTTCCCGTGTCTATCCAGGTGCCCGGAAACATCTCAGGGGTTATTTCATCGTGAAATCCTTGCTTTTTTCCCTGCTTATCATGTTTTATAATGCTACGGCCTTTTCCCAGGTTTCCCAGTGGCGCGGGGAGAACAGGGACGGACATTTTCCTGGAACCGGGCTGATGCAAAGCTGGCCGGAAGAAGGTCCACAGCTGGTGGCCAGTTTGAAAGGGATGGGCCGGGGATTCTCCATGCCCGTGGTTCATAAGAGAATTGTCTATGTGACGGGCAGCAAGGATAGCATGGATTACCTTTCAGCGGTGGACCTGGAGGGCAACCTGAAATGGAGCAAGCCTTACGGGGCAGCATGGGGTAAATCCTTTCCCGAAGCAAGGTCCGCTCCCACCATCCTGGAAGGAAGAGCATACATGGTGAGCGGGGGCGGGGTGGTCGCCTGCGTGGACATTGGATCCGGCGATGTGATCTGGTCGGTGGATGGATTTAATAAGTTTGAAGGCTGCTGCGGTGAATGGGGGATTGCGGAATCTCCCCTGGTGATTGACGATAAGGTAATCTATACGCCCGGCGGGCACAAAACCACCATGGTGGCGCTGGACAGGTATACGGGAGAAACAGTCTGGATGACCGAAAGCCTGCAGGATACTACGGCATACGTCTCTCCCATCCTGGTTAATTATGCGGGAAAGAAAATGATCGTGCAGGTGACGGCCAGCTCCGTCCTGGGGGTGGATGCCGAAGGCGGGAACATCCTCTGGAGATACAGGTATTACGATCTTAAAACGCCGCTCTGGCACAAATGGGCGCCTGTGATCAACTGTATCACACCCGTTTATCACGAGGGACAGATCTATGTGACCAGCGGGTATGACCATGTTGGTGTGATGCTTGACCTGAATGAAGAGGGGACCGGTGTCAGCGAGGTATGGGTGGATTCCATCCTGGATTGTCATCACGGAGGCGTTGTACTGATCGGTGGTTACATTTACGGCTCTAACTGGATCGACAACAGCCATGGCGACTGGTGCTGCATCAACTGGGAAACGGGCAGGACCATGTATGTAAGGAAGTGGGAGACAAAAGGCTCCCTCGTTACCGACGGTCAACGGCTGTATTGCTGTGATGAACGGAGGGGAAACATGGCCCTGGTGGAGATCAACCCGGAGGAATTCAACATCATCAGTTCGTTCCGGATCCCAGAAGGCAGCGGTCCTTACTGGGCGCATCCATCCATTTCCGACGGAAAATTGCTGTTCAGGCACGGGGATGTACTGATGATCTATCAGATCAGGAACAGATAGATATGGTGAAAAAACACAATTAAATAGCGGGACTTCATAAACAAACCATGTTTTAAAAACTTGAAAAAGATGAAAGCAAAGAATCTGGCAATTGTACTTGTTACGCTCACCCTGAGCGGATTATTTCCTGAAGCGCTGGCCCAGGAGGCGTCAGCCGAACTTTTTTTGGGCAGGTGGACCCTGGACCTGGATTATGAAAACAGCAATGTAGGATGGGTGGAGATCCGCCAGGAGGAAGGGTACCTGGATGCTGACCTGCTCTGGAGATGGGGAAGTGTGACCCCGGTTGAATTTGTATTTGCAGCGGAAGGCTATCTCTTTATCACCCGGAGCAACAGGTTGGTTCGCGAAAGGGATCAGAACGGTGATCCTGTAAGGACACACCGGCAGGTCAACGTGTTTGCCCTGGAGAAGAAGGGGGAGGACCAGATCTCAGGAAAGGCATATTTACCCAACAGCAGCGGGATCGGCATGGAGACAGTCTCCTTCAGGGGTAAAAGGATCCCTTCCATCGGACCAGCACCTGATCTGAGTAAAGTGGAATATGGAGAACCCATTGAACTGTTCAACGGAAAAGATCTTTCAGGATGGGAACTGATGGGGCAGAACAGTGTCAGCGGATGGAAGGTGGTGGACGGTGTCCTGGTGAACAACCCGGTGCAGAAGGAAGGACAGCCTCATGTTAACTACGGGAACCTGCGTACCAAAAATACTTTTGAAGATTTCATCCTGGAACTGGAAGCGAAGGTACCGGAAGGAAGCAACAGCGGGGTTTACCTGCGTGGTATTTACGAGGTGCAGGTGTTCGACAGTTACGGAAAGCCACTGGATTCCCATAACATGGGTGCATTGTACAGCAGGATCACCCCGTCGGTTTCCGCAGAGAAACCGGCAGGTACATGGCAGGAGTTGGATATCACACTCTGCAAGAGGCACCTGACCGTGGTTTTGAACGGCAAAACGATCATTGACAATAAACCGGTGAAAGGGGTGACAGGCGGTGCCATCTCATCGGATGAATTTTCACCGGGCCCCATTTTCCTGCAGGGAGACCACGGGAAGGTGAGCTACAGGAACATCGTGCTGACTCCCATCATAGAACCCTGAACGTCTGGTCCGGAAAACACATAATCCATTAATTTTGATAAAAACGCATCCCTATGAGCATCAGGAAACTGATCAGTCTGCCGGAAGGAATGGTCCCTTATTTTCACGAGTATGAGCAGAAAGACAGGGAAGAATGGTTCTGTGATTCCGATCCTGAAGGGAAGAAGGCAGGATCGGGGGGTGGGACGGCCCACCTGCTGGCGGCAACTTACCGTGCATCGGGTTTCAGGGGCGGTTTTGGTGAATGGCTTACTTCTGAAAAACGCCTGATCATCCACTCAGCAGGAGAAAGCCGCCGCCTTCCTGCCTATGCTGCTGTGGGGAAATCCCTCATCCCCGTACCGGTATTCCGCTGGTCGAAAGGACAGTACCTGGACCAGAAATTGCTCGAATTCCAGGCACCCTATTATGAAAAGATCCTGTATAATGCACCGGAACGGTACTGCACCCTGATAGCCAGCGGGGATGTAATGTTCATCTCCTCCGACCGTTTTAACAACCTGCCCGATGCCGATGTACTGGTATTTGGTGTCTGGGTGGATGATCGGATTGCTTCCCGCCACGGGGTATTTTTCAGCAGGAGGGAAAAGCAGGACGAACTCTCTTTTGCAAGGCAGAAACCTTCCCTGCCGGAATTGAGGGAGCTTTCCCACGATTACTTCTACCTGATGGATTCGGGAATTGTACTGATGAATGCAAACGCAACCATGATCCTGATGAAAAGATGCGGGTGGGATGAAAAGAAGGAAACCTTCCAGGGGGGATTGCCCGGTTTGTATGACCTCTACGGTGAGATGCTTGCATCCTTCGGAAGGGAATCGAAGGTTAGGGACAGGGAACTGCGGGATCTGCAGGTGAAGCTGGTCCCTCTGCATGAAGGGGAGTTTTATCATTTTGGGAGCAACAGCGACCTGGTCGATTCTTCCCTGAAGCTTCAGAACAGGGTTACCGACCAGCGTTTGAAGCTGACCAGGGAACCGGACCGCCATCCCTCCATTTTCCAGCAGAACGCGCAGGTCACACTGAAGTTCACGGACAAAAACCACCATATCTGGATTGAGAATTGCCACATCCCCGGTTCATGGACACTGAACCATGATCACATTCTGACCGGGGTTCCTGAAAATGACTGGGAAATCGAGCTGCAGGAAAAGATATGCGTGGATGTGGTCCCTGTTGGTCATGGTCGCTATGCGATCCGGACCTATGGTTATTCAGATCAATTCAGGGACACTCCCGGGGATAAGGCCATATGGATGGAAAGGCCGCTTCAGGAATGGCTTGACCGGCACCGGATCACACCGGAGGAGGCCGGGCTGTCATTCAATACATCCGTTTTCGAAATGCCTCTTTTCCCGGTTCTGAAGAAGGAAGAGATCCGGGAGATGCTGGAGTTTATGGTGGGGAATGGACCTGACAGTAAGGGGAATCGGATGGGTAAAATCCGCGATTGGTGGGTGAGGTGCGACAGGTTCTCGGCGGAGGAACTGAACCTGAAGGCCGATGTGGCTTCGCTGTATCATCAGAGACAATCCCTGAAGATCCGTTCCCTGCCCAGGCTGGCTGCGAATTACCATACCAGCATCTTCTATTACCTGGATCTGGAACGTGTGGCGGCCGATTACCGGAAAGCAGGACTGGAACTCCCGGATGAGCTGTTTCCCGATGAACCGGTGATCAGGCGGATCAACGACAGCATGTTCCGGGCCAGGGTAGCGGGAGCTGGCGCAGAAGCCGGAAAGTATGAAAGGCAGGCATTCTCCATTCTTCGTGAAGCCATGATCGATACCCTGAAGCAGGATCCGGTCTCTCCCCGACGCAACCTGCTGGATGATCAGATCCTCTGGGGCCGGAGCCCGGTAAGGTTCGATTTGGCCGGGGGATGGACCGATACACCTCCTTACTGTATCATGGAGGGGGGGAAGGTGGTGAACATGGCGGTGGAGCTGAACGGACAGCTGCCCCTGCAGGTTTTTGCCCGCCCCCTTGAGGACCATAAGATCGTCCTGCGTTCCATCGATCTGGGAATCAAGAAGGAGATCCGCACTTTTGAGGAGTTGAACAGGTTTGACCGGCCGGGGGATGGTTTTTCCATACCCATGGCTGCGCTGGTGCTTGCAGGTTTCGGTAATCAGTTTGCAAGCGGGAAGTATCCTGACCTGGCTTCCAGGCTGAAGGATTTTGGCTGCGGCATAGAGATGTCGCTGCTGGCGGCAATCCCGAAGGGATCCGGACTGGGGACCAGCTCCAACCTGGCAGCCACGGTACTGGGGACCCTGAATGAATTCTGCGGGCTGAACTGGGACAAGCATGAAGTCTCTTACCGGACCCTCATCCTTGAACAGATGCTCACCACGGGTGGTGGCTGGCAGGACCAGTACGGAGGGGTGTTCGAGGGGATCAAGCTGCTGGAGACCGGACCGGGCATCCGGCAATCTCCCCGTATCAAATGGTTGCCGGAGCAGATATTTTCCCGGAGGGAAACCCGGGAGATGATCCTGCTCTATTACACCGGGGTGACCCGGGTGGCCAGGGATATCCTGGGAGAGATCGTCAAGGCCATGTTCCTCAATTCCTCACGCCACCTGGATATATTCAGCGAGATGAAGCAGCATGCAAGGGAGACCTTCGATGTTCTGCTCGGCAATGATTATGAAGGGGTGGCAGAAAAGGTGGCCATCAGCTGGGAGCTGAACCAGCGGCTGGACGAGGGGACCAATCCACCCGTGATCCAGGAAATCATCAACCGGGTGGACGATTACCTGCTGGGATATAAACTGCTTGGAGCCGGGGGGGGCGGGTACCTGATCATGTTTGCCAAATCGGCGGACGCGGCTGTAAAAGTGAAAAATCAGCTGGAATCCGCTCCACCCAACCGGAGGGCCCGTTTCGTGGATTTCACCATCTCCCGGACCGGTTTCCAGGTGTCGAGGTCCTGAAAAGAAAAATCACCATCCCGGTTTATCCACGCAGGGTTGGCTGTGGTTATTGAGTGATCACGATCTTTTTCGATGGTGAACGTCCTTTTGCTGATTCCAGATGATAGATATATGTTCCGGGGGATAGGTGATGTGTCGGCAGTACCAGGTTCTGCATGGACTCCGTGAAAGGATAGCTCAGCACCTTGTTGCCTCGGGAATCATACAATTCAATCGAACCGGAACGGATGCCGGGAGGCAGCCGGACAGGGATATGTACCACCGAACCGGCCGGATTGGGAAATGGATCGTTCAGTGAAAAGGATGAAGAATACAGGTTTTCTGATTTCGTGGACGATTCGGGAAGAGCATACACCTGGGTCTGGGTCCTGTAAGGGATCACGGAATAATCGTAGATATATACAAGGAATTTCTTCCCGTCGTTTCCTGTTTCAATCACACTGGTAAAACCTGCACCCGGTATGCTGAGCATCACATTCCCGTTTTCATTGATAAGCCTGCTTTCATAGGTGTAGAAGTAAGAATCGGTAGTCTCCACATACATGGAATAGGTGTACACCAGTTCCACCAGGCCGTCCTCATTGAACAGATTCTCTGATACAAACTGGACATTGTACAGGTAATATCCTGCAGGAGTGGGAAGTGGGATGGTTTTGTACAGGGTGTGGTCCAGCTTGTAAATCCGGCATTCCTTGTTGATCACATCCATGGTGTAATATACATATCCCACGCTTTCCATCCGGCAGATATTGGCCGAAACGGTGTAGGTGTTTTCAAGGACAGGCTGTGCGTTTAGCAATGGGCCCGGGAATATAAGGGCGGCAATGATGACTGAGGTTTTCATTCGTTTCATGGTTGACTGGTATTTATAATTGATTCAATTATATTATGGCATCTCCAGCATATCCAGGCCCTCGAGCGCAGAGGTCCCGCTGGGGGTGTGCAACAGGGCTTTCTGGAACAGTACCCTGGCCTGCCGGTAATTGCCCAGCCTGAAGTTTGCCCACCCCAGCATGGTGAGCGCATTATAATCAAAGGGATATAGATTGACCACCTTATCAAAATACTTTTTGGCGGTCTCGAAATCCTCCCTGCCATAATATATCAGGCCGATCCTGTGCATGGCGATGGAATTGTTGGGACTGATCTCCAGTATCTTTTCATACTGGGCCATTACCATGGTCCAGTTCCCCATGGCAGCTCCCGGGTATACGATCCCGAACCTGGGTTCAATGGCATAGGGCATGATGTTGATGGCTTTGTTATAATAGGCCACCGATTCGGTGAAGTTACCCGCCTGGTAACTCAGCCAGCCCAGTCGCAGGTTAATCTCGTATGATTTTTCATCATATACCTCCTTCAGGCTGTTCGCAGCGGCCAGGACCTCACCTGTGGCCTCCTGGATGTAGCTCTGCTGAAAGGCATCCTTGATCTCCTTGAAATCCTGCCCTGAGGCAGAAAAAGTAGTTGAGATGAGCAGGCCGGAGCAGATCGCCAGCCTGAACGGTTTCAAAATTTCCATGATAATCCTCCGTATATGGTGATGGTTTGGTAACTCAGTGGATTGAGCGGTATTGTCTGGCCAGTGAGGAAAGACCTGAATTCGCTCCGGTAACCGGCCCATTGTCCGCCGAGGTAAAAGATGGATCCTTTCTTGGAGACGGGGACCGATACGGAAAACCTGGCCTTCTTCTCGACCACTTCCGAATAACTGTTATAAATAATGGACCCGTAATTCTCAGCATAGTTTTCCATCTCGCCTGCAGCTGCATTCAGATCGATCCATACTTTCTCCCGGATGGTGAAACCGATCAGCAGTTCCGGGATGATCCTGAATACACCCTTCCCGTTGCTGAGGTCATACCGGCTGTTCACATACCCTCCTGTGTAGAGATTGAGATTACCCAGGGGATACCAGGTAAACCCGATCCTGTTCTGGACCTGCTTTGCATCGTTAAGGGCAGTATAGAAGCCTTCCAGGTGGAGGTCCACCGTACCAATCCCTTTCGAAAGCGCCAGGCCGGTGAGAAAATCATTCCGTTCATTGAAATCGGGGACCAGACTGCTTCCTCCCTGATATCCGCTGCCGCTCTGCGTAAAGACCTGAAAACGCAGATGGATCAGATGGAATACAGGAATAAATTTGAAACCCGATGCTGTGGTAAAACGGGGTGACAGGTAATACTGATGCTGCCTGACCTGCTGGTCGGACACGCCGTACCTGTACGTCCCGTCATTGTAAAAATAGAGGTTCTCTTTTGAAAGGAAGGTATAGGCATGTTCCAGGGTGACTCCAGGTCCAATTGCATTGGTGAGGGTAAAGGCAACATTCGAGAACCTTCTGGCCACGTATTGAATCCCGGCGTTGTCTTCGGGAATATAATCAGTCATATTATCTGCAATATCCTGGTTTAATCCCCGAAAGTATGAGTATTCCAATCCCGCCTTATTAAAAAAAGCGGACCCCGGAGGAGGCAGTTTCAGTGCCAGGTCACCCTTGAATTGTCTTCTCAGAAGGGCGGCCTGCTGCTCCTGGCCTGCATACAGCCTGGAATAATAAAGGTATTCCAGGGCCACCGGGTCCAGGTGACTCAGCTGTAGCGCCGTGGTGAAATGCTTTGCAGCCCTCCTGTAGTTTTTATGGTTGTAGTATGCGATCCCGAGCCTCATTCTCAGGTAATAATAATCTAATCCCTCTCCGAGGGCTTCCTTCCCTGTGTGGATGAGGCTGTCCCATTTCTCTTCCAGGTAGAACCGGTAAGTTTCCGTATCAAACCGGTTGAAGGATCCCTGTTCCTGGGCGCCGGTCTCCCGGATGATGCAGAGGGACAATATGAGAATGGTGATCAGTCTGTACATGTTGCTTCCAGGTGTAGTTTGCCGGAATCCACCAGAAATGTCCGTATCCCTTTTTCTTTGATGGTCATGGTAAAATCGTACTGTCGCAGCAGCCGTCCTGAAAGATAATTCCTGGCGGAGGACCTGAGCCGGATCTCCGATGGGGACATTTCGTTGTCTATCCATTCATAACGGGATTCAAAGGTGGATCGAAGGAATTTCCAGAAGGGTGCCACAAAATCCTGCAGTCCCAGCAGCGGTTGATGGAATATCAGGTTGAGCGGATAGCGGTCCTTAATGGTCAGGTCCTGGTAGAAACCCTGCTGCACCTGGAAAGCCGCCAGGAAATAATAATAAAGAAGGGATTTTTTATCCCCCTTGTAATGGGTGAAATAGATCAGGTTCCCGTCATTGATGAAATAGGCCATGGCTCCCGACTGCTGACAATGTATGTAGGAATTGTTATAGGCATCCGTATTGACCTCCCATGTTGACCTTTCCATCTCCATGCTTCCCTGTATTTTGAAATGGAACCTTTTTCCGGGGATCAGGTGAAATGCCTGGTAAAGCAGGTCATTCCTTTCAATATTGGATACCAGGTCGTTCAACTGCGGGTAGGCATAGGACTCCAGGGTGAACGGATCCCGGGAATGAAGGATGTAATGGCTGATGGGATATTTCATGGTGACAGATCCGGCATAAGGGTTCTGCTGGATCTGAAAATGGAGATGGGGATAGGGGGAACGTCCCGAATTCCCGCACCTTCCGATTGCATCCCCCTCTCTGACGGAATCCCCTTCCCTGACCTTGACCGAACCTTCTTTCAGGTGACTCAGGGAAGTATATACATGGTCATCATGTTTGATGACCAACGTATTCCCCCAGTTATCCTTCAGGTTTACCTCCCCCACAGGATTATCGGGAATATGATCGAGGATGAATTCCACGGTCCCATCGGCCGGAGCGAGGACCATTTTATCGTAACAGTGGTAATCGGTCACCCGGTCACCGCTTCCCGTGTATTGCCTGTCCTCCGGGTCGGTGATCACAAAGTCCCATGCGTGCCGGTACTCATCTTTATGGGTATATTCTCCGTCATGAGCCTGGGATACGGTCCATGTACCCAGGAACGGAAGTTTGATTGGCACCTTCTGACGGTGCTGGAAACGTACCACATCGTTGTGAAAAGCATAGAGGTTTTTTTCAGGGGAGTTGTGCTGGATGAGCACTTCTGTGAGCCGGGAAGATGGTTCGATCCTGAATTTCAGGGCATAAAGGTAGAGCAGCACCACCAGGTTGAAGGGAAGGGAATAGACAGGGAGACTGAACACGGTCAGGATCCTGGAAAGACTGATGGTGATCATGGCTACAATGGGGATCAGCAGGATGACCCAGAAGTAAGAGCGCCTGGAGGGAATGATAAAAAATCCTCCCACGGCAATGGAGGTGAGGATGTAATTGAATCCGATGTAACTGTAACTCACTTCGGAGATATCCGCTCCGATCAGCTCATAGAACAGGTAAGCTGTATAAAAACCCAGAAGGGACAGGGTAAAGGCGATGCGTGAATACAGGAGCAATCCGGTGGCCAGCAGGATCCCCGAGAGCAGGTTGAACTGAAACAGGATGGCAGCCAGGGAGATAAAATATATCCTCAGGGATCTCGGTATTTGCAGGTCATTCCACCATTCATAAACCTGCACCAGCGTGTCTCCTCCGATGGTATAGAGGTCGTTGAATGTATAGATCCCCCTTTCGCTGATCCCCAGGGCTGTGAATTCCCTGGTGGAAAGGGTCATGATCCAGATGGCCAGGAGAAAAGGGACAGAAAGAAAAGGCAGCGCATATTTTCCTATCACTCCCTGGAGAGAAACAGCGATCAGCAGCGTCAGGATGGCCGCCATGACGATGACCAGGATAAGAAGCAGGTCGGGTTTGAAATAGACTCCCAGTCCGAGCCCTACCAGGAGGCTGTTGAAACCGAACACTCCCTTGGTGATAATTTTCCTGTCAAAACCCAGCAGAAAACCGGTCAGGTTGGTGGTGATCACCGAAAACAGTCCCAGCAACCCGGCATACAGGTCAAAAAAGGTGATCAGGAAGAGGATGAAGGAAAACAGCCGCTGGTCGGAAAAGAAGACCTGTCCGTAGCTGTTGGGAACAGATCTTAAAAAAAGTTTTATGTCCTCGGAACGTTTCAAAAGGTAAAGGCTTAACTGAAAGGGAGGATCATTTCAGATGATCAGGGATCACTTCCTGCTGCCGGATCAGTTCCATATTTTCTTTCTTCCTGATTACATGTACTTTTCCGTCCGTTCCGATCAGCACCACATTGGGACGGAGCGTGATGAACTGCATCCACTGTGTCATGTTGTAGGCCCCGATCCGTTTGATCACGAACTGGTCCCCTTTCTTCAGCAGGGGGAAAGCAATGGCTTCCCGGATCACATCGATGTTCATGCAAAGGGGCCCGAAGATGGTGGTTTCCTCCAGGTGTTCCGATACGGGCTCTGCAGGGTACACCTCATGTTCGTACCAGAATG
>Ga0180432_10005850_pt1 | contig 16197 bp, 14 predicted proteins | sample SS_ome_10_FD_132414 | JGI IMG/M metagenome (GOLD analysis project Ga0180432, IMG submission 132414) | Hypersaline lake sediment archaeal communities from the Salton Sea, California, USA - SS_1_MS_2 metaG | ecosystem: Environmental > Aquatic > Non-marine Saline and Alkaline > Hypersaline >... | reverse complement strand
GCCTCCCTCCCCGGACCGCGCTTGGTTATCTGCCGATCGAGGGGTCCGAGGCGTGGAGAACGAACATTTACTCGATTCCGGTGCGCGGCGCTCCCGACGGCGGGCTCTTCACCACCGCGGGCGATGTCCTGCGCTTTCACACGGCACTCGAGAGCAGTCGTCTTCTGAGCCCGGATCTTACCCGGACGTTTCTTTCACCCCAGCTTCTCGTCCCGAACGAAGTCGATACCTGGTACGGATTCGGCCTGTGGCACGGGAAGACGAAGCAGGGGGTGCGTAAGATCCAGATGAGCGGCATGGATCCGGGCACCTTGTTCTACTTCATCCATTATCCGGAAGCGGACGCGCAGATCGGTTTGTTCTCGAATACCGAGGGGGGGTACCGCGGATTGCGGGAGGCCTTCGAGGAGCAGCTCTTCGGGTAGCGCCGGCCGGTTCCACACCTACAGAGAGGCCCAAGCTTCGAAGTAGGCCATGACGTTCTCCGGCCGCGCCCCGGCGCCGAATTCGCACTGGGCGATGACGCCGCCTTCTCGGTAGAGTGCCTGGTACATCAGCTCGACCGCTTGGCGCACATCGTCCGGCGTTCCGAAGGGCAGGATGTGCTGGCGGTCCAATTCCCCCCAGAATGTGATCCGCCCGGCGCACGATTCCCCCAGGCGTTCCACACCCATGCAGAAAACCTGGCAGTTGATCGCATCCAAGCCGAGCTCGATCAGATCGGGCAGGATATCGAGGATGTACCCATCGGAGTGCATGAACGCGGCTTTGCCCCGCCGGTGGGCGATCTCGATGTAGTCGCGATAGAGCGGCTTGAACAGCTCGCGCCAAAGGTCGGGGGAGATGAGCAGCGCGCGCTGACTTCCCCAGTCGTCCATGAAGGAAAGCGCGTCGACGCCGGTCCGAGCCCACAACTCAAGTTCCTTCACGTAGAAGGCGTGCATCCGGTCGAGCAGGATGCGGAGTTCCGGCGGTTGATCGATCAGGTCGACCATCAGATTGGCGGTCCCACGGAGGAACTGAAGTCGCTCGAAGGGGCGGGGGCAGGTCCCGCTGAGGACATAGCGATCGGTCGAAGCACAGAATGCGTCGACCTGCTTGCGGTCCAGAGTGAGTCGCTCCTCGGGGATGCGGATGGTGTCCAGTTCATCCCATTTTCCGAGCAAGGGGTGCTTCACTTCGCCGATGACGCCGTCTTGTACATTCTCGAAGACACACCCCCACTCGTCAGTGTACAAGCCGCGCACCTGAGGCGCGCCCTGGCTGTGGCAGGGCCGAGAGAGACAAGGGGGAGAAGAGACGAGATCATCGGGGAATCGTTGCTGAATCGCGGCGACACTCTCCGCGTGGTGCAGGTTGGCCCAGTGGAGAAGCCAGAGCTGGCGGGGGATGCGGTCGGGGGAATCGAACACGAGGCACCGGCGAACCCGTTCGCGGGAGGTCATGGGGTGCCGCCCGCTTGCGCGCGGAAGCGGCGGGCGAGGGTCACCGCTTGACTGGCATCGGGCGCGTATCCGTCGGCGCCGATCCGCTGGGCGAATTCGGTCGTGATGGGCGCCCCACCGACCATGATGCGCACACGCTCGCGCACACCGGCGCGGACGAGAGCATCGACGATCTCCTTCATGGTCGGCATGGTGGTTGAGAGGAGCGCGGAGAGGCCGACGATCTCGGCCTCGGCATCATGCACCGCGGCGACGAACCGTTCGGCGGGCACGTCGGCCCCCAAGTCGGTCACCTGGAAGCCTCCCCCCTCGAGCATGGCGGCGACGAGGTTCTTGCCGATATCGTGGAGGTCGCCGGCCACCGTGCCCAGGACGACATGCCCGGCGGGCCGCGCGCCGGCCGCGGCGAGAAGTGGTTGGATCTGCGCCATGGCGGCTTTCATCGCCCTCGCGGTGACGAGGAGCTCGGGGAGGAAGTACTCGCCGGCTTCGAATCGGCGTCCCGCTTCATCCATGGCCGGGATGAGGCTTGACTTGAGCAATGCGCCCGGGTCGTGACCGCCGGCGAGAAGCTCGCCGGTCAGGGTGGCGGTGACCGGGGCGTTTCCCTGCAGGACCGCGTCGCGCAGTTGTTCCAGTGGTTCCGTCATGTCGGACGGATCGTAGCGGCGGCGGCGTTCGGGGGTCAAGGCGGAGGCAGTGTTTGCAGCCGCTCGATGTGGCCGGACGCCCAGGCGTACCACTTCGATAGACGGTCCCGGAACCGCGGGTGTTCGATGGCTCGATCGGTCACCCAGAGCATGAGGGAGACCAGGCGCGCGGCCATGAAGATCGGGAGCTGTTTCAGCTGCCGCTGGGGCAGGGGACGGTGCCGGCCATACCCCCGGCGGATCGCTTCATCCCAGATTGGCCAATCGTTGCGGTCGAGCATGTCCGCCAGCGGGACCGCGAAGTCATAGACCCAATGCCCGTACCCGCAATCGTCAAAATCGATCGCCCGCGCCTCGCCCCGGCGGAAGAGGACATTACCGAGGTGAAGGTCGGCATGCAGGAGACCGAACCCGTGCGGACCGTCGCCGATCGCTTCCATGATATCGGCGATCTGGTGGGCAACGGAGGAGAATCGCGTCCGGTGGGGGGCGGGCACGCGGTTCCAGATCTCGTCGGGTGGGCGACAGAAGCCCGCCCGAGCGCCGAAGAGGCCATCGGCATCCCATCGCCTCCTCCGGAAGTGGTTGGGGGGAGACCATCGGTCGACGTGATTGTGGAGGCGAGCCATGAGTTCGCCCATCGCTTCCAGATGCCGGGGACGGGGTGAGGCCTCGAAGAAGCGACCGGGGATCCATCGGAGCAGGGAACAGGTCCGAGGCTCCGAAAAACCCTCGGCCTCGATCCGGGTCAGGAGATCTCCGCCGGCCGTGGGGACCGGATCGGGCACGACCAGTTCACTCTCAAGCCGCAGCGCCGCGAGCCATGTCAGCTCGGATGCGATCTCCGCATGCGTCTGATAGGCGGTCCGGTGGATGCGCAGCAGGAATCGGCCGGGGACATAGGGGGCCGGGCTTGTCACCTGGGGGGCGTCGATCCGAAAGGTGGCGTTCTCCGCATGCGCGATCAGGGTCATGCGAGCATCCGACATGCCGAACGCCTCCAGCGCCCGCTTGCCCAGGCCTCGCAGTCGCCGCACCTGCCCCTGGTAGGTCAGTTGATCAAAGGGTTTCATCTCCCTCATCGTCGCACCACCTGTATGCGCCGAATGGGATCACCCTGGGCAATCGCCTGCATCACGTCCCATCCCTCGAGGAGGCGCCCGAAGATCGTGTAGCGTCCGTCGAGATGAGGTTGATCCGAGAGGGTGAGGAAGAACTGACTCCCCCCCGTATCCTTGCCGGCATGCGCCATTCCCATCGTGCCGGTCCAGTAGTGGCGGGGGCTCACTTCACACCGGATGCGCTGATCCGGGCCGCCCCAGCCGTCTCCGCGCGGGCAGCCGTCTTGCACGACGAAGTCGGGCACCACGCGGTGCCAGGCGCCGCCGTCGTAGAAGCCCGTCTCGGCCAGGGTGACGAAGCTCGCCACCGTGAGCGGTGCATCCTCACCGAAGAGCTCGATCCGCAACGTGCCCTTCGCGGTTTCGAGGATCACCTCCCGCGCCTCGCAGGCAACCGCCAGCGCGCGGGCGTAGTCGCGCGGGGCATGACCCGGATCGAGATCGGACTCGCCGGGGAGGGTTGCCCACGCCGCCCGGCGAACCCCGGGATCGGACTCGGCGGCGGCGATCTGGCGCAGGAGCCGAAGAGCGGAGTCCCGGCTTTGGGTGTCGGTCAGCGCGGCCAGCAAGCGCACCACCGCTCCCCGTACATCACTCGATGGATCCCCTGCGGCGCGCGTGGCGACGGAGACCATGCGGGGCCAGGCCCGCGCGGCCACGTCGCTACTGTCCGGAGTCGCCAGCACCTCGCTGAGCGATTCGATCGCCAGGAGGCGCATCACATCGTCATCCTCCATGCCGAGCAAACGCTCGACCCCGGCCCAACGCTCCTGCTCGTCCAGCGCCGGAAGCCAGGTCGTCACGACCGCCTTGGCCACCCGCGGATCGTCTTCGAAGCACTCCCGCAACAGCCTTCGCATGACGGCGGCGTCCTCACGACTCTCCTCGTCGTTCCAGAGACCCGCCAGCAACGCCGCCCCCGCAAAGCGGACGCTCCAGTCGGGGTCCCGGCGCGATCGCTGCACCGCGTGGAGGGCCTGCTGGATGAGGCCTTCGCTTCGCGCCTTCTCACCGGCGGTTTCCAGGGCGACACCCCGCTCCCACGGGCTATGGGATCGAAACGCCGAGGCGAGCTGCTCCAGCAAGGCCGGAAGCGGAACGCAGCGCCCCAGGGCGCGGATCGCCTCGATCCGCACGTGAGGATGCCGATCGGAGATCGCGACCGCGGCCGGCAGGCAGGCCCCCTCGGTCTCCAGGAGCCGACCCAGACTCCGCACCGCCTCGACGCGGATTCGGGGATCGGGATCCTCGAGCACGTCCGAGAGCGCTTCCTCCGCCTCGTCGATCTCCGGCGCGGATCCAAGCGCGCGGAGGGCCTGCAGGCGAACGCGCACATCGGGGTCGGCCGTCATCGGAAGGAGCCGTTGCACGATGCGGCACCGGTCTTCATCTCCCAGAGCGGCCCCCTCCGGAATCGGCGTTCGACCCGACGCTCGGGCACCCAGGGCCCGCATGAGCGCATAGGTCGCCCGCCAGCGGATCTCGGGGTCGGGATGTTCACTCAGCTCCAAAATGCGGGAGATGTGAACAGGGCGCGAACCCCTCCACACCGCGAGCAGCGCGGCGCCAGTCACGCGCGGATCGTCATCGGAGAGGGCGATGGCCATCGCCGCCGGATGAGGATCGGGTCCGCAGCGGCCGAGGCCCTCGGCGGCGGCTTCCCGCACCCGCGGATCGGATTCCCGGCCTCCGATCAGGAGCGCGGCCAGGCTGGCTCCGGCGGCGTCGGTCTGCAGCAGCCCCAAGCTCCACGCCGCCGCCGCGCGCACCGCCGCCTGCGGATCCTCGCGGAGGCGCCCGAGGAGCGCCCCGTGGGCCATTCGTGCCTCCCGGTCCCGTGCATCGGGGGCCGGCCCCGCGATACGCCCGGCGGCCACGCAGGCCCGGGCGCGGGTATCGGCGTCGTCCGCGATGAGGTAGGGAAGTAGGTGACGAACCGGAGCGCGTTGGTCCTCCAGTCTCAGAATCGTGACGAGGTCCGCATCACCCAGGGCTCTCGCCGATGATGGGGTGCAGATCCAACCGGCGAGCAACAGGAGAACCAGGCGTTTGGCATTCATGGCGCCTCCCTCGACTCATGCCCATGGTAGGATCCGGCAGCGGAGGCGGAGAGGCAAGCCCCTATCTCCTTGACTTGAGGCGGATCGGGCGGATAGAGCTGAGGGAGCATGTCACCGAAGAAACCGAAACCGAAGACGCGCGATCCGATCGAAGGCGTCCGCCTGGCGGCCGTCGGCTGGTATCGCGACGCCTTCCTAGGAGCCTTTCGAGCCGGACAACCCCTGCCCCTGCTTCGCTCGATCCTGTATGCGGGGATTCTGGTGACGGCGCTGGCGCTCATCGTGGGACCCCATGCCGGTGCCCCGCGGCTCAACCTGGCGATCGGGTTCGCCTTTACGATCAGCGTGCTTGCCCTCGCCTTCGGCAAGCTCCGGCCGTTCAAGCAGCGGTGGCTGCTGATCGGCTTGGGATACCTACTGATCAATATCCACTATGCACCCAAACCGATCCAGCTTCTGGGCGCCAACGTGCCCAACCTATGGGCCTGGCACCCGGTCTTTGCGTTCACCGTATTCGTGCTGTTCATGGCGACGATCGCGAGCCTCGATCTCTCGCTCCAGGATCGCCGGCGGATCCTCTCGGTCATGGTCTGGGCCGGCGTGGGATTGTCGGTCTACCTGTTGCTCCAGATCGTCAAGGTGAACGACCTGCTCGGAAACAAGCCCGATTGGTTCTGGATGCGATCGCTCCGCGGGCCGCTCGGCAACGCGGTCTTCGTCTCGCCCGTGCTCGCGATGACGGTCCCGCTGGCGCTCTATCTGCGGCGTTGGTGGCAGGCGGGGTTCATGGTCCTGGTCGTGTTCCTGGCGCAAAGCTCGACGGCGATCCTCCCGATGATCGCCGCGCTGCTTCTCTACTTCGGGTGCCGGGGGAAACAGCGGATGATCGCCGCGGTCGCCGCGCTGTTGATCCTCGTGGGAGGGATCACGCTCGGCGTTCGGTCGTCGGAGAGTTTCCGCGATCGCGTGATCGATCCCGGGAAGTTCACCACCTGGAAGATGACCTTCGAGGACTGGCACACGCCTCTCGATCCCGGACAAGACAACAGCTTCGCCCTGACCGGGCAAGGGGTGGGCGCGTTCCCGTACGTCTTTCCCGTGCGCCACGAGGCGGTGATGCGGATCCCGGTGACCTACGCGCACAATGAGTACCTCCAGGTGCTCTACGAGCTCGGGATCGTCGGCTTCCTTTTGATGCTGACGACGATCGGTGCGCTCTTCTATCGGCGGTTCCCGTTGCGCGACGCCTGGCGCGGGAAGGCCGATCCCTATCGGCTGGGCCTCCTCGGTGGATTCCTCTCCGTGGCGTTGAGCGCGGTAGGGGTGATCGTGTGGCAGTTGGGGGTATCGTTCTTCTACACGGCGGTGCTGGTGGGGTTGTTGTATCGGGGGGATGAGGATTAGACGAGCCCCTGCAACTGGCACATGCCGTAGAACGCCGATCCTTCCTCCCGGATCAACGCGTCCCAGCTTCCCTGCTGCACCACCCGTCCTCGCTCCAGGACGATGATCTCATCGCACGTCCGCACGGTCGCCACCCGGTGGGCGATGATGACCAGGGTGCGCTGCCCGTGCATCTCCCGGATGCTGCGCTGGATGTAGGCTTCCGACTCGCTGTCGAGCGAACTGGTCGCCTCATCGAAGAAGAGGATCTCGGGATCTCGGAAGATCTCGCGGGCGATGGCCAGGCGTTGGCGCTGCCCACCCGACAGGCGGATGCCGCGGTCGCCGATGGCAGTATCGTATCCGCTTTCGGACTGCCGGATGAATTCATCGCAGTACGCGATGCGGGCCGCTTGTTGAATCCGCTCCTCGACCCCCTCCCCCTCGGTCCAGAGCGAGATGTTCTGCCGGATGGTGTCGTTGAAGAGAACCGGCTCCTGGGTCACGTATCCAAAGAGGCGCCGCAGATCGGCCTTCCGGATACGGGCGTAGTCGCAGCCGTCGAGCGTGACGCTCCCATTCTGGGGCACCAGAAGCCCGGTGAGCACATCGAACAGCGTCGTCTTGCCGGCGCCCGATTCGCCGACGATACCGACCGTCTGCTGTCTCTTGATGACCAGGGATACGTCGTCCAGTACCGCCCCTTGATCGTAGCGAAAAGTGACATGCTCGAGGCGGATGGCGTCGCGGAAGGTGTCGAGGGCCTCGCCGGCATCGGGTTCTCGGTTCCGGGCCACCTCCTCGCGAACCTTTTCCAGCATGACGAGACCGCCCACCAGGTTGGTGAAGTTCTGATTGGCCGCGTGGAGTTGGAAGATGAAACGGATCGATCGGTCGAGAAGGAGGACGGCCACCACATTGGTGATCAGCGCCTCACCTTGGACGCCCACGATGTAGAGGATGCAGAGCGAGACGATCACGACCGCGATCGGCTCGACCAGGAACTTGGGCATGGCGGCGAGGACCTGCCCGCGGAGGCTCATCGCGCGATGCCGGCGCACACTGCCCAGTAGGCGGTCCATCAATACCGAGAATCGGTCGGTCGCTTTGAGGTACTTGAAGCCCTCCACCAGCTGCAGCATGAAGTGCTGGATATAGGCGTTTTGGTCCGATACGCCGAGAGAGAGCTTTCGGACCCGTCGGGCCAGGTGCCGCGCGGGCCAGATGAAGAGCAGCCCCACGGCGAGGGCGACGGCGGGCATGCGCCAGTTGAGGAGGGCCGAATAGGCGAGGAAGATCGCCACGTTGGCGATTCCCGCCAGCAAGAGCGCGTACTGCTGAAAGCATCCCAGCGCCCGATTGATCTCGGTGACCAGCGCATTGGTAAGGTACCCGGAGGTGGTCTGGGTGAAGTAGGTGTAGGACATGTCGCGATAGGCGCGCGCCAGCAGCAGGCGCATGTCGCGCATCATGTGGGTCGAGATGCGGAGGCGGACCATCGATTGCAGGAAGAGAAGCGCGCCCTTCAGGAGGAACACGACGAAAATGGTGACCAGCACCGATGTGAGGGAGACGCCGGCGCCGATCCCATCGAGCGCATCGTAGATCGCGCGCACCAGCCCGCTGCGCTCGACCGGATCGGAGCTGTCGTATTCGAGGAGCGGGATCATCATCGTGAGGCCGAGGCCGGAGAGCAGGCTTCCAAGAACGGCCAGCGCGATGAAGAAGAGCAAGCGTCCGCGAGCGTACCGATGGAACACGCGGAAATAGTGGACCAGGGGAGAGAGAATCGGCAGCGACCTAAACATGGCGCCTTCTCTGTTGGCGCAGGAGCTTCCGCTCACGGAACCACTTGCTCGAGGGGAACATCGCCCTCCGCCGCACATAGGGGCGGATGTCGACGTTGAGGACGCGCGCCAGCCATCGGCGATGCGGGCTGCGCGGCCAGGGGCGTTCCCATCGCTGCGCCGTGGGGGGGCGATCACTCTTGATCGCCTCGATCAAGATCTCTTGATTGAGCCGTCCCGTCTCCGCCTTGAGCAGCTCGCCCCGAGCCTCGGCGATGATCGACTCCCCCGGCTTGGCTTCCTGGATGTTCTCGAACCCGGTCTTGGCCAAGACCCGGGAGAGGGTATCGAAGTTGTGCAGGTAGTAGTGGTCATGATAGAGCAGGCGGGCGATGAAGTAGTCGACGTAGTTCTCGTTGGGGGTGTTGGGATCGTCCCAGCCGATCTTCTCGTACTTCCGATCCAGATAGTCACGCACCATGATGTCGAGATCAGGCACCAGCATACGCACGGCGCCCCCCGCCCGCAGGAGGCGGTTGGTTTCCAGAAGGCAGTTGATGAGCTCGTTGAAGGTCAGGTGCTCCAGGGTGCCCCGGGAGAAGACGAGATCGGCGCAGCCGTCGGGTAGGGGAATGTGGTCGGCGATGTCGGCCACCACGTCGGGGGCGCCGCGCTGGTCCTTTGACAGGTTCAGCTCGACATGCGTGAAGCCCGCCATCCGATGGTTGCCGCAACCTAGGTAGAGCAGCTTTCCCATGCATCCTCCCAAAGCCGGAACTTCCGGCGGCAGAGGCAAGTGGCCTTCCGTCCGAAGGACGCTAGCACCGGGTCTGGAGAGCGGCAAGGCTTGTCTTGCCCGTCCCCGGACCCTAAGATGCGCCACATGCAGGTTCCCTATCTCACGCCGATCGCCCACTACTACCGGGTGTTCCACCGCTACACCGGCCACCGGATCCTGCTCTTCATCGCCGCTACGGTCATGACCAGCGTTCTCTCGGGTTTCGGGATCGCCGCCCTCATGCCGCTCCTGACGTACAACGCGGAGGACCCCGCATCGGTCGATCGCTTCACGCAGGTTCTCCGCAGTATCCCCGAGGGCCTGGGTTGGGGAACGTCGCTGCTCGCGCTCCTCGGCTTCATCACCGTCATCTACTTCGTCAAGGCGGCCTTTCTCTTCCTACAGACACTCCTTCGCGTGCTGGTCTCGACCGGAATCACCCAGTATCTCCGCGATCGCCTGGCCTCGGCCTGCCAATCGATGTCCTACCCCCATTACACCCGCAGCAGCATAGGATATCTGAGCAATCTCATCACCACCGAGGTGGGGCGCACGGTGGCGGTCTTCAAGCAATACAGCCAACTCATGATCTCGCTCGCCAACGCCTTCATCTTTCTCGGCTACTCGGCGCTTCTCAACTGGCGCCTGGCGGCGATCGCGGCGATCGCGGGCCTCCTCTTCCTATGGCCGATGAAGCGCCTGGCCCGATCGATCAAGTCGCTCTCGATCCTCACGACCCGTCAGAACACGGAGATTCAAAGCCTCTTGCTCCAATTGGTGGGGAGCTTCAAATATCTGAAGGCGACAGCCGGATTCGGGACGCTCATGAACCGCGTGGCGCGCGGGATCGATCGCCAACAGAGCTTGAGCTTCCGTGGTCAGGTGATGGCATCCATTCCGAACTACTCGGTGGAGCCGCTGGCGGTGTTGGTCGTCGGAGGGCTGATCTACTACCATGTGGGATACAAGGGCGAGCCGCTGCTGGCGACGCTGGTGGCCGTCTTCTTCTTCGATCGGGCGATGCGATCAGTCCTCCAGGTGCACGCCGTCCATCAGCAGTTCTCTCACTACCTGGGGGGACTGCTGGCGATGGAGAAAGCGCGCCAGGAGTTGGAGAAGAACCGCGAAGAGGATACCGGGGAGCTCATCGGACGATTCCGAAGGGCGATCGAGCTGAAGGGCGTCTCCTTCCGGTTCGGTGATCGGACGGTTCTCTCCGAAATCGATCTCACGATCGAGCGGAATCGCTGCCTCGGAATCGTCGGGGAGTCCGGAGCGGGTAAGACGACCCTCTTCGATATCCTGACCGGACTTCTCGATCCGGAGAGCGGATCGATTTCGATCGACGGCCGAGACTACGCGGAGATCGCCAAGCCGAGTCTGCGGAAACGCTTCGGTTACGTGACCCAAGAGCCCGTTATCTTTGACGGCACGATTCGGGATAACATCTCCCTTTGGGATCCGCGCGAGGGCAGTGACGAGCGTGTGCGGCAGGCGGCGCGGGCGGCCTACTGCGAGGAGTTCATCCGGGAAGCCGAGAGGGGCTACGATACCGAGATCGGAGAGCGGGGAGTGCGTCTCTCCGGCGGGCAGCGGCAACGGTTGGCGATCGCGCGGGAGCTCTACTGGGATCCGGACATCCTCATCTTCGACGAGGCGACCAGTTCGCTCGACAGCAAATCGGAGGAGTTCATCCACCGCAGCATTCAGAACCTGCGGGGGGAGAAGACGCTCATCTTGATCGCCCACCGTCTGGCGACGGTGCGGGATTGCGATACGATCGTCGTGCTGCGCAAGGGGCGGGCGGTGGAGCGGGGATCTTGGGATGAGCTCTGGGCCGACAGCGATTCACTCTTCAGCGAGATGTGCCGTCGTCAGGGGGTTCACGAATCGGCCAGCCGCTTGAGATAGGCCTCCGCCAACCAGAGATTCATCTCGTTCCGAGCATCGATACGCGACCAGAACCCCTCGATCGGGGCGAGGGCCGAGGATTCCCCGAACGGGTTGTCGGAGCCGGCGCAGGATGCACGGAAGAGGGAGCCGATGCCGAGAAGCTCGCTGTACATGTCGGTGACCGGATCGTCTCCGCTGCCCACGATCCGCCTCGTGCCGCTGTCGTCCCGCTTCCAGAAGTTGTAGTGAACCGGGCGAACGGTGACGAGGGAGTCGACCGGGTTGGCCTGCATCAAGTCGATGAATTCCCCCAAGACGCCCGGTGGGCGCAGGGGATGGGTAATCTCGAGGAGCATGTAGTAGTCGGGGGCCTTGTCCTCCTCCTTCCGGCTCTTGGCCACATGAACCAGGACATCGAGTGTCGTGTAGCCCTTGCCGCTCAAGAAAGGGGGGCGCTGGAAGGGAAGCACGCGGGCATCCTGGGCCTCGAGGTGGGGGGCGAAGCGTTCGTCGTCGTAGGCCACGATGATCGTCTGCAGCTGTTTGGTTTGGCGCGCCTGCTCGAACGTCCACTCCCAGAGGGGCCGATCCTGGAGCCGGAGTTTGGGTGATCCATCGTCGTGACAGCAATCGGCGAATCGGATGGGTATGACGGCGGCGGTATTCATGGTCTACGTCAGATCCTTTTGTATGCGTTCAATGACCCGGACGACCCGATCGACGCGTTCCTCGCTCTGCGTGTGATGGATGCCGTGGTGATGGTAGACGGCGGCCGTCGGTTCGTAGACGATGCGGTTTCCATCTCGGAGGATCCTCTTGGCCCAATCCTGATCCTCCACCCCGTGGATGTTCTCGTTGAACGGCACCGCCTCCCAGACCTCCCGGCGGATCATCGAGTTGGCATTGTGGAAGAAGTAGTCCCGTCGCTGGAGCTTGCGATCCATGCCGAAGGTGATCCAAAGGTCGCGCTTGTCGAAGGGGCTGCTGTCCGGGAGCGGCCGCTGTTGGCCGTAGACAGCCACGACGTTCTCGTTAGCGAAGTTCATCGCCAATCGCGAGAGCCACTGCTCATCGACCGGAATGCAGTGTCCCGACAGAATGGCGATGAGCGAGCCGCTCGATTGGGCAATGCCCTGGTTGAGGGCGCGGGAGAAGTTGAACTCGTGGTCGGGGATGTTGACGATTCGGCACTCGTGGCGCCGCGCGATCGAGAGCGTGTCGTCCCGGGATTCGTTGTCGACCAGGATGACCTCGAAGTCCGGGTAGTCCTGATGCTTGACGGCGAAAAGACAGGATCCGATCCACTTCTCCTCATTCTTGGTACGGATGATGACCGATGCCTTCTGTGACTGCACGTCTAGCTCTCCAGGAGATGGCCGAAGGTCAGAGGCTCCCCGGGTTCGATGTCGTACCGAAGGACCCGTCCCTCGATTTCCGAGATCAAGGGCGGAGCCAGTCCCTTGGTCGCCGTACGGTCGGCGGTGAGATCATCCGGTCTCAGCCGATCCCCCGCATGGAGCGCACGGGTGACGGTCAGGGAGACCTCCTGTCCGGCAAGGCGGTCGATTTCCTCGGGAGAAATCGGACGAACGGCATCCGGCTCGCTCAGCGAGAGGATCTTCAGCAGCATGCGGAAGTCGACCGCGTTGGCGAACGGGTAGAGGAGGTCGGAGGGCCCCATCATGGCGGCGACGTTCAAATGCCCCGGGGTCTCCGCCAGGACGGCGAAGGGCTCGGGCTGCGTGCGCAACCAGACGAGTTGTTGCAGAAAGTGAACATCGGAGACCTCGCGGGCATCGAACGCGAGCACAACCTCGGCACCTTCGAGCACCGCACGGATCTCGGCCAGGCTTCTCGGTCCCAGCCCGTTGACCGCCAGGTAGACCGGTCGCCGGGTCGCCAGGAGCGCCCGGAGGAGCGCGAGATGGGCCCCGCATCCCGCGGGCACATACCAGCTCACATCCCGATCGCCGGGCGTGGGCACCTCCTCCGCCTCGGTCACCTGCACCAGGAGGCGCTCGCCCGCGCCGCCGGCCATCTCGGCCGGAGACGGGCACAGCCGGCCGAAGCGGCAAAGACCGCGCGCGCGGGGGAGTCGGGGAGAGAGTTGCGGCAGCCAGATGTTCATTGCATCCTCAGGGCGACACCGAAGCGTTCCGATAGGGCTTTCAGCTCCTCGAGCGTGACCTTATCCAAGGGGATCCCGTCCCGCAATCGCCTTTCCTCGGCCTGGATCTGGGGATCGTTGGCCAGCATCACCGACTCGCCCGGCAGGGCCGGCTCGCGGCGCACGGCCTCGGTCATCTCTTGCAGCCGGGCGCGGAAGGCCTGCGCCGGTACGCAGCCGTCACAGCGGAGCACCATGTAGAACTGCCCCAACCGCCGAGGCTCCTCCAGCGGGGAGTCGTACATGGGCAGGAGCGCGGGCCCGAAGGCCGTTCCGGTGAAGATCGCACACAGCATCTCGACCATCGCCGCCAGCCCGTACCCCTTGTAGCCCCCGGCGGGCAGGAGCGATCGGGCGGCCTCCGGATCGCGCGTCTCCCGTCCCTCGGCATCAGCGGCGATTCCCGCCGGCAGCTTCTCGCCCCGGGCCCCGTGATGCATGACCTTGTTCCATGGGTAGACGCTGGTCGCCATGTCGAGGCAGAAGGGATGCTGCTCCTCGCGCGGCGCCGCCACGCAAACCGGATTGGTGCCGAAGAAAGGGCGCGTGCCCCCGTGTGAAAGCAGCAGGGAGTCGGCGTGCGTGAAGGCAAAACCGACATAGCCGCGCCGCGCGGCGCGCAGCGCGTAGCTGGCCATGGCCCCAGGGTGACTGGAGTTGATCACGCCCACCACGCCGGTGCCGTATGCGTCGGCCGTCTCCATGGCGTGATCGATGGCGCGCATGCCCGCCGCGTGACCGAAGCCGTTGTCGGCATCGAGGCGGGCGATTGTAGGAAACCGCTGCGTGATCTTGAAATCGGGCCGGGGATTGCGCCGGCCGGCGTCGGTCGCCCGGACGTAGTGGGGGAGGAGCCGGATGCCATGGGAATCAACCCCCCGCAGAGAGGTTTCACAGAGACCAGTGGTGACGGCCTCGGCGGAGAACGCGTCCAGACCCAAAGCGTCCAGAACGGCCCGGGTGAAGGCGCACAGGTCGTCATAAGAGATGCGATTCATGGCGTGATATCCACCGGCTTCGATCCGCCCGCGAGACTCCGCTCGGCTGCCTCGATGACCGCGGTGGAGGTGAGCGCAGCGCGGAACGTGGGGCGGATCGTTTCGAGCTGCTCCGGAGTGATCCGATCCTCTTTCCACGCGAGCACATCTCCGATGAACTGGTTCACGCTCCGTATGCCGTAGCCGTGAAAGCGGAGGGTCTGCGTGGATGGGTCTACCCAGGCGGCGCTGAAGTAGGGGTTCACATCCTCGATGCCGGCTTCGTCCCGCACGATCTGAATGCCCCGGTTCTTCTGATCCGCCTGATAGCGCCCGGCGGTGCCGACGACATTGATCTTCTGATCCGACATGGCGGACGACCCGGCCGGGTCGATCCAGTTGGTGACGATGGCCGAGACGAAGGTCTGGCCGTCGGGTTTTTCCCACTCGATGACCGCTTGGATGGCATCCCAGGTGTCGATGCCCAAAGAGGCGAGGTGTTCTTTCTCTCCCCAGGCGGTGACCCGCCGCGGCCGAAACCGGGTGACGAACTGGATCAGATCGACGTAGTGAACTCCCAGGTATTGGAAAATGTTCGTTCGCGCCGACCAAGAGCGGAAGGCCTCCTGGGGAATCGTCTTGCGCTGGCTGTACTCGACGACCGCGTAGAGAAGGCTGCCCAGTTCGCCGCCCGCAACCTTGTCTCGCAACAGGAGGTTCGATTCGTCCAGCCGCTTGTGGAACTCGACCTGGCCGATGACGCCCGCCCGCTCTGCCGCCTCCGCGATCGCCCGCGCCTCGGCGACCGTCGGCGCCATTGGCTTGACGAGGAGGCACGGGATCCGCCGCTCCAGGATCGGGATCGCGACCTCGGCGTGGAGGTGATCGGGAACGGAGATGACGGCGAGATCGGCCTCGCACGCCGTTAGGTAGGCCCGGGGATCGGTGCCCTCCGCCGGATAGGTCTCGCACTCGCCATCGACCCCCATCCGGTGGCCGAGCTCATGGGCCCGATCGCGAAGCGCGCCGCTGGTGGCGGCGCGCGTGGTGGCGACGGCGATTTTCCCGATCCGCCCTTCGCGGCGGGCCTCGAAAAGGGCGGGAAGGATAGTGCCGAACGAGTCCGTTCCCCGTCCGATGACGTACATCCCCCCGCCAACCACGAGGGCGTTCATGGTTCGAGTCACGTCCATCTCCATCAACCCTCGAGAGACCGGACGAGGTCGTCGTAGGTGATCTCGTCATCGGAAGTCTCCCGAGCGCGTAACATAGAGTCAACCAGATTCAGGTCTTCCGCCCGCTTGACGATGACCCCCGATGCCCGGCTGACCGGGAAGTAGCCGACCCGGCCGCTGAAGAAGGCGCACCCCCGTGCCTTCATGGCCGAAAGGAAAGTCTCGCACCGCCACATCATGACCGAATAGACGAAGCAGCGCACCGGGACGAGATCCTGCGTCTGGGCAAACTTCCCGGCGGGATTGAAGTTGATCGGCCGATCTCCATGCAGGCAGTGGACCTGCTTGTCCTCCACCGTGAACAGCGTATCGAGCTTCTCCCGGCGAAAGCAGGCCACCACATCGCGAATCTCATCGCCGGTCTGAAGCGGCGAGGTCGGATTGACCCAGGCGATCGCATCGCCGGGATGCTTCTCCATGAAATCGGCCACCACATCATCCGACTTGGTCTGAGAGGTGCCCAACGCCGCGGGGCGGCAGTAGAACTCGACGCCGTAGCGCTCGGCCACGCGGGCGAAGACCTCGTGATCGGAGTTGAGCACGATCCGCTCGAAGGCGCCACTGGCCTTGGCCGCCTTGATGGCGTGCCCGATGAGCGGCTCTCCCCCCACCAGGGCGAGGTTCTTCATTTTCAGTCGCGTGGACCCGATCCGCGCGGGGATCATGGCATGGATGATGGCCGACATGACCCTAGGTCTCCT
>Ga0180432_10005849_pt1 | contig 16197 bp, 12 predicted proteins | sample SS_ome_10_FD_132414 | JGI IMG/M metagenome (GOLD analysis project Ga0180432, IMG submission 132414) | Hypersaline lake sediment archaeal communities from the Salton Sea, California, USA - SS_1_MS_2 metaG | ecosystem: Environmental > Aquatic > Non-marine Saline and Alkaline > Hypersaline >... | reverse complement strand
TCGGCGCGGTCCGAGCTGAGGAGGAATGGATTCAGATCGAGCTCGACGATCTCTTCCAACTCCAGCACCATCTGCGAGAGCCGAAGCAGGCTCTCCTTGATCAGCTCGAGATCGACTCCCGCTTCGCCCCGGACCCCTTTGAGTAAGGGGTAGCCATTGATCGAGCGGATCATCTCGTCGGCATCGGCATCAGTGATCGGCGGGATGCGGAGGGTCACGTCCTTCAGCACCTCGACGTATTTGCCGCCCATGCCGAAGAGGATCGCCGGGCCCATCTTGGGATCGAGGTTCATTCCCAGGATGACCTCCCTCCCCGCCTGGACCATCTTCTGCACCACGCCCAGCTCTTCGTCGGGGTTGTCACCCATCTTCTCGATGATCCGTTTCACCTGCGCATAGGCCCCCTGGAGCTCGAGGTCGTTGCGGATGTTGAGGATCACGCCCCCCATATCCGATTTGTGGACGAACTTGTGCCCTCCGACCTTGAACGTCACCGGATAGCCGAGCTGCCGAGCGGCGTCGAGCGCGGCCTCCGGTCCCTCGGTTTCGATGAGCGGCGCGGTGGGGATCCCATAGCAGTCGAGGATCCGCATGCAGTCGACCGTGGGGAGGTACCCGCCTCCCTTCTTGAGCTGGCCGGCGATGATCTTCCGAGCCTGGTCCGTCTTCACCTTGAAGGTCCGCACCTCCCCCCGGGGGCGCTGCTGGCGCTCGGCGTAGTTGTACAGCTCGATGCAGGCCCGCACGGCCATTTCCGGGAAGGGGTAGATCGGGGGGCAGTCGGGGATCTCGCGGGGAAGGAGCCGGTAGGACGACTCCTCCGCCATGATCACGCCCAGGATCGGTTTCTCCCGGCCGTGGCGGGATTCGGCGATGGCCCGGGCGGCATCGGCCGGGTTGACCATCATGGGAGGGACGAAGAGCGCCAGGATGATGTCGACGTTCGGATCGTCGAAGAGAATGGGCAGGATCTGGCGGTACGTGTCGGCCACGCCCCAGGCGGTGAGATCGATGGGATTGGCGCGACTGGCCTCGATCGGGAGCATCTCCTCCAGCGTCCGGTTGGTCTCCTCGCTGAATGCAGCGATCTCCATGCCGCCCGTGACCAGGGCATCGGTGGCCATGATGCCCGGCCCGCCCGAGTTGGTGAGGATCGCCACGCGGTTGCCCTTCGGTACCGGGCTGCGGCAGAAACCGGTCAGCAGCCCCAGCATTTCCTCGATCGACTGGGCCCGTATGGCGCCGCACTGACGGAGGAAGGCATCGACGGTCGCATCCGACCCCGAGAGCGCACCCGTGTGGGACGATGCCGCCCGGGCGCCGGCCGCGGTCCGGCCCGACTTGACGATGACGACCGGTTTCTTGCGCGTGATCCGCCGCAGCAACGGTCCCACCGTCTGTGGACTGCCGATCGACTCCATGTAGATCGCAATCACGTCGGTGTTCGGGTCGTTCTCCCAGTAGGCCAGGAAGTCGCGCCCCTTCACGTCGGAGCTGTTGCCGATGGAGACGAAGTAGCTGAAGCCGATGTGCAGGCGCTCCATGTTCTGCAGGATCGAGACCCCCAGCGCCCCGCTCTGGGAGAGAAACGCGAGCCGCCCGCTGATGGGTTCGGCCGGGGCGAAGGTGCCGTTCAGCCGAACCTCGGGCGTCATGTTGACCAGACCCAAGCAGTTCGGTCCCACCATCCTCATTCCGTGGCGGTGGATCGTCTCGAGCAGCTTCTCCTCCCGCGCCACCCCCTCGCCGCCAATCTCCCGGAAGCCGGCGCTGATCACGCACAGCCCCCGGACGCCCTTCTGGCCGCACTCCTCGACGACCGGCAGGACGTGGTCGCGCGGGACGACCACATAGGCCAGATCGATTTCGTCGGGCACGTCCAGAATGCTCCGATAGGCCTTCATGCTGTGGATCGAGGGGACCTTGGGATGAACGGGATAGACGATGCCGTTGAAGTCGGATTGGACGATGTTCTGCAGGATGACCCGCCCGATCGACTCCGGCCTCGGAGAGGCGCCGATGATCGCCACCGTTCGGGGCTTCAGAATGGGATCGAGAAAGGAGGCCGCGCCGACGGCCTTCGGCTGGGCGGTCTTCTTGGACATGAGTCGAATTCCTCCTGCGGCAGAGGATAGGGCCGGTTGCCGACCGCAAACAAGCAAGAAGGGGCGGAGTCCCCAAAAGGACTCCGCCCCGTGCTCGGGATACCCACTCCCCGGAAACTAGCTCTCTTTCTCGGTTTGGGCGTTGGCGTTCTTCCGGTCGGTCAGTTTTTTGAGGCCCGCGGCGACGAGGCCCGCCGCCAGCGTAGCCGCTGCCGGACCGCCCGCCGCCGAGGCGAGATTGGGCCGCCCGTGCTCACGCTGCCAGGCCGCGTACTTCTCCTGAGCCTCGCGAATGATCGGCCCGAGATCGCCCATTTCGGGATTCTCCGGCAGCCCATAGACGCTCAGCTTGGCCGGCAACACGTAGATCGAGTGCAGACCGCCGAGTTGCTTGGTGCCGTAGACATGGGCATCTTTGAAACCCTGCTTCTTCAGATCCTTGACCCGCGACTTGGCCAACGCATACATGTCCTTCTTGGACCCGTAGCGGATGGCGTGGGTCGGACAGGTCTTGGCGCATGCCGGAAGCATCCCGTTGGCGACCCGATCGAAGCAACCGGTGCATTTCCGGGACTTCTCCAGCTCCTCGCTGATGTGCGGAACGCCGTAAGGGCACGCCGCCTCACAGGCGCCGCAGCCGATACAGAGCTCCTGATTGACGAAGACCGTGCCGAACTCGGGATGCCGCGTCATCGCCTTCGGCTCCACCGGGCAGGCCTCGATGCACGCCGCATCGGTGCAGTGGAAGCAGTGATGACGGCGGAAGAACCAATCGACCTTGTCGCCCGAAACCTCCTCGTGGAACTTGATGATCGTCCACGTGATGGGCGACAGGTCGGAAGGATTCTGGTAGCCGCCCGCGGCGGCGAAGAACTGCGTCTTCTCACCGGGGAGATAGTTCCACTGCTTGCAGGCCACCTGGCAACTCCGGCAGGCGATGCAGAGCGATCCATCATAGTAGAAAGCATTCTCTGCCATCCTACACCTCCTTCTCCACGTTGCACAGGAACGCCTTGTATTCGGGAATCATCGTGTTCGCGTCACCCACATGGGGTGTGAGCGCGTTGGCGCTCTCCCCGACCGCGATCCCCGAGTAGCCCCAGTGCCATGGAAGTCCGATCTGGTGACAGGACTTCCCATTCAGCTTGAATGGTTTGAAGCGCGCCGTGACGACCGCGTAGGCGGAAATACCGCCCCGCGCCGTCGTCACGCGAACCTTGTCGCCGTTCGAGATTCCCTTCTCCCGGGCGAGCTCGTGCGATATCTCGATGAACATGTCGGGCATGAGCTCGGAGACCCAGGTAAGGTTCCGCGTCATCTGACCCGCCTGCCAGTGCTCCACCACGCGGTACGTGGTACCGACGATCGGGTACTTGTCCGATGTGCCGAACAGGTTCATATCGCTCGTGAAGACCTTGACCGCGGGATTGGTTTGCTGGCTGTAGAGCGCGTTCCGGACCGGGGACTCCATCGGCTCGTAGTGCGTGGGGAACGGTCCCTCCGCGCGCCCGTTGCCGAAGAGCTGGGCGTGCCCGTGCGGCTTCATGATGAAGGCGAACTTGCTTCCCGGCGCCCAGCCACCGTCGGGCACGTCCCCTTCCCATTTCTTGTCGCCCGAGTTCCAGCGGATGACCCACTGGTCCTTGTCCCAAGGCTTGCCCTCGGGATCGACCGACGCGCGGTTGTAGATGATCCGGCGGTTGACCGGCCAGCACCACGCCCACTCGGGGTAGAGGCCGATGTTGTTTGGCGCGTCCAAGCCGTTACGCCGCGCGGCCATGTTCCCCTTGTCGGTGTAGGAGTTGCAGTAGAGCCAGTTGCCGCTGCAGGTCGAGCCGTCATCCGTCAGATGGGCGAAGCTCGGCACTTGCCCGCCCCGCTTGATCGCCGTTCCCTTGCCCGAGGTGTAGTCGCGCATGGCGTAGCCATTGCACTCTTTGGCGACCATGTGGACATCGGGTTCGTCCTCGTGGCCGTAGTTCCACCAGAGGTTGACGATCGGATCGGGGAAGGTGCCGCCGCCCTGATAGCGGTCGCGAAGCGCCTTGAAGATCTTGTCGACCATCCACATATCCGACTTGGCCACACCCGGGGGATCGACCGCTTTGTACCGCCACTGCATCCAGCGGCCGGAATTGACGATCGACCCCTCCTTCTCGATGGACGAAGCCGCTGGCAGCACGAAGACCTCGGTGTTGATCGACCGGGGATCGATGCCGGGGCGCTTCCAGAAGTCCATCGTATCGGTTTCCCAGAGGTCCGCGGCAACCAGCCAGTCGAGCTTCTCGAGCGCCTTGCGCTCCTTCAGCGCGTTGGGGCCGGCGACCGCCGGATTCTGCCCCATGCAGAAGAGGCCCTTGATATCCCCATCGTACATGCTCTCGAACATGCCGATGTGGGTGTAGACCTTGTCCCCCAGCTTGGGCAGGAAGTGGTAGTCGAACTCGTTGCCCTTCTGGGCGTGGTCACCCCAGTAGGCCTTGAGCAGACTCACCATGTACTTGGGCGTGTGCTGCCACCAGTTGGCCGACTTGTCACCGTAGGAACCCTTGGGTGTCCAGGTCTCGAGGTAGGACTCGAGGCTGGTGTTCGCCGCCCGCGGGGTCTTCAGGTAGCCGGGCAGGATGTGATAGAGGAGCGCATAGTCCGTCGAGCCCTGGACGTTCGATTCGCCGCGCAGCGCGTTGATGCCGCCTCCGGCCACACCGATGTTCCCCAGGAGGAGCTGCAACATCGCGTAGCTGCGTACGTTCTGGGTGCCCACCGTGTGCTGGGTTGTCCCCATGGCATACATGATGGTGCCCGACTTGCCCTTCTTGCCGGTGGCGGCATAGGTCTTGGCGATCTCCTCGAAGGTCTCGACCGGCATGCCGGTGACCTCGGCGACCTTCTCGGGAGTGTAGGAGGCGTAGTGCTTCTTCAGCAGCTGGAAGACGCACCGTGGATCCTGCATGCTCATGTCCCGCTTGGGGCCATCCCCCTCCACGTGATACGCCCAGGAAGACTTGTCGTAGGATTTCTTCGACTCGTTGTACCCGCTGAAGAGGCCGTCGTTGAAGTCGAACTTGTCGCTGACGATCATCGTCGCGTCCGTGTAGTTCTTGACGTACTCCTCATGGTACAGCTTGTTCTGCAGAACGTAGTTCATGATCCCGCCGAGAAGCGCGATATCGGTGCCCGACCGGATCGGGCCGTAGATATGGGCCTTCGACGAGGTCCGGGTGAAGCGGGGGTCGATGTGGATCAGCTTCGCTCCCCGCTCGACCGCCTTCATCACCCATTTGAAGGAGAGCGGGTGGTTTTCCGCGGCGTTGGAGCCGATGATCATCACGCAGTCGGAGTTCTGGATATCGGTCCAATGATTCGTCATGGCACCGCGGCCGAAACTCTGCGCCAGACCGGCGACAGTGGCCGAGTGTCATATGCGGGCTTGGTGTTCGATGAACACCAGGCCCAGCGCCCGCATGAGCTTGCCGTAGAGGTAGCATTCCTCATTGTCGAGCGCCGCTCCGCCCAGGGCGGCAATGGCATGCGTGCGGTTGACCACGCGCCCCTTGTCGTCCTTCTTGGTGAAGTACTTGTCCCGCGTCTCCTTGACGCGGTCGGCGATCCGGTTGATCGCCCACTCCCAGGACACCTCTTCCCACTCCGCACTGCGGGGGGCGCGGTACAAGACCTTCGTGAGCCGCCGATCGCTGGTCGCGACCTGATAGAGCGACTGCCCCTTGCAGCATAGGGATCCCTGGTTGATCGGGTGGTCAGGGTCCCCCTCCACGTTGATCACGTTGCGATTCATCGTCGAAACGATGAGACCGCAACCCACCCCGCAATAGGGGCAGATCGTCGTGGATTCCTTGGCATACCGGGTCTTCAGCGCCTCGGCGTGCGCCAGCGAAGGCCCCAGGTCGACGCCTAGCTTGCCTAGGAGCCCGCCTAGTGCGGTCGCCCCGGAGACGGCCAAGAACCCTCTCCTGGAAACATCCATCGTTGATCCCCTCTCCTTTTGAATGACTCCAACCTCGAACCCGACGGCAACCCGAGAGCCGGGAGCCGCCACCTTCACCCGTCCAGCCGATGGTTCTCGCCCGGCTGGTAGCCTTGCTGCTCGGCGAAGAGACCCAGGTGAAGCGTGCCCACATCTTCTATCGGGAAGTCCACTTGGCTCCCCTCCGGTCGGCCGCGCTCGTCGATCGCCCGAAGGTAGCCGTGGCATTCCTCACACACATCGATCCGGTACTGCTCGGACCCCTCGATCACGAGATACCCGAGGCGCTCTTGGTTTCGATTGAGGCAGAACGGGCAGGTGACGCGCGGGAACGTCCACTGGAGGTTGCAGAGGTCGCACCAGAGATGGCGCCGGCCCTCGTCCCGCTCGTAGCGAGCCATCCGGGGCGCCCCGCCGCAGCTGGGGCATCCGGCGGCATCGGGCGGACGGGAGGCCATACCCTCGCCGCCGACCAGCAGTTCGCCCAGGCGATGGAAGAAGGGCCGGGCCAGCTGGCGCGCCGACCAGCGGAGAACGTCGGCCTCGAGGGAGCATTCCTCCGCCAGCCGCTTCAACTCGGCCCCGTCGGGGGTCCAGGCCAAGGTAAACCATCGCGAGAGGCGCTCGGCGTCCGGAGGGTCTCCCAGCCCCTCGGCAAGCACCTGGGCGACCGGAAGGCCGTCCAGCGCATCGAGGAAGCTGTCCGCCGCGTCCCGGAGGAGCGCGCCATCGGGTGCGGGGTTGATCAGGGAGGCCAGCGGCTCGCTCCCTCGGCGTGCCCCGTCCACCTGGGCGGGCGCGGGGAGGGGATCGGGATAGGTCGCGCCGATCCGATCAGCCGTCTCCCGACGCCAACCGTACAGCCGCCTCTCCAGGGCAATGACATCGGGTGAAACGCCCGGTCTCTGTTCGAGGCCGTCGAATCTGTCCTGCGGCATGGGGTCCTCACGGAGCCGGGGGTTGCTCAATGGAGCGAACCCTCCTTAGGTCGACCCGATAGAATGTCGGTTCCGGGGATGGGGAAGTCAAGCCCAATCAGGGCTATCTGGTTGTAGGGGTGTAAGATGCCAGATTAGGCATATTAGTCGGAGGATCCCCGGGGCCGGGAATCGCCGAAAATCCGGTCGAAGGCCTTGTGGGTCGCCTCGGTTGAGGCCCGGCGAAGCCGGCCGTAGCGCTCCATGAGCGCGCGACCTTCGGGCGTCAGAGCGGTTCCCGAATCGGGGCCCCGGCCCGCGTGCGACTCGATCAGCCGGAAGCCGAGCCGCTTCTCCGAGTGCCGCATGCGCGCCCAAAGCCCCCGGTAGGACATCTCGAGGGCTTCAGCCGCGGCCGCCAGAGAGCCGTGCCGGTCGATGGCCTCCAGAATCTGGTGGCGGCCCTCGCCGAAGAGAAGCTTGCCCTCGGGGTTTTCAATCCAGATGTTCAGTTGAACCCGCATGCGAGAGGATCGGGTCATTCCTTGCCCTCCTGGGTGCCGTACGCTACCGATCGCGTTTCTTCGAGACTGCCCCGAAGCATCCCAATTGGCAGTTGATGACCCGGATCTCGTGCTGATTGCAGAGCCTCCCGATCCGAGCGGGCTTGATCTGCAATCGGGCGGCAAGCTCCAGGGCGTCCGCGCACCGAAGTTTGCCGTCTCTGGTCAACGGTCGAACCTGCTCCAGGATTTCCTCGTCGGTCATTGTACCTCCGAACACGCCTCCTAGAGGCGTTCCGTCCGCTCCTTGCAGGCGATCTTCATTCCTTCCAGCTCATCCAAGACGGGGTTGTAGACGCTCGGCTCGACCGGGATGTGGACCCCGGTGAGGTTGATGGCGCCTTCGAGGAGCAGCTTCGTCGCCACTGCCGCGGGCAGGCTCACGGTTCGCGACATGGCCGAGTCGCCATGGGGGATACCGTAGTCGACGAGGGTCGATGTGATGTGCTCGCGGTGGTCGGGGAATGCGGCCTGGAAGTCGTGATGGAGGACGATCATGTCCCGCTCGCCCGGCTCGTAGGGCATCTTCTCGTCCATCCGCGCCACCAGCACGTCCATGGTCGAGGGAGCGTCCGGCAGCGGCTCGTCGCTGAAGAGGCCCAGCCACTCCATCCGCTCGACCGGGTTCGCGTCGACGGCGATGCCGAGGTGAGAGGCGACCGCCGCCTTCAGGTCCCGACCCTCGGAGCCGGGGACCATCGACCGCATCAGATCAGCGAAGGTCTTGCCCTTGAGATCCGCTCGCTCCGTGTCGTCCGGGTACCCGAGGGTACTGATCGCCTTCATCGTATCGCACCAGCCGGGATAGCGGAGCGTGCCGCGGAACATCAGCTTCGCCTCGTGGAGGCCGTAGAGTTCGACGTAGCCGAGGCAGTCGCGGTTCGTGTAGCCCTCGAAGGCGCCGGCGTCGGGCACCTGAACCGTTTCGTACGTGCCGAAAAGCGCGGGGCCGGGGATGTCGACCACCTGTCCGTCGCGCAGGAACTTGCCCGGATTCTTGCCGGCCATGACCACCGCCCGCGGACTCCAAGAGAACTTGTAGCCCCAGGGGTTCGTGTTCGCCTCGGGCGCCGGCAGCCCACCGCAGTAGGAGGAGAAAGCGGTCACCTTGCCGCCCCGGTCGTTGACGTCGTGGATCACCCGCATGGCCGACATGTGGTCGATGCCCGGATCGAGCCCGATCTCATTCAGGATCAGGATTCCCGCATCCCGCGCGGGCTGATCAAGCGCCTTCATCGCCGGGCTGACGTAGGATGTGGTGATCAGGTGCTTGTGGTGCTTGATGCACAGGTTGGCTACCTTGACGTGGAAGGTGTAGGGAAGAAGGCTGATCGTCAGATCATGCTCTGCAATCAAGCGAGACAGCGTCTTCTCGTCGTCGACCAGAAGCTGAAGCGGGGTGCCCTGGGGGTGGCCGTCGATCAGCTTCTCGGCCTTGGAGACCGTGCGGGTGGCGATAGTGAGCTGCAGATCCGGCTTCTCCAGCAGGTACCGAACGAGCGGGCGGGTCACGAGTCCGGCGCCAAGAAGCAGCACGCGATTCATCTTCCGTTCTCCTTTCCTTCAACCTACGAGTCGAGGCATTCCCCAATGTATCGGTATGGCTCCAGGAGCTGACCCTGGAAGGCGATGACCGATTTCCGAAGCGGCGCGGAAAGCTCCTTGAGCACCCCCGCGCTCGTCAGGTCCAGCGCGGCGAACTCGCCCATGAAGTCCCGCAGCGAGCGGCTGAAGTGCTCGCTTGCCTCTCGCGGAAGCTCGCAGGGCAGATTGTCGACCGCCATGACGACCGGCCCCCGTCCCTCGTAGCCGTCGTGCGCCCGGCCCTTCGCCGGATCGAAGACGTAGCAGGGGGCATCCGAGGTCGTGGCCTTGATCGTGCATTCGATGCTGCCGCCGATGTCGCAGGAGATGTCTCCAACGACCCGCAGATGGGGAGGTGTCTCCCCCTCGAACAGCCGGCGGAGGGCATCGATGGTAATCAGGCGCGGGTACTTCTCGGTCCAGTAGATCGCGTTGATCAACACGTTCAAGTGGGGCGCGAAGCGGTCGAAGTCCGAGATGTATCGCTCCGGGTGATCATAGTAGTCCTGGAGCTCGAAACCATCCTCTGCCGCGCGCGGCTTCACCAGGTGTTCCTCCTTGAAGACCACCTGATAGATGTGATGGCGCGACAGGTCATCCCGGTCGCGCAGCGTGAGAAGGTCCTCCGGGGTGATGGAGATCGTCGGCATCAGGTTCAGGATGCTCTGCGCGCCTCGCGAGACGTTGCCGTAGCCGGCGAAGCCCACCACGAGCGGGGTCAGCCGTTCGTCCAAACCACCGCCGTTCAGCAATGCGCCCTGGCGGGTGATTGCCTCCTGCGCCGCTCCCAGGTCGGCGTACTCGTGGGCCATGCGGATCGGGGCAAAGGGATTCGGAATGCCCTCCACGTCCAGCCGGCGGCCCAGGGCCGACAGGCTGTCGATCATGCCCGCGAGGCCGGCGTATTCGCCGAAGAAAACGAGCCGGCGGCCCCGGTCATCGGCGATCAGCTCGTAGTCAAGCAAGGTGGCCCGCTTCTCGAGCAGCGCTTTCAGCATCGGCATGTTGTAGGGCTGGCACTTGATCGTGTGGGAGAAGAACAGGTAGGTGCCCCCCTCCCGGAAGCTGTCGGGCGGGATCTCCTTGACCCCCACCACGACGTCGCAGGGCGTGAGGTCCTCGCCGATCTCGGCCCCGGCGTCGGCATAGGCCTGGTCGGGGAAGATGCGGGCGGGGGCAGACCCGGACGGCTGGACCCGGAACTGCAATCCCCGCTGTTGAATGAGGTTGGCCACATCCTCCGGGATGAGGGGGGTCCGGCGCTCCCAGGGGTTTTTGTCCTCACGGCGGATCCCGATGATCATCCTTCTGCTTGCCTCCCCACCCGCGGCTCGATTCCGAAGCAACGGAGTATAGCACACCCAGTGGCTACGCAAACAGAGAGGAAGGTTGAGAGTTCCAACCTTATACGCTACAATGTGTTAGGTTAACCAAGCCGCGCAAACCCGGAGGAGAGGGCATGAACATGTTTCCCCCCTGTCGCACTTCCCTGACGCTTCTGCTGTTGATTTCGGTCCCCTGGGCAACGGATGCCGCCCCCGGCGATGCCGGCCGCGGCGTGATGGTCGTCGACTTCGAAGGCGGCACCGCGCCGCTGCAGAGCTACGACGGCGAGGACTTCGACCCCGACGCCTGGGAGATCCAATCGGAGAACACCTACGGTGGATCGGACTACGCGCTGCGCATATGGGGCAACAGCTGGAAGGAGCTGATGATCAACCCCTACGACTTGGAGGTCGGGACGGTCTTCGAGGTCGCCATCTATTCGGAAGACCGGGGGGAGCTGCAGGCGTTCGCCTTTGGCGACTCGAGCGAGAACGTCCTCTTCTACGTCGTCTCGGGCGAGCAGCTCGTGCTGAGCGACCGCTGGAATGTCAGCTACCAAGGGGCGTTTCCGCAGGAGACCTGGCACCTCTATCGGTTGCCGGTGGGGCAGGACTGGTTCGACACCTGGGGGTACGTGCCCCGCCTCAATCGCGTCATCTTCGTCAACGATCGCGACAATACCCATCACGGCGTGACCCTTTTCGACGAGGTCTACGATGTGACCGACGAGATTCCGATTGCCCCGGCGGTGGAGATCGAGAGGATCGTAGGGGATGTCACCGAGCTATCCCCCGCGGCCGGGTCCGACCTTCCCCGGTATCGCATGGAGATCGCGTTTCAGTCGCTCGTGTACGATCCCGACAGCGACACGCACACTTACCTTTGGGACTTCGGTGACGGCACGACGAGCGAGGATCCGAATCCGGCCCACGACTTCACCGCCACCGCCGACTATACCTTCACGGTGGCGCTCGACGTGACCGATGAGGCGGGCCTCATCGGCCGCGATACCTGCCAGGTTTCGGTCGAGCCCGCCGGCCAGGCCGATCTCATCAGCATCAACTTCACCGGTGACGTCTTCATGGGCCGCAACTATGACGAGCCGGGCGGGCTGATCGACACCTACGGCGTCGAGTATCTCTTCGAACCCTCCCTGGGGATTCTGGGCGAGGCGGCGGACGTCACGATGATCAACGCGGAAGTGGCCTTCACGGACCAGGGTGAGCCTCATCCCACGAAGAGCGTCGTCTTCCGGACGCGGCCGCAGAACATCGTCGGGCTTACCTACGCGGGAGTCGAAATCGCCTCGCTCGGCAACAATCACATCATCGACTACGGCCTGGAAGGATTGCTGCAGACCGAGGCGATGTTCGACAGCGTCGGCATCGTGCGCGGCGGCTCGGGCGTGAACGACTACTTCGCCACCCAGCCCTGCTACTACACCGAGAAGGGTGTGCGGATGGGGTTCATCCCGCACTGCAACCGCACCGGCCGTGAGTACAACATGCAGCCCTTCCTCGACGCCGGGTACGAGAAGTGCGGCTTCGGGTACTGGAATCAGCCCAACCTGGAACGGGCGATCGCGCAGGCCGACAGCGTCGCCGATATCGTGATCGCCTTCCCCCACAGCGGCGAGGAGTACTACACCGCCCCCCCTCCCCGTGGTCATGTGGTGCGTACGGAGACCGATCCGGAGGATTGGGGATGGTCGGTCGAGCCCTGGGCCGGGCTCGACCACGATCGCGATCGCGTGCCGAACGGATTCGATGTCGAGGCTTGTTTTCCCTATACGCCGCTGGAGCAGGCACCCGATCCGCAGTTCCGGATCTGGCCGGGCATGACCGATCGCGAGCTGCGATGGCATGCCGTCGACATGGGGGCCGATGCGGTGCTCAACAGCCACCCGCACGTTCTGCAGGGCTTCGAGGTCTACGACGGCGTGCTGATCGCCCACAGCCTGGGCAACTTCATGTTCGACCTCTACTACCCCGAAACGATGCCGACACTCGTGCTGCGGGCGGTTCTCGACAAGGAGGGAATCCGCCGCTGGACTTACAAGCCGGCCTTCATCGACGATTGGATTCCGCGGCCGTCCCACGGACGGCTGGGCCGTGAGATCCTCGACCGGCTGGCCGACTACTCCCGCGAATTGGGCGCCGTGGTCGGCACCGACCACGAGCTCCTCACCGGCGTCATCTATCTCGACCCGGACGCCGCCATCCCGGAGGGGACGGTATCGGAGGCATCCGGGGCCTTCCATGAGGATGGCGGGGAATACCTGACCCTGCCGATCGAGCTGGCGGGCAACGGGTACCTCTCCAGCATCCTCGATATCACCGGCGTCGACCCCGCCGAGTGCGAGGTTTGCTGGGGGCGCGAGGTCCTCTGGTTCGGTCGGTTCGAGCAGGAGGAAGAAGGCCACCACATGTGGAGCCTGAACAGCAGCGGTGAGTGGCTCGACGATCAGGTCTACTTCGAAGGTGCCCACTCCTTGATCCTTCATCGAGAGCACAACGCGGGCGACAATGTCGTCACCGTGCTTCGGCGTCACCTTCCGGCCGCCGATACCCTCCGGTACAACATCAACGGTTGGATGCGGACCGAGAACGCCCACGACGCCCGCTTCATGATCCGCTTCTACGAGGATCGCTACACCTGGAACCAGTTGGCGTCGGTCGACATGGGCGAGGCCGTCGAGGGGACGAGCGACTGGACGTACTTCGCGGCCGATTGCCATGCGCCCGAGGGTGCGCGCTACTTCAACCCCCGCTGCAATCTCGATCGCCCCGGGTCGGGGGATGCCTACGCTTGGTTCGACGATCTGCGGGTCGTCGAGTGGCTCCCCTTCGAACCGCTCGAGTTGCCGCTCGCGGTGCCCTATCCGAACAACTACCGGTTCGTGCAGATCCGCGTACCGACCTCGGCGGACAGCGCGCACGTCGTCTACGAGGAGACGCGTCTCTCCGATGGGGGCTACGCATCCATTCCCGATCGCAACGATCGCGCGCCCGTGAGCGTCCGGCTGAGCGGAGCCTCACCGAATCCCTTCCGAGGCGAGACCACGATTCGGTACCGTCTCGGGGGAGCGGCGAGGGTCGATCTCGAGATCTTCGATCTGAACGGTCGCCTCGTCGAACAGCTGGCCCGAGGCGAGGTGCAGCGGCCCGGCTGGCATCGCATCTCTTGGGAGGCTCCCGGACGGGCGGCCGGTGTCTACTTCGCCCGTTTGACGGTGGACGGCACGCCTCACGCGCGTAAGATGGTCATGCTTCGTTGAGCCAACGGATAGAAGGTTTGCCACCGGCGATTGGGAGGGGATCATGACGGAAGGATCCGACCAGGAATTCCCATCCACCGAAGGACCGGCGCTCGAGGGGAGCGGCACCCCGCCGCCATCGCCCCCGGCGGGCCTGGCCATCCCCGGCGGTCCACCCGAGGGCGATCCCCGAACCTCCGATTGGTTTCTCCGGCTCCTGGCCCCCGCCTATGACGCCCAGGGGTGGCTCAAGTTCCTCGGGTTCGTGCTGATCCTCATGGGCGGCCTCCAGGCGCTCACGATCATCGGCGTCCTCTGGGCCTGGCTCTTCATTTGGGTCGGGGTACTCCTGTGGCAAGCCGGAGATCGCGCCGTGCAGGCTGCGCAGATGCGCGACCCGAGGATGCTTGAGCAGTACCTGCTGAAGGTGAAGACCGTGGTGGTGGTGGGTGGTGTCGTCACCGCGATCATGGTGCTGGTGACGGTGCTCGGGCTCCTCATGTTCTTGGCCCTGGGCGGACTGGCGGCCGTGCTTGGGGGCGCGGGCGGGTTCTTCGATCAGATCATCTACTAGGACGAGGGACGGCGGGACGCGCGCCCCTCGTCATCTGCAGACCTACTTCTCCACCGGGTGGCCCTTGATGATCCAGGTGATCATCCCATCCTCGAGGTATCGAACGTCATCGAACCCCTCGCTCTTGAGGTAGCGTACCGCCAGCGGGGCCTGCTTGACCTTGTGATCGATCACCACGAGCCTTTGGTGTCGAGGGACCTCATCGATCTGCTCAGTCAGGCGCGCCATGGGAATGTGGATGCTTCCGGCGATCGATCCGATGCGGTAGAGCTCGGGCGTTCGAATGTCGAGCAGGGTGACCTGGCCCAGAAGCTCTTCGAGCGCATCGGCGGGGATCGACTTGATCGGTCCATCCCAGGGCGTGTCACCCTCGATGAGATCGTACCCCTGCGCCTTCCAGCCCGGAATCCCGTCCGGGAAGACGCGGACATTCTTGTAACCCAGGTCGGCCACCGCCCGGGCGGCCTCCTTGTACATCACTCACTTCCTCCCGAGGCAGTAGGTGACGACCACGGTGTTCCGGTCGGCGGGGAGCAGATCCGTGGTCGGGATGGTGTGGAGCGGGATGTTGACGGAACCCGGGATGTAGCACTGCTCGAATTCCAGATTGCTGAGCGGATTGAGCAGGCAGACATTGGGTGAAGTGTCCAACAGGGTCTTCAGTTCCTTGGCGTCGATCTCGGGGAAATCGGATCCCCCGAGAGCGGCATGGGGAAACAATAGGAAGAGCAGGTTCACGGCCGCGGACATGATCAAAGCTCGTTTGAACATATGATGTACCTCCATGTCAGCCACGTCGCATCTACAGGGACCGTCCCCATGACAACCCTTCAAGTAAGATCGGTTGCCGGCAGGCGCCTCCACATGTGCCGCGGATGGAGGCTGATTTCCGCCGAGGGAAGGGCCTCCCGGCAAGACGACGGGAATGATGGAGATCAAGGCATAAGTTGCTGGACGTCAGTGCTTTAGAAGGATGGCCTTCGTTTCCGCGATTCGCGGAGGACGATCCTGGTCATCGATGTCTAGCGTCCTTGTGTATACACCCGCGATCGCCGCGTCGACGGATGCCGACCGGACCTGATACCCTCGTCTCCATGGCTCCTCTTCTTCGGTCACTCGGGCCTCTTCAGGTAGGGGGCCGCGCGATCCTGCTCGCGGCGATCCTGGTCACCGGCACCGTCTCCTCGGCTACCGCACTGACCTTGCCTCACAAGGAGGCGGCGCTGGCGCGCATCGACTCCCTGCGGCGGGCAAACCAGATCGATCAAGCCCTGACGGGGCTCGACACGCTGATCGCGGCAGCCCGCGCGGAGCCCGATTCCGGCTATCTGGCGAAGCTCCTCGTGCTTCAGGGGCGATCCCATGCCCGCCGGGGGCACGACCTCGAGTCGGAGGCGCCGATGCGAGAGGCGGCGGTGATCGCCGAAGCGGTGAAGGACTCATCGAGTCTGTGCGACGCGCTGAGGCAGCTGGCCGCGGCGGCCGGCAACCAGGGCCGGAGCTCGGAAGCGTTGAGGATCTTCGACCGGCTCCTCGAGGTGTCCCAGGCGTGCGGGGAGCAGGTGCTCGAGGGTCTTGCCTTCTTGGGTCGGGCCCACCAGTACATCAAGCTCGGCTACCCGGACAGCGCGTTGACCCAATCGAAACAAGCGGTGGCGGTGTTCGAGGCTGCCGATTACCCCTGGGGGCAGGCCCGGAGCCTGAGCGCGATCGGGAAGGCCTACCAAAAGCTCGGCCGGCTGGAGACCGCGCGACCCTACTTCGAACGCGTGGCCGAGCTGGGTCGGCAACACGACATGGGGGTGGTTTCGATGGATGCGGAGGCCAGTCTGGGAGCCCTGGAGTATCTCGTCGGCGATCCGGGCGTGGGCGCCGAGCACTTCCGTC
>Ga0180432_10005848_pt1 | contig 16198 bp, 12 predicted proteins | sample SS_ome_10_FD_132414 | JGI IMG/M metagenome (GOLD analysis project Ga0180432, IMG submission 132414) | Hypersaline lake sediment archaeal communities from the Salton Sea, California, USA - SS_1_MS_2 metaG | ecosystem: Environmental > Aquatic > Non-marine Saline and Alkaline > Hypersaline >... | reverse complement strand
TCGCTCAAGGAGGATTTGGCCGCCTTCGACTCGGCGTCCGATCTCGAGTACGTCTGGAACATCGAGGGGCACGAGAACATCATGGCCAAGGCGGAAGAAATGATCGACCAGGCCAGTCGCCGGATCTACCTTTCACTTCTGCCGGCCACGTTCCCGACCTTGAGTCCGGCTCTGAAGCGGGCTGCCGGGCGGGGGGTGCAGGTGGTGATCTACAGTACCGAGGACCTCGACCTGCCGGAGGGACGGGTGATCGCCACGCCGGTGCCTGAAGAGGCCCAGGAGCGCGTGGGGGGGCTGTGGTTGGTCCTCGTCGTCGATGGGGAGGAGGTGTTGATCGGTGAGTTGTTGACCGAGAATCAGGCGCGGGCTTCGTGGACAGGCAGCCCGCTGTTTGTCTTCGTCGCCGAACATCACCTGCGGACCGATCTCTACCTGCCGCACGTGCTGGCTCTTCTGGGTGATCAAGCCAGGGATCTGATCCAGGAAGAGGATCGAGGGCTATTTGCCTGCGCTTTTGAGAGCCGTATTGAGTGCTGACTGCGCCGCGCGCGTGGGCTGTGTGATGGGAACTGCATAAGGACAGGTAGACATGTCGAATCCAGAACTTTCCTACTTTGAGTTGCAAGCTTACATGGGCACCACCAAACATATGGGGGGACTTGAGTCGACCAGGATACTCGTCGAGCTGTGCCGCATCGGCCAGGATACCTACGTCCTGGACGTTGGTTGCGGTGTCGGCGCGACAGCCTGCTACCTGGCGAAGCAGTATGGCTGTCGTGTGCTCGGTGTAGATCTCCGGGAGAGCATGGTTGCCCTGTCGCGCGAACGGGCCCGAAAAGAGCGCGTGGAGGACCGCGTTGAGTTCCGGGTCGCCGATGCGCAGGATCTCCCCTTCGAAGACGCGCAGTTCGACGCCGTCATCAGCGAGTCTGTCGCCACGTTCATCGAGGACAAGCAGAAAGCGGTCGGCGAATATGCCCGCGTGATCAGGCCGGACGGTTACGTGGGGATGAACGAGGAAATCTGGATCAAGCCGCCGCCATCAAGAGTGGTCGAGTTTGCGAAGCAAACGTGGGACATCGAGTCGGACGTGCTCACCGCTGATGGGTGGGTGGGATTGTTGAAAGATGCTGGGTTGAGGGATGTCGTCGCGAAATCCTACGAGGTCGACGCACGCCGGGAATCCACTCAGGTGCGGCGCTATCGTTTCCAGGACATGTGGCGCATGTTCTACCGGGTACTGCGCCTGTACGTCAGAAATCCGGCTTTCCGGGAGTACATGGCCGCAAGACGGCATACCCCCAGGGACCTGTTCGAGTATCTGGGGTACGCGGTGTTTATCGGAAGGAGATAGGAAAGGAGACATAAGATGAACGCCAATACGCCTATGGAACAATCGCTCGGGAAAGCTGACGCGAAGAGGGGGGCAATCCGATGGCTGATCAGGGAGATCGCTGGCTCGCTGTTCACGGCAGCGATCCTATTTGGCGTCTCGGGACGCCTGGATTGGGTGATGGGATGGCTGCTGGTCGGCGTCTACGTGACCTGGACCGCTGCTACTGCGGTGATCCTGTTCCCCACCCACCCGGAGATGTTGGCAGAACGCAGCGGGCCAAAAGCGGGCACCAAGAAATGGGACATGGTGATCCTGAGCATCGTAGGCGTGGTCGAGCTCGTCAAGTACGTCGTGGCCGGGTTGGACGTGCGCTGGGGCTGGTCGCCACAGTTTCCCCTCCCGCTCCAGATCGCCGGGCTGGTCGTCGCAGTGCTGGGCTATGACGTCATTCTCGTCTGGGCGATGGCCGCCAACGCGTTCTTCTCGCAGACTGTCCGCATCCAGGAAGAGCGAGGCCACGGCGTCGCCACCGGCGGGCCCTACCGCTACGTGCGCCATCCAGGATACGTTGCGTCAATTCTGTTCCAGATTGCGACGCCGCTCATACTCGGCTCGGTGTGGACATTCATCCCGGCGGGGCTGATCGCGCTGCTCACCGTCGTGCGGACGGCGCTTGAGGACAGGACCTTGCTCGAGGAGCTCGATGGCTACCGGGAGTACGCGCAAGAGGTGCGCTATCGCCTGCTACCGGGTGTGTGGTAGGTGTGAGGACGGCAGTGGTGGGCTACTACGAGGAGGGCCCCGATGTCGCTCGTGAAGATCATTCTCAAGTGGGGGATAACGGTCGCCCTGTTTGCTGGCGTTCTCTTTGGCTCCGCAGGGCGGCTGGATTTACCGATGGTGTGGGTTTACCTGTGTACTTACTCAGCGTTCTTGCTGGTATTTGCCGTCGTTATGTCCAGGAAGGATCCCGGTTTGCTCGAAGAGCGAAGACGGGCGAGAGCAGGTACCAAGAAGTGGGATCGTGTCCTGCTCGCGATTTACGGGGTTCTGTTTTTCGCCACCTGGATCGTCGCTGGCGTGGACGTCGGCCGGTTCCATTGGTCCGACACCGTGCCCCTGGGGCTACAGATTGTCGGACTGGTGACCTGCACCGCTTCGTTTGGGCTAACCTGGTGGGCGATATGGGTGAATACCTTCTTCTCAAGGGTGGTGCGCATCCAGGAAGATCGGGGACATCACGTGGTCACCTCCGGGCCGTACCGGTATGTGCGCCATCCGGGCTACGCAGGGATAATCCTTATCTGGCCTGGCACCGCCCTGGTCCTGGGTTCCTGGTGGGCGATGCTTCCGGCTGTGGGTATTGTGCTGATCTACATCGTGCGCACGGCACTGGAGGATCGAACGCTGCACGAAGAGTTGGAGGGCTACGCGGCGTACGCCCAGCAGGTGCGCTACCGCTTGTTGCCAGGTGTGTGGTGAGGGTCTTTCTAGGATGATCTTCAAAAATCTCTTTCGCCGTAAGGGACGCACCATCCTCACGATGGCGGGCATATCCATCGGCGTGGCGGCCATCGTAGCCCTGGGGGCGGTGGCGCGGGGGCTGAGTGCTGGCTTCAGCGCCATGACCCGCGGCAGCCAGGCCGACCTGGTGCTCAGCCAGGCCAACGCCATGAGCGCGCTGATGAGCAGCGTCGATGAGACGGTCGCCGACCAACTGCGTACCTGGCCGGAGGTAGTCGACCTGGATGGTGTGCTCCTGAGTAACGCCCTGATTGACAACGCCACCTATCTGTTCATCTTTGGCCACGACCCCGACGGGTTTTCCATCACTCACTTCCGCATCGTCGAAGGGGAGGGGTTGGCGGATGCGCGAGGTGCGCGGGGGAAGCCTCTCATCCTGGGGCGGCGCGCGGCGCAGACCTTGAGCAAGCAGGTTGGCGATACGCTCCGCATCACTGGTAGCGTCTTCCGCATCGTCGGCATCTACGAGACGGGGGACGGATTCGAGGACGGTGGCGCGGTCGTTCCGTTGAAGGAGGCGCAGACACTTGCGTTGCAGCCGCGCCGCGTGTCTATGCTCTACATCAAATTGCGTGACCCCTCCGAGGCCGACCGCTTGCGGGCACGGGTGGAGCGACGTTTCCCTGATATGTCCCTCTCCACATCTTCGGGATTCGCCGACCAGGAGCAACTGTTCGAGATCCTGGAGACGGCGGCGATGGTGGTGGGAGGGATGGCCGTGGTGATCGGGGGCGTGGTGATGACCAACACGCTTTTCATGTCGGTCTTCGAGCGTACTCGGGAGATCGGCGTGCTGCGTAGCGTGGGCTGGCGTCGCAGGCGGGTGCTGCTCCTGATTCTGGGCGAATCGCTCATCCTCTCCCTGTTGGGAGGGGTAGTGGGCATTGGCCTGGGCCTGGCGGCGGTTTTCGTGCTGAGCGTCTCCAGTTCCTGGCTGGGCGCGTTCGGTACGCACCTCTCGCCTGAGCTCTTCGTCCGCGCCCTGGTCACCGTGACCGTGTTGGGGCTGGTGGGGGGCGCGTACCCGGCCTGGTGGGCCAGTCGTCTGCTGCCGGTGGAGGCGTTGCAGTACGAGGGCGGCGGCAGGGCGCGCGCGTCTCGACTGCCCGGGGGCATGACGGTGCGCAATCTATGGCGGCGGCGGACGCGCACGGCGCTGACCTTGTTGGCAATTGGGGTCAGCATTGCCGTCATCGTGGCCCTGGGCGCGGTGGCGCAAGGACTACTTGTGACGTTTACCGGTATGATGCAGGATAGCCAGACCGACCTGATCGCCATGGAGGCAGACATCGATTCTGATTTCAGCGCCATCGACGAGCGGGTGGGTGCGCGCATCGCGGCCCGGCCCGACGTGGAGGCGGTCTCCGGCATGATCATGACCGGCGTCAATACCGATGAGATGTCCATGTTACTTTTGTTCGGCTATCACCCGCGCGAATTCTTCATCCGTCGCTTTCGCATCGTCGAAGGACAACCGCTGACGGGCCGTCGCCAGGTCATCGTCGGATGGAAGGCGGCGGATCAGATGGGACTGCAAGTGGGCGACACGCTCCGCCTGCTGGACAGCAACTTCCGCGTCGTCGGCATCTTCGAGACAGGCAAGGCCTTCGAGGAGATCGGGGTGGTCATCGGCCTGCAGGAGGCGCAGGCTCTCATCGGTAAGTCCCGCCAGGTGCAGTTCTATGCGATTAACTTGCGTGACCCGGAGCAGGCCGAGGCATTGCAGGAGGAACTGAGGGCGACTTTCCCGGATATTGACTTTGCCCTCACCTCTGAGCTCGCCGAGAGCATGAGCGATTTCCGGGTCATGGAGGAGATGGTGGAGCAGATCTCGTTCCTGGCAATCTTCATCGGCGCGTTGGGGATGCTGAACACGATGTTGATGAGCGTGCTGGAGCGGACGCGCGAGATCGGCGTGCTGCGGGCACTGGGTTGGCGGCGGCGGCGCGTGCTGGGGATGATTTTGCAGGAGTCGCTGGTGTTGGGCGTCGTGGGAGGCGTGTGTGGCATCCTGTTGGGGTTAGGGCTTTCCGAGGCGTGGGGACTGGTGCCGGGGTACTTCGGGGCGCTGGAGCCGATCTATACGCCTCAATTGTTCGTGCAGGCGGTGGTGGTGGCGTTGGTGGCCGGGGTGGTAGGCGGGATCTATCCGGCCTGGCGCGCGACCCGCATGCGGCCGGTGGAGGCACTGCGATATGAGTGATCGCGGATAAGAATCCGTCCGCGGATGGAAGTCCGACCGCTTGTTTTTGTGCCTTGACAATATGCTGGTCCGGGATTAGAATCCGCTCCCAGACTGACTGGTCAGTCTACAGAATCAGTCAAGGAGGTAACCTATGCCACCCCGACCTGATGTGTCTGCCGAACGTCGCGCCCAGATCGTCGACGCTGCCATGGCCTGTTTCTCGCGCAAGGGCTACAACAACACTACCATGGACGATATCGTCGCCGAGAGCGGGCTGAGCAAGGGGAGTCTGTATTGGTACTTTGACAGCAAGGATGAGTTGTTCGAGGCAGCGGTGGCGTCGTTCTTCGAGGATCTGGGTCAAGAGGCGCTCACCTCACTCGATCAATACCCGACGGCCGCCGGTAAACTACGCGGTGGGGCACTGGTGCTGGCGGATTTTTGCAGGAAAGCTCAAGGTCTCTTTGCCCTGTTGCTCGAGTTCCTGGCGCAGAGCGATCGCCGCGAGGAAGCGAGTCGGTTCTGGGCTGATATACTTGTACAGTACAACAAGGCCATCGCAGAGATTGTTGAAGAAGGCATCCGGAATGGCGAGTTCAAGCCGGTGGATGTGAAGGAGTTGGTGTGGGCCCTGATGGCCGCGTACGATGGCCTGGCGGCCTACGTCGTGCTGGTGCCGGACCTGGATCTGGACAGGATCAGCCAGGTCTTCGTCGAAACCCTTTTGAATGGATTGCAAGCTGAATAGACAGCTACAATGTGGAGGTAATGGTGATGGTGGATAGAAAACATCCAATGGATAGAAAGCATTCGAAGGCTATGGTTATAGGAGTAGCGGTGTTGGCGTTGGTCCTATCGGGCTGTGGGGCGGGTGCCGAGGAGACAGCGACGCCGGAGGTGGAGGTCGACTTCGTGCCGGTGGTCTCCGTCACCGGAGAGGTGGTGCCGGCGATGTGGGCTACCGTCAGCGCCCAGACCGGCGGCACGGTGTTGGAGGTGTTGGTGGAGCAGGGGGACGAGGTGACGGCGGATGATCTACTCGTCCGGCTCGACCCCACCGACGCGCGACTGGCGGTGCAGCAGGCGGAGGCGTCGCTGGAGGCTGCCCAGGCGCAACTGGCGCTTCTAAAGACTGGCCCCCTCTCGGAGGAGGTCGCCGTGGCCGAGGCGCAGATCGAGGCCGTCCAGGCGGTGCTTTCCCAGACCGCTGCCGAGCGTGATCGGATCAAGTCTGGGGCGACGCAGGCCGAGATCGCGGCGGCCGAGGCGCAGGTGGCGGCGGCCCTGCGGGATCAGTTGGCGGCCCGCGAGACCCACGATCAGACGATGAAGTGCCATGAGGTCACCCTGGCGGACGGGACCAAGAAGAAATTCTGTCCGGCGTTGGGCACGCTGGAGGAGCAGGCCCGTTATGCCCTTCACGCCGCCGAAGAGGCGCTGGCGGCGGCCCAGGCGCAACTGGACGCAGCAGTAGCGGGGGCCGATGACCAGACGCGCGCGGCGGACGCAGGTGTGTGGGCGGCGTCGGCACAACGGGATGTTGCTCAGGCCCAGCTTGAGCTACTGAAGGCCGGGGCGACGCCCGAGGAGATTGCTGTCGATCAGGCCGGGGTGGCCCGGGCCCAGGCCGCGCTGGAGGTGGCCCGCGTGGCGCTGGAGCGCTGCGAGATCCGCGCCCCCTTCGCTGGAACTGTCGGTGCGGTGGATGTGCGAATGGGGGAGTTGGTTACGCCAGGCCAGCCGTTGGTCACGCTGGGTGACCTGGCCACGCTGCGGGTGGAGACCACCGACCTGGACGAGATTGACGTGGCACGCGTGGCGGTCGGCCAGCCGGTCGCGGTCACCTTTGATGCCCTCCCTGAGCGGGTCTTCGCCGGCCGCGTGACCCGCATCTCTCCCATGGCCGAGCCTGGCTCGGGTGGCGTCCATTACACCGTGCTCGTGGAACTGGAAGAGACCGCCCCGGCGATCCGGTGGGGGATGACGGCGTTTGTGGATATCGAGGTGGAATGACGATGTGTGCAGCGTGAGACGTGACTCATGATTCTCAGGACGCTCTTACGTCGCAAAACGCGCACGCTGCTGACGATGGCGGGCGTTGCTATCGGCGTCGCGGCCATCGTCGCGATGGGGGCATTGTCCGAGGGCCTGGCGGCGGCCTACGGCGCGCTTTCCGGTGGCAGTAAAGCCGACCTGTTGGTGGCCCAGGCGGACGCAGTGGACATCGTCTTCAGCGTCGTGGACGAGGATGTGGGCATGACCATCGCCGGTCTGTCCGGGGTCGAGGAAGTGACCGGGATGGTTTACACCCTGGCCGCCACAGATGGCGTGCCATATTTCATCGTCTTCGGCTACGACCCTGAAGGTTTCGCAATCGAGCATTTCAAGATCGTGGACGGCGAGGGACTCACGGAGCGGTCGTCGCAGCGCGGTGGCAAGCCCATCATCCTGGGGCGCACGGCGGCGGATGATCTGGAGAAAGAGGTCGGCGACACGCTTCGTCTCTACGAAGGTACCTATCGCATCGTGGGCATCTATGAGACCGGCACGCCGATCGAGGATGGCTCGGCCGTCGTCAGGATCGAGGATGCGCAGGTGCTCTCCAAGCACCCGCGTCAGGTGAATGCTTACCTGCTCAAACTGCGCACGCTCGACGACGCCGAACAGGTGCGCCAGCGCGTGGAGCAGCGATTTGACGACTTGACGGCGACGCTGTCGTCCGATTTCGTCGATGATCAGCAGACGCTGGTCTACATAGAGGCCTTCACCTGGACGGTTTCCTTTCTGGCCGTGCTCATCGGTGGGATCGGCGTCATGAACACGCTCCTGATGAGCATCTTCGAGCGCACGCGGGAGTTTGGCACGCTGCGGGCCATCGGGTGGCAGCCGCGCCGGGTCCTGGGCCTGGTGTTGGGCGAAGCCCTGGCCCTGTGCGGATTGGGCGGCGCGCTGGGGGCTGGTCTGGGTGTGGCGATCGTCTGGGCAGTGAGGCAAGCGCCATTGGTGAGCGGTCTGCTGACCCCCAGCTTCTCTCCTGAGTTGTTCGTGCGCGGCATCGGCGTGGCCCTGGCGCTGGGGCTGGTGGGAGGTGTGTACCCGGCCTGGCGAGCGTCCCGGCTGCTGCCCGCGGAGGCCATGCGGGCCGAGAGCGGGGCGGGCGCTCGCGCGTCGCGGTTGAAGGTCGGCGCGGCGGCACTGCGCAATCTCATGCGGCAGCCCACGCGCACGCTGCTTACTTTGATCGGCATCGGTATCGCCATCATGGCTATGGTTAGCATGGGTGGGCTGTCCGCTGGCCTGGTGGACTCGATGACCGCGATGATGTACAAGAGCGGGATGCAATTGGCCGGTATGGAGGCGAATGCTTCGCTAGACTTGAGCACGATTGACCAGGACGTCGTCAGGCGTATTGCGACCCTCCCCGGCGTGAAGAGCGCCGAAGGATTCCTGACCGGCTATGCGACGGTTGGTGATCTGCCGTTCTTCGTCGTCTTTGGCTACCAGCCGCGGGGGCAGCTCATCCGCGATTTCAAGATCGTGGAGGGGCAGCCGCTGACCGCCAATCGCCAGATTATCATCGGGCGCGTGGCCGCGGAAAATCTGAACAAACGAGTCGGCCAGACCATGCGCGTCTTCAATTCCTCGTTTCGCATCGTCGGCATCTACGAGACCGGCGTGCCTTTCGAGGACGGCGGCGGCGTCGTCAGCCTGCGTGACGCGCAGCGGATCTTCGGTCAGCCGCGCAAGGTCAGTTTCATGGGCATCCGGCTGGAGGATTCTGTGCAGGCTGGCGAGGTGCGCTTCGTGGGCGTACAGGTCGATGATCCCCTCCGGGTTGAGGACGTGAAGCGCGAGATCGAGGCGCGTTTCCCTGAGGTCTCTGTATCGCAGGCCAGTGAGTTCTCCGAGGACGTGGTCGACCTGCAGATGATGGAAGACAGCACCTGGGCCATCGCCTTCCTGGCGCTGGTGGTGGGCGGTGCGGGGATGATGAACACGATGGTGATGAGCGTCTTCGAGCGCACGCGGGAGATCGGTGTGTTGCGCGCCCTCGGCTGGCGCAAGCGACAGATCATGCTGTTGATTCTGCGCGAGTCGCTGGCCTTGAGCCTGCTGGGGGGCCTGGTGGGCCTGCTGACAGGCATCGCGATGATTGGGTTGCTCAACACGCTGCCCTTCATGGCCGGCTTTGTGAAGGCCCGTTTCAGCGTTGACCTATTTGGCCAGGCGTTGATCACCGCGCTCGTGCTGGGGGCCATCGGCGGAATCTACCCGGCCTGGCGGGCATCCCGCTTGCGACCCGTGGAGGCGTTGCGCTACGAGTGATTTCCAACTGACGTCGGACGTAGGACTTGACTTCGGACTTTGGACGTCGGACTTATGTGAGGAGTAGGCGTGTGGAGAATCAAGTGATTGTCGAAACCCAAAACCTGACGAAAATCTACGGCAACGGGACGGAAGTGCGGGCGCTGGATGGGGTGAGTATGCGCATCATAGAAGGGGAGTTCGTCTCCGTGATGGGACCATCCGGCAGCGGCAAGTCCACACTGCTCAACCTGGTCGGTGCGCTGGACCGGCCCACCAGTGGCACGGTGCTGGTCAACGGCCAGGATCTGACGCAGGTGCGCGACCTGGACACCTTCCGCGCCCGTACCGTCGGATTCATCTTCCAATTACATAACCTGATCCCTACACTGACCGCCCGGGAGAACGTGGAGGTGCCGATGCGCGGCCAGTCTATGAGTCATGGCAAGCGGCGGCGGCGGTCCGAGGAGTTGCTGGCGTTGGTCGGATTGACCGACCGGATGAACCACCTCCCCAACCAGCTATCCGGCGGCCAGCGCCAGCGGGTCGCCATCGCCCGGGCGCTGGCGAATCAGCCCGCCATCGTCCTGGCTGACGAGCCCACCGGTGATCTGGACTCCCAGAGCGGCGCGGAGGTGATAGAGCTGATGCACCAGCTCAATCGCGAGTTGGGCACCACCTTCATCGTCGTGACCCACGACTCGGCGGTGGCCCGGCAGACCAGTCGTATCCTGATCATGCGGGACGGCCGCATCGTGCACGAGCACATGGTGGGAACCCCCTTCGAGGAGGACCTGGCCACGTTCCGGCGCTCGGCGCTGGGGCGGGCGATCCTGGCCGGGGACGAGGCGGCGCTGGCTCAGCTTGGCCCTGACGAGCGGGCTGCGTTGCAGCGGTTGTTGGGAGGGCGCGGACATTGATCGTGCGTCCGCGGACATTGATTGTGCGTCCGGTGATGCGCGTTCGGACCGGACGACTGGACCTCTTTCCCTGCGCCGTTGACGCGGCGCGGGCGGCTATCGAGGACAGGACTCGTTTAGAGACGCTGCTGGGTGTGTGGGTGCCCGACGATTGGCCCGCGTCAGATCTGCGCGATTTCCTCCCGCTCTACGCACAGCAACTCAAAGCAGCCCCGTCGCTGCTCGGGTGGGGCGTCTGGCTGATGGTTCACCGGGCGGAGCGGGTGGTGGTGGGCGATCTGGGGTTCAAGGGAGAACCGGACCGTGCGGGAATGGTCGAGATTGGGTACAGCGTCGTCCCTGCGTATCGCCGCCAGGGGTACGCCTTCGAGGCGGTGCAGGCGTTGGTTAGCTGTGCGTTCGCTCAGCTAGGTGTGAGCCGGATCACCGCCGAATGTAGCCCCGATAACACGCCTTCCATCCGTATCCTTGAGAAACTGGGTATGCGCCGGCTGGAGGCTGGCGAGCACCTGCTGCGTTGGGAGCTTGTAAATTCATGAGCGCGCCGCGAACTGCCCGGCGAGCCAGCCGGTAGAGAAGGCGGCCTGCAGGTTGTAGCCACCGGTGTCGGCGTCCACGTCCAGCACCTCGCCCGCGAAGTAGAGCCCCCCTACCAGGCGTGAGGCCATCGTGCGCGGGTCAACCTCTCGCGTGTCCACCCCGCCAGCGGTGATGATCGCCTCCGCGAAGGACCGGTACCCGGTCACCTCCAGTCGAAAGTCCTTCAGCCACGTCCGCAGCCGCTCCCGCTCCTGGGCCGTGATCTGGTGCCCGGGCTTGTGGGGAGAGATGGCCGTCAGGTCGATGCAGACCGGGATCAGTTTTTTGGGGAGCAACTCTTTGAGCAGCGTGCGGAATTGCTGCTTGCCGTGCGCGTCTAGATCGCGCAGCAAACGCGCGTCCAGCTTGCTCTCGTCGAGCGCGGGCTTGAGATCGATGGAGAGGGTCACGCGCTGTTTGTTTCGCAGCCCGTCCACGACCTGCCTGCTCAGGGTGAGGATGATCGGCCCGGAGACGCCGAAGTGAGTGAAGAGCATCTCCCCAAATGCTTCGGCCTGCTTTTCCCCGTTGACCCACACGCCGACGGTCACCCGGCGCAGGCTCAGGCCCTGCAGTCTGGGGACCACGTCGCCGGCCGTTTCCAATGGCACCAGCGCCGGTCGAATCGGCACGATGGTGTGCCCGACCGACGTGGCCAGCCGGTACCCATCCCCCGTGGACCCGGTGCCGGGATAGGACGCGCCGCCGGTCGCGATGATCACGGCGTCCGCGCGGTAGACTTGCCCGGCGGAACGGGGCTGGGTCGCGCCTTTCTCCTTACGGGCAGCGTCATGGGACACCTGTACCCCGACGACCCGCTCTCCCTCGATCAACAACCGCTCCACCTGGGATTGGGTCCGCAGGGTCACGCCCTGTTTGCTGGCCCACCGTACCAGTGCATCGACCACGTCTTGGGCCTGGCCGCTGGCTGGAAAGACCCGTCCTCCCCGCTCCGTCACAGTGGGGACACCCAGCCCTTCAAAGAAATCTACAAGATCAGCGGCGAAGAATCGGGAAAACGCCTGGCGCAGGAAATGCCCGCTGGGCTCGAAGTGTGCCATAAACTCGGACAGGGGCGCGACGTTGGTCAGATTGCAGCGTCCCTTGCCCGTGATGCGCAGCTTGCGCCCCGGGCGGCTCATCTTTTCGAGCAGCAGCGTCTCGGCCCCCTGTTCGGCGGCCTGCCCGGCGGCCATCAAACCGGCCGCCCCTCCCCCTACCACGATCACCCGGCGTGTCGTCATGATTCCCTCAGTGCAAGGCTTCCTCCCTGCTTTTCATAACTATACCACGATGGCGGGAAAAACGCACGGCCTGCGATTTGACGTGCGGGCAAATCAGGATACAATCCGAAAGGCTGTTGATCGATTCAGGAAGCCTGTATGAAACGATGCACCCCTGTTCTTATTGGCATCGACGTGGGAGGCACCTTCACCGACGCGGCGGCGGTGCGCGCCGGTCGTGTAGTGGCGACCGCCAAGGTGCCGACGGAACCGGATGACCTGGCCCGCTCGCTGCTCGGCGCGCTGGACGGTGTGCTGACTGGCGTCCCACCGGACGAGATCGCGCGCGTCAGCCTCAGCACCACGCTGATCACCAACCTGCTGGCGCAGGGGCGCGTCCCGCCGGTGGCGACGTTGTTGATCCCTGGACCGGGTCGTGATCCCACCACCTATCGCCTGCCCGGCCCGTACTGGGTCGTAGGCGGGGCGATCGACTTTCGCGGACGCGAGCGAGTGCCCCTCGATCGGGCGGAGGTGATGGCCGCCCTGGAGGAAATCCAGGCCACGGGCATCCGCCACCTGGCGGTGGTCGGCAAATTCTCGCCCCGCAATCCCCGCCACGAGGCGCAGGTGCTGGATTGGGCCGCACAGCGTGATCCCACGGACGCTTCTTGGCCGCCCTGGCACTTGTGCGCCGGGCATACGGTCTCCGGCCAGCTCAACTTCCCCCGTCGTGCGGCGGCCACCGCTACCATACTGGCCGTCGAGGAACCCTACCGCGTGTTCTTCACCCAACTGCAAGAGGCGCTTACCGAACGCGGCCTGGCCTGCCCGATGGTTGTCCTCAAGGCAGACGGGGGGACGCTGCCGCTGGCGGTCGCCGCGCGCGAGCCGATCCAGAGCATCTTCTCCGGCCCGGCGGCCAGCGCGATGGGCGCGCTGGCGCTGCGCCCCGAGGGCAGCACCGCCATCGTGCTGGACGTGGGCGGCACCACCACCGACCTGGCTCTGATCCTGGACGGTGAGCCGCTCTTTGCCTCCCGTGGGGGTTCGTTGGATGGGATCTACCTCCCCACCCGCGCGTTCGCGGTGCGCTCCCTGCCAGTTGGTGGCGATAGCACGGTCGCGGTCGAAGAGGGAATCGTCTTGCTCCGCCCCACGCGAGCAGGTGTGGCGGCCTGCCTGGGTGGGCCGGAACCGACGCTGACCGACGCGCTCCGCCTGCTGGGGAAGACGACGGTGGGCGACGTTGAGTTGGCCCGCGTGGCTCTGCATCCCATCGGCCAGGCCGTGGATGCGGAGCATCCGACGACGGCGGAGGCCGTGGCCGCGTTCGTCGTCGAGGAGGCCCTGGCGCGAATCGAGGCCGGTGTCGCGGAGATGCTTCTCGCCTGGCGGCGCGAGCCGGTGTACCGGATCTGGGAGCTAAAGCAGAAGGGCAGCCGCCGGCCAGAGACGGTGGTGGGCATCGGCGCGGCGGCTGAGTCGCTCGTGCCGGCGCTGGCGGAGCGGCTGGGTGCCCCGGTGGTCATCCCGCCCTACGCGCCGGTGGCGAACGCGCTGGGCGCCGCCGTGGCCCGCACCACGTACACGACTACCTTGCACGTGGACACTGAGCGCGGATGGCAGACATCCGGCGGATGGCAGACATCCGGCGGCCGTTTCGAGGTCGCCGAGGAAGGGGTGTCCGAGCCATTGCCGCCGGGCCGGTACACGTTGGACGACGCCCGGCGCATGGCCCGCGAGTGGATGGCGCGCCGGGGGGAGGCCCTGGGCGTGGCCGACCCGCTGGCCGATAGCGAAGTCGTGCTGGCCGAGCAGTTCAACGTCGTCGAGGGCTGGCACACCGTGGGACGCATTTTCGACGTCCGCCTGGAGCGGCGCTGTGGCCTGGTGGACGAGTGGATTCGTGAGGAAGCAGGATGACACGACGGACTCGTCGCGAAGGAAAAATGGGCTTGCTCTTCTTTCCCGCGTTCGACTGGGCCATCTCGCCCACCCACCCGGAGCGGGAGGAGCGGTTGCTCTACACCAAGGACCAGATCGTCGAGGAGGGGGTCCTTGATCTGGACGAGATCGTTGAGTACGCGCCCCGCATCGCGCAAGACGTGGACATCGCCCGCGTGCACTTCTGCGTGCCGGACGTGGCAGCCCAGGCCACGGAGGCGCATCGCATTGCCGTGGGCGGCGCGCTGACGCTGGCCGACGCCTGGATGGCCGGGGAGATCGCCAACGGCTTCGCCATCATCCGTCCGCCGGGACACCACGCCATGCGGGTGGCCCACGGCAACCGTGGGTTCTGCAACGTGCACAACGAGGCCGCCATGGTGGCCTACCTGCGCCAGAAGTACGGCCTGCGGCGGGTGGCCATCGTCGACACCGATGTGCACCATGGCGACGGCACTCAGGAGATCTTCTACCACGACCCGGACGTGCTGGTGATCGGCCTGCACCAGGACGGGCGTACCCTCTACCCTGGCAGCGGCTTCGTCGACGAGCTGGGCGGGCCGGGGGCCTTCGCCCGCAACCTCAACGTGCCGTTGCCGCCCGGCACCACCGACGAGGGCGTGCACTACGTGATCGAGAACTTCGTGTTGCCCGTGCTGGCCGACTTCGAGCCGGAGATCGTGGTCAACTCGGCCGGGCAAGACAATCACTACTCCGATCCACTGGCCAACATGCGCGTCTCGGCCCAGGGCTACGCCCACCTCAACGAACGGCTGGCCCCCGACCTGGCGGTGCTGGAGGGCGGCTACTCCATCCAGAGCGCGCTGCCCTACGTCAACCTGGGCATCATCCTGGCCATGGCCGGGTTGGACTACGCCCACGTGCGAGAGCCGGACTATGTGCCTGAGAAGCTGCGCCAGTCGCAGGCGCAGTGGGACGTCATTCGCCAGACAGTGGACCTGTTGCTCGATATCTGGCAGCGGCCGGAGTCCGCGTTCGCCCAGGTATATCCCCACCTGGAGGACATCTACACGCGGGAGAAGCCGATTTTCTACGACACCGACGGCATCCGCGAGCACCAGGAGGAGACGGTGCACGTGTGCGAGGCGTGCCCCGGCTGGATGCGCATCGACTCCCGGGCCCAGGGTGGGCATTTCGGGCGCCGCCGAATCTGGGCCATGTCCATCCCCTGGGCGGCCTGCGAGCGATGTGCCGAGGAGGCCCGCGCGCAGTACCAGGCCATGGCCCGCAACCCCACCGCGCCCTACGACTGGCTCTACCTCCAGGACCGCCCCGCCGATGAGTATCGTCGCTACAGCCCGTCTACCGAGCGCGAAGATGTGCTGCTGACGTGCCCCCCTCCCTGAAAGGGAGGGGGCCGACCGCAGACGGTCGGTAGGGGAGGGTGAAGTTCGCAATCCAGCAAGCTGCCTCGTGGATACAACCTGCCTCTGGCATACGGGAAGCCGACCCTCACCCCAGCCCTCCCCCTGCCAGGGGGAGGGAGAAGGAGGGTGCTACAGCTCGTATAACTCCCCGTACTTCTCCCGCAGATACCGGATGTACGGCCCCACGTTCAACGGGCCGCCGGTGACGCGCTCGATCAACTCCGACGGCGTGTACTTGCGCCCGTGGCGGTAGATGTGCTCATTCAGCCACCCGTGCAGCGTGCCGAACTCCCCCGCTTCGATCTCCGCCGTGATCTCCGGGTGCGTCTCTAGCGCCTTCTCGAAGAACGCCGAGCCCAGGATGTTGCCCAGCGTGTAACCCTGGAACGAGCCGCCGATGGTGCCGCTGTACCAGTGCACGTCTTGCAGCACCCCATCCCGGTCGTCCGGCGGCACGATGCCCAGGTCGGCCTCGAAGCGCTCCCGCCACGCCTCCGGCAGGTCGCGCACGGCCAGCTTGCCCTCCAGCAGCGCCAGCTCGAAGTCGAAACGCAACAGGATGTGTAAGTTATAGGTCACCTCGTCGGCCTCTGTGCGGATCAGCGAGCGCTCGACCTTGTTGATCGCGCGGTAGAACGTCTCCAGCGGCACGTCCCCCAGTTGGTCGGGGAATACCGCCTGCAGCCTGGGGTAGAAGAAGTGCCAGCAGCCCCGGCTGCGCCCGACGATATTCTCCCACAGGCGCGATTGGCTCTCGTGCGCGCCGGACGACGTCCCGTTGGCCAGCGGCG